>ERZ773070.726-NODE-726-length-22698-cov-27.728702_pt1 | contig 22698 bp, 32 predicted proteins | sample MGYA00580618_ERZ773070 | MGnify/ENA primary metagenome ERZ773070 (study PRJEB29015, sample SAMEA2738023) | human oral metagenome | biome: human oral; feature: human-associated habitat; material: dental | place: China | collected 2019 ... | reverse complement strand
CCTGACGGAGTCAGGGGGGCAAGGACGCTTCGTGTGTGGGTAGTGGAATATATGTGTATATATGAGCCAGGTCACATCCGTTGCCGAGTCCGTTTCCGCACCCGTTGCCGGTTCCGACCCGACCCCTCGCTCCGCTGCGCTCCGCTTCGGGGTCGGGTCATTGAACCCCGGTTCGAAGGCTGGCCGGGCTCCGCCCGTCGCCAGCGCCGGGGGACCTTCACCCGCCCGGTGTCCCCGTGAAGGGCGCTGCGGCGCTGGGGCGCCGGTCGCCCCACGGGTCCTCGGGCGTTTTCGGTCCCAGGCGGAGAGGCTTTCCTCGGGTCGCCGTGTTGAGGCTCGCTCCGCTGCGCTGCGCTCGGTCAACACGCCCGCCCCTCGGGCCTCTCGGCGACCGGAAGCCCCGGGCCGCGGCGTTCCGATCCGCCACGCGCTGCACCTCGGCCCCCGCTCGTGCACCTTCGTGCCGGGGAGAGGGCCGCAAATACCTCTCAGAGGCCGTGAGAGCTCTTCTGACGGACTTTTACCCCGTCCCCGCACTCCCGGGAGGGTCCGTCCCTGAAAGGCGCTCAGAAGGGCTTACACGGCTTCTTAGGGATGCCGGCGCCGCCGGGCACCTGCACCTTCGTTCCGGGGAGGGCCGCCCGCGCCGCGAATGTGATGACACTCACCCGGTAAATGCCGATTTCGACTTGCACCCGCCCCTCGGATTGTGGTTTGATAAACCCATCGCCGCCGAGGGAGCGAAACTCCCCGGACCGGCCGCCGCAATCCAGCGGCGGGCCCCCGGCCCGGCCAGAGGAACTAACCCGAGGCGATGAGATACCCGGTAAGCCGGGAGGCTTTGCGAGTACGCGACGGCCTGGATGGACGGGGCAGCCTCGGGGGATCAGCCGAGGGCTTCAAGACAAGTCGACCGCCGCTACAGGGCTCGTACGGCCCGGATAACTGGATCTGCTAATCGCCTTTAAGGCGGTGAATGGAATGGACCTCGGTGTTCCCCCTCACATACCTGGCTCGTAGTCGGGGAGGGGCCGCCGGCTGACGAGTCTCCTGAAACCGTCGGGCGTAGGGCTCGGGTTGAGAGCCCGGACGGCTCGCCGAAAAGCACGCACTGGGCTGTGCGAGGGGGACGGGAGCCGGACGGATACTCGAAGCGGGTCCCGTGGCACGATTGCCTGGTCCCGAGACGTGAGGAGAAGCTGCCCGCAAGGGTTCCTCGCTGAAACGCTTCCTTGAGAAGGTCCCGGCCGACCGGCCTCCTTCGGGAATGTCACACCACTGGCGGACCCGGATGGGGTACGAGACTTGGAAGTCCCTCAAGCGATGGGATCCGCCTCTGCGGGCTCTTCAGGTGTGTGGAAAGCCTGAGGTGACGTACACGGTGAACTGAGATAGTTGATTCGCCCGAGCGCCTAGTCAACGCTCCATGAGCCTTCGTAAAGAATGGACATCCACGCCGCGGGATGCGGCGACCGCCGGCCGAGAGATCGGCCCCAGAGCCCCTTGAGGCTCTAATACCCTTCGGGTAGTGTATGCGGGGCATACACCCGACAGAGGAGATGACATGCCCCGCCCCAGCAAGGACAAGCTTGTCCCGTACATAGATGACCGCCCAGACCTCGACCAACGGTTCTCGCCGTTGGATGCCCCCACATCGATCGACTTCGGCCGGAAGCCGGGAAGCCCTTCAGGCCCTCGCAAGTCGGTTACCTTCACGATGAGGGAGGCTACTTGGGAGAGAGTCATCCGTCGGGCAGAGCGCCAGGGCCTGCAGCCCCGGATCGTCCTAGCGCGCCTCATGGAGGCGTACGGGAATCGCGAGCTCGATCTGGCTCCACACCCTTCGGGGATCAAGGTGACCCCACATCGGACCACCTTCACCAATCCAGACAACCCCTCAAACCGGTGACCGGCTGACTACCGATCACCGGTTTAGGGCATCTTCACCTATCCAGCACTCCACCCATCCCCAGGACTCATGAGCACTACTGAACAGCACAACGCGGCCGTCGTAGAGGCCGCGCTCGACGCCTACCGCAGGGGGCTGACGCCCCTGCCTATCCCCCGCCACTCCAAGGGGCCGACAATGGCCGGCTGGAACAAGCTCCGCTGGCCAGACCCCGAGACCGACACCGGAGAGGGCGAGGACGCCGTAAGGCAGGCCTTCGAGGAGTACACGGCTGGCGGCTCGACTAACCTCGGCGTCCTCCTCGGCGAGGCGTCGGGCGATCTGATCGATGTCGACCTCGACCACCCGGCCGCGCAGCGGCTGAAATCGTATCTGCTGCCCCACACGGCAGCGATCCACGGCCGAGAGACGTCGCGCAAGTCGCACTACTGGTACCGCGCCAAGCCCGGCACGCTGCCGGCCACGCGGCGCCTGCGCATCCCAGACGCCTCGGGACGCGGCTCAGGCGTGTCGGTCGAGATCCGAGGTAACGGGGCCCAGACCCTCGTGCCCCCTTCGATCCACCCCGCCACGGCTGAGACCTACGAGTGGGAGGGCGAGCCGTGGGGAGGTGACGAGGGCCCCGCCATCGTTGACGGCACCGAGCTGTTGGCTCAGGTCACTCTCCTCGGACTGTGCGCCGTCCTGCTGGACGCGTGGCCCGGCCCCGGCCAGCGCCACGACGCCTATGTCGCCCTCGCCGGCGGTCTCCTTCGTTATGGGGACTCCCAGACCGTGCACCCGTTCTGGGAGCGCAACGCGGGCCTCGTCATCCGCACCCTCGCCCAGGCCACCCACGACGAGGACGGGGCCGAGCAGCGCGAGCGTGAGGCGATCTACACTACAAAACGCCGCCTTCGGGAGGGCGGGGAGGCCACCGGCTTCACCCGCCTGGCCGAGTACATCGGGGAGGAGAGCGTGAAGATCGTCGAGCGCATCGTCCGCGACGCCGAGGCCGTGGCTGGCTTCGTGCCGGACGTGGCTGGCGACGTACCCGGCTGGCAGCCTCCGTGGGCGCGTCAGTGGGACGGCCTGGAGATCGAGCTCGATGAGTCGGCCCCAGCGCCGGCCTTTGTTGACGGCGATGACTCCTCAGGACCTCGCTCCCTCGGTGAGCTGGGGCCGGCCCTCGGGCAGCCTAGAGAAGGCGACAACTATCCGGAAAGTCCGGATAGTCCCGACCCAGACGATGACGATGCCGACGTTCCGGAGGATCTGGATCCACTGGACGCCCGCCCCTCGTCCTGGAGCCCGGTCGACCTCGAGCCCTACCTGACCGGTAAGCTCAAGGTCCCGGACCCCGAGGTCTGCCGACGCAACGACGGCGCCTGCCTCATGTACCGCGGCCGTGTGAACATGCTGTTCGGATCGTCGGAGTCGGCCAAGTCGTGGATCGCCATGGCTATCTGCCTCCAGGAGATCGAGGCCGGCGGGCGCGCCCTCTACCTCGACTTCGAGGACGAGCCTGTCCAGACCTTGAACCGCCTGCGGCTGCTTGGCGCGGTGGACGACGACCTGAGGGCACAGTTCTCCTACATACGACCAGAGGGGCCTCTGGCCGACATGCAGCGCAACAAGTGGGGCAAGGACCAGCCGACCAAGTCCGGCGAGTTCGCTCAGGACCAGTTCGACATGGCGCTCCAGTCCCTCGATCCGGACATCATCGTGGCCGACGGTATGACCGCGCTCTACGGGCTGCACGGCCTGGATGCGAACGACGCGGTGTCTACCGACGTCATCACGTCATGGTTGAAGCGCCTTACGCGCAACGGGCGCTCCACCGTCATCATCATCGACCACCAGGCCAAGAGCGCCGAGAAGGGCTCCATGCCCATCGGCTCCCAGCACAAGGTGGCTATGGTGCAGGGCACCCTGCTCCAGGTGTGGCCTATCAAGCAGCCTATGCCCGGCGACGTCGGGGAGATGGAGCTGGTCGTGCTCAAGGACCGCCCAGGCCAGGTCCGTGCCCACTCCCAGAAGACCGGCGGGCGCGGAAAGGCTCAGGTGGCGGGGGTGGTCACGCTCGACAGCCGGACTGAGGGGCGCTCGTCCCTCGTCATCACGCCGCCTCGCCGCACGCCCTCGGGAGGCGGCGGCGTCCTGAACTCCGACGGCGAGGACGTGAACGACGTCGAGCGCCGAGTGGAGCTGGACTTCACTGACATGTCCAAGGTGATGGAGAAGATTGCCCAGCGCCAGGATGACGAGGACACCGTCATCGGAGCGTTCCGCGGGGAGATAGGTGTCGAGCTGAACTCGCGAGATCTGTACGATCTCGTGGATGCGGACCTCCCGAGGAGTAGAACCAAGGCCGCGCTGGACCGCCTGATCTCTCGCGGGTGGGTCATGGCCGTAAGAGGCCGCGGAGGGAACCAGTACACGCTGGTCGCCGTCGGCGAAGAGGGCCCGGAGGAGAGGGGCTTGAACGATACTGTCGACAAGGAGAGCGAGGACTCAGGTGAGTGACTTTTACGATCTGCCCCTGCTAACGCCTGAGGAAGCGTTTGAGAGGGCTCGGGAGATGGGGCAGAATCAGCCGCTCTTCGACCACAGTTACCGTGTGCGGGGGCTAGGGGACTGGAAGGCGATCGAGACCCTGCTCCGGCAGTACGACGTGAACGACGCCGTTATCGCGTCATTCGGTCTGAGGCGCTTCGAGGAGATTTGCAATGCGTTCGCCATGATGTCTGAGCGAGGCTGGAGTCTTTGGCAGACGTCGGCGGGGGTCTACGTCAATGGGGAGCTTAGAATTGCCCCGGCCATCCGGGCACACTATCGGGGTGACTAGTCCTCAAGTTGGCTCAGTCTAAATGGAAACTACCCCAGTGACGCAAGTCACTGGGGTAGATCTTTACCGGGGATTGCATTATGGCATATGCGCTGCGTAGGCTGAGGCCATCAAAAGAACTACCGCTGCGGCGGGAAGGAGAACTGAGATGGCCGGAAATAGTGCGAGAAGGGCGCAGCGCAAGCGCCGAGAGCAGTGGATTGCGTACCGCAATGAGATGTACGTGACCGACGAGAAGGCTCTCGCCCGCGCCTACCGGGAGTACAGCCTGACAGGGGTCCTGGAAGACCCGTGGACCGGGGACCGGTACTGCCCTAGCTGCGAGAAGCCAGAGCAGTACTGCGACTGCGGAGTCGCTTAACCCCCGCCCTCAGCCTCTAGGAGACACCATGAGCCCAGCGCGTTCGACCTACACGCTTACCTCAACTGACGCCGTATATGCCAACCGCGCCCTGCACCGCCTGTACTGGGCGGCTGGAGCAACCGTCTTCGCCATGATCCTGCGCCCCCTGATCAAGGACGACACCGCCCTCGACATCACATGGGGCCTCTGGATGCTATTGGAGATTCCGCAGGCCCTAGTCTACTGGGCCAAGGCCCTTAGGGCCGGGCGCCGGGATGGTCGGGAGCTGACCTTCTCGATTCGTGAGGGCGCCTTCGTCTCGGTCCCCGAGGAGGAGTACCTGTGAAGACGCTACTGAAAGTTATCGCATTCATCATCAAGACCTATAGAAGGAGGGTGAAGTGATCCGTCATGTCGTAAGCGCGGAGGAGATCATGCGCCGCGTGAAGGCGTCCCCTACCGGCGACATCAAGGACGCCGACATCCTGGCCGTCAAGGGCAAGAAACCTATCTCCTATGTCCCCCGCCGACGCGTCGGTCATGCTCGGACCAAGGCCGAGCTCGTTGGGGAGTACGTCCGCTACCTGACTGACATCCACGACCGACGAAAGGACCTGCTACGGATCCCCGAGGAGAAACGACAGGCCTACATCCTTGCCGAGGCCGAGAAGGCCGCGGCACTGTACCTGGGAGAGAACTCATGAGCACTTACCCCTACGATATCGACAACGACAGCGCCGACTACTCGAGGGTGCAGGCCCTGGGTCAGTACATCGCGCTCAAGCGCGGCCGTGACATCATCGCCGATGCGATCATCTACTACGGTGACTGCTGGTGGAAGGTCCTCGGGAACGGGAACACGCTGGGGAGGGTGCAGAAGGAGCATGGCTAAGTTTGAGTTCGGAGGGCCGCCCCGCTTCGCTCACCAGAAGCGGGGCTTGGCCAAGCTCATTGCCTGCAACGGCGTTGGAGCCCTCCTCATGGAGCCCGGCACCGGGAAAACCGCGGTCACGCTAGACTACTGCTCCCTGCTGGCGCTGGCCTCGCGGCGCGGCGAGGCCCGCGCCCTCGTGATCGGTCCGCTCGCCGCCGTCGACCAGTGGGCGCTCCAGGCCCCGAAGTGGGTGAGCCCTCAGGTCAACGTCTGGGCCGAGGCCTTAGGCGGCTCGGTCATGCAGCGAGTAGAGGCCCTGCGTTCGCGGGGCGGGGTGAAGGTAACGCGCGTTACCGGCGGCAAGGGCCGCGGAGCCGGGGATGCCGTCCGCGCGCTCCATGCCAACCGGTCCTGGGCGCTCACCGCCCGCCGGGAAGGTATCGAGCTGGATCGGAAGACGGCGGCCAAGGCCGGCCCTGATGTGCTCGGGGACTCCAAGCCTCGCCTCGTGATCGAGGCGATCAACCTGGACACGCTCTCCCAGCGTCGCCAGGTCGGGTCCAAGACGATGGCCGACGTCGTGCTGAGCGCCGTCACCGACTTCGATCCGGACCTCGTCGTGATCGACGAGATGCACAAGATCAAGTCCGTCTCCTCCAACGCGTCCCGCCTGGCGGGGAGGATCGGATTGCGCGTCGAGCGCCGGATCGGCTTGACCGGGACCGTTATCCCACACAGCCCGCTCGACGTCTACGGCCAGTGGAGGTTCCTCGACCCGAAGGCGTTTGGGAGGGTTCAGCCGAACGGCGAGCGCCGCGTGGCGACGTTCAAGCACTTCAAGGAGGACTACGCCGAGATGGGCGGGTACATGGGGCACGAGGTCGTCGGCTTCAAGAACCTGGACCGCCTGGAGGAGATCATGGGCGAACGCTCATCGGTCGCCATTAAGGAGGAGTGCCTGGACCTTCCCGACGCCGTCGATACGGTCCTCCCCGTCGCCCTGAGTTCGAAGGAGCTCAAGGCGTACGAGGACATGCGAACTAAACTCCAGGTCGAGTTCCGCGAGGAGGACGACGTCCGCGAGGCAGGCGACGGTGGGGACGCTGCTACTGCGGCCAGCCGGCTGGTCCGCATGACGCGCCTTCGCCAGATCACGGCCGGCCACCTGCCCGACGATGAGGGGCAGGTCCGAGAGATCGGGCGGTCCAAGGCGGAGACTATCTCCTCCCTGATCCACGACACCTTGGAGGACGAGCAGCGCATCGTCGTCTTCGGGTCCTTCACCCACGAGCTCAAAACCTTGGAGGAGGAGATCGCCGACAAGCGGACCACTGTCCTGAGGATTGACGGATCCACCAAGCCGGAGGACCGCCTCGCCATGCGGCAGCGCTTCGGGTCTGACGACCCCGCCCGTCTCGTCATCGTCGCCCAGATCAAGACGCTGTCGGTCGCCGTGAACGAGCTGGTCACTGCCAGGAACGCGATCTTCGCCTCCCTGCCGTGGCAACGCGACGACATCGTCCAGGCCCGCGACCGCCTCAACCGGCTCGGCCAGAAGAGCGCAACCACGTTTTGGTACGCGCTTGCACCGAACACTGTGGACGATCTAGTCTTCCAGGCCTACCAGGACCGCACGGACCTGGAGAAGGCCCTTATGAGTCACATCTACAACGATAGGTAAGCCCAATGAGTCCCACCCAGTGTCCCGAGGAGGACGTCATCACGGCCGAGAAGGCCACTTACTCCTCACTAACCCTCCACCGGCGATGCCCCCAGGCGTGGAAGTACCGCTACATCGACGGCCTGCGCCGGGCCCGGTCCGAGGTCACGCCGGCCCTTGACTTCGGGAGCTGGTTCCACGCCGTTCGGGCCGCAGACCGGCTCGCCCAGGGTCGCGCCGAGGGCACCCTGAAGGTCGACCTGAAGGAGATCCAGACCACGGACACTGGGCCCTCCTTCTTGGGGACCGCCTCACCTGATGAGATCATCGCCGCCTCCCAGGACTACTGGGACCGGCTCGGCGAGACGGCTCGCGAGACCTGGATGGAGTGGCTGGGTCAGCCCCTCCCCCAGCGTCTCGCCCACGTGTACGCCGAGTGGCGGGAGCGCTGGGCTGAGGACTCTGAGAACGAGGCCGTCATCGCCGTCGAGCAGCGCTGGGAGCGGGAGATTCCAGGCACCGGCGTCACGCTCTGGGGTTATGCGGACGAGGTCTATCAGGATCGCAAGCGCGGAATCGTCGTGGTGCGGGACTGCAAGACGTCCGGTACGCTCGGGCAGGTTACGAGCCTGGACGAGATGATGGACAGCCAGGTCCAGCTCTACGCGTGGGGCATCGGACCCCTGTGCGACGAGTGGGGAGTGCCGCGCCCTCGCGCCGTTGCCTTCGATCGTGTGCGGTCCAAGGCGCCGAAGACTCCCAAGATTACGAAGGCGGGCAAGCTTAGCGCGTCGGTCAAGGACTACGATCTGAGGACGTACCTCGAGTGGTGCGCCGACGGCGTCCCCTTCGAGGGAATGAAGAAAGATGGTAGCGCCGCCGGCACCTACACGGCCGAGGAGGCCGAGATCGAGCGTCTGGCCTCGCAGCAGGTCACCTCGCAGTGGTTCGCCCGCCATCTCACCCCGGTCAGCCCGTATCTGGTTCGCTCGCACCTCCAGGCTGCGGCCGACACGTGCTCGGACATCTCCAGGACGAGGGTCCGCGCTGACCGACGAGGCGAGGCGCCCCGCAACTTCGGGAAGGCGGCCTGCCAGTTCTGCGAGTTCGCCGATCTGTGCCGTGCTCAGATGGTCGGCGGGCCGGGCGGGGAGTACGTGCCGGAGGAGTACGGACTGCGTTACCGTGACCCGTCTCACAGCGGTAGGTAGCCTTCCGGGCTTGCGATGTCCACCCGCATACACCTACAGTTAAGTCATCCATCAAACAGCGGAAGGAAATTCAATGGCCAGTTTCGCCGGCGTCAACATTGTTGACGTGAACGAGGAGGCAGCCGACTACGGTCGGTGGCTGATCCTCGGGGCACAAGGGGCCGGCAAGCGGCTCCCTCTAGGGACCGGAGTCCTCACCCCGGGAGGATGGGTCAACATCGAGAACCTGGAGATCGGCTCTGAGGTGATCGGCGTGGACGGGAAGCCCTACCCGGTATACGGAAAGTCAGCGGAGGTCGAGCGCGAGACCTACAAGGTTGTGCTCAACGACGGGGCAAGCGTCCTCGCGGATGGCGACCACCTGTGGGAGGTGGAAGCTAAGCGCACAGGTCGCAAGGTAGTGAATACCGAAGAGCTTCACAGAAAGATCCTCTCGGGAGGCCCGGGATACGTGATCCCGCGCATGTCGGCAGCGCAGCACCCGGAAGCCGACCTTCCAGTGGACCCCTACCTGCTGGGCGCTTTGCTGGCAGACGGGTATCTGCACGGCCGCGCCATCTCCTGGACTAAGGGGGAGGAAGCGGTGGTGGAGGGCCTTCTGCCCCGTATCAAGGACCTTGACTACGTCCGAGAGTTCCCTAAGAACAACACTCCAAGGATCAGGTTCAGAGGAGTAGCCCTCCAGTCCGCCCTAGAGGGTCTCAGCCTTCGGGTCCCGTCAGGTCAGAAGTTCATCCCAGAGATCTACCTACGTGCGTCCATTCGGCAGCGAACAGACCTGCTGGCAGGTCTGTTTGACGGGGACGGACGTCTCTCCGGCAAGGGGCAGCGTCTTTACCACTCGACCTCTGAGAGGCTGGTGAAGGACGTTCAGCGTCTCTGCTGGTCTCTCGGAATCGGGGCCAACATTCACAAGCACAAGACTGACGGGACGTGGGCTTTGGGCCTCACTACCCCGCACAACCCATTCCGGTTCTGCCGGTGGGCGGAGAATGTGAGGACGGCCAAGTACAACGAGAAGCGTCGAGTGGTATCCGTCGAGCCCGTAGGCTTGACTACGGGGCTGTGCATCGCAGTAGACTCCCCACGAAATCTCTACGTAACGGAGGACTACATCGTTACCCACAACTCGAGCCTCGCCTCGACGGTCGCCACGATGGGCAAGACCCTGTTCATCGACCTCCCCGGGGAGAAGGGGACCCAGTCCTTCAAGAACGCCCCGTACGCCAAGAACATCGACGTGGTGCGCCCGGAGAGCGTCACCGCCCTGGACGACATCTTCTGGAGCCTGGACAAGGGCGGCCACGGCTACAAGGCCGTCATCCTCGACAGCCTCACCGCCCTTCAGAAGATGACGATGCGCTACCTCACCGGATTCTCGGAGACCGCGGTGCGCGAGATCAAGCAGGGCACTGCCCCCGCCGACCAGCGCACATGGGGCCAGGCTCTAGACATCATGACCGACACCGCGGTCTTCTGGTACGGCCTGGCCGACGGCAACCGGTCCGAGCCGATGCACGTCGTCATGACTGCCCAGGTCAAGATGGTCGAGGACGAGATCAACGGGGGTGTGCGCCGCTCTCCGGACGTTCAGCGAGGCGCTCAGTCGATCATCCGCGCCACTCCGAACTACATCATCTACGCCGACGTCGAGGAGGATCTCGATAATACCGGCCGAGACGACGGCCCCTCGCTGAAGCACATCGTGCGCTTCGGCACTGACCCGGAGTACGGGACCAAGGCCCGTATCCCCTACAACCTTCGCGGGAAGGTCCCGTCCGTCCTCGGGCGCGACCACCCCGTGACGCTGGAGAAGCTCTCCCGCTTCCTCGGCGTGGGCGGAGTCCCGGAGCGCAAGCCCGCCGCCAAGTCGGCCAAGGCCGACGACTGACCCAGTAACCCAACCATCTAGGAGAACACCATGGCTCTGACCTTCGACTTCACCAACTACAAGGACACCTCCTCCGCTAACGTACCTGCAGGCACCTACCACGCCGAGGTCGCGGATTTTGAGGAGACGACCTCCAAGGCCTCGGGAAACCCGATGTTCGTCATCTACCTGGAGATCACTGAGGGCCCGCACTCGGGTCAGCAGATCATCGACCGGCTTCCGCAGACGGAGAAGGCGATGTTCCGTAGCGCCGCCTTCCTCCAGGCCCTCGGAATCAAGATCGCCAAGAGGAAGATAGCTCTCAACCCGAAGTCGCTGATCGGTCGACCGATCGACATTGTCGTGGAGGACGGCGAGCCCTACAACGGCAAGGTCAAGAGCGAGGTGCGTGAGTACCTTCGGGCCACTAAGCCGGTCAAGGCCGAGCCCGAGGACGACCCGCTGGCCGACGAGGTCGAGGAGTCCTACGCTCCTGCCGAGCCGGAGAAGCCTGAGCTCGACGCCACGGTCAAGGACGCCGTCGAGCTCGACGTGGACGCCCTGGACATCGACGACCTGGACCTCTGAGGCTCGCTGAACGGCGGCCCCCGCTCCGGCGGGGGCCGCCCCCTAGGAGAAAGTAGTGACATGGCTAGCAAGGAGAGTGGCGTCGTGGACGCCATCCGACGCCGCATCGCTCAGGTCTGGCCGGAGGCGGTCACCTGGAAGATGCACGGCTCGGTCTACATGGAGGCAGGCATCCCGGACGTGCTGTGCTGCGTCGAGGGTCGTCTGATCTTCCTGGAGGTCAAGCACCAGAAGCCTGGAGAGTCTCGCAGGCATGCGCTGGCCCGGACGTCGGTCGAGCAGGTCCGACAGATTCGCCGGGTGCGCGCCGCAGGCGGCGCCGCCTGCACTGTCCTGGACGCTGACGAGGCCGAGTGGGCGGTGCGGGAGGCGCTGGCCGGTTCGACCCTGTCGAGCATGTACCCGGTTGTCGGGGCCGGAGGTGATCTCAGTGGCGAGGGCTAGGCTGACCGCTACCGAGTTCGACTTCGTCCGGCAGCTGGAGTGGGAGAAGATGACTCCCGCCCAGCTGAAGGCGGCTCGAGAGACCTGGAGGACCGGCTCCGTCTTCCAGGACGAGGCGAATCCTCGGGTGTGGTGGGTGAGGTCCTACTCGGCCCGGAATTCCGGAGAGGTCAGGGGCCTCGACGGCAAGAGGTTCCACCACGTGGTGCTGAAGTCGGATCACGGGTACCCTAGGTTCACGTGTACCTGCAAGCACGGCCAGAACTCGCGCTGGGCGTCGTGCTGGCACGCCAAGACCGTGGCCCGCATCTACCGGATCATGGTTGACCAGAGAAAAGCCCAAGAGAGGAAGGACTTGCTTCATGAGTACCGCGGCAAGCGAAGTGATTGACGACATCCCGGAGCAGCCTAACAGCGGAGTGGCCGATGCCGGTGATGCACTCATGATCGCCGGCGACACCATCCTCTCCATCACGGCGGCCTGCGCAGGCATCCGTACGCGCATGCTCAGCGAGCAGGGCTGGAGCCCCGAGTTCGCCGAGTCCTTCGCCCAGGCCCTGGCCCGCGCCCTCGTGAACCAGTCCCTCGCACCTTCCCAGGACTGGCGATCAGTGACGGAGGGGCTGTGACTACGGCGAAGCCGCCGGCGCCGCGTAAGCCCGCGCCACTGGACTACACTCGACCGATCTGGAAGCGCCAGGAAGGTGAGACCGAGGCCGCCTACGCCTCGTTCAAGGCCTATCGCGACATGGAGCGGCGCCGGGTCCGGGACGCGCCCAACGGGAACTCCTACTCGGCCAGGTGGTCCTGGAGGGAACGCGTCGAGGCGTGGGACAAGCACATGGCCGAGAACGAGGCGAACGAGCTCGTGCGCTACCGCATCGCCATGGGGGACCGCCACAGGGCCCTCGGCCGCAAGGCCCTGGAGAAGGCCGAGATGTGGCTCGACTCGCTGACCGAGGACCGGATCGCCCACATGAGCGCCAATGGCGTCGTCCAGATGATGGACGTCGCTGCGCGCATCGAGCGGGAGGCCGCCGGCGCCGGGGCGGACGCGGCCAAGATCCAGGTCGAGGTCTCCTCGAACCTGGCCGAGATGACGGCGTCGGCCACGACGTCGAGGATTGAGCAGCTGGTTGCCGAAGTCGAGAGAAGAAAGCGTGAGCAGGGTCTCATCGATGTAGGCCCGGCTGGGGTTGAGGTAATCGATCCCGGGCAGTAGCGTTGACCTCGGGACATTGGGGCAGAATACCGCCACCCTCGGCATGGGGTGGCGGTATTCTGTATCTATATGTAAGACTACCCCAGCGATAGGAGATGCTTATGCCGCGGGCGAAGAAACCCTTGGAGCCGTGGGAGATGACCCCGGCCCAGCTGGAGGAGGAGCTGGAGGCCCTCATTAAGCGCCAGGCGTGGCTGGAGCAGCAGCCGAAGTGCGACCGCCCCTCGTGCGACGGCAGGCCTCACGCCGGGGCTCCGTACCCGCACGACCCGGCCTACCGCCAGGCGGCCAGCCCTCTGGAGAGCGCGCAGCAGCTCGATGAGGCCTACGCCGGCCGACCGCACATCCAGTACCTCTCCGACCGGCTGACTGAGGCCGTGCGCGCCGTCGAGGCCGGAGAGAACCGCTACATGACGATCTCCATGCCGCCGCGCATGGGTAAGTCCACGCTGACCTCGATCAACCTCCCGATCTGGTTGCTGCGCCAGCACCCGGACTGGAAGATCGGCCTCATCTCTCACTCGCCGCAGCTCGCCACGGCGTGGGGTCGCCAGGTCCGACGCTTCGTCGAGGAGGACGGCGAGAAGTGGGGAATCAAGATCGCCAGTGACGCGGGCGCCGTGAGCGAGTGGCAGACGACGCGGGGCGGGGGCATCGTCTCACGCTCGGCGCCCGGTCAGTCGATCACCGGTCTCGGCTTCAAGGTGATGCTCATGGACGACGTCGTGAAGGACTTCGCCGACGCTCACAGTGAGTCGAAGCGTGAGGCCATCTGGGACTGGTGGCAGGCCAACGCCGTCACGCGTCTGGAGCCGCCCTTCCTCTGCATCGCCATCGCCACCCGCTGGCACGAGGACGACTTCATCGGCCGCCTGCTGAACCCGGCCAAGAACCCCGACGCCGACAAATGGGAGAACGTCATCTTCCCCGCCATCGCCGAGGAGGACGACCCGCTCGGGCGCGAGCCCGGCGACCCGCTCTACAGCCCCCTCGTGGAGGAGACCCGCGAGGAGGCCCTGGAGCGCTGGGACTCTCTGAAGCGCTCCGTTGGCTCGTACATGTGGGAGGCGTTGTACCAGCAGAATCCTGTCCCGGCCGACGGCTCGATCTTCAACCTCGGGTGGCTGAGGTTCTGGACGACGGACCCGTCCAAGGTCAAGGAGGGCGATGACTCGGTCATCCTCCTGCCTCAGGAGCGCCTGGAGCGCGGGCAGTGGCTCGACTCGTGGGACCTCACCTTCAAGGGCGCCTCGACGTCGGACTATGCCGTCGGCCAGCGCTGGTGCCGGCAGGGCCCTGACCGGTTCCTGATCGCGCAGCAGCGTGGGCAGTGGTCCTTCACTCAGACCTTGGAGAAGATGCTGCGATGGTGCGGCGCTGGCGGCCTGGACGACAAGGTGTCCCCCGGCGGGTCGTTCGTCCATCAGCGCCTCGTGGAGGACGCGGCTAACGGTACGGCCGCGATCGACGTCCTTCGCAAAAAGGTCGCTGGCATCAAGCCGATCAAGCCCCGCTCGTCCAAGGAGGTCCGGGCCCGCGCCGTGACGCCGGAGATCGAGTCCGGCAACGTTTATTTGCCTCACCCCTCCGACCCCGGCAACGGGTGGGTGAACGAGCTCATCTCCGAGATGAGGGCGTTCCCTTCAGGTCGCCACGACGACCAGGTGGACGCGCTGAGCATGGGCCTGCTCGGTCTGCGAGACGCCGGACAGGCGTCACTGTTCGTTCCTAGGGGGACGATCCGCCGCGCTGTGAGCGGTCTCCCACTGTATGGCGCGATTCCTAGGTTCTGACGGCTTGCATCTCCTACGGGGTGGACGTATGATTTCATACGTCCACCTCAACTACGTAAGGAGACGCCATGAAGCCACTGTTAAAGGGCAGCCCCCCAGACGCCCTGTTCCGATCCTCTCAGCGGAGGGTTGCGGAGCTGTCCAAAGCCCTCCAGGACGCCTACATCTGGTCTTACACCTCCGGCAAGCTGGACGAACTGGATTCGATCATGCGGGAAGCCTGCGTTCCGATCCCGCAGGAAATCGTTACCCGGAACCGGATGATCCAGGTCTGGGAGGAGGGCTGCGAGCGGTTCCCGGCGGAGTTCCGCGCACGGGCGGACGGCCCTGCCTCGGAGATCTCGTGGATGCTCCACTACGCCTCCCTCATGCGTGATGCGCGCGTCGCGGGCGACAGCATTGCCCGATCCTGGCTGTGGTACCTAGCCATCTCCGCGTCCAGGCTCCTTCCCGAGGGCTCCGACGCCCTCGCCCTCGCCCTGGAGGAGTACTCCCACGCCGCCGCGAAGCACCCCGGCATGACGCTGGAGTGCGCCGGGCACACCGACGCCACCCGACTGTTCGCTCTCGTCGAGGAGATCGGCGAGGTCGCTGCGTGTCTGACCTATGACAACAACGCCGAGACCGGCCACAACTCGGACCTGGAGTCCGAGGTGATCCAGGTCATCGCCCTGGCCCTGGCCTGGGCCACCCGCTACCTCGAGGATGGTGAGTGATCTTGGTCAGCCGCAAGGTACGCGTGGGATATCTTACGGATCAGCAGGATCTCGCCGGAGCTTACATCGATGGCCGGCGAATCGGGTCCGTGGAGAAGATCGTGATGGATGAGCCGGACCCCGACCGACTGGGGCCGTATATCCGAAAGGCCTTACGGGACTCATTCTCGCCCAAGCTGCGGGATGAGGACTCCGAGAGCAGTGAGATGGAAAGATGCTGAATATCTCACCCAAGGTAAGTGGATTCTTCATCGCCTCCCATCTTAAGGTGAGTTACTCGGTAGCCGTAGAACTGGCAGATATTGCATTCGCGTTTGGCCTGAAGATTAGCCGAGAGGTATATACCTCTCCAGGTTCGGCTGGCCGAAAGTCTTTGAATATCCGCTATGGCGGCTTACGGATACGGATAGAGAGGCATTACAACTACATCGACATATGGATTTCCGAGAATGGCTCTATTTCCAAATTGCTCCGCGACGTCGTAGACATGCGGGATCCTCTACGAGAAATACGTTCCGTAGTCAACGACTACCAGCGACCCCGGAGATCGCCGTGGGCAGTAGTGCCTACCAATCAGTACAAATTCACCCAGTTCCTATAGGAGACACCTATGACATCAATCAATGACGTTGCCGATCTTCCCAAGCGCCTGGAGGCGTGGGCCGGTGGGCAGGGCTACCGCAAGGCCTTCGGGATCGACGCTGAGCGCGCGATGGCTGACGACCTTCGCAAGCTTCTCTCCCTGACCGTCCAGCAGGCAAAGGCCCTGGAGGACACGCGGGAGAAGGTTCACTTCCTGGAAAAGCGCCTCCCGACCTCGCAGACCGACGCCTTCGAGTCTGAGCCCGCTCTCGACGACCCCTTGGAGGAGGCCGCTCGCCTCGACCGCAAGGCGCGTCGGGATGCGAAGTTGGCCCGCGCGGTCCTCCAGCAGGAGGTCCTGGCCGCCTACTCACGCGGCATCTCCAAGTCGGCTCTCAGCCAGGTCTCCGGCATGACTCGCCAGACCGTGGACCGCGTCCTCGGTGAGTGGAAGCGCAAGCCCCCGAAGATCGCCGGATTGGAGGATGAGGCGCCTCTCACACTGATCTGACCGCTGCGGGCTTGCTCTGGGACGTATGCCGGCATACGCTTAGGGCAAGCCCGCACCCCAACTGCTAGCGAGGAACCATGAGCACAGAAACCTCAACCACCAAGACCCCCCGGACCCGCGTCTTCCAGCACCCTCAGGTGCGCATCGAGCCCCTGGACGCGACCACTCTGCACGAGGCGCGGGAGTGCCGCGTCTACGAGGGAGACCGTGCAACCGCCAAGCTGAAGCGCTGCGGCAAGCGCTGCTGGGGCGTCTACCCCGCCGACCTGGCCGTCCCTTCCGAGTTCGGCGCTTCCGCGCTGGAGGCTGTGACGGCGTGGATGAGCTCCCGAGACTGAATGCTTCGCACCCCGATCCGCGCCTACTGGAAGGAGCACCAATGGCCATGAACATAGTCCCGGATTTTGTTCGGGATGTATCCACCCCGGGAGATAAGCCATTCGACGTACTTCGCTGCTGGCACCGCAGCCTCATCCACATCGCCACGGCGATGCACGACCGCGAGGTCACTTACGGAGTACTGGGCCTGGGGCCCGGGGACGGCGCCCACTTACGATGGATGGCCCGAGACGCGGCCAAACTCCTCATTCGCCTAGGAGTGGATGATCCTGCCGCAGCGTTCCAGGCAGAGTACATGCGAGCTGCCCAGAAGCACCCGGGCATGACTCTGGAGTGCGACGGTCACACGGACGAGACCCGGTTCTACGCGCTCGCTGAGGAGGTGGGGGAGGTCGCCGCCTCCCTCACCTACGACAACGCCAACAGCACTGGCCACGGGGCCGACACCATCGCCGAAGTCACCCGGGTGGGGGCACTAGCTCTCGCCTGGCTTATCCGCTACCCGGACGGAGAAAACCGATGAACGACACTGACGCGATTGCCGCCAATCTCAAGGAGTATCTGGAAGCAGACTACTTCGCCGGGGCGATCAAAGATGTCTGCGCACTCATCAACCACATCGTCTTCCTTGAAAAGAAAGTGGCCGACCTGAAAGCCGCAATCGCGAGGATGGAAGAAAAAGATGAAGGGAGAAGCGATGAGCGTCCTAGCCAGGATTGTTGACAAGCTGAGGAAACGCGAATACGGGGGTGACTGAATGACTTCCTCACTGCTGGCCACGGCCGCCGCCCTGGCCATCAGCCTCCCGATCTTCGCGCTCGGGGAGCGCCTCAGGGCGCGGCAGGGGCGCCGCCCCAGAAACCAGCTCATCCCACCCAACCGAAAGGGCACACCATGAGCAGATACGATTCATTCACCAGAGTGGTGCACAACCAGGAAGGCCTGGAGACCGCCTACCACACCGCCTCCCCCGCCAAGGTGGAGCGGGTCCTCCTGGAGGACGGAGCCTTCTTTTTCAGCGCAGATGAGTTCGGGCCGAACCCGGATCCTACAGTCGAGCTCTATCTTGGGGATGGGGCCTGGCTGGAGGTCAGCGACGGCCTGGCTCCCAGCGTCCAGCTCACCCTTCCGGAGGAGTACGTCGAGGCCCTGGACCGGGAACCGCTCGGTTCTGACCAGCCCCGCCGCCTCTACTGGTCGTCGCCCACCCCTCCACACGGGCTGGACGACCCGACCCAGAACCCCTACGGCTACGGTGACGTGACCCTGTACGTGCCAGAGAGTCTGGAGCCCGCCTACCGTGACAGGGGGTTCTCCGAGTACGGGGTTCCGAGCCGACGCTACCTGGAGATCTGGGACTACGAGCCGCCGACGTCGACAGTCCCCGCTTCCCGGGAGACCCTCGCCGGGGAGGCCGTAGAGTCCCCGGGCCACTACACCTGGCTCGGTCAGGCTCTCGCTGATCTCGGCCTGAGCGACGCGGCCAACGTTGAGTCGTGGGACGTGCTCGATGCGGCCTTCCCGTCCGACCCCCTCCTGTGGAACTGTGGCAAATACCTGCTGCGGCAAGGCCGCAAGGGCGGAAAGGGGAAGCGCCTGGAGGACCTGCGTAAGGCCCGCCAGTACCTAGACCGGCAGATCGCCCATCTGGCTCGGGGAGGTGAGTGACCGCGATCACTGGAATGTGGGGATAGGGAGGCTAGCGCCGCCCCTACGTGCGGCGCTAGCCTTATCTTGTACCCAGACAGTCAATCCACTCACAAAGGAAAGTGACATGAGCAACACTGAGACCTACCCCGAGAAGGTGGACCGCATCGCCGCCGAGCTGCTGGATGTCCTACGCGACTCGCTCGGCCCCGGCCGACGTCTGCCCGAGGCCCGCGCGGATTACGCCCGCTACGGCGACCACTCCGTCACCGTGCGCGACGGCGAGAACGGGCGGGTCGAGGTGACCGCGCACCTGACTGACTCCGGCTCTGTGCGGGAGTACTCGGCCCGCCTCACTCGCGGCGACCGGGGCCGCGGGCCGCGGACCGCCGTCGGCCCGCTCCGCATGGACTGCTCGGAGGATCTCGAGGAGCACCCCACCCTTACCTACGTCCTCCCCCTCATCATCCGCCTCGGCCTGGCCGAGGCGCGGGTGAGGGATGCGATGCAGGCATTGAGTAGGGCCGGATTCTTGGCCGAGCACAGCGGCTCGCGGATCGTCCTGAGGGAGGCCCGGCCGTGGGGGTCCTACGCCACCGCCACCGTCGAGCTCGACCCGGACAACGGCTCGCTGCACGCTCACGGCCGGGACGCGGCCCCGGTGCGGGAGGTTCTGCGCCGGGCCAAGATCTTCTAGAGTGACGCACGTCACCGGATACGCCCCGCTAGCGGCTTGCTGGCGGGGCGTATGCATGCATACGCTAGAGCCATGAGCACGAACCGCACCGCCCGCCAGACCGCCCGCCACGCCAACCGCGCACCCCGCCCCACCCTCGCGGCCATGTTCGTCGCCGCCACCGCAGCGGCGGCCGTCACCATCATCGTCACCGTCGCCGTGGTCGCCCTGGCCTGCTACCTGGCCGGGACCTCCTCAGCCGCCTCCTCGAGGGGCGGGAGCAGCCCGCAGGCCCAGACCACCTCGACCGCGCCGCTGATCGACCTCACCGCTGGACGGGGCGCTGACTCCGCCACCTGCAAGCACGCCCCGCGCTCGCCCCGCTGCATGCGGGAGGGAGGCACCGCCGCCGTCGTGCGCGACCGGGGCGCGGCCCGCCCGGCCGAGGGCGGGGACGGCCAGACCGTCCTGCTCGGAGGCGAGGGGGCTCGCCCGGCCGAGGTGCCGGGCCGCGTGCCCGGCCGCGGCGGCTGGGTGAGCGAGCTCGGGCCGTCGGCCGCCTGATCGCCCCGGCTTGCCGCCATCGCTATCCCATCCTCCTTTCATCACCGTCACCTCCACTCGCATCAGTATCTATAGGAGATAACTATGAGCACCATCCGCAAGGCCCTTAACACCATCCAGAACACCGACTACGCCGCCGCTGGGCAGATCAAGATCACCGACCTCGTGGATGGCGCGATCGCCGTCGGCCCGCGCGGCCAGTACGTCCAGGAGAGCCGCGACCTCGGCCTTATCATCAACGGCCACCTCGCCGCCCGGCCGGACGAGGACCCCACCGACGCCGATCTCCGCGCTACCGTTGCTGCCCTCCTCGGTTACGACCCTGAAGTCGCCGGCTGACCGACTGCCAGCCAAAACGGCCGCGGCAGGCCCCTGCCGCGGCCGGCTTGCACTCAGCCTGTATGTCGGCATACGCTGTAGCCATGATCGATTCACGAACCGCCCAGCAGCCCACCAACCACCTCACCACCCAGGAGCCCACTGTGACCCAGACCACTACCCCCCCAGCCCCCACCACCGACCAGCTGACCGACCAGATGAAAGTGATCGCCGCCACCGCCTCAGCCACCCTCGGCCTGACCCGGGTCAACGAGTGGCGCACCGGCCGGGTCGGCCTCATCAAGGAGCACAGCCCGCTCCAGGCCCGCATGCGCCTCGAGGACGGCCAGATCGTGGCCCGAATGACAGGCCGCGAGCGCGGCGGCCGCGAGGTGGCCGGCGGCATGGCCGACGTGCTGGACGCCCTCGTGCAGCACTTCGAGGCGCCCCTGCCCGCCTGACCGGGCGGCCGCCGGGAGGCGGCTTGCAGCAGGCCCCGCCCACCCCCGGGTGAGCGGGGCCTTTTTATGCCCGTGAAGGGGTCTAGGAGCGCCCCTGACGGACTTTCATGGCCGGGCAGGGCCGTCATACAGGGGTGGGTGCGTTAGGCCGCCAGAGGGGCTCTCACGGCCTCACAGGAGGCGGTCCCTCCGTAGGAGGGACGCGAGGGGTGCGGCGGCGGCAGGGCGGTCCGAGGAGGCGGCCGAGCCGAGCGCCCGGCGAGGCGTACGTCCTTAGAGGCCTCCAGAGCCCCGTAGACGGACTAACGCCCCGGTACCTAGGTGCAGGTACCGGGGCGCAGGTGTTAGGCCGTCAGAGTGGCTTACAGGGCGCTGAGGAGGCGCTGCAGGGCGAGCCGGGCCACAGGGGCGTGGGCGGCGGCGGCCGCGTAGCGGTCCTGCCAGCGGCGCAGCTGGTGCGGGTGCACGGCCCGAAGGGGGCTGCCCGGGGCGGGGCGGAACCTGAGAGAACCCTGGGAACGTAGTGTGGCGCCAGCCACAGGTCCTTACTATATCTATGGCTTCCCCTCCCCTACGGGGAGGGGAAGCCTATTAGAGAATATGTAACTTAGCATACAACCGCGCCATTCCAACGGAAAGTACGTATGCTCTGCATACACTAGACGGTAGCAAGTGTATGACAAGTTACATGTGACGTAGATCTCTTGCCCGCCATCATACGTCACTTTGAGAAATTAATTTGAGTGACGGCATTCACATACCTAGAGGTACAGCGGGTGAGAAACCTGGGAGAACCCTGAGAAACCTGGGAGAACCCTGGGAACCGCTATGGGCCTGGGACCGGCTCGACGGGGCTCCTGGGACGGTCGTGGACGGCGGTAGGAGGGTAGCCCGGAGGGGTGGGGAGCCTGTACCGGGCCGGCCAGGGGCGTCTACGCACCGCCTCGCCGCCGCCGGTCGGACCGAAGACAGCGGCGCGGACGGAAAGCTGGGGCGAAGGGCCGGGCAGCGCTGAGGGAGCTAGCGGAATCTAGCGAAAAAGTCGGACGATGTATGCCGTCATAACGGACTTTTCGTTGCAATCCCAACGGTCGCAGAAACCTGGGACGGATTTAGGCATGCCGTGGGCCGTGTGCCGGTGCCGTACCCGTCCCGTGGGCTAGGCGTGGTCTGGGTCATACAAAATGGCGGGATAGGCGTAGGCACTCCGTGCCGCTGACGGTCCGCACCTAGCTTGCCCCCGTCCCGGCTTCGCCGGGCCGCGGCTGCGCGCGAGCGCCCTCGGCGCCCGTGCATGACACGGTGCACCCGCCTCGCTACGTCGCCCCGCTCCGCTTCGCTACGCGGCAGGGCGCCTGGGCGATGCGTGCGCAGCGATGTCATACACGCGCCGCGGACACTCGCTCCGTAAGACGCCAGGCCCTGGCGGAGGCGTGCATGCCAGGGTGCACACCGCCTGCGCCTAGGGGCTCCGGCGGGTGCAGCCATGGCATACACGCCCCGGCAGGGGAGGGCTGGGCGGGGCGGCTCACCTCCTCCCGGCAGGCCGCTCGGCCTCGCTGCGCTCGGCTCTCGCGGGCCGGGAGGGGCTCGGGGTGCCCGCTACGCCCTCAGATCAGATCAGCCTGGGAGGCTGAACGGGCTGGCGGCCAGGCCCCCCGCCACGAGCGCCGCCATCAGCGCGGTCGCCGCGGACAGGATGAGGAAGAGGATGCTCGGGCCGGTGGGGGAGCCTGTCAGGCCACGGAGGAGGGCAATGGAGAGGCTCTCAGGGCCGTAGGCGGCCTTGGAGAGCTGGTGGCGGGGGAGGTAGGGGGCGGGCATGTCAGGTCTCCTTAAAAGGCTGAGAGGGCTGTGAGGGCTGTGAGACGGTCGGGAGGGCTGTGAGGGCCGGGGATCAGGAGAGGCCAAGAGGGCGACCTAGCGGCGGGTCAGGCCGGTCATCGAGCCGTCCTCCTCGAGGATCACGGCGCGGGCGCCGTCGGAGCTGATGTAGGCCAGGCAGGGCAGCGGGGTGGAGGGGGCGGTCGTGCAGCGGGGCGCCTCGAGAGGCGATGCCTGGGGGTCGTCCTTCGAGTAGGGGGCGCGGGTGTCGGAGGTGACCCAGTTCGAGGCGGGGGCGGGTGAGGTCGAGGCAGGGGTG
>ERZ773070.725-NODE-725-length-22714-cov-121.233682_pt1 | contig 22714 bp, 17 predicted proteins | sample MGYA00580618_ERZ773070 | MGnify/ENA primary metagenome ERZ773070 (study PRJEB29015, sample SAMEA2738023) | human oral metagenome | biome: human oral; feature: human-associated habitat; material: dental | place: China | collected 2019 ... | reverse complement strand
ACTGGTCGCACCGCGCATGACCGTCTGACGGCACCAGCGAGAAAGCACCGGCCCCCGTCCTCACCTCGCACCGACCCCCGCGCCCCCACCTCGCATTCGTTCCCACCTCACGTTTGTGCTCCCACCTCGCGTTTGTGTTCGCACCCGGGATATGTCCGAGGTGTTGGCGGAAAAGTGAGGTGGGAACTGTGGTCGTCCGGCAGCCCGTCGGAGCGTGGACGATGGCGCCCGTCCCCACCTCGCACCGACTCCCGCGCCCCCACCTCGCATTCGTGTTCCCACCTCACGTTTGTGTTCGCACCCGGGATATGTCCGAGGTGTTAACGAAAAAGTGAGGTGGGAACGGGTCTGGTGGGTGGGGCCGTCATGAGAGATCGTCTTCGACTTCAGTGAGCGCGACCTTCGACTTCAGTGGGCGCGACCGCCCCGGCGAACGATTCGCTCCGGACATCATGAGGCTTATTCAAAACTTTTGACAAACCCGGCCCTGACTAGGTGTTCGTCTTTGACGACGCGCTGTTTTGAATAACCCTCCATACTCCGGCCCCGCCGTGGTGCGTGTGGGGCGACCAGTCGCAGTCGGAGGCCTTCGACGATGAGCTGGGTCCCGCCGCGCGTGGGGTGGCCCTGCCCTGCAGGGAGTTGAGGCGCCGCTTCGCCGCTGGATCCCGCCGCGTGTGGGGCGGCCGCGGGGCCCGGACGGTGCTCAATCGTGGTGCCGGAGAAGGGGCTCGAACCCTCACGCTGCGAAGCACAGGAACCTAAATCCTGCGTGTCTACCAGTTCCACCACTCCGGCGGGGCCCGGCCAGTCTAACCGGTAGGGTGCGGGCATGCCGCAGCAGAACCAGCCCTCCGAGCCCGCGCCCACGATCGACGAACCGGCCCGTGACTACGGTCCGGACCATCCGCGCGTCATCGCGGCCCGGCTCGACGCCGCCGACGGGCTCGGCGAGGCCGGTGATCCGGTCGAGGCAGCGCGGCTCTACGAGGAGCTCATCGCCGACTGCACCCGCATCGGCGGCCCCGACCACGAGGTCACGCTCGTGACCCGCAACGACCACGCCAACTGGGTCGGCAAGGCGGGCGACCCGGCCCGCGCCGCCGACCTGTTCGAGGCCCTCGCCGTCGACATGGAGCGCGTCTACGGCCCCGACGACCCCAACACCCTCGCCGTCCGCGCCGGAACCGCGGGCTGGCAGCTGCGCGCCGGGCGGACCGACGAGGCAGCGCGCATCTACGACGAACTCGTCCCCGACCTGGTGCGCGTTCTCGGCGATGACGACCCGCAGGTGCTCGACGCCCGGGCCGCCCACGCCGCCGCCCTCCGTGACCAGGGCCGCCTCGAGGAGGCCGTCGCGGTCTACGAGCTGCTGCTGCCCGCCCAGCTGCGCGTCCTCGGCCCCGACGACGAGAGCACCGGGGCCACGCGCAGCCAGCTCGAGGCGCTGCGGGCCGGCGCGTCCCGGAGTCCCGCTGAGGGGATTGGGGACGGTGCGAACGCGGGGGTGGTGACCATCGACCAGGATCCGTACTTGGCCGTCGTCGGGCCGGGGCGAACGCGGGGGCGTTCGGCTGCGGGGTGGGCCGTGAGCCGGCACGGGGGCGCGAGGACGGCCGCTCGGCGCTGGCGGGCTCGGTATACCCGATCCTTTTCGGCGAGCCGGTGGGCGCAGGATGCCCGCTGACGGGCTGAGCCGACCCTGAGCGGCCCACGACGGGTCGGGGTGCTTGTCACAGCTCGGTAACATAATGTGTTCACCGCGGACCGTCAGGGCCGCGGTGGGCACCTGCCGACAACGGCCGGTCAGCGACCGAAAGGACATCATCATGGGACTGCTCGCCTTCCTCCTGCTCGGCCTCATCGCGGGCGCCATCGCCAAGCGGATCATGCACGAGGACCGGGGCGGCTGCCTCGTCACGACGCTGCTCGGCGTCCTGGGCGCCATGCTGGGCGGCTACCTCGGCGCCTCCTTCCTGGGCGTGTCGCTGGGCTCCTTCTTCTCGCTGCGCACGTGGCTGCTGTCCATCGGCGGTTCACTGGTCGTGCTGTTCCTCTACGGGCTGCTCACCAACAACAGGCGCTCCGGACGCGGGTGAGGCCGGGCGGCTGAGCGGAGCGCGCCCGTCCTTCTCCGAGGCGGGCGCGCCGCCACGTCCGGACGCTCAGCGACGAGCGGAGGCGGTCAGGTGGCGGGCGCAACCGACTGCGTGGAGAGACCACCGGATCTGTCAGCCTCCACCGCTATCGTGAGGCTCATCGATCTGAACCACGGGATGGTGGGAAGCATGGTTGGGCAGGCATCTAAGGGTGGAGAGCATGCAAACGGTGTGCATGTGACAGATGACATCGTCATTCCGCAAGAGCTCCTTGACGCGCATCATGATGGGAACCTTGTCATCTTCGTCGGGGCCGGCGTCTCAATGAGTCCTCCGTCATCCTTACCCTCCTTCAAAGAACTCACGAAAAAACTGGCGGAGATGGCCTGTGTGCCCTTCTGTGACGAAGATGGTGTTGACGAGAACGGGACGGTGCGCGCGCAGGAGCCAAAAGAATTTGACCGCTTCCTTGGGAAAATGCCGAAGAACTTCGATCTTCGGCGCCATGCCATGAAACTGGTTTCACCGGGAGAATCGCTCCCGAATTCGACTCATGGTGCCGTCATGAATTTGGCCGACTCGAGTGGTTGCTTACGGGTCGTAACCACCAATTATGACGATCATCTGGCGGGTGCGGCATCGGAAGCGAGGATTGATACCCCGCGGCGATGGGATGCTCCTCTCCTGCCGCAGGGTGATGACTTCGAGGGTCTGGTGCACCTGCATGGTTCGACCAGGGGCGATCCTCAAGGAGTTGTGCTTACTGATAAAGATTTCGGCGAGGCATATCTTTCCAATGGTTGGGCGACGCGCTTCCTCGTGCCAATGTTCAGACGATTCGTTGTAGTTTTCATTGGCTACAGCTACAACGACCTCATCATGCGGTACCTGACCCGTGGCCTTTCTTCCGAGGTGCGGTGCTATGTCATGATGGATATGGATAGCTCAAGAGCTGATGCCGATGGCTGGGAGAACCTCGGCGTGACGCCAATAGGTTATCCGGTGAACGGAAATGACCACGAGGCTCTTGTCGATGCGCTCCGGGCCTGGGACAAGTTGGCCAGGATGCGACAGTGCGAGCACCGCGACAGGATGACGGGAGTAGTGAGATCAGGGAAAAACTCCCTGACCACTGTCGATCGGGATTACCTGCTCGGACAGCTGGCAACGGTCCAAGGGGCCGAAAATTTCGTTGCATCCTGCCGTCTACTCTCCGCGCCGGTTGAGAAGAACTCGTGGTTGCGCTGGATCGAGGTCGAGGTTCCAGATTTCTCCAAAGCATTCAGGGGAGAAGCAGTGGACAAAGCGACGGAAAAGCTCCTCCAGTGGTATGCGGAGACGTTCATCGCTGATCCAGAGCTCCATGGCGCCGCCCTGCAGACCGTTCAACGATTGGGCCAGCGCTTCAACGATCACCTGCTGGATTGCGCTCGCTCGGCTGCTCTGGACCTCGGAAAAGCGGACAAGACCGCCGGAGATCGATGGAAGATATTGCTCCTCACCTCTGTGGAACATCCCGTGATGGATTCATATCTCGGGCCGCTGCCTCATGCGGCTGATGTTTCGGTGGAGCATCTGGCGGTTCTCACGGAAATCCTGCGTCCTCATCTTCGCTTGATTTCGCACTCGGATTGCTCCGCTGAAGACTTGACGTTTCCACATGGAAAACTTGCATGGGATGCTGATGCGCCGAGCGTCGATAGTCATCTGAAAAGAGCTATTGAACAATATGGATCGGGAAGCTTGGAGCTAGGATTAATATTGGAGGGGGCGCTGCTCTCGATATATCAGCTGATGGATGCATATCATGATAAGTGGATATACTGGAACTTTGATGAATCGATTCAACTGACCGAAATATTGGATCAGCCGGGCTGTCCTCGCACTCCTGCCAACTCACTTGTTGAGGCTCTTCGAGACTATGGGGTCAGGGCAATGACTTCTGATGGAAATCTTGTGCGATCGGGAGGAAATCTTGTGCAGCGGTGGTGGAGCTTCGACTTGCCTTTGTTCCAGCGACTGGCGGTGCATCTGGTCACCGAATCCACCATGAACGTTGACGAGAAGATCAACTGGGTACTTGATCACGATGCATTATACGCAAATGCGCTCAAACTTGAAGTGATTCGCCTCCTGGTGGAGTCTGTCGTTCAAGCAACTCCGCAAGTCAAGAGCAGGCTCTTGGCTAAGATCAAAGTTGGATCCTATCCACGCGACCGGCAGCAGAGTGCGGGTTATAAAGACAAGCTTGCTGATTATGATCGCTACACGGTTCTAAAACTGCTGTGTCAGAAGGACTCTCAATGGGGTGAAGCGAAGGGTATCCTCATATCGCTAGAGCGTCAATACCCCAAATTCAAACCGTTGGGCTATCAGGATTTGATCCCGTGCATAAAGGGTGGGGGTGCTGGCGGGAAACCCCCAATGTCAATGGAGGATTTTCTCTGCAGGCTTCGTGAAGATCCTGGTGTGGTGATGAAAGATCTGCTTGATCGTGAGTATTCCCCATGGGAAGACAGTGAGAGTGCCTGGGGTGACGTTCTCGACATGGTGGTTCGCGTCTGCAAGAACCAAGCTGATGCTGGCGGGCTCATCATCCAAGGAATGGAGGAGCAGGATGAGGGGCATGAAGATCAAGTGAAAGGTCTCCATCGTGCCGTGGTTAAAGGCTTGGGGGAGGCTGATCTGTCGAGTGCTGACGATTCAGCCATTCGAGCTGTTGGTGAGCTCGTGGATTCCAGTGATGAATCTGATCTGAACGCGGTCGGGGAATTTATGGTCCAGCAAATAAAAATTCAGAAGGGCTCGACTGAAATTTCTCTGATCGTGTCGATGAGAGGCTTCGCGAAGAGCCTGTGGTCGCGTCATGTCATGAGTTTCAAGCATGAAAAGAGCGTCCCTCTTTCTGGTGTGAGCCCGTTGTACCTGTCCTGCTGGCCGGGGAGCGTGGCGCGTTATTGGGTGATGGAGATCTGTCGGCGCTGGAGGATTCAGGGTGGGAAACATGGATTGAGTGAAGAAGAGAGGGCTGTTCTTGAGGATCTTCTTCATGCCCCCGATTGTGCTCTTGATGCCACTTTGCCGGCGCTTGCCAATTCTCTTCGATTCCTATTCGATGTTGATCCTGATTTCACACGGGATGAGTTGATTCCATTTTTCAACAACGTCGATAGGTCCACTTTGGCTTGGAGTGCATATCTTTTCAATCCTTGTTGGACGGATGATCTATTGAACTCTGGACTGCTCCAAGGCATGGTCGATCAGTGGTCGAGGATAGATGACTTGGAGGGCTCGATCAGGGATAAATTCATCATGCTGACGCTTGATGTGTTGTCTTCGGCTGACATGTGCAGTCATGATCGAGTAATTCTTCTTAATGAAACCGTGCTCGTGAAGGATGGTGCTTTTGCTGTTCCCTTTGCGGATGGCGCCATGAAGTTCCTTGCCGGGAATAAGACGAATGGGGCTAAGGCGTGGAGGGCCTGGCTGAAGGATCATCTCGCCAAGAGATTGGATGGACTGCCCAGGGGGGCGAGTGAGGACGAATTGGAATGCTGGGCTGACATCGTGCCTTTCCTTGGAAACACCGTGCCTGAAGCTGTTGCGATGATGCGAGGTCGCAAGATTCCGCTTGACGAGAGGCAATTCAGAGTTCCGAACTTTCCGGAGAAAATCTTCGCAGATTTCGCTGAGCAACTGATGCTTTTCTATGCGGAACGAGTGTCGGCAACGATCGTACCCATTCATGAATTCTTCCCGGTTCGTTCTTTCAGAAAACTCGTCGAATCGCTTCGAGAGTACTTGGGAGATAAGGGGGTTCGTCCCCTTGTCGAGGCTGCTCGGAAGGCTGGTATCTGGCGCTCTTGATAAAGTAACGATTCAGAATAGAAAATTCATTCAAGCTTCATCTCACAAGCCTCTTGATCGGCTGTTTTGCTTGGCGCTGCCTGGGGTTTTGAATAAGCCCTTGACATGCATCGCTGGGTGTTTGGGGTGGGTGCGCCATCGCGTCAACGCTCGGTGCCTGTCCGGTGGAGCCAGAACGGTCTGTGTCATGTGGCAGGTTGGGTCGCAATCGACTTCACCGCTAGCCCCTCGTCTACTGCCCCCAGCCCGGTCTGCGACACTGGCATCGGGCCGGAACCGGCCCGTGACGAGCCATGACCGGCAACACGACGAGGAACAGGTGACGCGGATGGCGCCCGAGCAGATCAGCCCGCTGGAGCAGACGATCATCAACCAGATCCGCGAGCTCGGCAAGGACCACCCCACGGTGCTGTCCAGCCGCGCCAACCTCGCGGCGCAGGTGGGCGAGGGCGGCGACCCGGCCCGGGCCGCCCGCCTGTACGAGCAGCTGCTGCCCGACCTGGAGCGCGTCCTCGGCGCCGACAGCGCCGACATGCTGCTCGGGCGCAGCAACCACGCCCACTGGGTCGGCTGCGCCGGCGACCCGGCTCGCGCCGCCGAGCTCAACAAGGAGCTCGCCGCCGACATGGAGCGCCTGCTCGGCCCCAACCACCTCAACACGCTCACCACCCGCGCCAACTACGCCGGGTGGCTCGGCGAGGCCGGCCATCCGGACCAGGCCGCCGAGCTCTACGAGAAGTTCGTCGCCGACCAGACCGCCGTCCTCGGCAAGGACAACGCCGACGTGCTCGTGAGCCGGGCCAACCACGCCGACATGCTGCGCCGGGCCGGCCGCAGCGACGAGGCCGCCGACGAGTTCGAGCGCCTGGTCGCCGACCAGACCCGCGTGCTGGGCGCCGACCGCCTCGACACCCTGGCCCTGCGCGCCAACCTCGCCGAGTGCCTCCTCGAATCCGAGCAGCCCGAGCGCGCCGTCGAGGTCTACGAGGGGCTCATCCCCGACGAGCGCCGCGTCCTCGGCGCCGACCACCCCGACGCGCTCGTCACCCGCGCCAACCATGCCGAGCTGCTCGGCAGGCTGGGGCGCGCCGACGACGCCATCGCCGAGTTCGGCCGACTCGCCGACGAGGTCGGCCCAGCCATGGGTCCGGCCCACCCGTTCACCGTGGCCGTGCGCGGCAACATGGGCAATCTGCTCGCCCAGCAGGGACGCATCGCCGAGTCCCTTGAGGTGTTCGAGGCCATCCTCGCCGACATCGAGCCCGAGTTCGGGTCCGACGACCCCAACACGGTCACGGCCCGCACCTCGGTCGAGTACCTGCGCGAGCAGCTGCGCCAGCGGGGCCCGACGTCCCGCGACCTCTGAGCCCGCGGCGGAGGGCCCGCCCGAGGATGGCCTCCAGCTGCGCCAGCAGGGCCCGACGACGACCTCTGAGTCGATCCGGCGTCCGTGACCGGTCTGTGCGATCATCCGCCGGTTCGCCCGCGCCTTCCGCTTACCGACGGCCGCCGGCTCCGCAGGGCTCCCGCGGCCCCAGGGGCTCCTCGCGACCCGGTTCCCACGGATCCGGGCCCCGGGGGACGTCGCCCGTCCCACTTCCGGCCCCTGGTTCCCACGGGACCGGTCCCGTGGCGCCCCTGGACCGGACCCGCCGCTCAGTCGATCCCGCTGCTCAGCCGATGCCGAGTTCGCGGGCGATGCGGTCGACGTGCCCCTTGGCGCGCACGTTGTACATCGCCCTGCGAACGGTGCCGACCCCGTCCGCGTCGACGTCGATGATGAAGGTCGAGCGGATCAGGCCGGTGATCATCTTGCCGTAGATCATCCGCTCGCCCCACACGCCGTACGCCTCGATCGCCTCGTGCTCGGGGTCGGACAGCAGCGTCACCCGCAGTTCCCTGCGCTCGCGGAACTCCGCGAGCCTGTCCCGGGCATCGGGCGAGATGCCGATGACGTCGACGCCAGCCGCCGCGAAGGAGTCGACGTGGTCGGTGAAGTCGACTGCCTGCGTCGTGCAGCCGGGGGTGAGGGCGGCGGGGTAGAAGTACAGGACGACCGTGCGGGAGCGGTGATCGGCGAGACGCACCGTTCTGCCGTCCGCGTCGGGCAGGGCGAACTCGGGGGCCGTGGCGCCATCTGTCAGCTGAGTCATGACCCCACCCTATTGAGCCGGTGTGCCGCCGCCCGCCATCGCCGCCCCCCGGCCCCGATTCGCCATCGGGGTCGGGGGTGGGAATAGGCTGTGGGCACCACCACCGGCGGTTCGGCCCCGTGTACGTGTAGGCGCGAACGGCCCCGGTGGTCCGAATCGAGGTCCCCGCACCGGCGCCGACACCCGGAGCGGATCTGAGCAATGGAGGAAGCCGTGGCCAAGTCCGAGACCAACATCGACCAGATCAGGGCGCGCATCGCCGCCTCGCGCCGTCAGGTCGCCGGCGGAGTGCAGGGTCTGACCGCGACTGTGCACCCCACCGCCGTGAAGAACCAGGCCGTCTACGAGGCCAAGACCTTCGCCAACGACAGCTACGAGAGCGCCAAGAACGCCTTCATCGATGAGTCCGGCCCCCGGTGGGACCGCATCGGCACCGTCGTCCTGGCCGTCGCCGGCGTCGCCGTCCTCGGCCTGTCCGTGCGCGGCCTCGTGCGGGCGATCCGTGGCTGACGAGCAGACGGCGCCCGACCCCGTCCCGGAGCTCCCCATCCGCATGCTCCACGAGCGCGTCCTCGTGAGCATGGACGAGGACAAGGGCGAGCGGCGGTCCGAGGGAGGGATCCTCATCCCGTCGACGGTGCAGATCGCCCACCGCTTGGCCTGGGCCCGCGTCGTCGCCATCGGCCCCAGCGTCCGGGCCGTCTCGGTGGGCGACAGGGTGCTGTTCGATCCCGAGGACCGCGCCGAGGTCGAGGTGCGCAACAAGGCCTACGTGCTGCTGCGCGAGCGCGACCTGCACGCCGTCGCCGACGAGAACCTGCCCGGGGGCCAGACCGGCCTGTACCTGTGAACGGGGCCGGACAAGGACCGATGCGTCCCCGCACCGGACGGCTCGGGGACGAGCGGGCCCGGCGCGGGCACGATTTGCGCGGCGGTGCCGAAGGACCTATAGTTCTTTGACGCACGCGCTGCTAGCTCAATTGGCAGAGCAACTGACTCTTAATCAGTGGGTTCAGGGTTCGAGTCCCTGGCGGCGCACGACAGGGGATTCCCGCCGTGATCGGCGGGGATCCCCTTTTCCGTTCCGTGCCGGTGGGGCCCACGGCAGATGGACGCCCACGATGGAACCCTCGCGAGGTCGCAGATGAGTTGGGTGGGGGATCCCTTTCCTTCGCGCCGCACCGGTGAGCGGCCCACCCGTGCTCACCGGACCGGCGTACGACGGCGCAGAACCGTTCTCGAACCACTCGCCCCCCGGTCTCGCTTGCACGGAGACTCATTCACAGCGCCTGCAGATGACGCTGTGACCAGGGGCGACGAATCGCAATCCGGCCCCTGTGAATAAGCCTCATGGGCGCACGACGGCGCGGACCGACCGGCGCGGAACCGCGCGTGCAAGCCCTCGACTACCGATTCCACGTCGTCCTGGCGCGAACCGGCCGCCGCGGAACCGCGTGTGCAAGAAACGGTTGTTCGCAGTGGGGGTGCGGGCGTACGGCAGTGCGGACCGACCGGCGCGGAACCAGGCTCACTCGCGTTCGCCGAGCCAGCGGGTGTCCTCGGCCAGGTTCCTCGAGTGGCGCGCCACGGCGATGCGCTGGCGGCGCAGCTCGTCGAGCTCCGCGCTGATCCGCGCGTTCGGCAGGGGCCCGAGTTCGGTGCCCAGGGCCAGCTCGAGCAGGTGATCGGCCAGCGCGGGGTTGCGCGGCAGGTTCGGGCCGTGCGGGTATGACCCGATGACCCTGCCCTGGACGGCGCCCTCGGTGCCGTCGCCGCAGTTGCCGACCCCCAGCTCGACCTGCGCGAACGGCCTCGCGTCGGGGCCGAGCGTCGTGTAGCCGCCGTGGTTCTCGAAGCCGGTGATCAGGCTCGTGGAGCCGTCGGGTCGCTCCCAACGGGTGAGGATCTCGCCGACGGCGCGTCGAGGCCCGCGGCGGGTGGTGACGTCGAGCAGCCCCAGGCCCTCCATGACCTCGTCGTGGTCGCCCACGGTGAAGCTCCGTCCGCAGATCTGGTAGCCGGCGCACACGGCGAAGAGCACGGCCCCCCGGTCGAGGGCCCGGAACAGGCCGCCGTCCGCCTTCAGCTCGCGTACGGCGGCGATCTGGGCGAGGTCCTCGCCGCCGCCCAGCAGGTAGACGGCGCCGTCGTCCGGCACGGGCCGGCCGGGCTCGACGGTGACGAGCTCGGCGTCGATGCCACGCCAGACGAGGCGCTTGGTGAGCACCGTGCCGTTGCCGTGGTCGCCGTAGATGCCCAGCAGCGACTGGTAGACGACAACGATCTTGACTGGTTCGTTCACCATTCCACGCCGCCCATCTTGCAGAGGTTGAGGAAGGCCGTGTAGGTGGCCAGGACGTCGACGGTGCCCTCGTAGGGGCGGGCCATCGCCTCGCGGAGCGAGTCGACGACCTCGTGGTCGACCTCGGCGTACGACAGGCGCACGGCCAGATCCTGGGCCCGCGGGCCGGTGCAGATGACGTGCCGGCCGGCGAGCCTCTCGAACTCGACGTCCCACAGCCAGCTGACGTCGGTGCCGTCGGCGATCGCCGAGTCGATGGCCAGGACGACCGGGTCGGAGGCCATGACGAGCAGGGACTCGGCCCAGCCGGCCGGGTTCTTCGCCAGGAGCAGCCGGGCCCGGTTGTCGCCGAAACGACCGATCGAGAAGCGCCCGGCGGGGGCCCGCACCGTGCCCATCGCCGCCAGCGCGACGGTCGGGTCGATGCCCATCTCGATGGCCGCGGCCAGCGCGCAGGTGGCGTTGCCGCGGTTGAAGCGTCCCGGTACCTGCAGGTCGAGCGTCCAGCGGGCGCCGTCCGGGCCGGTGACCTCGTCGCCGCGTACCGCGTAGTCGGCCCGGTGCTGGCCGAGCGCGCAGCCGGGGCAGTTCCACGAGCCGTCGCCGTCGTACTCGAGGATCGCCCCGCAGGACGGGCACAGGGCGGCGTCGGCGGTCCATCCGCCGATGCCCATGTCGACCCAGATGACCCGGCGGGCGGCCTCCGCCGACCAGGTGACGAGCGGGTCGTGGATGTTCGCGACGACGGTCGGCCCGTTCTCGCCGGCGTCGGTCAGGGCCGCGCGCCACTTCTTGCCGAGCGAGGCGATCTCGTGGTGGCGGTCGAGCTGGTCGCGGCTGAAGTTCAGCATGACGAGCACCTCGGGGCGGCCCCTGGTGATCATGTCGGGGACGATCTGCTCGTCCGTCTCGAGGATCGCCACCGGCGCCCTGACGTTCTGGGACAGGGCCGAGGCGATGCCCTCGCGCAGGTTCGCGCCGTCGGCGTTCGTCACGACGTCACGGGTGCCCCAGGCGGTCTCGGCCGCGGCGGCCAGGAGATGCGTCGTGGTGGTCTTGCCGTTCGTGCCCGAGACGGCCGCGATGCGCCGACCGGCGATGAGCTCGGCGAACATCATCGGGTACAACCGGGTGATGACCTGGCCTCGGATCGAGGCGCCGGAGCCGCGTCCTGCCTTGCGGGAGGCCCATGCGGTGAGGTTCCCGATGCCGATCGCGGTGTTGCGCCAGAGCTTCCGGCCGATCGTCGGATCAACTGGTCGCGCGTGCCGGAACCGCTGGCTGGGTGATGAGGCCATGACCCCATTGTGGCAGCCCCGCGCGCCCGCCTGGGCCCGGTGCCGTCCTCACGGGACCCGGCACGCAGCGCACGGGACGACGATGGTGCCCCGCGCGTCCGGTGCGGTGCCCGTCGTCAGCCCTGCGGATGCTCGTAGGGGTTGCGGGGCGACGTCCAGGCATCCTGTCCGGGGGCCTGCTGGCCCGGGAATCCTGGAATCTGCTGCGGGTAGGGCTGCTGCGGGTAGGGCTGTCCAGGGTAGGGCTGCCCGGGATAGGGCTGTTGGGGGCTCGGCTGGGGCGCAGCCGGCTGGCCGTACTGCTGCGGCGCCATGGTCTGCGGGGGCTGGCTGAACTGGGGTCCGGGCTGCTGGCTGTTCGCCCGGGGTGCGGGCTGCTGGCCGCTGTACTGCTGGGGTGTCGCGGTCTGCGGGGGCCGGTCTTCGTATCGCTGGGACTCGGGCTTCTGCCCGTACTGCTGCGGTGCTGGGGTCTGCGGGGTGTACTGCTGGGGTGCCGCGGTCTGCGGGGCCCGGCCGTACTGCTGAGGTGCGGTCGGCTGGCCGTACTGCCGGGAGGGGCCCGGCGCGCCCATGATGCTCTGCGCTGCCGACATGGGTTGGGCGTAGGGCTGCTGAGCCGGGTTCACGGCCGGTGGGGTGCGTTTGGCCGCGGTCTGCACGGCGGCCAGGGTCAGCAGGGCGACGCCCCCGAGGAGCAGCAGTGTGGTGGTGACCGAGTTGATGATGAGGATGCTGTTGGAACTGCCGTGGATGAAGAAGCTGAAGGTGAGGCTCCACAGATGCCGGGCGATCAGGACACCGATGCCGACCGCCGCCATGGTGCGAGCACGGTCAGCGCGCATCTGCACGAGAACGAGGATGAGCAGGGCGACCAGCACGAGGAGGCTGAGGACCACCATGATGGTGGAGACGGCGGAATAGGCGGCGTACATGAATGGCACTTTACGGGACGACGGCCTCTTCCGGCGGGGGGGTGGGGCGACCGGGCGCTCGTGACGGGGCGGCGCTCTACGGGGCGATGTTCTCTCTCTCGACGAGGGTTCCCGTGTCCGGCGTCCGTGGTTCCGTCGTGTCCGGCGTCCGTGGTCTCCGTGCTTCCCGCCTCGTTCTCGTGTTGACACCCGGCTCATGTCCGAGGTGGAAGCGCAAGCAAGAGTGAGGTGGGAGCGGGCCAGCGGCCTCGGCAGCGGGTCAGCGAGTCCGACATGGGGAGTGGATCAAGGACGAGGGAGTGGATCAAGGGGCCGGACGGACGGCGAGGGTGAGATCCGCGCAGTGCAGCGTGGTGTTGACGTATTCGCCACCATCGCGACGGAAGCCGCCGGGGACGTGCCCGATCTCGGTGAAGCCGAGTCGTTCGTACAGCGCCCGTGCGGGGCGATCCGTCGAGACCACTGCGTTGGACTGGAGGGCGCGGAGGCCCAGCTGCGCGGCCGTGCTCATGCTGTGCCGCACCAGCCGCTCGCCGACGTCTCGGCCTCGGCCGGACGAGGCCACCGCATGACTGGCGTTGGCGATGTGCCCGCACCGCCCGATGCTGTTGGGGCGGAGGACGTGGACGCCCAGGACCCGACTGTCGCCGGTGCCCCTGGCGACGCCGGCGAAGGACTGGGCGGCGAAGAAGCCGGCCGCCTCGTCGGCGCCGAGCTCGTCGGTCTGCGGGAATGCGTCGCCTGTTGCGACGACCTCGTTCCAGACGGCGCGGACGCCCCCGACGTCCTGTGACGTGAGCCGCTCGACGGTGGTGCCCGTCATCGCTTCTGCTCCGTGTCCCTCCTTCGGGTCGGACCGGTGCGGGGCCCGATGCGGCCGGGACGCCCTGGGCGTTGCCGAGGGTGGTGGCGCCGGACTCGTGCGGGCCCGATCGAGCTCCCCGCGTCCCGTCCCCCTGCTCGACCGTTTCTCCGGCCTGACTCGCTTCCCGCCCCGCTTTTGTGCTGACACCTCGGACATAACCCGGGTGTTGACGCATACGTGAGGTGGGAACGGGTCGGGGAGAACGTCGAGGCCGGTCCGGAGGAACGATGAAGGGTCCGGAGCGCAAGACTCCGAACCCTTCTCTCCGGGTGGATGACGAGATTCGAACTCGCGACCACCTGGACCACAACCAGGGGCTCTGCCAACTGAGCTACATCCACCATCGCCGTCCACGGCCGCGGAACCCGGGAGTTCTGCGAACAGACAGCCCGGTCATCCTAGCCGACGCCGGCATCAGGCCCCAAATCGGGCCGGGCGTCGGAGGTCCCGGGCCGGCGGCGGTTCCGGCGGCTGCTCGGTCGACGGTCCCGAAAGGAGTCGGCACGGCCGGAGGTCCGTCACCCCGCCCGCCGTGCCCGGGGACACCGGACTCAGGCCTGCTCGCGGCCGAATCCCGTGATGCTGCCCTGGCAGCGGGCCGCGATCTTCTTGGCCTCGCTCGCGGTGGGGCCGGGCTCGGGCACCATGACGGCCTCGCGGAAGTACATGAGCTCCTCGATCGATTCCTTGATGTCCGCCAGGGCGCGATGGTTGCCGTTCTTCTCCGGCGCGTTGAAGAAGGTGCGCGGGTACCAGCGGCGGGCCAGCTCCTTGATCGAGCTGACGTCGATATTGCGGTAGTGCACGTAACCCTCGAGCTCGGGCATGTCCTTGAGCAGGAAGCTGCGGTCGGTGCCGATCGTGTTACCCGCCAAGGGCGCCTTGCGCGGCTCGGGCACGTACTGCTTGATGTAGGCGAGCACCCGCTCCTCCGCCTCGCGCATCGTCGTCGTGCAGGCCCGCAGGTCCTCGAGAAGACCCGACGTGGTGTGCATCTCGGTGACGAACTCGCCCATGTTCGCCATCGCCTCGTCGCTGGCCCTGATGACCACGTCGATGCCGTCCCCCTGGATGTTCAGCTCGCCGTCGGTGACGAGACAGGCCACCTCGATGAGCTCGTCATGGGCCAGGTCGAGCCCGGTCATCTCGCAGTCGATCCACACCAGCATGTTGTTGTTCACATCGGTCAACTCTAGTCGGGCGGGCCGGCCGTCCCCCGCGACGCTCCGGACGTCGCAAGGGACTCAGCCATCGGTCCTGCGCGGCACGTAGCGTGAGAGCCACCAAGTGCCGACCAGACCGATGACACCCACGGTCAGGGCGCTGGCCGGAAGACCGGCCGCCCCGGCGACGGCGCTCACGACGAGTGGGCCCACGGCGTTGCCGGAATCGGCGAACAGGCGCCAGCCGGCCAGGAACTGCGAACGGCCCCAGGTGGGGGAGACGTCGGCGCCGAGCGTTATGACGATTCCGGACGAGACGCCGTTGCCGACGCCGAGCAGGGCCGCGACGAGCGCGATGGTCGCTGCGTGGTGGGTCAGCGGCAGGACGAGGAGGCCGGCGCTCATCGTGGCGATGGCCGGAAGCGTCACCCAGCGGCGCCCGAGACGGTCCATGATGAGGCCGCCGGGGAAGAAGAGGAGAACGTCGCAGCCCATCGACATGGAGTAGATGAGGCTCGTCGTGGCGGCCGGGATGCCGTGCGCCTCGCACCACAACGGGATGATCGTCTGGCGCACCGCTCGGATGAGCATGAGGCCCAGGCATCCGGTGCCCAGGGTCAGCAGGACGCGGCGGTTCGCCCGCAGCACGGAGAGGGTCCGGGCGTGGTCGCCGCGGCTGCGCTGCCTGATGGCCGCCAGCCCGTGCTCCTCGCCGGGCAGGTCGGGCATCGTGAACGTGACGACGGCGGCGACGAGTGACATCCCCGCGGCGAAACCGAACGCCGCGGGAAGGCTCCATCGGTTGATGATGGCGGCGGCGGCCAGCGGCCCGATGAACCAGCCGACGCGCATGACACCGCCGAGCGTCGACATGGCGCGGGCCCGCCAGCTCAGCGGAATGCGCTCGGTCAGATAGGTCTGCCGGGCCAGGCTGAAGACCGACCCGGTGAGTCCGTGGCAGAGCACGGCCAGGGCCAGCAGGACGAGCGAGTGCGAGGCGAAGACGACGGCCATCATGACGGCGTCGACGAGGCAGGCCAGTACGATCGAGTACTTCTCGCCGATGCGATCGGTGACGAAACCGGCGGGCAGGTCGCCGATCGCCTGGGCGATGCCGGTCAGGGCCGTGATGAACGCGGCGACGCCGACGCTCGTCCCCAAAGCACGGGCCTGGATCGCGATGAGCGGGATGACGGCTCCGAAACCGATCGAGGCGAGGATGGTGGGCCCGTAGACCGCGGTGAGCGTGCGGACCCACGACCGCCGCGCTCGTTCCCCCTCCACGGACCCCATGGTCCCACCGCGCGCACCGGCTCCGTGGGAGCGTTCACCCATCGTCCGGCCCAGCGCGGGGCGCGACGACGCTCCACGTCTTCGCGGTGGAGTCGGACGGGGCGGCCCTCGCCCGCGAGGGGCGCGATGTGCGCGTCCCGCCCCGGTGCCGCACCCGCCACTGCGGTCCGGTGCTGGTGCCGCTCAGTAGAATGCAACGAGCAGGGCCCGGTAGCTCAGCGGATAGAGCAGCAGCCTTCTAATCTGTCGCGCGTGGGTTCGATTCCCACCCGGGCCGCCTTCGCGGGACGGGGCGCATGGGGTGCGCCGCCCCGCCCCGCGCCCGGACCCACCGCGCGTCGGGGCCGTGATCCTGCGCGTCGGAGCCGTGCCCGTCCCGTGCGTCCCCCGAACGGGTGTCGGCGGCCCCGGGTAGTCTTGCCGCGTGTCCACGCAGCTGCCCGCACCCGCCGCCCCCGCCGAGCACGGGGGCGAATCGATCGCCCGCGAGCGTCGCGACCGCAGGATCGCGGGCCTGCCGCGTCCGGTCGAGCCGGGGCTGACACGCTGGCAGCGTTTCCGCAACGGCCCGCTCAGCTGGCTGACCCTCGCGTTCCTCCCGTTCTGCGCCTTCCTGCTGTGGCTCACCTACCGCATGTACGAGGTGACGATCACCACCGCCGTCGGCGACTACACCGAGCAGCAGACCGGCACACGCTCGACGCCCACCATCGCCCAGTTCAACGAGGCCCTGTGGAAGTGCACGAGGCTCGCGTTCGTCACGCTCGCCATCGGCCTGGTCCTCTACTTTCTCATCGACCGGCTCCGCCCCACGACACTGCGCCTGAAGGCCGTCGCCCTGGCCTGGGGAGGGGCGGTCGCCGTGTTCGTCTCGTCGATGATCAACACGTGGGCCTCGACAATGGTCACCGCCGACGAGACCGACGAGCTGGGCAGCGTGCGTGCCGCCATCTTCATCGCGCCCTTCGTCGAGGAGGCCGCCAAGGCGACGATCCTGTTCCTCCTGGCCATCCTCGTGCGCCACCGGCTCCTGTCGGTCATTCAGATGGTCACGATGGCCGGTCTGTCCGCCGTCGGCTTCGCCGTCGTCGAGGACATCGTCTACTACGTCCGGATGTACCTGTACGGCTCCCTCGCCTACGGCGTCGACGCCGACGGCGCGTTGCGGCAGATCTTCTACCTCCGTGGCCTGCTCACCTGCTGGGGCCACCCGCTGTTCACGACCATCACCGCCATCGGTGTGGGCGTGGCTCTGCGCAACCGCAGCAAGGTCGTGCGCGTCGTCGCGCCGCTCGCCGGCTACTGCTTCGCCGTGTGCGCGCACATGGGATTCAACGGCTCCCAGTCGGTCGGCGTCAGCACGGGGCTGCTGATCGCCGTCGGTGCCTTCCTCATCGTCTTCCTCCTGCTGCGCTACATCCGCCTGGTGCTCGCCGAGTCACGTCAGATGCGCGCCCGCCTGCAGGACTTCGTCTCGAACGGCTGGCTCGGCGTCCACGACCCGATCATGTTCAGCCGCTACCGAGCGCGCCTCAAGCTGATCTGCGCCGCTGCGCTGCGCGGGCCGCGCTGCCTTGTCGCCACCGTCCGCCTCATCCACGACATGTCGGAGCTGGCCCAGGTGCGCCTCGGCGTCGTCAACGGGCTGACCGGCGCCGCAGCCGTCGGGCGCGAGCGCGAGCTGCTCCTGAGCATCCGCGCCCTGCGAGGCCGGGCGCTCGACAACACCGACGGCCTCACGGTCAAACCGCCCACCTGGACGTGGCACAATCTCACGGCCTGGGTTCGCGCCCATCTGCCACGCCGCCGCCCCAGGACGCCCTTCTACGCGCCGCCCCCGCCGTCGCAGGTCCCCATCGGCGCTCCTCGGCGATAGCCTTGTGGAGTCCGCCGTGCGCACCGTCGGCGGACGGACCCGGTACCGGCGACGGCCCTCCGAGCCCGAGGCGGCCCGCACCGTCCGTGCGGGCCCGGCCCAGGCCCGCACCTGCTGCGGCGGAAAGGAATCTGCATGGGTGCCACAGAGCTCGCCAGCGCGTTGAAGGGACTGCGCGGCGCACTTGAGTCCGTCCGCCTCCCCCTGCCCGGCCCCTCGGTCGGGGAGCATCGGGCGCGGCGCCGGGCCCTGCTCGACCAGCTCGACGACTATGTGCTTCCGCGCCTGGCCAATCTCGAGGCCCCGCTGCTGGCCGTCGTCGGCGGCTCCACCGGGGCGGGCAAGTCCACGCTGGTCAACACGCTCATCGGCCGCGAGGTGTCCCGCTCGGGCGTCATCCGCCCCACGACGATGAGCCCGGTGCTGGTCTTCAACCCCGCCGAGCAGGACTGGTTCGCCGACGAGCGCATCCTGCCGGGCCTGGCCCGCACCAACGTCAGCTCGACCGGCACGGGCTCCATCCAGCTGGTGCCCGAACCGAGCCTGCCCAGGGGCCTGGCGCTGCTCGACGCCCCCGACATCGACTCGGTCTCGCAGGCCAACCGGCGGCTCGCCTCCCAGCTGCTGCAGGCCGCCGACCTGTGGCTGTTCGTCACCTCGGCAGCGCGCTACGCCGATGCCGTGCCGTGGCAGTTCCTCACTTCGGCCGCCGAGCGCGGTGCCGCCGTCGCCGTGGTCTGCAACCGGATCCCGCCGGCCGGCATGAACTTGGTGCCCGGTGACCTGGCGCGTCTCATGAGCGAGCGCGGTCTTGCCGAATCGCCGCTGTTCGCCGTTCCCGAGACCGTCGTCGACGAGGCCGGGCTGCTGCCCGATGCGGCCGTCGCGCCGATCCGCGCCCATCTGGCCTCGCTGGCCGTCGACAACCAGCGCCGCGACGGCGTCGTCGCCCGGACCCTGGACGGCGCCGTGCGCGCCATGACGGAGCAGTCCCGCACCCTGGCCGGGGCCGTACGGGACCAGGCGGGCGTCGCCGACCAGCTGCGCCACGACGCCGAGACGGCCTTCGACGAGGCGGCCCGCGCCGTGAGCGTCCGCTCCGCCGACGGCACGCTACTGCGCGGCGAGGTGCTCACCCGCTGGCAGGACTACGTCGGCACGAGCGAGTTCACGAGGGCCATCGACAGCAGGATCAGCCGACTGCGCGACCGGCTCACCGCCCTGTTCAAGGGCGAGCCCTCGCAGGCCCTCCAGGCCTCGGCCGCGGCCGGGTCCGGCCTGGAGGCCCTCATCATCGAGCAGGGGCGGGCCGCCGCGGAGCGGGCGGGCGTCGCCTGGCGCGCCAACCCGGCCGGACGCGAGCTCGTCGCCGCCCACCCCGAGCTCGCCCGGGCCTCCGAGGGCCTCGACGAGCGCGCCCGGGCCGCCATCCGCGACTGGCAGGCCGACGTGCTCGCCCTCGTCACCGAGCAGGGCAAGGGCAGGCGCACCACTGCGCGGGTCGCCGCGGCCGGCGTCAACGGTGTCGGCGCCGCGCTCATGATCGTCATCTTCGCCCACACCGCCGGTCTGACCGGCGCCGAGATCGGGGTCGCCGGGGGCACCACCGTCGTCGCCCAGCGCCTTCTCGAGTCGATCTTCGGCGACGACGCGGTGCGGCGTTTGGCCAACACCGCCAAGAAGTACCTCGACACGCGCGTCGTGCGACTCATGGACTCCGAGCTCGAGCGCTACCGCTCGCTGCTCGACGAACTCGGGGTGGACGAGTCCGCCGCGGCCCGCCTCGAGGCCGCCGTCGCCGCCGTCGAGGACGTGAGGGCCGGCCGTCCGTCCGACCCGGCGCAGATCACCGCGGGCGAACAGCAGGATCCGCCGGTCGGGGCCCCGCGCGAGTCGGTGCGGATCGAACGGGTCGACGCCGACGGGGCGGGCTCCGTCGTGGATGCCGAGATCATCGACGAGACGGGGGAGCGCTCATGAACCTCGGGTCGGAACGCAGACGCAGGGCCGCGCTCACCCGGCTGAGCGAGCGCATCGGCGCCCTGTCCGAGGCGGCCGCGCTCAGTGAGGGGCGCGTCGAGGACGACGTCGTCGACTACGTGAAGGGCATCACCGAGAGGGCGGACCAGCGGCTGGCCTTCAGCGGCGACAACACGATCGTCGCCCTCGCCGGAGCCACCGGCTCCGGCAAGTCCAGCCTGTTCAACGCCCTCGCCGGCGCCCAGCTCGCTCGGAGCGGCGTGCAGCGGCCCACCACGAGACGCGCCATGGCGGCGTGCTGGGGTCCGTCGAACCCCGATCGTCTCCTCGACTGGCTCCGCGTCCCGGTCCGTACGAACGTGAGCCCCGGCAAGGGGCTCGACGGCCTCGTGCTTCTCGACCTGCCCGATCACGACTCGACCGAGCGCGAGAATCGGCTGGAGGTCGACCGCCTGGTCGCCCTCGTCGACATGCTCGTCTGGGTCGTCGACCCGCAGAAGTACGCCGACGCGGCCCTGCACGAGGGCTATCTGCGTCCGATGGCCGATCACGCCGACGTCATGGTCGTCGTCCTCAACCAGGCCGACCGTCTCACGGGCCCGCAGCTGGACCAGGCCACCGACGACCTGCGCAGGCTCCTCGACTCGGAGGGGCTGCGCGAGGTGCCGCTGCTGTGCACCTCGGCGCTCACGGGCGCGGGCGTCGACGAGTTGCTCGACCGGCTGACCGGGACCGTCCGGACCAAGCGGGCCGCCTCGGCCCGCCTCGGCGACGACATCACCTCGGCTGCCGCGGCGCTGTCCGAGGGCATCGGCGGGGACGTCCCGGCCAACGTCAACCCCGATCGCGTGAAGCAGCTGGACGCGGCGCTGGCCCGTGCCGCCGGCGTCGAGCGCGTCGGCGAGGCCGTGCTCACCTCGATGAGCCGCCGCGGCAGGGCCGCCACCGGCTGGCCGTTCGTCTCGTGGGTCCAGCGGCTGCGCCCGGACCCGCTGCGCCGCCTGCACCTCGACCTCCCGGCGGGCAGGCGGAAGGATCTCGACGAGGAGCCGCCCGGCCCGACGGTGATCGAGCGCACCAGCCTGCAGACGGCCACCGGCGGCGTCGAGCAGGCTCGGGTCGGCACGGCGCTGCGCGCCCTCAGCGACGACTCCTCGCGCGGTCTGCCGCAGGGCTGGGCCGATGCCGTGCGGGCCGCCTCGAAGGCCCGCTCCGACCAGCTGCCGGCCGAGCTCGACCGGGCCGTGGCGGGCGCCGATCTCGAGCTCGGCAAGGGGCAATGGTGGTGGCGGATCGTGCGCCTCCTCCAGTGGCTGCTCATGGCCGCCGTCATCGTCGGCCTCGGATGGCTCGGCATCGACCTGCTGCTCGAGCACCTCGGGATGGGTACGATCCCCGCGCCCGGCTGGTGGGGCATCCCGGCGCCGGTCGTGCTGGCCGGCGGGGGATCGATCGCGGGCATCGTGCTCGGCGTCCTCGCCCGGTTCGGTGTCGCCGCGGGCGCCCGCGCGGCCCAGCGCAGGGCCGTCGACGCCCTCGTGGACGCCGTCTCGGAGGTCTCCGACCGGGCGGTCATCGACCCCATCGAGGCCGAGCTGGAGCGCCACCGCGATGCGCTCGTCGCCGTGCGGAGGGCGGCGCCGAAGAACTGATCGCCGGGCGGTTCATGACGGTCGGTCGGGTTCGTGGCGGGTCGGTTGTGTTGTTCTGCTGTCAGGACAGCGCTCGGTTGGTCTCCGGGTGCCTTCTTCTCGTTTCCGGTTGGGTTCTCGGTTTGGGCGGTTCGGGTGGTTGTCGGGTTCGGTTGGGTCTGCGGGGGTGGCCGGCTGGTGGGCGGTGGGGTTTTCCACAGGCCTTTCGATGGCGGGAGTGGGTATGCGACGATGGCGGTGTCGTGTGCTTCCCGCCCCCTGTGGAGGTCGTTCCGTGAGTCGGCGATGGTGCCGGGCCGTGGTCCTGGGTGTGTTCTGCGTGGTGGTCGTGGTGCCGGCGTGCGGCCGGCAGGGGTCTGCCGGCCCGGCGTCGGCGTCGTCGGCGCTGGTGTCGTCCGCGTCTGCGTCGGCGTCGTTGTCGCAGGACGAGTTGTACGCGGAGGCCGAGCGGGTCTACCGGGCGTATTTCGAGTTGGAGCAGCGGGCTTTTCTCGAGGGCGGGGTCAATGGTGTCCCTGTCGAGATGAACCAGTACATCATGGCCGGATACGCCAGCGGCGAGTCCTCCATGCTTACTCAGATGGCCGAGCGGCGTGTGCGGATGCAGGAAGGGACACGGTCGCAGTACACGGTCCTGGAGCAGGTGCCCGATGACCCGCCCTCGGATTCCCTCGTCTCCCTGAGCGTGTGCATCGACTCCACGGCGAGTCCCCTCGTCGACGCCGACGGGAATTTCGTGGCCAGCGGATACGACATCAACAACGTATTCTTCAAATATGATTCCGATGGATTTTTGAAAATATTTCATGCGACCGGAGAGACGGTGAAATCATGTCCAAGCGCTTGACCGCTTTACTCTCTTTTCCTCTAGTGGCAGGGTGTTTTATTCTGCAGCAAAGTCCAGCTCACGGGTGCAGTTTGAATGACTCCGGCTGTGTCGATTCGAATGCTCCGAGATTCGGGGGCGACGTCACGATCCAGGATTCTGGTTCTGATTATTCGGTGTCGGCGTCGGATGCTTATCGGTCTGCCGGTGATGCCGCCGGTGCTGGTGGCGGGTTCGTTCCGGTGGTCTCCGAGGGGCCGGGCGGGCAGTGGGCCCCGGCGGCGGCCGGGGACTGGGCCCCCGCCGGCTCCGGGGGCGGTGGTAGCGGGGTTGATCCCGTCGAGGAATGTCGCCGGCTCGTGGCCGATCCCGACCCGGCCGTCACGACCAGCTGCCTCTACCCGG
>ERZ773070.717-NODE-717-length-22952-cov-105.089881_pt1 | contig 22952 bp, 18 predicted proteins | sample MGYA00580618_ERZ773070 | MGnify/ENA primary metagenome ERZ773070 (study PRJEB29015, sample SAMEA2738023) | human oral metagenome | biome: human oral; feature: human-associated habitat; material: dental | place: China | collected 2019 ... | reverse complement strand
CCGCCGCCGAACTGAACCAGCGGGCCGCCCGGGTACTGCGGGACGAGGGCCTGACGCTGCGGGACGTCGGCCACCTGATGGGGGTCTCGCACCAGCGGGCCGCCCAGCTCGTCGGCTGACCGCCGGCCGCCTCGTAGCCGGCCTGCCAGCCGACGGACAGGTCGTGGATCAGTTGGCATGCCGTCTCGCCGCCGCAGTCGCTGAAGCCCACCGGGCCGCAGCTGACCATGAACCGGGTCCGGCGGCCGGGGCGGCGGACGGCGGTGACGCGCAGTTCTACGCCGGTCCGGGAGGCGTCGTAGCCCCAGCCAGCGGACTCGGGTCTCGTCGTTCCAGGAGGCGTCGTAGGCCGGCTCGGGGCCGCCGGTGCGGCCCTGCATGGGCTCCAGGGGCACGTACTCGCGGTCCAGTCATCGCACGCCACTCCTGAAACCCGCGAGAATAGATTCTGACGGCCTTTCAGGGCCGGACCCTGGGGGCCCCGGACGGGCTGGGAAGCCGCCCTAGATTCACCGGTAGGGGTGATTTCGGGCACTCTCGGTCCTCTCTTCAGATGCCAGACGTCCCGGCCGTCGGTCCGCATGCCGCGTGCGGCCATCTCGGCCCGGGTGTAGCAGCGGCTTCCGCCGCCGCTCCGGGGTCTGAGGCTGCTCGGCGGCAGGGCCGGACTCTGCTGGCGCGGCGGCCTGCCGGGGCTCGTGGGGCTTGCGCTTGCGGGCGACCCTCGTGCGCCCGGCCGGCGCCGGAACCTGCCCGGCGTCGGCCCGCCCGGCGGCAGGCGCCTGGCCGGTCTCGGTCATGTCCGACAACTCCTCGGTCGAGCGCATGCCATGGATCACATCCGCGAACATCATCCGAGCGAGCCGGGTCGTGGCCCTCGCCAGCAGCATCTCGGCCGGCCAGTTCCGCCAGTTGTCCTTCTCCGTCAGCTTCATCGACCCGCCACGGGTACGGATCCGCACCTGGTCGAACTCGGCCTCCGCGGCGACCGCCTCGGTCCACGACTCACTCCCCCGCCGGCGCCCGGCGATCCGGCAGCGACTCGTGGTCATCTCGCGGATCTCGAGCTCATGGCCCGCCTGGAGGATCAGGGCGCGCATCGACTCCGCCGACGTACCGGCCCGACCATCGATGACGTGGATCGAGCCGAGCGCGGTCATCGGGGGAAGGCCGAGCTCGCGGCCGTACAGGATCGCCGCGGTGGTCTTCTCGACCGAGCCGCGCAGCCCGGCCGGCACGAACTCGGTGCCCGCGATCCCCCGCGACAGAGTGACGACGTCGCCCAGGACGTCCGTCCACGAGTCCGTCGCGACATCCCTCAGGTCGGAGGCGCGGTTCGCGACCGGCGCCGCCACGTAGGGCATGACCTCGCCACCCGCGACGTCCTGTCCGACGGGCTGCTCGTCGCCCTGGTCCTCGACGCGCCCGGCCCTCCGCTCACTCAAGTCACTCATTGGGGAATCCCTCCCTCGTCAGGTCCTGCTCCGGGTAGATGGCCGCGCCGATGGTCGGCGCGTAGGTGTCGGCGTCGCGGAACTCCCAGCCGGTCCGCCGGATCCACGCCTCGTAGACCTCGAGGAGGTACAGGAACACGTCGAACACGTCACGGCCGGCGCGGATCGGGTGAAGGTCGACGGTGTCACCGGTGACGTGCGCGATGAGCACGGAGTCGACCTGGGGCATCGGCTCCTCCGCCCACAGGGACGGCCGCCGCCCGCCCCTCGGGCCGGTCTGCGGGGTCTCGGCGAGCATCACGTCCGAGTACCGGTAGGCGGCCTGCTGCAGCGCGAAGTCGTCGTAGACGCCCCGGCCGGTCTTCCAGTCCATGAGGGACAGGCCGAACCGGTCGGAGCGCACCAGCAGGTCGCCGGTGCCGGCGTACCGGTAGCCGGTGTGGCAGACGGGGAACTCGACGGCGACGGTCTCGAGCCCCCCACCGGTCGAGGAACCGGGCTGCGGCCTCGACTTGGAGGCTGATCTCCTCAGGCACCTCGACCTCGCGGCCGAGCGCGATCTGCTCGGCCATGGCGTGGATGCGGGTGCCCTGGTCGGCGGCCTTCTTCACCGTGTTGAAGCGGGCCCTCGAGAGCTCCTCGTAGCGGGCGATCGGGTCGACGGCGGACAGGTGGGCCCAGTTCTCGACGGCGTAGCGGGCGGTGGTGTTGGCCGCCCAGCCGACGAGGGCGGGCTTGTCGAGGGTCTTCCCGATGATTGTGGTGACACCGGGGATCTTGTGCCCGTCGAGGGTGTAGCCGTGCCCCGAGCCGTAGTTGCGGCGCTGGAATCTGGGGGTTCTGGGGGTCATGCGCGTGGCCCTTCGTCGGCGAGTGCGGATGGGAACCGGCTGAGCCGCTGGGCGAGGTTCACACAGCGGCCGGCCTGCCTGGCGGCGCGGCGCCTGCCGCCTTGGCCGAAGACGGGAGGGCCTCCGGCCGGCGCAGGCCGGGCGGCGGTGGCCCGGTAGCCGTCGGCGAGCTTGTGGAGGGCGGCGGCGACGAGATCGATGTCGTCGCGGTCGAGGTACAGCTCTCTGCTCACAGCACGGCCTCCTCGTGGGATGGCTGGCCTGACGCGGTGAGCGCCGTCTGCGCCGCCCTGTCCGATCGCCGGGGCGGCCTTCGCCTGGTGGAGGGCGAACCTGTCCAAGAAGGCGAAGACCGGCGCGGAGACCGCCCGCGACGAGGCGGCGGCGACGCTGGAGGCGGCGCCTATGCCGCCATCTCTCGTGCTACGAGTCGAGGGTGTCGAGGGCCTCGCACGTGCCCTTCCACTGACCGGCGCTCATCGCCGGCCGTCCAGGAACGTGCTGACCGCGGCTGCAAGCGCGAGCAGCGCGCCCGCGGCCGAGACCGTCGCGAAGATGACGCTCATGACGCCGCCTCCTCGCGCCCGGGGCCGCTGCCGATGAGCTCGTCGACGCTGACCCCCCAAGCCCTGGACAGGGCGACCAGCTCATCGACCTGCCACCGGCGCTCGCCGCTGAGCCGCTTGCTTACCGCTGGCTGGGCAAGTCCGACGAGGCGGCCAAGCTCTTCCTGCGTGATGCTGCGCTGCTCCATCAGAGTCTTGATGACCTGACAACCCGATACAGGGTGGATTATGCTGTTTCGAGATCACATGGAGCCTGAAGTATGCCATTCTGAGCTAACTGTCTAACGTCTCCTACCCCGCATGGCGCTCGAGCATGCCAGTATGGCATGCTCGAGCGCCATGAGTGAAGTCCGCGCATTCCGCACCCCACCCAGAGCGACCTAGTGCAGGCAGTCGCCGCCAACGTGCGCGCCGAGGCGGCGAGGAAGGGGTTCAACCAGACGAGCCTGGGCATGGCAATCGACCAGGCGCAGAGCTCGGTGAGCAGGAAGTGGTGGGGCAAGCGTGCATGGTCCCTGGAAGACCTGGAGACCCTGAGCACAGTGCTCAGGGTCCCCGTGGCCCATCTCGTTTCGCTGCGCGCCCAGAGGGAGTCGAACCCCCAACCTTCTGATCCGTAGTCAGATGCTCTATCCATTAAGCTATGGGCGCTTGCCGGACGGCGAGAAAGAACAATACCCCCTCACCGGCGGAATCTCCAGTCGCCCCGGACGACGGAACGGACCGCGGATGGAGAGCAGTCTGTCGCCCGCCGAGCGGAACCCCGGGCGAGCGGCACGCCGACCCCGGAGGGAGAAGCAGTCCGCCCCGCCGCGGATGCGGCGGGCTGTCCGGCTGGCGGAGGTGGCGGGATTCGAACCCGCGATGGGATGTGAGTCCCAAACCCGCTTAGCAGGCGGGCGCCATAGACCGGACTAGGCGACACCTCCAGCGGCCTCCAACCATATCCGTTGCGGGCGCGACGGGCAACGCGCCGACCGCCGATCGTGGCGTCCACGCGGGCGCTCCGCGGCGCGGCACGCTCAGTCCACAGCTGCACGGGGCATCATGGGTGGGTCAGGGAATCGGTCGGAGCGCATCCGACCGGTTCGACCCGGACCGCCCGGGCACGGGTCGACCGGCCCGACCTCCGGCACGTACGACCAAGAAGGTGTCATGGCAAACCACGACAAGGACGACGCCCCGCGCAGCAACCGTCCCCGCCGGGCAGCGGCAGAGGACACCTACACCTACACCCCCCGGTACGCCCGTCCCGCCGACGAGGAGGCCTCCGGGGCCGGCCACGACGGTGAGATCTTCGACGTCGAGGAGGTCGGCCTGCGCGACGGGGAGCACGCGACTCACGGCGCGGGCAGCCCGCTGTACGACCGCTCGGCCGGCTTCGGTCGGACCCTGGTCCGCACCACCTTCGGCTCGATCATCCCGGGGCTGGGCCTCGTCGGCACCCGGCGCACCCTCCTCGGCCTGTTCCTCTTCGCGGTGAGCCTCATCGCCGGGGGCGCGGCCGCCGTCCTCGCCTTCGTGCACCGCAGCACGCTCGTGTCGCTCGTCGCCAACTCGCGCAACCTGCTCGTCCTCGCCGTGGCCCTGCTCGTCGGCGCGCTGGCGTGGGTCATCGTCATCATCGGCACCTATCTGGTCTCGCGGCCGCGCCGCATGACCCGCCCCCAGCGCCTGGTCGGCGCGGGCGTCGTCTTCCTCATGTCCCTCCTCGTGGCCACGCCCACCGCCGTCGCCTCGGCCTACGCGCTGCAGACGAGCATCGTCCTGGGCAGCATCTTCGGCACCGGTTCGCGCTCGCAGACCCGCCCGAACGTCAGCGGCGACAACCCGTGGGCCGGCATGGGACGACTCAACATCCTGCTCGTCGGCGCCGACTCCGGCGAGAACCGCGACGACGAGCTGGGTCTGCGGACCGACACGCTCATGGTGGCGTCGGTCGACGTCACGACGGGCGACACGGTCATCATCCAGTTGCCGCGCAACCTCGAGAACGTGCCCTTCCCCGAGGGCAGCGCCCTGGCCGGGGCCTACCCCGGCGGGCGCGTCTGGGACGGCTACTCGGACAGCGAGGACAGCTACATGGTCAACGCCATCTGGAACGAGGTGCCCCGGGAGCACCCCGAGCTGTTCACCGACACCGACTATCCGGGGGCCGATGCGACGAAGATGGCCGTCCAGGGCGTCACGGGTCTCAAGATCGACTACTTCATGATGGTCAACATCGACGGCATCCAAGCGCTCATCGACGCGATGGGCGGCGTCACCGTGAACATCAACTTCCCGATCGCCAAGGGCGGCCACGTGAACGGCTACGGCGACGAGGAGTGCGGCGTCGACGGATACCTCACCGTCGGCCCCAACCAGACGCTCGACGGCGAGGACGCCATGTGGTACGCCCGCAGCCGCTGCAACGACCCCGACTACGACTACGGCCGCATGCGCCGCCAGAGCTGCCTGGTGAACGCCATCATCAAGCAGGTCAACCCGCAGACGCTGCTCACCCGCTACGAGGCGATCGCCGCAGCGAGCGAGAACATGATGAGCACCGACATCCCGCAGGACCTGCTCGACAACCTGGCCAATCTGGCCCTCACCGTCAAGGACGGCACGGTGAGCCGCCTGGTCATCGCCCAGAACCTGTCCGGCGCGAGCACCTCGGGCGCCCTCGAGGTCGACCCGGGCGATCCCGACTACGACGCGATCCGCGCGGCGGTGGCCGACGCCGTCGCCCAGAGCGAGAACGGCGGCACGGCCCCCGCGACGAGCGCCTCGTCCCCGGCGACGAGCCGGGCCCCGAGCCCCGCCGCCGGGGACGAGGACACGGACGCCGGCACGGCGGGCAGCCACGGCATCGGCGGCACCGGCCACGACGAGGAGAGCTCGGCGTCCTCCCCCACGACGAGCGCCACCGCCGAGAACGTCTCGGACGCCTGCGAGTACAACCCGGTGAGCTGAGAAGAATGATTCGTTATGGACACAAGTCGACGCCAAGAGCAAGAAGAAGCGCCCCGCCCTCACGGCAGAGGGGAGTAACGGGAGGAAAGGGTCATACACCCCCCAAGGTTGAGGCCGTTGATCTCTTCTGCGGAGCAGGCGGACTGTCCTTCGGGCTCATGCAAGCTGGTATCGAAGTCCGCGCGGGCGTTGACGTCGACCCGGTATGCCGTTACCCATTCGAGACAAATCTGGGAGCCGCATTCCACGAGACGTCGATTCGAAATCTCCGGGGCGCCGACATCGAGAGCATGTGGTCCGAGAATTCCACTCATCTTCTCGCAGGATGCGCCCCCTGCCAACCCTTTTCCTCGCAACGTCGGGGCGCCGACACCAAGTCCCATCCATCCTGGGATCTCCTGCTTGAATTCGATCGGCTGGTGCAGGAGACCCTTCCGGAATACGCGACCATGGAGAATGTGGCACCCTTGCGCAAGCAAGACGTCTTCCGTCAGTTCCTCAGGGACTTGACCCAAGCGGGCTACCACATTGATTTCGACGTCCTGAAAGCGGAACGGTTCGGGCTACCACAACGACGACGGCGCCTAGTCCTCATCGCTTCACGGGGAGGGCCTATCACCCTGCCAGAGGCATGGCTCGCCCAGGAGGACGAAGTCACGGTGGGTCAAGCCCTAGCCGGCCTCCCCCCCCTGCGGGCGGGAGAGGCGAGCCCAGACGATCCCCTCCATCGTGCTCAACGACTCTCCCCGATCAACGCAGCACGAATTCGCGCATCGAAACCGGGAGGAACGTGGCAGGATTGGCCAGCCGAACTGAGGGCTCCATGCCACAACCGCCCCTCCGGCAGATCCTTCCAATCCTTCTACGGCGTTATGAACCCGGCGGAGCCCTCACCGACTATAACAACTGAATTCTTCAACTACGGATCAGGCCGTTTCGGCCACCCTTACCAACCCAGGACGATAACCCCGAGGGAGGCTGCAATCCTCCAAGGCTTCCCCCGTAACTACTCGTTCATCCCACCAACCGATCCCGTCCATTTCAAAACCCTGGGGCGAATGATCGGGAATGCCGTCCCCCCGACATTCGGATTCCTCGTCGGGAGGAGAATCATCGAAGATGCTTCCAACAGCGATTGAGGCGAACCCACGATGACCACCACAACCACTCCACAGCCATCCGAGCCGTTCAAATTCGAATTCTCACTCACCGTACTCGATCACCTCGGGAGGCGACTCTACAGGAACTTCATCACCGTCATCGGAGAAGCGATATCGAACGCTTGGGACGCCGATGCCGAAAACGTCTGGATCGACATAGATCACGAGAACCAAGGGATGACCATCCGCGATGACGGCACCGGAATGACCCATGATGACATTCAGAACAAGTTCCTCAAGATCGGGTACTCGAAGCGGAAGGACGGCTCCACCCGCACCCGCAAGAAAAGGCCCTACATCGGCGCTAAAGGAATCGGAAAGCTTGCACTGCTCTCCTGCGCAGATTCAGTCACGGTCATCTCGAAGACAGCAAATGGGCCCTCATCCGGGTGCACCATCGACAACAGCGACATCGATCAGGCGATCGATGAGGACAAGAGCAGTCAGGAGGTAACGCTCCCCGACCCGCCCGAGCACGATCTCCACCTCCTCGATGAACAGAACCACGGGACAGCGATTTACTTCGATAAGGTTCGAATGGCGAACTCCACGGATGAGTTCCTCCGCAAGGCCCTCGCGCTGTTCTTCAGGTTCTCTTTGATAGACAGCTCCTTCAGCGTCTTCCTCAACGGCGCGGAAATCACCGTGACCGACGCCAAGGAATTGGCTGAGTCAACACAATACCTCTGGAGGATAAGGGATTCCCCCGATGACCAGCTCCTAGGACTGATGAGCCCTTCCCGCGAAAACATCATTACGTTACCATTACCAGAAGAACTCAAAGTGCGAGGATTCTTAGCCACCGTAGCGAAGCCCCGCGATCTGTTGGTGTTCGGAGCCAAGGAGAAGGTCGGCGTTGACCTGTTCGTGAACGGAAGACTTCGCGAACGAGATATTCTTTCGCACCGGCCGAGCGCACGAGTCCCTGAGCAATACATCTATGGGCAGATCCACATGGATGCACTGGACTCCGGAACCAACGATCCTTTCACCTCGAGTCGTGAATCAGTCATTGAAGAGGATCCTCAGTTCACCGAACTTCTGAAGGGGCTCGCCGAAGCCGTCAAACAGATCTACAACGAATGGGATGAATGGCGACTCGAAGACAAGCAAGACGGGGATGACGAGAACCCGAAGCGCTCCAAGAAAGAGCGCGCCGCCCTGCGAATGACAGAGGAGCAAGCCAAGGAGTTGTTCCCCGAAACCGGCACAGCGAAGTCCAACACGACCTTCGATGAGCTACTGAAGAAGGCCAAGAACGGTTTAGCAGAGTCCCGTGACGACTACAGCCATATATACATACTAGAGAATCTGATGCGGCAAATCATCTCGCGATATTCCATGAAACTCAACTCGGGCGACGAGAAGACAGCAGACGGATACAGAGAGAAGGCGGAGAATGACTTCAACGAATCACTCCTGAAAGAGAAATGTCGCACCCTCGAAGAGCGTTTGTGGTATCTCGGACTAGAGGATCTCGTGAAAGTAGTTGACCGAAAGACGGGAAAACCAGGGGCGGACACTGGAAAGCAGCTGACCAATACCCCAATTAAATCACAATCGGCATCGATAAGGTATCTTCGAAACATAGTCATGCACACCGCAGGGCTCACCCCATATGGCAGAGAACAACTCGAGTCGCGAAAAGAAGCTATTGCAGCAAACCTCAAGACGATTGTGATAGACTGCGAAAACTCTCAGCTCGACACGTAGCCGCGAACACAAGGGAAGCCTGATATTTTCTTGCACCCTTAAACACGTGGTCGAGATAGAAGGATGGACGGAGCTACGTCGTCAAGCTGGCTCGACTCGAAGAATTTTCATTATCAGAGCGGCAGCCTCTTCAGGCGGGACATGCTCCCAGATCCGGAGCACTCTCCAACCCTCCTCCGCGGCCATCCGATCAGTGTCCTCGTCCCGTTCCTTGTTCCTCTCGAGCTTCGACGCCCAGTAGTTCGCGTGAGCGGCAGGGATCGTCGCGTGCTCGGGGCATCCATGCCAGAAGCAGCCGTCGATGAAGACCGCCAAACGGGGGCCTATGAAGACGATGTCAGCTCGGCGTCTCTTGTTCGACCACGGCGCGAAGTCGACGCGATAACGAAGTCCTGCCGCGAACAGAATTCTTCTCACGGCCAGCTCCGGGCCGGTGTCCTTGCGCCTGTTCGATCGCATCGATTTGGCCACGCCATCACTGGATGCCCACGAACCGCCACCAGCGGCGAGCGATCTGCTCCCAGCCATGCACAGGATCATACTGGACCAGGACGAGCGGTGTCTCGGCCAGCGAAGACCGGCGCCCTCCGGGCGGCGAGGGTGGGATTCGAACCCACGGAGCTCTCGCTCGGCCGCTTTCAAGGCGGCTGCACTAGTCCACTGTGCGACCTCGCCATGGCCGCCGGACGGCGCCCGGCGGCGCCCACTCATGGTAGCCGATGGGCATCTCTGGCAAGCTGGACCCATGTACGCGATCACTGTTTCCGAGCCCGGCGGGGCCGACAAGATCACGTGGGCGCAGGTGCCCACCCCCGAGCCGGGGCCGGGCGAGGTCCTCGTGCGCACGCAGGCGGTCGGCGTCAACCGCGGTGACGTCCTCCAGCGCCAGGGCCACTACCCGCCCCCCGCCGGCGTCACCGAGGTCATGGGCCTCGAGGGCCTCGGGGTCATCGCCGAGCTCGGCGAGGGCGTGAGCGGCCACGAGGTGGGCGAGCAGGTCCTGGCGCTGCTCGCCGGCGGCGCGTACGCCGAGTACTTCGTCGCGTCGGCCGAGCACCTGCTGCCGGTCCCGGCCGGGGTCGACCCGGTCAAGGCGGCGGGGCTGGTCGAGGTGGCCGCCACCGTCGTCTCCAACTTCGACCGCGTCCGGCTGGGCGCCGGTGAGACCGTCCTCATCCACGGCGGCGCGGGCGGCGTCGGCGGCTTCGCCATCCAGTACGCGAAGGCTCTCGGCGCCCGCGTCCTCACGACCGCCTCGCGGCGGAAGGGCCCCTACTGCCGCCGGCTCGGCGCCGACGAGGTCATCGACTACGCCGGCGACTGGGAGCCGGCCGTCATGGTCGCCACGGCCGACCGCGGCGTCGACGTCATCCTCGACATCATCGGCGCCAGATACCTCGAGGCGAACGTGCGCTGCCTGGCCACCGAGGGCCGCATGGTGACGATCGGCCTGCAGAAGGGCGTCAAGGGCACCCTCAACCTGGCCGTCCTGCTCAACAAGCGCGGCACGATCACCGCCACGAGCCTGCGCGGACGCCCCGCCGACCAGAAGGCCGCCATCTGCCGCCGGGTGGAGCAGGTCGTCTGGCCGCTGCTGACCGACGGGGCGATCAGGCCCGGCAACCAGACGCGCATCCCGCTCCGGGAGGCCGCCCGGGCCCACGAGCTGCTCGAGTCCGGCGAGAACACCGGGAAGATCATCCTGGTCGCCGACCCGCCGCGGTGAGCGCCCGTCCACCACGCCCCGGGGGCCGCTGCCGGGGAGCGGGTCCGGAGACGGACGGGGCCGGCCGGCCGCACGGTCGTGCCACTCAGCCGTGCCGCACGGACATGGGGCCGCCGATGCCCCGGTGAGCACCGGCCCGGACGGGATCGGCGGGGGCGCGGCTCGGTCCGGGCGCGCACGTCCGGGCCGGTCGCCCCGAACCGCCGAGGACCGTGCCGGCGCGTCGCCCCGCCTGACTCCGGGGCAGGCCCGGACCGGCCGCTCGAACCGTTGAGGACCGCGCCGGCGTCGCTCGCGCCAAGTGCCGCGGGGACCGGCCGCCCGCTCCCCGCCGAATGACACCGAATGGACCCACTCGACATACTTATTCTTACCAAGGAATAGTACTCACCTGTTTCATGCTCAAGAACGGGTTCGACATCGCATATTTTTCAGGTTATGCTTGGTTCCCGTGAGCAAAGTACTGACGTCTCTCCCCGTGGGCGAGCGGGTCGGCATCGCATTCAGCGGTGGCCTCGACACCAGCTGCGCCGTCGCCTGGATGCGCGAAAAGGGCGCCATCCCGTGCACCTACACCGCCGACATCGGGCAGTACGACGAGCCCGACATCGCCTCGGTGCCGGGCCGGGCCGGGCAGTACGGCGCCGAGCTCAGCCGTCTCGTCGACTGCCGCGAGGCGCTCGTCGAGGAGGGCCTGTCGGCCCTGGCCTGCGGCGCCTTCCACATCTCGAGCGCCGGCAAGTTCTACTTCAACACCACGCCGATCGGCCGCGCGGTCACCGGCACGCTGCTCGTGCGCGCCATGGCCGAGGACGACGTCTCCATCTGGGGCGACGGGTCCACCTACAAGGGCAACGACATCGAGCGCTTCTACCGCTACGGCCTCATGGCCAACCCGGCGCTGCGCATCTACAAGCCCTGGCTCGACGAGGACTTCGTCACCGAGCTCGGCGGGCGCGACGAGATGAGCACCTGGCTCACCGAGCACGACCTGCCCTACCGCGACTCCAAGGAGAAGGCCTACTCCACCGACGCCAACATCTGGGGCGCGACGCACGAGGCCAAGACCCTGGAGCGTCTCGACGTCTCGATCGAGACCGTCGAGCCCATCATGGGCGTCCGCTTCTGGGACCCGTCGGTCGTCATCGAGCCCGAGGTCGTCACCATCGGGTTCGAGCAGGGCCGCCCCGTCTCGATCAACGGCGAGGAGTTCGACTCGCCCGTCGACCTCGTCCTGCGGGCCAACGAGATCGGCGGACGCCACGGCCTCGGCATGAGCGACCAGATCGAGAACCGCATCATCGAGGCCAAGAGCCGCGGCATCTACGAGGCCCCCGGCATGGCACTGCTGTTCATCGCCTACGAGCGGCTGGTCAACGCCATCCACAACGAGGACACCATCACCAACTACCGCACCGAGGGCCTGCGCCTGGGCCGCCTCATGTACGAGGGCCGCTGGCTCGACCCGCAGTCGCTCATGATCCGCGAGTCGATCCAGCGCTGGGTGGCCTCCGTCGTCACCGGCGAGGTCGTGCTGCGCCTGCGCCGCGGCGACGACTACTCGATCCTGCGCACCGACGGCCCGGCCTTCAGCTACCACCCGGAGCGTCTGTCGATGGAGCGCGTCGAGGACGCCGCCTTCGGCCCGCTCGACCGCATCGGCCAGCTGACGATGCGCAACCTCGACATCTCCGACTCGCGCGCCCGCCTCGAGCAGTACGCCGCCCAGGGCCGGCTCACCGGCGGCGAGGCCGCCAAGCTCGTCGGCCGGCTCGAGGCCGGCAAGTCGTCCGAGATCGCCGACAACCCTCTGCACGCCGGCGAGACCGAGGCGACCCCGCTCGACAACGCCGCCATGGAGACCGGCACCGACTGAGCCCCACCGATCCCGTCGTCCGGATACCGGCCAGTCATCCGACCGGTACCCGGGCGACGTGCGCCCGCCCCGGCGGCACCCCGCCGCACGAAGGCGCGCGGTGCGTCGGGCCGATGACCCCGCCGGGCGGCGCATCGGCCCGATGTCCTGGACGCCGCGTCCCGCGCGTACCGGCCGGCGGGCCAGGGGGACCGTGCAGCACCGCGTCGGCCCACGCCCCGCTCGGCTCGCATGCGGTCCCCTCGCCCGATGGGCAACCCCGCACCGGCGCCGACGCGGCCGAAAGCACCTAATGTGGGGTCATGAGCGTTGTCGACGAGCTGAGCAGCATTCTGGCAGGGGCCTCGCGGGCCGTCTTCTTCGGCGGGGCGGGCGTGTCGACCGAGAGCGGCATCCCCGACTTCCGGTCGGCCACGGGCCTGTACACGACCCACGCGGGCGGGGCGTACCCGCCCGAGTACATGCTCTCCCACAGCTGCTGGCGTGACCGCCCGGAGGACTTCTACGAGTTCTACCGGGCGACCATGCTCCATCCCGAGGCCCGCCCGAACGCCGCTCACACGGCGCTCGCCAGGCTCGAGGCGGCCGGCCGTCTGGCGGCGGTCGTCACCCAGAACATCGACGGCCTGCACCAGATGGCCGGTTCGCGGACCGTCCACGAGGTGCACGGCTCGGTGCTGCGCAACCACTGCACGGGCTGCGGCCGGTCCTACCCGGTCGAGGCGATCGCGGACTCCACCGGCGTCCCGCGCTGCGACGACTGCGGAGGCATCATCAAGCCCGAGGTCGTCCTCTACGAGGAGGGCCTCGACATGGACGTCATGGCCGCCGCCGTGGAGGCGATCGGCCGCGCCGACGTGCTCATCGTCGGCGGCACCTCCCTCAACGTCTACCCGGCGGCGGGGCTGCTCGACTACTTCCGCGGCGAGCCGCTCGTCCTCGTCAACAAGTCGGCGACACCGGCCGACCGGCGCGCCGACCTCGTCGTCCACGACTCGATCGGCGCCGTGCTGGGCGCCGCGACCGACGAGGCCCTCGGGGAGGCCTGAGCGCTGAGGCGCGCCTCCGCGTCCCCGGGCCCCGGCGGCGCACCGTTCGGGACGGCATCCGGGTCGGGAGGCGATGAACGCCGTCCGCGCGCGAGCCGGGATCGCCGAACAGCCCAGACCTTCGAGAACATGGTGGCGTCGCCCGCGCACGGCGCCGGGCTCAGGCGAGCGCGGCGACGGCGGCGTCGTAGTCGGGCTCGTCGGTGACCTCGGGCACGAGCTGGGTGTGGATGATCGTGCCGTCCTCGTCGATGACGACGACGGCACGGGCCAGGAGTCCCTTGAGCGGGCCGTCGGTCATGCGCAGGCCGTAGTCCCTGCTCATCGCGTGCGAGCGGAAGGCCGAGCCGGTGACGACGTTCTCGATGCCCTCGGTGGTGCAGAAGCGCCCGGCGGCGAACGGGAGGTCCTTCGAGACGCACACGACGGTCGTGTTCTCGAGGCCGGCCGCGAGCTCGTTGAACCGGCGGACGCTCGTCGCGCACACCGAGGTGTCGAGGCTCGGGAAGATGTTGAGGACGACGCGGCGGCCCGCGAGGCCCGCGAGCGTGACGGGGCCCAGGTCGACGCCGACGAGGTCGATCTCGGGGGCCCTGGAGCCGACGGCCGGAAGCTCGCCGCGGGTGTGGACGGGGTTGCCGTGGAAGGTGATGTCTGCCATGCCTCATGTCTACGGCATGCGCGGCGCGGGTGGGAGCCTTTCACCCACGAGCTGAGCGCATCCGGCCTCATGGGAGTACGGACGGCGCCCGCGCGGGCGCATGCCCCTCCGGCCGGCTCTCCACCGAGACGGGCCGGGCCCGGCGGCGCCCGCGCGGGCGCATGGGCCGCGCGCCCTCCGCACAGACCCGGCGCAGATCCCCGCCGCCGCCCGCGCCGACGGGCGGGCACGAGGTCGGGGCGGCCGCCCGGCGAGCCCCGGTGCGCCCGCGCGGGCGCACCGTTCCGCGTCAACGCCCAGCCAACGCTCACTGAGAACGACGCACATCGTGGATTTCCCCACCAGCGACCCCATCTGCCTCTACTCTGAGGGGAATCCCGGGGGCTCCGGCCCTCGGGCCCCTTCCAGCCGGCGGCACGGAGGCCGCCGGTGTCATCAAGGAGCAGCCATGGCCCAGAAGACGAGCGACGCCGCGGCGATCATCGAGGCACTGGGAGGCCCCGGCAACGTCGTGAGCCTCACCCACTGCGCAACCCGATTGCGCTTCCAGTTGCGCGACGGCTCCGGCGTCGACAAGAACGCCGTCGAGCGGATCCCCGTGGTGATGGGCGCGGTCCCGCAGACCGGCGACCGCTACCAGGTCGTCATCGGCGGCGCCGTGGCCACCGTCTACAACGACATCATGGCCCTGCCGCAGATGGCCGAGGCAGGAGCCGGCGGCGACGACAGACCCACCGACGCCGAGGTCAAGGCGGCCGCCCGCGCCGGCGGCATCCGCGGCCGGTTCAACTGGGTGGACTCCTTCTTCGAGTTCCTGTCCGACTCGTTCCGCCCGATCATCGGCGTGCTGCTCGGCGCCTCGCTGTTCATCACCTTCATGGCCCTCATGAGCACGCTCCACGTCATCGGCAACTGGTCGAGCGGAGAGGCCCAGCTGACCCCGGGCTGGGCATTCATCAACCTGTGCTGGCGCTGCGTCTTCTACTTCCTGCCGCTCATGGTGGCCTACAACGCGGCCAAGAAGGTCGACGCCGACCCGTGGATCGGTTTCTCCGTCATGGCCGTGCTCCTGCTGCCGGGCTTCTTCTCGGCCGACAACTCGCTGCTGGCGAGCGCGCACGTCTCGCACATCCTGGGCCAGGACATCCACATCGTCCGGGCCTTCGGGCTGCCGCTCACGATCTTCGACTACGGCTCGCAGGTCTTCCCGCCGCTGCTCATGGCCGGGGTGCTCGGGCCGCTGTACAAGCTGTTCAAGAGGATCATCCCCGACAACCTGCAGCTCATCTTCGTGCCCTTCCTGTGCATGCTCGTCATGATCCCGCTCACCGCGTTCGTCCTCGGCCCGATCGGCGTCTACGCCGGCGCCGGCCTGTCGACCGCGCTGAAGGCCGTCAACGACCTGTCGCCGTTCATCTTCTGCCTGCTCATCCCGCTGCTGTACCCGTTCATGGTGCCGCTGGGCCTGCACTGGCCGCTCAATGCCGTCATGCTGCTCAACATCAGCACGATCGGCTACGACTACATCCAGGGCCCGATGGGCGCCTGGAACTTCGCCTGCTTCGGCGCCTCGGCCGCCGTCCTGGCCATCTCGATCAGGGACAGGGACGCCGAGATGCGCCAGACGGCGACCGGCGCCGTCGTCGCCGGCCTGCTGGGCGGCATCTCGGAGCCGAGCCTGTACGGCATCCACCTGCGCTTCAAGCGCATCTACCCGCGCATGCTCATCGGCTGCGTCGTCGGCGGCCTCATCCAGGGCATCGGCGGCGGCGTCGTCACCCACGCCTTCGTCTTCACCTCGCTGCTGACGATCCCGGCCTTCAGCAACATCCCGCTGTACGCCATCTCGGTGGGCGCGGCCTTCATCACCGCGTTCATCGCCGTCTTCCTCTCCGACTACCGCACGCCCGAGCAGAAGGCCGAGACGAAGGAGCACCAGGCGCGCGAGCGCGCCGAGCACGAGGTCAAGCGGATCGGGCACGAGGCCCGCAGGACCGAGCACGGAGCCGGGAGGGCCGCCGCTCCCGCCCCGGCGAAGACGGCCCTCGAGCCGGGCGCCGTGACCCGGGTCCTCTCGCCGCTGGCCGGCCGGGTCATCCCCCTCGACCAAGTGCCCGACCCCGTGTTCAGCGCCGGGACCGTCGGCAAGGGCGTCGGCATCGAGCCGACCGGCACCACCGTCGTGGCCCCCGGCGACGGCACGATCGTCGTCGCGCAGGCCACCGGCCACGCCTTCGGCATCAAGCTCGACAACGGCATCGAGCTGCTCATCCATGTCGGCATCGACACCGTGAACCTCGAGGGCCGGGGCTTCGAGGTGAAGGTGGCCAAGGGCGACCGTGTCAGGACCGGCGACCCGCTCGTCACCTTCGACCCCAAGGTCATCACCGAGGCCGGCTACTCGCTGGTCACCCCAGTGCTCGTGACGAACGGCCGCAGGTTCGCCGAGGTCACCCGGCTCGCCGAGGGCGGAGTGAACCCGGGCGACGCCATCTTCGAGACGAAGGCCAAGCCGCCCAAGGAGCCCCGGCCCGCCGCCGGGTGACCGTCACGGAGCGGACACGACGCAGGCCCCCGCGCCGGTGCGCGGGGGCCTGCGTCGTCGGTGCGGCCGGGCGAGTCAGACCATCGTCGAGGCCGACAGCTGCGTCATGTACGAGAAGTACTCGGCCAGCGCCATGGCCAGGCCGTCATCCTCCCAGCTGCGCTCGGCGATCTCGCGGGCCCGCCGCTTCATCGGCTTCGCCTCCAGACGGGGGAAGACGGCGGTCAGCGAGTGCGAGGCGTAGAGCAGGGCGATGAGGGCGCGGGTGCGGTCGTCCGGCTCCGCGCCGCCGAGGGCCGCCCGCACCCGGGCGCGCAAGTCGATCTCGGTGCTCGCATCGCCCTCGGGGTAGCGGGTGAGCGGGATGAGTCCGAGCAGCTTGATGTGGCGCTCGCGCAGGATGCCGGCCTCAACGAGGTGCTGCAGCTCGTAGGAGCGCAGCGAGCGGGCCGGGCCGGGCCGCGACGAGAAGGGTCCGACAAGGGTGGAGATGGCCTGGTCGTAGGTCTTGCCCTCGACGGCCTCGACGATGTAGCCGAAGAACTCCCCACTCGGCTCGTTCTCGCCCTTGGCGAGCAGTTTCGTGCCCTTCGGCCCGTCGACGAAGACGAGCTGGCCCTTCGCGACGAGCTCGACGATCTCGGCCGCGGCGATGGTGAAGTTCACCGTCGTCAGGTCGCGGACGAAGCCGCCCTTCCGGTCGTTGAGGACGAGCAGCAGGTACTCCGCCGCAAGATTCAGATTCGCTGTGGTCGTCATGGTCCGGACCCCCTGTGGTGCGGTGCGCACCCTCCCTCGGGTGCATGTGCCCATTATGTCCCCGGCCAGCGCCGACGCGCCCTCCTCCCCGGGCGATCGTCCCGGCTCCTGGACGAGTACGGGCGAACGGGCCCGGCGCGCCCCGACGGATCCGCCCCGGCGCGGCCGGTTGTCCCCGTCGGCGAGGGCGGCGTCGTGGGGCGCGTCCCAGCGACCCGCCCTCAGCGCGCGGTGAAGAGCTCGCGGCCGCCCAGCCAGGGGCGCAGCACCTCGGGGACGGCGACGGAGCCGTCGGCCTGCTGGTGGTTCTCGAGGATCATGAGAATCATGCGGCTCATGGCGCACAGGGTGCCGTTGAGCGTGGCCAGGGGCTCGATCCGCTTGCCGTCGCGCATGCGGATGCCCAGCCGGCGGGCCTGGAACTGAGTGCAGTTCGATGTCGAGGTGATCTCGCGGTACCGGCTCTGGGACGGCACCCAGCCGTAGCAGTCGTACTTGCGGGCGGCCGAGGCGCCGAGGTCGCCGGAGGCCACGTCGAGCACCTCGAAGGGGATGCCCAGGGCGGCGATGAACTCCTTCTCGTGCTCCAGCAGCCGCTGGTGCTCGGCGACGGCGTCCTCGGGGCGGCAGTAGGTGAACATCTCGAACTTGTCGAACCAGTGGACGCGGAAGATGCCGCGGGTGTCCTTGCCGTACGAGCCGGCCTCGCGGCGGTAGGCGGGGCTGAAGCCGGCCAGGCGGATCGGCAGCTCGCCGGCGTCGAGGATCTCGTGCGAATGGTAGGCGGCCAGCGGCACCTCGGCCGTGCCGACGAGATACTGGTCGTCGCGCTCGAGGTAGTAGACGTCGTCGGCGGCCTGGCCGAGGAAGCCGGTGCCCTCCATGGCCTCGGGGTTGACCAGGGCCGGCGGGATCATCGGGACCAGGCCCCATTCGAGGGCCTTCGACAGGGCGAACTGGATGAGGGCGAACTCGAGCATGGCGCCCGGGCCCGTGAGGAAGTAGAAGCGGGAGCCGGAGACCTTGGCGCCGCGCTCCATGTCGATGGCGCCGATGCCCTCGCCGAGGTCGAGGTGGTCGCGCACCTCGATGCCCTCGGCGGCGAAGTCGCGGGGGGTCCCCACCGCGTCGATGACGTAGAGGTCGTCCTCGCCGCCGAGCGGGACGTCCTCGAAGACGATGTTGCCGAACTGCTCGACGACCTCGGTCCAGGCGGCGTCGGCCTCGTCGGCGGCCGTCTGGAGGGCCCTCACCTGCGCCGCCAGCTCCCTGGTGCGGGCCAGCAGGGCGGCCCGCTCGTCGCCGGAGGCCGCGGCGATCCGGGCGCCGAGCGACTTCTGCTCGGCGCGGGCGCTCTCGAAGGCGCTGATCGAGGCCCGGCGCGCCTCGTCCGCGGCGAGCGCCTCGTCCACGAGCGCCACGGACTCGCCGCGGGCCCGCTGAGAACGACGGACACGATCGGGGTCGGTGCGCAGCAGCTTCGGGTCGATCATGGGGGCAAGCCTACCGTCCGGGCCCCGACGCCCGGCGGCGTCGTCGCTGCCGCCGTCGCCTGAGAGAATCGTCGCGTGACCACCCGGACGTTCAGCCGCTTCAACCTGTGGGTCATGTGCCTCTTCGCGCTCGCATTCGGGGCCTGGACTCACCTGGCGCTGCGCACGCGGGCCCTCGCCGGCCTCGACGCCCTCAGCGACGTCCCGCACCTGCTGCCGGGCTCGACCGGCGAGCAGATCGCCGCCGCCGGCGCCCTCGTCACGCACCCGCTCATCATCTTCCTGACCCTGCTCGGCCTGGGCGCGTGGACCTGGCGCCGCAGACTGCGCCACCTCGCGGTGGCCGTCATCGCCTCCGGCCTGGGCAGCTGGCTGGTCTGCGTCCTCCTCAAGAGGCTCATCGGACGCCCGCGCCCGCCCTCCCCGCTGGAGGGGCTGCTCACCTACCGGGGCTCGGCGTACCCGAGCTCCCACATGGCGCTCATCGTCGCCGGGGCGATGACGGCGATCGCCGTGAGCACGACGACGCGCCAGTCGCGCGCCACCGTGCTCGGCTGGCGCGTCGCCGGCGTGACGGCGATCGCGCTGGAGGCGGCCGACCGCTTCGCCCTCAACGCCCACCGCCCCACCGACATCGTCGGCGGCGCCCTGCTCGGCGGCCTGGTGACCTCGTGCGTCCTGCTCCTGGCCAGGGTGCGCATGCTGCCGCTCATCGCGACCCGGCGGCACAGCACCCCGCGCCCGGTCGGCGGGCTGTGCGCCGTCATCTACAACCCGATCAAGCTGGCCGACGAGATGGTCTTCCGCCGACAGGTCGTCGACGAGCTGACCGGGCGCCACTGGCAGTCCCCACTGTGGCTGCAGACGACGCCCGAGGACCCCGGCGCGGCACAGGCCGCCGAGGCCATCGCCCGCGGCGCCGACCTCGTCATCGTCGCCGGCGGCGACGGCACCGTGCGCATCGTCACCCAGGCGCTGGCCGGTTCGGGGATCCCGATCGGTCTCATCCCGGCCGGCACCGGCAATCTGCTCGCCAAGAACCTCGGGCTGCCGCTCGACCAGGAGGACGCGATCTTCGTCGCGGTGAACGGCCAGCCGCAGGACATCGACCTCATCCGGCTCGTCGTCGACGGACGGACCGGCGAGCCCTATCGTTTCGCCGTCATGGCGGGCATCGGCTTCGACGCCCGCCTCATGGCGCGCACGAACGACGCGCTGAAGAGGATGATGGGCACCGCCGCCTACGTCGTCTCGGCGGTGCCCGAGCTGCTCGCCAAGCCGCACCGCGTGCAGATCAGCGTCGACGGGGCCAAGCAGGTGCGCGGCAACGCCGTGCTCACGGTCATGGGCAATATGCCGTCCATCGGCGGCAACGTCATGCTCATCCCCGACGCCGACCCGACCGACGGGCGCATGGAGATGATCGTCGGCTCCCCGTCGGGGCTGTCGAGCTGGGCGCGCATGGCCACCCGCGTCCTCACCCGCATCGGCGCCGACCGCTCCCTCGAGCGCTACGCGGGCCGCGCGATGAGCGTGCGGATGGACGCGCCGATGCCCTTCGAGCTGGACGGCGACACCGTCGGCGAGGGCTCCTACTTCGAGGCGGAGGTGGACCCGGGGGCGGTGTCGGTCATGGTGGCCTCGAGCCCGGCGAACCACTGGGAGGCGGCCTCGTAGTCGCCGTTGCCGGCGCCGGGACGCAGGACGGGGCGCACCCCGTCGGCGCGCGGATAGCTCCCCAGGAAGACGACCTCCTTGCAGATCCGTCGGAGGCCCTTGAGCGCCTCGGCCATCCGGGCATCGGCGATGTGGCCCTCGGCGTCCATGCTGAAGCAGTAGCTCCCGAGCGCGGTCTTGGTCGGCCGCGACTCGATCCGGCACAGGTTGACCCCGCGCACCGCGAGCTGCTGGAGGATCGCCAAGAGGGCGCCCGGCTCGTCGTGGGCGATGTGGGCGACGAGCGTCGTCTTGTCGGCTCCGGTCGGCGCGGGCCCGTGCCCGGGTCTGGCGACGAGGACGAAGCGGGTGACCGCCGCGTCGTTGTCGGCGATGTCGGTGGCGAGCGGCACCAGGCCGTACATCTCGCCGGCGACGGCCGCGCAGACGGCGGCGTCGAAGCCGGAGTCGGGGTCGGCGACGGTCCGGGCGGCGCCGGCGGTCGAGCCGCGCTCGATGATCTCGGCGCCCGGCAGGTTCTCGGCGAGCCAGTCGCGCACCTGGGCGGCGGCATGCGGGTGGGTGATGACCCGGCGGATCCGGTCGATGCCCGTGCCGGGACGCGCGCACAGGGTGAAGCGCACGCCCACGAGCACCTCGTGGAGGATCCGCAACGGCTCGGCCCCCGGGTCGGCCAGGTTGTCGAGGGTGGCCGAGACGCCGCCCTCGACGGAGTTCTCGATCGGCACCATGACGGCCTCGACCCGGCCGGCGCGCACGGCGTCGAGGGCCTGGGCGACGGTGCGGAAGGGGATCGCCTCGGCCGTGCTGTACGACAGCAGGGCCTGGTGCGTGAAGGTGCCCGCCGGGCCGAAGTATCCGAGCATGCCCACGAGCCTAGGCGATGGGCGGCCCCCGCCCCGGCCGTGTCCGCCCGGGCGCCCGGAGTCCCCGGGGCCGGGCGCGGAGCGCCCCGCGGCGACCGGCCCGCGCGATCAGGACGCGGCGCGACCCCCGCACCGACCCGGGACGCCGCACCCGTGGGAGCCGGTGGCGCTTCGCTCGGATGATTCGAGGGCGCGGCGCTCGTACGATTCAAGGGCGCTGCGCGCCCGGCTGACGCTCGTCGCGGGCGCGGGCCAGGCCACATCGGCGCATTCCAGGGCCCGCCCGAGAAGCTCGAGATAGCGCCGGCGCGGCACCTCGACGCCGCCGAGGCCGGCGAGATGAGGGGTGAGCCACTGCATGTCGAGCAGGCGCCCGGCGCCGTCGGCGCTCAGCTCGTCGACGAGGCGGACGAGCGCCGTCTTCGACGCGTCACGGCCGTACCGCGGGTCGTGGAACATGGACTCGCCGGCGAAGAGCCCGCGCACACCGACACCGTAGAGCCCGCCGACCAGGCGGCCCCGCCCGTCCCAGGTCTCGACGGAGTGCACCCGGCCGCGCTCGTGGAGCTCGGTGTAGACCGCGCGGATGTCCTCGTCGATCCAGCCGTGGGGACGCGAGGGATCGGCGCAGCCGTCGAGCACCCGTGCGAAGGCCCTGTCGACGCTCGTCGTGTAGCGCCCGAGCGACTTGCGCAGGCTCCGGCTGACGTGCAGCCCCGACAGCGGAAGGATCCCCCGACGCATCGGCGACCACCAGCCGATGCCCTCGTAGCCGGACTCGTGGAGCGGCATCGGGAAGACGCCGGAGGCGTAGGCGGCCAGGGTGAGATCGGCGTCGAGCCCGGCGGTGAAGCCGATGAGATCCTGGTCGGGCCAGTCGCCCACGTCGCCGAAGAGTTCGCAGATCACGGCCCCAATGTATGCGCCCGGCGCCCATGCGCCTCGACACGCATGCGCGCCGTCCGCCAAGGGGCCGACGGCCGACTCATCCTCTCGGCGGATGACAAGCGCACCGGCCCGAGAGTTTAATGGAGCGCATGACTCACATGCCCACCGGCTGGCCGAGCGCCGCCGACCCGTACGGCTTCGGCGCCCCGCGTCCCCCCGTGGAACCGCTCTCCCCCCAGGACCGGCCTCCGACCGTGACGCGCAACGACGCCCTGGCCGCGATGGAGGCGAGCGCCGAGCTCGGCCCCGGCCTGCGCCGGGACGTCGTGGACGCCTTCGTCGCCGACGTCAACGCGAAGCTGGCCGCCGACTGGCAGCAGCGCGAGTACCGGCGCCAGCAGGACGAGCAGCGCGGGACCGCGGAGCGGCGGACCCGCACCCGCGATCTGGTCATCTGCCTGTCCTTCGCCATCCCCCTCACCGGGATCGCCGTCGACGCCGGGGGCCTCCTCGGCGCGCTCATCTCGTGGGCGGGCATCGTCCTGGTCGCCGGAGCGGCGGGCCTGCGCCGGGGCGGCCGCTCGGACGGTCGGCGCGAGCTGGGGCGCTGAGGAGGGCCCTCACGACGTGCCGGTGGGCGGGGGCTCCGCCACCGGCACGAGGCAGACGACCGCAACGGCACGACGAGGGGGCCCCGCCGGCGGCGGGGC
>ERZ773070.714-NODE-714-length-23044-cov-5.787116_pt1 | contig 23044 bp, 19 predicted proteins | sample MGYA00580618_ERZ773070 | MGnify/ENA primary metagenome ERZ773070 (study PRJEB29015, sample SAMEA2738023) | human oral metagenome | biome: human oral; feature: human-associated habitat; material: dental | place: China | collected 2019 ... | reverse complement strand
CGGGCGACGCGCGCCTGCACGCCGCCGTGGCCGAATACGACCGCGCCGTGCTCGACGCGCTGCAAGAAGTTGAAGCCGCCTACGCCGCCCGCGCCGCGCTGGACGCGCGCGTTGAAAGCCTGCGAGCCGCCCGCCAAAGCGCCGCCCGCCGCGCCAGCGGCCTGCAAGCCCTCTACCAGGCCGGCGAGCGCCAGCGCGACGCCCCCTTGCAGGCGCGGCTTGAGCTGGCCGAAGCCGACGACGCCCTCGCCCAGGCCCGCATGCAGCAGGCCAGCGCCAGCATCCGCCTCTACCAGGCGCTGGGCGGCGGCTGGTGAAAGCCGCGCCCGCGCACCCGCTCCGCAGCAAGAAAACAGAAAACATGCCCGCCACCCCATCCGCCACTGCCGCCGCAGCATCCGGCCGCTGCCCCCCGCTGAACGCCGCGCAGCAGCGCATTCACCAGGCCGCGCTCAGGCTGTTCGCCGAAAAAGACCCGGCCACCGTCCAAATCAGCGAACTGGCCGCCGCCGCCCAGGTGGCGCGCGGCACCATCTACAACAATCTGGAATCCGTGGAAGCCCTCTTCGGCCAGCTCGTCATACGCCTGTGCGCCGACATGAGCGAACGCATCGACCGCGCCATGAGCGGCGAACCCGACCCCGCCATGCGCCTGGCCGCCGGCGTGCGCCACTACCTGCAACGCGCGCGCGACGAGCCGCACTGGGCGCGCTTCATCCTGCGCTACGGCCTGACCCAGCCCCCGCTGGCCCAGCTATGGCACGGCCCCACCATGCGCTACCTGCGCGAAGGCATCGCCAGCGGCCGCTTCACGCTGCGCCCCGGCCAAGCCCGCACCGCCGCCGTGCTGGTGGCCGGCGCCGTGCTGGGCGGCTTCGCGCAAATGCAGCAAAGCGGCGCCTCGCCGCGCCGCATTGGCAGCGACATCACCGAGCTGCTTTTGCTCTCGCTGGGCCTGCCCGCCAGCGAAGCGCTGCGCATCGCGCGCGCCCGCATGAATTGACGGACCGGCAGCGCCTGGCAGACGCATCAAAAACAGGAGCGAATTCAAGGGCGTTTGAAGTGGCATCTGCGCACGTTCCACTAGGACCTGATGCTATGAATCAAGGAGCTGATTCAGCTCTTTGCCAAGGCTTTTCATCCGCTTTTCCCCTTTCCGGCATGGCCGCTGCGCCCGCCATTTGCGCCCGCCATTTGCGCCCGCCCCCTTGCGGCAGGTTGCGAGCGACTTCCGGAAAAACGCATGCCAAGACCCGCCTGCGGTTCGCGCTTGCCGCTCCTTGCCGCCCCTCGCGGACAGACTGGAACAGGTGTCCTTATTTCTTTACCGAGGCGCAAAGCGCGCTCGGTACACTCGCGCGCTTTTATGGGCAACACAGGGTTTTTACTGATGCGCAAATCTTGGCGAACAGGAGGCTGGCTGGCGCTGGCCTTGGTGTTGGGCGCAGCCTTCTGGTGGTGGAAGACTTCTGGCGGCCCGCCTGCGCCGCAGTGGGTGACGGCGCCGGTGCAAAAGCAGGACCTGGAAGACACCGTGCTGGCCACGGGCGCCATTCGCGCGCTGCGGCAGGTGAATGTGGGCGCGCAGGCCACGGGGCAGGTCAAGGCGCTGCATGTGAAGGTGGGCGATGTGGTCAAAAAAGGGCAGCTCATTGCCGAGATTGACGACACCACGCAGCAAAACGCCTTGCGTGACGAGCTGGCGGGCATCGAGTCGCTCAAGGCGCAGCGCGCTTCGCGGCAGGCGGCGCTCACGCTGGCTAAGCAAAACCTGGCGCGCCAGCAGGAGATGATGGCCAAGGACGCCACGTCCCGCGCCGATTTGCAGTCGGCACAAAACCAGCTGGCCGCCGCCGAGGCCGATTTGAAAACCAACGCCGCCCAGCTGGAGCAGGCGAATCTGAAGGCGCAGACGGCGCGCGCCAATCTGGGCTACACGCGCATCGCTGCGCCCATGGACGGCACCATCGTGGCCGTGGTGACGGAGCAGGGGCAGACGGTCAATGCCGCCATGTCCACGCCCACCATCGTCAAGCTCGCCCGGCTGGATGAGGTGAAGATCGAGGCGCAGATTTCCGAGGCCGACGTGCCCCGCGTCAAGCCCGGCATGGCCGCCTGGTTCACGCTGCTGGGCGAGCCGGACAAGCGTTACGCCACCGAGCTGAAGGCCATCGCCCTGCTGCCGCCGGCCGATGAAAGCGGCAGCAGCGATACCAGCGCGTCGGCCACATCCGCCGCCAGCGCCACGGCCATTTACTACAACGGCATCCTGCACGCGCCCAACCCCGATGGCGTGCTGCGCGTTTCCATGACGGCGCAAGTGCACATCGTGGTGGACCGTGTGCAGGGCGCGCTCACCGTGCCCGCCAGCGCGCTGGGCGCCAAAGATGACGAAGGCCGCTACGCCGTGCGCGTGCTGACGGGCGAGGGCGATGCGCAGCGCGAAGAAACCCGCCTGGTGCGCGTGGGCCTGAACAACCGCGTGCATGCCCAGGTGCTGGAGGGCCTGAAAGAAGGCGAGCGCGTGATCACGGGCGAGGCCACGCCGGCCGGGGATGCCGTCAGCGTGGAAATGGGGCCGCCGCCGCCCATGGGGCCTTGAAGGAGCGCGCCATGACCGAACACCGCCTGGCGCAAGCCGGGGAAGCAAGCGGGAAAGAAAGCGCGGAAAGCGCGGAAAGCGCGGAAAAAGCGAATGGCGGCGGGCCGGGCGCGCCGCTGATGCGCCTGCGCGGCGTCACGCGCGAATTTCCGGCGGGCGACGGCCCGGTGGCCGTGCTCAAGGATGTGAACCTGACGATTCGCGCGGGCGAGATGGTGGCCATCATCGGCCCATCCGGCTCCGGCAAATCCACGCTGATGAACATCATCGGCTGCCTGGACCAGCCTTCGCACGGCAGCTACCAGGTGCTGGGCCGCGAAACGCGCGCCATGCAGCCGGATGAACTGGCGCGCCTGCGCCGCGAGCATTTCGGCTTTGTCTTTCAGCGCTACCAGCTGCTGACGGGCCTGACGGCGCAAGACAACGTGGAAATTCCCGCCATCTACGCGGGCCTGGGCGCGGCCGCGCGCCGCGCGCGATCGGCCCGCCTGCTGGAGCGCCTGGGGCTGGGCGAGCGCCTGGCGCACAAGCCCGGGCAGCTCTCCGGCGGGCAGCAGCAGCGCGTGTCCATTGCCCGCGCCCTCATGAACGGCGGCAGCGTGGTGCTGGCCGATGAACCCACTGGCGCGCTGGACAGCCACACGGGCGAGCAGGTCATGCAGATTCTTCAGGAACTCAATGCCGCCGGGCACACCATCATCCTCGTCACGCACGATGCCAAGGTGGCCGCGCACGCGCGGCGCGTGATTGAAATTGCCGACGGCCGCATCACCCGCGACAGCGCCGCTGCTGCGCCGCCTGCCGCGCCCGCCAGCGAAGCGCCGCCGCCCAAAGCGGGCCTGGCCGCCTGGCTCATGCGCCTGCGTGAAGCGGCGCGCATGGCCCTGCACGCCATGCTCTCGCACCGCATGCGCACGCTGCTGACCATGCTGGGCATCATCATCGGCATCGTCTCCGTCACCCTGGTCAATGCCATCGGCGAAGGCGCCAAGCAGCAAATCCTCTCGGACATCAGCTCCATCGGCACCAACACCATCTCCATCTTCGCCGGCTCCGGCTTTGGCGACCGGCGCGCCGACGCCATCCGCACCCTCTCGGCTGCCGATGCCGCCGCGCTGGCCGAGCAGCCCTACGCGCACAGTGCCACGCCGCAAGTGCAAACCAGCGTCACCCTGCGCATGGGCAACCAGGAAAAAACCGCCACCGTCAGCGGCGTATCCGCCGAATACTTCAACGTGCGCGGCCTCACCTTGGCCGACGGCGTGCTGTTTGACGAAAACAGCGTCAAAAACCTGGCGCTGGACGCCGTGATCGACGACAACACCCGCAAAACGCTCTTTCCCGACGGCGGCAATCCTTTGGGCCAAATCATCCTGCTGGGCAGCGTGCCCGCACGCATCATTGGCGTGACGGCCAAGGAAAAAAGCAACTTCGGCTTCAACTCCGGCAACACCGTCTGGCTGCCCTACACCAGCGTCATGGGGCGCCTCACCGGCAGCCAGGTGCTGCAAAACATCTCCGTGCGCGTCAAAGACGGCTACACCACCCACTACGCCGAAAAGCAAATCACCGAGCTGCTCACGCGCCGCCACGGCAGCAAAGACTTTTTCACCAGCAACAGCGACACCGTGCGCGAAATGGTCGAAAAAACCACCTTCACCATGCAGGTGTTCATCTCCTCCATTGCCGTCATCGCCCTCGTGGTGGGCGGCATCGGCGTGATGAACATCATGCTGGTGAGCGTGACCGAGCGCACGCCCGAAATCGGCATCCGCATGGCCGTGGGCGCGCGCCAGGCCGACATCCTCCAGCAATTTCTCATCGAAGCCGTCTTCGTCTGCCTGCTGGGCGGCCTGCTGGGCATTGGCCTGGCCTTTGGCCTGGGCTGGGTGCTGGAGCGCCTCTCCAGCGAAGTGCACCTCGTGTTCTCCGCCAGCGCCATCTTGCTGGCCGTGGCCTGCTCCACCTTCATCGGCCTGGCCTTTGGCTTCTGGCCCGCCCGCAGCGCCGCACGCCTGAACCCGATTGACGCGCTCTCGCGGCAATAAGCACTGGGCACAAGATATTTTTGCTCCTCAATTCATAGCATGATGTCTTAGTGGAAACTGCGCTGACCGGAATTTTGGGCCACCCAGATTTGCTCCTGTTTCTGATGCGGCGCAGGGCAAGGCTTCGCCAAGCGGGAAAAGCCGTGAGCAGCCAGCCAAAGAAGCGGCGAAGGCCCGTCTGCGGCTTGCGTTTCGCGGCCCATCCCGGTCCGCTTTTTTGCCCCTCCCGGCCAGATCATGAACAAATTCCCAGAAGCTGCCCCTGCCGAAACGTCTGAAGACGCCCGCTGGATGCGCCTGGCCCTGCAAGCCGCGCATGAAGCGGCAGCGCGCGGCGAAGTGCCCGTGGGCGCGGTGGTGGTCAAGGACGGGCGCTGCATCGCCGCTGCTGGCAATGCCTGCGTGGGCGCGCATGCCCCCAGCGCGCATGCCGAAATCGCCGCCTTGCGCCAGGCCGCGCGCGCGCTGGGCAATTACCGGCTGCAAGGCTGCACGCTGTATGTGACGCTGGAGCCTTGCGCCATGTGCGCCGGGGCCATGCTGCACGCGCGGCTGGCGCGCGTGGTTTTTGGCGCGGCCGACCCCAAAACAGGCGCGGCCGGTTCGCTGCTCAACCTGTTTGCCCAGTCCGCGCTCAACCATCAAACGCAAGTCACCAGCGGCGTGCTGGCGGGCGAATGCGCCGCTGCGCTGCACGGCTTTTTCAGGCCGCGCCGCATCAATGCCGCCCCTTTGCGGCAAGACGCGCTGCGCACGCCGCCCGCGCGCTTTGCCCATCTGCCCGATGACCCCTGGCCGCGCCATGCCGAAAGCGGCTTGCCCGCCCTGGGCGGCTTGCGCCTGAGCTACATGGACGAAGGCCCGCGCGACGCGCCCATCACCTGGCTGTGCCTGCACGGCGCGCCCGCCTGGAGCCACCTGTGGCGGCACATGGCCGCCCAGTGGCTGGCGGCGGGCTGCCGCGTGATCGCGCCTGACTTGATCGGCTTTGGCCGCAGCGACAAGCCCAAGAAAGAAAGCGCCCACACCCTGGCCTGGCACCGGCAAATCCTCATCGAATGGGTGCGCCAGCTGGATGTGCGCCGCGTGGCCTTGGCCTTGCACGGCACGGCCGGCGCGGCGGGCCTGGCGCTGCCCGCCGCCGATCCGCAGCGCTACGCCGCGCTGCTGGCCATCAACACCGGCTTTGCGCCAGCGTCGCGGGCCAGCGGGGCAGGGCAGGGCGCGCCTGCCCGCTTGCCTCTTTCGCGCCTGCCGCGCCTGCCCGCTGACGAGCAAGCCGCTTGCGAAGCCCCTTTCCCCGACGCCGGCCACCGCTCCGCCTTGCGCGCCCTGCCGCGCCTGGCCGATGGCGGGCATGAGCCTGACTTGCGCGCCTTCTGGCAAAACCGCTGGCACGGCGCCAGCCTGCTGATTTGCGGCACGCCCGATGCTTTTTACGGCCCCGCCGCCATGCACGCGCTGCAAGCCGCCGTGCGGGGCGCGCCGCCGCCCTTGCCCCTGCCCGGCGCGGGCCACTTCAGCTGCGCCACGGCAGGGCGCGAAATCGCACAGCTGGCGCTGGCGCGGCTGGCGCGGCTGGCGCAGCCCGCGCAATGGGCCAAAGACTGAACGCGTTTTTCTCGGTTTTCCGGCTGCGCCGCGCAAAAAAAGTTTTGGCGCGCCTGGCGGGCTGTTTTCATTTCCGGCTTGATCAAAGCGCATTGTTTTGATGCGCGACTGACTGGCGCCAGGCGCACAATCTGCGCCTTTTTGCGCCGCCAGCCGCTGGCGGCGTGCTCCCACGCCATGCGCACGCCTGCCATCAATTCCAAAGTCATCGCCACCTTGCCCATCTTCTGCTGCGTGATGCTGGCTTGCGGCTTTGTGTGGGCCGTGCGGCAGCCCGCGTGGACGATGCCGCTGGTGCTGGGCGTGATTGCGGGCGGCCTGGTCGATCTGGACAACGGGCTGACGGGGCGCGTGCAAAACATCGTGCTGACGGCGCTGGCCTTTTCTTTTTCTTCGCTGCTGGTGCAGACGATGCTGGGCACGGGGCTGCCGTTTATCGTGACGATGACGGCGCTCACTTTCCTGTTCACGGTGCTGGGCGCGCTGGGGCTGCGCTACCGCACCATTGCCTTTGGCGCGCTGGCGGTGGCCACTTACACCACGCTGGCCTATGCGCCGCAGACGCCCTGGTTTCTGAATCCGCTGCTGATTTTGTGCGGCACGCTGCTGTACAGCAGCGTCACGCTGTGCCTGCACGTGGTCTTTCCGCACCGGCCCGTGCAAGACAGCATGGCCGCCGCTTTTGCCGAGCTGGGCGGGTATTTCGACGCCAAAGCCGCTTTTTTCGACCCCGACGAGGCCGAGTGGCTGGAAGACGGCCCGCGCCTGGCGCTGGCGCGGCAGAACACGGCGGTGATCAACGCCTTCAACCAGTGCCGCAGCGCCTTGTTCTACCGCATGCGCGGCCAGCACCGGCACCCGCGCACGGCGCGCATGCTGCGGCTGTATTTCATTGCGCAAGACGTGCATGAGCGCATCAGCTCCACACATGCCGATTACCGCGAGCTGGCCGAGAGCCTGAAAAACACCGATCTCATCTTCCGCATTCACCGCCTGCTGGAATTGCAGGGGCAGGCCTGCCGTGACGTGGCTTCCAGCCTGCGCGCCGACATGCCCTACGCCTACTCCGCGCGCCTGCAACGCGCCATGACGGGCTGCCAGCAGTCGCTGCGCGTGCATGCCCGAAGCCGCCGGGCGGAACAGGCGGATCAGGCGGAGCAGGGCGGTCAGGCTGACCAGCTCCACGCGCTGCAAAGGCTCATGGACAACCTGGCGGGCATTGACTACCAGCTCAGCCACATTGAAAGCGCCGCAGACGCCGCTTTTGGCGAAAACTCCGACAAAACCCGCATCGCCGCCCAGGAGCAAGACGGCCCGCTGCTGCACGCCCTGCGCGCCATGCGCGGCCAGCTGAACATGCGCTCGCCGGTGTTTCGCCACGCCGTGCGGCTGTCGCTGGTGGTGGCCCTCTCGTGCACGGTGGTGGAGCTGCTGCACCTGAATCTGGGCTACTGGATCTTGCTGACAGCCCTGTTCGTGTGCCAGCCCAACTATTCGGCCACGCGCAGCCGGGTGAACCAGCGTATCGGCGGCACCATCGCGGGCGTGCTCGTCGGCTCCGTCGTGCCCTGGTTCACGCCCACGTTGGAAACCAAGCTGGGCATCATCGTGCTCACCACCACGCTGTTTTTCCTGATGCGCAACTACAAATACAGCTGGTCCACTTTCTTCATCACCATCCAGGCGCTCACCAGCCTCTCGCTCATGGGGGTGGACATCTACGCGGCCATGCCCGTGCGCATCATCGACACCATCACCGGCGCGGCCATCGCCTGGGCCGCCGTGCACTTTCTCTGGCCCGACTGGCGCTACCTCAGCCTGCCCGCCAGCGCCAGCGCCTCCATCGCCAGCAACGGCGCGTATCTGGAACGCATCATCAGCCAGCTTGAAAACGGCGTGGACGACGATGTGGCCTACCGCAGCGTGCGCCGCCTGGCGCACGAAAAGGCGGCCGCCTTGAGCAGCGCCATCTCCGACATGAGCAGCCAGCCAGGCCGCCACAGCCCGCAAATGCAGGGCGCGGGGCTGAACCTGCTGAAAACCAGCTACGCGCTCATTGGCTACATCTCCGCCCTGGGCGCTTACCGCAGCCAGATTGCCCAGGAGGCGCGGCAGGAAGCCAGCGCAGCCGGGCAGCCGCCGCAAACGCAGCCCTCGCCCGCCGCGCCTGAAACGCCTGAAGCGGCAGCCGCGCCGCAAGCGCCCGAAGCACCCGAAGCGCAAGCCTTCACTCCCCTCTTTTTCGACACCGCCCGCCAAACGGCCCAGCTGCTGCAAGCCCTGCCCGGGCTGGACGACAGCGCCTTTGCCGCCGCCAGCGAGCGCATCCAAAGCGGCGTGCGCGCCTTGCGCGCGCGCGTGCAGGGCCGCCGCCCCAACAGCGTGCTGTGGCAGCAGCTCTCGCTCATCACCCGCCAGCTCGCGCCTTGCCGCCAGATGCTGAAAAGCATGACGCCGCCCAGCGAAGCCGGGCCAACCGCGCCGCTCCAGAAGCCGTAGCGCCCAACCCGCGAGGCGCAAAGGCGCGCTGGAATGCGCTGGAAATAAACCGTGCATAGGCCGCCATCGCGTATTTTTGCTCATCTATCCATAGCAAGACGTCCTAGTGGAGCCTGCGCAGATGGGTGTTTCTGGCCCTTTGAATTTGCTCCTGTTTTTGATGCTTCCGGATGGGCGTGAAGGCGCTGCGCCGCCCGCCGGCCGCGCCTGCTTCCGGATGCAGCCGGATAAGCAGGCCGCCGCAAGGCCAAAGCGCCGAATCTCAAAACGCCGAATCTGTTTTGCAGGCAGGCTGAAGCAGGCCCTGGACAAAGCCTTGCAAAGCCTCACGCCGCCGCCAGGAGCTTTTGCGTGTAGGGATGCTGCGGCTTTTCAAGCACTTGCAGGGCGGGGCCGGTTTCCACGGCCTGCCCGTCCTTGAGCACCAGCACGTCATGCGCCAGGGCGCGCACCACGTCCACGTCGTGCGTGATGAGCAGATAGGCCAGGCGGCGCTCGCGCTGGAGCTTTTGCAGCAGCGCGATGACTTGTTTTTGCACCGTCACATCCAGCGCGCTGGTGGGTTCGTCCAGCACCAGCAGCTGCGGCTCCACGATGAGCGCGCGCGCCAGGGCGATGCGCTGGCGCTGCCCGCCCGAAAACTCGTGCGGATAGCGGCCCAGCAAATGCGCAAAACGGCCGGCGCGGCTGGCGCTGTCTGGCGTGGCTTGAGCGGCTTGCGGGCCGCTTTCCTCTTTGCCGTCCAGCCCGCCTTCTTGCCCGCCTTCGTGCAAGCCGACATCGGCCAGCGCCTGCCGCACGCGCGCGGCGCGCTCGGCGGCGCTCAAGTGGGGGGCATGCACCAGCAGGCCCTCGCCCACGATTTCTTCCACGGTCATGCGCGGCGAAAGGGAAGAGAACGGGTCTTGAAACACCACTTGCGCCACGCGGCGCAGCGGCCTGTCGGCGCGGGTGCGGCGCTGCCACGGGCGGCCCGCCACGCGCAGCTCGCCCGTGAAAGGCAGCAGGCCCAGCGCCGCTTGCGCCAGGGTGGATTTGCCGGAGCCTGACTCGCCAATCACCCCCAGCGTGCGCCCCGCCGGCAGGCAAAAACTGGCGTCATGCACGGCCACGAACTGCCCTTTTTTGAACCAGCCGCGCAGGCCCGGCAGCGGTGCGGGGTAAGTCACGCGCACGTGCTGCGCGGCCAGCGCGGGGGCTTGCGCCGCGTCGCCAGCGGGCGATTCATCGACATCGCGCACGGGCCGGCTGGCCAGCAGTTTTTGCGTGTAAGGGTGCTGCGGGGCGGCAAACAGCGCGGCGGCGCTGCCTTGCTCCACCAGGCGGCCTTGCTGCATGACGGCCACGCGGTCGGCAAAGCGGTGCACCAGGTTCAGGTCGTGCGTGATCATCAGCACGGCCATGCCGTTTTCGCGCCGCAGGCTCTCCAGCAAATCCAGAATTTGCCCGCGCAGGCTCACATCCAGCGCCGTGGTCGGCTCATCGGCCAGCAAAAGGCGCGGCTGGCAGGCCAGCGCCATCGCAATCATGGCGCGCTGGCGCTGCCCGCCCGAGAGCTGATGCGCGAAAGCGCGCGCACGCCGCTGCGGCTCGGCAATGCCCGTTTTCGCCAGCAGCTCCACCGCCTCTTGCGCCGCGCGGCCAGCGGACAGGCCGCGCTTGAGGCGCAGGGCCTCGGCCACTTGCGCGCCGATGGTCATCAGCGGATTGAGCGCCGTCATCGGCTCCTGAAAAATCATGGCGATTTCATCGCCGCGCAGGGCGCGCATTTGCCGCTCGGGCAGCGCCAGCAGGTCGCGCGCCTGCCCGTCGCGCCCGGCAAACAGCGCCCGCCCCTGCAAGGCCGCGCCATCGAGCAGCCGCAGCAGGCTGAGCGCCGTCAGCGTTTTGCCAGAGCCTGACTCGCCCACCAGCGCCAGCTTTTCCCCCGGCGCAAGGGCAAACGAAACCCCCTGCACCACGGGTTTGGCGCCAAAGCGGATGCACAAGTGCTGCACGTCAAGCAGAGGCAGGCGGGAAGAAGCGGAATTCATGAACGCGGCAATGAGAGTGAATGGGGCGCGCAGGGCATGCGCAAAGCCACACGCGCAAGCCAGCGCCGCACGCCGTGGAATGCCTCAGATGGTAAGTGCAGCATATTGCTTCTGAAAAAATAGCATGAGGTCCTAGAGATACGGGCGCAGGCGCCGTTTTTTACCCCTTGAATTCGCTCCTGTTTTTGATATTTTCCGACTGGCAAAGCAGGCCAAAGGCGCGGCCCAGCTGCATGGAGAACCTGCTGCGCTCCGCCCTCGCGCCTTTCAGCGCCCGGCCAGCGCCTGCTGGAGCACGGCGATGTGGCTGTGGGCAGGGTCTTTGGCGGCGGTGAGCAAAGTCAGGGGCCGGGGCAGCGCGCGCAGGCGCTCCAGGGCGGCCTGGGCGGCGGGGGCAGCCAGTTCCTGGCGGAAGCGCTGGCAGAACTCGTCGAAGCGCCCTTCGGGGTCTGCGTGGAACCAGTGGCGCAGTTCGGTGCTGGGGGTGGCGTCTTTTTCCCAGGCCACGCCTTGCAGGGCGGCCTTGCTGATGCCGCGCGGCCACAGGCGGTCAAGCAGCACGGCGCTTTTGTGCGGAGCGTGCACGTAGTCGTAGATGCGCTCGGCGGGAAAGTTGGCAGGGGCGCTCATGTCGGTGCTCCGTTCATGTGGTTTTGGAAGGGGCGGGGGTTTTGTCTGGCCAGTCGCACAGGTGGGCCACGGCGCATTCCCAGCAGCGGGGCTTGCGCGCCTGGCACACGTAGCGGCCATGCAGGATGAGCCAGTGGTGCGCGTGCAGCAGGTAATGCGGCGGCACGCGCTCCAGCAGTTTTTGTTCCACGGCCAGCGGCGTTTTGCCGGGGGCCAGGCCCGTGCGGTTGCTCACGCGGAAGATGTGCGTGTCCACGGCCATCGTCGGCTCGCCAAAGGCGACGTTGAGCACCACATTGGCCGTTTTGCGGCCCACGCCGGGCAGCGCCTCCAGCGCGGCGCGCGTGCGCGGCACCTGGCCGCCGTGCTCATCCACGAGGATGCGGCAGGTTTGCAGCAGGTGGCGGGCCTTGCTGTGATACAGGCCAATGGTTTTGATGGCCGCCTCCAGCCGCTCCAGCCCCAGGTCGAGCATTTGCTGCGGCGTGCGCGCCAGCGGAAAAAGAATGCGCGTGGCCTTGTTCACGCCCGCGTCGGTGGCCTGCGCCGATAGCAGCACGGCAACCAGCAGCTCAAAGGCGCTGCCGTATTCCAGCTCCGTTTCGGGGTGCGGATTGGCCGCTTGCAAGATGGCGAAAAAGCGCTCGATTTGCGCGGGCGTCATGGCGGAAAAAGCCTTGCGGCAGTGAATGCCAATTAACGCAGGCCCTGGCCGCTGGCCGTGTCGTCGGCGCGCTCGATCAGCTCGATCTTGTAGCCGTCCGGGTCGCTCACGAAGGCGATGACGGTGCTGCCGCCCATCACGGGGCCGGCCTCGCGTGTGACGCAGCCGCCAGCGGCGCGGATTTTTTCGCAGGCCGCGCGGGCGTCGGGCACGCCAATGGCGATGTGGCCGTAGGCCGTGCCCATTTCATATTGGGTCTGGCCCCAGTTGTAGGTCAGCTCGATTTCGGCCTGGCCGGGGTTGCCGCCTTCGTAGCCCAGAAAGGCCAGCGTGTAGCGGTATTCGGGGTTCTCGGAGCGGCGCAGCAGCGTCATGCCGAGCACCTCGGTATAGAAGCGGATGGAGCGGTCCAGATCGCCCACGCGGAGCATGGTGTGAAGAAGGCGCATTGGAAAAGTCTGTCGTGGGTTGATGAAGAAAAGAAAAAGCGCGCTTTGAAGCAGGTTCCTAGTCCACCCGTGCGCCCGAGAGCTTGACGATGCCCTGATAGCGGCCGCGCTCGCGCTCGGCCAGCTCGCCGAACTGCTCTGGCGTGGTGGGCAGCGGCTCGGCCCAGATGGCGGCAAAGCGCTGCTGCGCCTGCGGGCTGGCCAGCGCCTTGCCAAAAGCCGACGAGAGCTTTTGCAGCACCGGCGCGGGCGTGCCCGCCGGGGCCACCAGCCCCCACCAGGTGTCAATCTCAAAGCCCTTGAGCGTGTCGGCCAGCGGCGGCACGCCCGGCAGCATGGGGCTGGGGTTTGCGCTGGTCACGGCCAGCGCCACGAGCTTGCCGCTTTTGATGTTGGGCGCGGCGCTGGCCAGGTTGTCAATGTTGAAGTCCACCTGCCCGCCCAGCAGCGCCAGCTGCGCGGGGTTGGCGCCGTTGAAGGGAATGTGCGTGGCCTCGATACCCGCCTGCTGCTTGAACAGCTCGCCCGCCAGATGCCCCGCGCTGCCGTTGCCGCCGGAGCCGTAGTTGAGCTGGCCGGGGTTTTCGCGGGCATAGGCGATCAGATCGGCCACGCTGGCAATCTTCAGCCGCCGGGCGGCCTCGGCATTCATCACCAGCACATTGGGCACGCGGGCCACGGCGGTGACGGGGGCGAAGTCTCTGGCCGCGTCATACGGCATCTTGCGAAACAGCCAGGGGTTGATGGCCAGCGTGGCCACCGCCGCCACGCCCAGCGTGCGCCCGTCGGGCACAGCCTTGGCCACGGCGGCCATGCCGATATTGCCGCCCGCGCCCGGCTTGTTGTCCACCACCACCGTGCCCAGCTCGCCTTGCACGCGCTCGGCCAGCACCCGCGCCGTTGCGTCCAGCGGCCCGCCAGGCGGATACGGCACCACGATGCGCAGCGGCGCGGTCTCCTGCGCCCAGGCGGCAGGCGCGGCCCAGGCCGCCGCCAGCGCGAGGGCGGACAGCAGCAAGCAACGGCGTGCGGTCATGTTTCAGTCTCCTGACAAAAATGGCAACGCGGCATTGTCCTTCATGCCTTCCGCCCGCCAGACAGCATCGGAAACAGGAGCAGATTTTTGGGGTATGAAATGCCGTCCAGAACAGGTTCCGCCAAGACGTCACGCTATGTATTTAGGGGCAGCCGCCTCGAATGGCCTCGAATGGCCTGGCGCACTCAATGCGAAATACGGTTTCGCGCGTTCAGGCCGGCCATTCACCGGCTGCGCCTGGGCCGCCCTGATTGCGGCCCGCCATTTCCTCTCCTCACAGCCAGGCGCCGGACAGGCGCTCAGGAATAATCCCGCCTTTTTCGCACTCGCTCAACCATAGGGAAAAACCATATGCAAGCCATCCAGGTCGGCCTTCTGGGCATCGGCACCGTGGGCAGCGGCACTTTCAACGTGCTGCGCCGCAATCAGGAAGAAATCAAGCGCCGCGCCGGGCGGGGCATTGAAATTGTCATGGTGGCCGATCTGGACACCCAGCGCGCCCGCCAGATCGTGGGGCCTGACGTGCAGGTGGTGGCCGACGCGCGCGAGGTCATCGCCAACCCGGACATCGAAATCGTCGTGGAACTGATTGGCGGCTATGGCGTGGCGCGCACGCTGGTGCTGGAAGCCATTGCGGCGGGCAAGCACGTGGTCACGGCCAACAAGGCGCTGCTGGCCGTGCACGGCACGGAAATTTTTGAAGCGGCGCAGAAAAAAGGCGTGATGGTCGCCTTCGAGGCCGCCGTGGCGGGCGGCATTCCCATCATCAAGGCGCTGCGCGAGGGGCTGACGGCCAACCGCATCCAGTGGCTGGCGGGCATCATCAACGGCACCACCAACTTCATCCTCAGCGAGATGCGCGACAAGGGGCTGGACTTTGACGTGGCGCTCAAAGAGGCGCAGCGCCTGGGCTACGCCGAGGCCGACCCCACCTTCGACATCGAAGGCATCGACGCCGCGCACAAGGCCACGCTGATGAGCGCCATTGCCTTCGGCATTCCCGTGCAGTTTGACCGCGCCTACGTGGAAGGCATCACACAGCTGGCCGCCGCCGATATCCAATACGCCGAGCAGCTGGGCTACCGCATCAAGCTGCTGGGCATGAGCAAACGGCGCGAAGGCGAAGGCGTGGAGCTGCGCGTGCACCCCACGCTCATTCCCGCCCGGCGGCTGATTGCCAATGTGGAAGGCGCGATGAACGCCGTGCTCGTGCAAGGCGACGCCGTGGGCGCCACGCTGCACTACGGCAAAGGCGCGGGCAGCGAGCCGACGGCCAGCGCCGTCATCGCCGACCTGGTGGACGTGACCCGCCTGGCCACCAGCGACCCGCAGCACCGCGTGCCGCACCTGGCCTTCCAGCCCGGCGCGCTGCGCCATGTGCAAGTGCTGCCCATCGAACAAGTCATCACCAGCTACTACCTGCGCCTGCGCGTGAAAGACGAGACGGGCGTGCTCGCGCAAGTCACCCGCATCCTGGCCGACGCCGGCATCAGCATCAACGCCGTGCTCCAGCGCGGCACAGGCAGCGCCGCGCAAAACGCGCACGAAACCGACCTCATCATCCTCACGCACAACGCCCTGGAAGGCAGCATGAACGCCGCGCTGGCGCGCCTGCAACAACTGCCCGCCGTGCTCGCGCCCATCGTGCGCATCCGCAAGGAAGAGCTGGCTTGACGCCCAAAGGCAAAGCTCGGCCAAGGCCAGCAAAGGCCGCCAGCCATGAATGAACAAGCAACCAGAAAGCCGGCTCCCATGAACTACCTCTCCACCCGTGGCGATGCCACTGCCCGCAAGTTCTGCGACATCCTGCTGGAGGGCCTGGCGCCCGATGGCGGGCTGTATCTGCCGCAGCATTACCCGCAACTGGACGCTGCCGGTCTGGCCCGCCTGCGCCAGGTGTGGCGCGATGAAGGCTATGCCGCGCTGGCGTTTGAAATCCTCTCGCTCTACATCGACGACATCCCCGCCGACGACCTGCGGCAGCTGTGCGCCAAAACCTACACGCCCGCAGTGTTTGGCACGCGCGCCATCACGCCGCTCAAAAAGCTGGAAGAAGGCTTTTATCTCGAAGCCCTGTCCAACGGCCCCACGCTCGCGTTCAAAGACATGGCCATGCAGCTGCTGGGCAACTTGTTTGAATACGAGCTGGCGCGCAAAAACGGCGGCCAGGGCGCGCAGCTCAACATCCTGGGCGCCACCAGCGGCGACACCGGCAGCGCCGCCGAATACGCCATGCGCGGCAAGCGCGGCATCCGCGTGTTCATGCTCAGCCCGCACGGGCGCATGAGCGCCTTTCAGCAGGCGCAAATGTTCAGCCTGCAAGACGCCAACATCCACAACATCGCCATCGAAGGCGTGTTTGACGACTGCCAGGACATCGTCAAGGCCGTCAGCGCCGATCTGCCCTTCAAGCGCCGCTACAGCATCGGCACCGTCAACAGCATCAACTGGGCGCGGCTGCTGGCGCAAGTGGTCTATTACTTCGCGGGCTGGATGCAGGCCACGCAAAGCGAAGCGCAAACCGTCGATTTCACCGTGCCCAGCGGCAACTTCGGCAACATCTGCGCGGGCCACGTGGCGCGCATGATGGGGCTGCCCATCCGCCGCCTCATCGTCGCCACCAATGAAAACGACGTGCTCGATGAATTCTTCCGCACGGGCCTGTACCGCGTGCGCGGCAGCGCCGAAACGTTTGAAACCAGCAGCCCCAGCATGGACATCAGCAAGGCCAGCAACTTCGAGCGCTTCGTGTTCGACCTGCTGGGCCGCGACGCCGCCGCCACCCGCGCCCTCTTTGGCCAAACGCTGGCGCAGCAAGGCCAGTTTGATTTGAGCCGCCACCCGCGCTTTGCCGCCGCGCGCGAACAATTCGGCTTTGCCAGCGGCAAAAGCACCCATGCCGACCGTCTGGCCACCATCCGCAGCGTGCATGAGCAGTACGGCGTGCTGGTAGACACCCACACCGCCGACGGCGTGAAAGTGGCCCGCCAGTTGGCGCAAAAAGACACGCCCATGATCGTGCTGGAAACGGCGCTGCCCATCAAATTTGCCGCCACCATCCGCGAAGCCCTGGGTCGCGACCCGGACCGCCCCGCCGCCTTCAACGGCATCGAAAACCTGCCCCGCCGCGTGCGCGTCATGCCAGCGGATGCGCAAGCCATCAAAGCCTTCATCGCGCAGCAATGTGCGTAAGCGCGAACCCGGCGCGCCTTGAAAGCAAAACAGCCAAATCCCGGGAACTGGCTTGATAAACGGGCGGCCAGCCATGAAAAACCGGAGCGGGGAGAAAGAATGAAAGCCGGGAAATAGCCCTCGTTCTGGAATCTGCCGGTTTGCAGGGATGATCGAGATCTGCAGATTCCGGGATGGTCATTTCGATGAAACCATTTCAACTGCACGGAAACAAGGAAAGGTTGCCGAAATGACGGTCAAAAATTTCCTGTTGTTCTTGTGAAGTAGAATTTCCGTTGCGCAAATGGATTTACAAGGATTTGCATTCTGGTTCTGCGCCGTCCGAGTTTCATCAATATACCTGAAAAATGCCTCGCCGCATTGTTTGTCCGTACCGCAAGAAATAATATCATTTCAATGTGGAAGTGGCTTTTCATTGAACTGGGGGCGAGACTCTACCCATTTATCCTCTTTTTGACTTGCGGCCAATCAGAGACTGGCGAATATACCATCATTCGGCTATTTGATATTGCGCGCATTTACCATATGACAAGAGGCATGGATTGCGTCAGAAATCATCAATTAGCGCCTCGAGGCGCATCTCCATGTGCGGTTATAGACTTGATACATCCATTTAATGATGCCAAATACCTGGAATGCAAGAATGGGCTGAATTTCGTGGGGAATGGGCGCTTATCTTGATTCATATGGATGTCGTTATTCATCATTTTGACCTGAAAGCCTTGAACATGGCCAGGTGATATTGACCTATCTGTTGCCAGTGATATATTTTTGGGGCTGCCTTGCAGTTTGCTGCGGATGATTCATTGAATGCCGGGTTTGCGGACAGGACGGGACTCATTTGGGCAGCCGGACAAAAGAAGACGCCAGAAACTAACATTCAAATCAGAAAACATCATTTGCGTTGATTCAATTCCCAAGAAAATCATGGCGCCGGGCCTGTTGCGAAAAGCATGTTTTCATGCCAGCCATTCGGGGCCTAATGGATCAGCGCTTTTTTTGGCGGCGCCAGCCAGGCCAAAGGCCCTGACCACGGCCTTGTTTGCCCCATCTGCGCCGCTTCATGCCGCCCGCCCAAGAAAGCGCTTGCACCTTTCCATTGTCGCCTGTTTGCTCTTTATTCAATAGCAATACGTCCTAGTGGAATGTGCGGGAAAACCGTTTTCATACCCCCGAAATTTGCTCCTGTTTCTGATGCGGCAGACCCTCATCCTGCCACTGCCAGCCTGCCTGCTGACGCCAAACTGAAGCCCCTCATGCTCTTGCCTCACTTTCAGCGCCAGTTTTGACCTTGGCGCTGACGCTGTTGCAGCCAGTGCGCGCGCAGCAAAGCCAGAGGCGAGCAAGCCTGCCCAGCCTCACCAGTAAAGCCCCGGCTTCTATCCGGTTCTGAATGTCTGCCGAGTGCACCAGCACGGCCAGCAGCAGCCCATCGTGCCTTTGATCTTTTTGTCTGCGCGTCATATCTGCGCTGCTCCCTTTTGAGACAGTCTTGACCGATGGGGTCGATGACGGCCACGCTGGGCCTGGCCCGCCTGCCCGCCTTGGCGCGCACTTGTTGGCGCAGCAGCACATCCCACACGGCCAGCACTTGCCACTACGCGTCGGTTATGCCGCTTGGGTACTTTTGCTATTCATTGGGTGTTGAAGGACAGGCGCTGAAGCCCTGCGCGCGCTCCAGGAGCGATCCATGAAGGAGCGGGCAGCTTGAAAGCGCCAGCGATGAGCAAAGCGGGCAGAAAAGGCAAGCGGAATGCACAGCTCTATTTCGCTCCTTCATTCATAGCATGACGTCCTGGTAAAACGCGCGCCAAACGGTATTTGGCACCCATTGATTCAGCTCCTGTTTTTGATGGCATTCGGCATGTAAGCGGCGTACGTGCAGGCGGCTGGCTTTGGGCTTGCGGCGCGTGCGGGCAAAGGGCTTGCGTGGACAATGCCGCGCTTTGTTTCATTCCATCCACTTCTTCGCGTGAAAGGCGCTTTTGCCATGTCCGTTCATCAGCCTGCCGATGAATTTCCCGTTTTTTTTGACCAGGCGCCCGTTTTGCGCGTGCATGACGCGCTGGCGCAGTTTCTGGGGGCTGCCGCTGGCGGCGTCATCACCTACCGCTATGTGGATGCGGTGCGGCTGGCCGGGCATTCGTGCCCGACGGTGGCGGGGGCCTATCTCATGGTCGTCAAGGGGCTGGGGCATTTGTATGCCGATGGCCAGCTGCCCGAGCGCGGCGGCATCGAGGTGATGATGGCCGAAGGCCGCGAAGACGGCGCCACGGGCGTGGTGGCCGCCGTGGCCACGCTGCTGACGGGCGCCGCGCCCGAAACGGGTTTTGCGGGCATAGGCCCGGCGCACCGCTTTGGCCGCCGCAACCTGCTGCGCTTTGATGTGCCCATGCAGGGCGTGCTGGCGCTGCGCCGGCTGGACAGCGGCCAGGCCGTGCAGGTGGCGCTGGACGCCAGCATTGCGCCTTTTGGCGACGAAATGCGCGCGCTCATGCCCCGCGCCGTGGCGGGCGCAGCCAACGAGCAGGAGCTGGCCCGCTTTGCGCAGCTTTGGCAGGCGCGCGTGAAAACCATGCTGGTGGACGAGGTGAATCACCCGCAGCTGGTGCAGGTGATGCCGTTTGATGAATCGCTTCAGGCGTGATGGCGGCCAGGCCAGGCCCGCCGGGCTGCGTCACGCTGGTGGGCGCGGGGCCGGGCGATCCGCAACTGCTCACGCTCCAGGCCGTGCAGGCCATTGCCAGCGCCGATGTCCTTTTGGTGGATGACTTGGTTCACGAAGCCGTGCTGGCCCACGCGCGGCCTGGCGCGCGCGTGCTGCGCGTGGGCAAGCGCGGCGGGCAGGCCAGCACGCCGCAGGCGCACATTGGCGCGCTGATGCTGCGCGAAGCGCGCGCCGGGCGGGCGGTGGTGCGCCTCAAAGGGGGCGACCCGTTCATTTTTGGCCGGGGCGGCGAAGAAGTGCAGCAGCTGCGCGCAGCTGGTTACGAGCCGCGCGTGGTGCATGGCATCACCGCCGGACTGGCGGCGCTGGGCAGCCTGGGCGCGCCGCTCACGCATGGCGAGCGCGCGCACGGCGTGATTTTTGCCAGCGGGCATTTGCATGCGCAGGCGCACCAGCCGCAGCAGCAAGCCGCGCGCTGGCAGCGCATGGGCGAGGCCGTGCGTGATTTGCAGCTCACGCTGGTCATTTACATGGGCGCGGGCCATGCCGCCGAAATACAGGCCGGGCTGCTGCGCGCACTGCCCGCCGATACGGCCGCCGCCGTCATCGAGCGCGCCACCTGGCCCGGCCAGCGCCAGTGCGTGACCACGCTGGGCCGCCTGGCGCAGGCGATGCAGGCAGGCGGCCTGGGCAGCCCCGCCATCGTGGTGGTGGGCGATGTGGTGCTGGGCGCGCGCGAGGCGCTGCGGCGCGAGACGGAGCAAACGGAGCAAGGCCAAGCCGTGGCGGCTGGCTGACTGGCGCGGTTTACGGCCTGCTCACGGCCCGTTCACGGCCTGCTCACGGCCATCAGGCCCGCCAAGGCTATTCGCAAAAAAAGGAGCGAATTGAAGGGGGTGGAAATGCCGTTTCGCGCAGTTTCCACTAGGACATATTGCTATGAATAGAGGAGCTGATGCGGGCGGGCGTTTCCTGCTCCCGGCTCATGCTCTGCTCTGCGTCTTGCCCGTTCCGGTCCGCGCTTTTTTGCCGCGCGCAGGGCTGGCCATTCAGGCGGCAGTCGCCGGAGGCTTCATCCAGCCAGGCGTGGCCGTGGCTGGCGCAGCCGGTCTGGCACAGCACGTCTTGCACGCTGCGCAGCGGGGGCATGCCGCCGCGCGGGCTGGTGGCCTTGCGGGCGGGGCCGGGCAGCGGCGTCAGCCCGGGCCAGCCCAGGCCCCAGAGCAGGCGCGTGGTGGCGATAACCCAGCGGGCGCGCTGGCGCATGAGTTCGGTCTCCAGCGCCGCGCAACGGCGGGCATGGGCGGCGGCCATGTCGCTGATGCGCTGCTGCGCGCCCGCCCATTGGCGCAGCAGCACGCCGTGTTCATGGGCCAGATCGCAAGCGGGAAAGCGGGAAGCGGACAAGCGGGCGCTCATAGGTTGAACCTCCTGAACCATGGCTTTCATTGCACGCCCGCCGGGCTGTGGCGCCCCGCGCCGCCAGCAGGCTGGGCGGGCGCGGCTTCCGCAGCGGGGGCCAGCAGCACCCATTCACCTGCCAGCCGCATGAACAGCGCGCGCATGGCAGGGCTGATGCGCGGCCGTGCGGCCAGCTCGCCCAGTTGCTGGGCCACCTGCCCGGCCAGCAGGCTGCGGTGAAAAGTACCGGCGGGCGTCTGCGCGTAGCCCGTCATCAGCGTCAGCGTGTTGATCAACAGGGCCTGGAAGCTGGGCGGCGCGGTTTGTTCGGCGGCGGGGGCTGGATGACGCATGGCGGGCTTTCCCAAGAGAGCGGAGCGGGCAAGGTGCGCGGCAAGTATATGAGAACGATTCTTGAATTGAGCCGTCCATTCCCCTGGGAATTCCCCGAGAACCACGGGCGCGCGCCGCAGGCGCAGAGGCCGCCCGGCAGCGGAAAAAGCGGCCCTGTGCCAACTGAACCCACCGGGCCATGGCGCGAATACGATCGCCGCTTTTCGCCAGCGCGTATCCGCTGCCGCGCTTTGCCGCCGTTTTTCGCCCTGCCATGACTGCCGCCTCCGCCCACGCCCGCCCTTGCCGCCTGCCCCGCATCGCCTTGCTCGCCACGGGCGGCACCATTGCCGGAGCAGGCCCTGACAGCACGGCAGCCGCCTACGTGGCCGGGGCTTTGCGGGGCCAGGCGCTGCTGCAAGCCGTGCCGCAGCTGGCGCAACTGGCGCAGGTGCAAGTGCATGAATTGTTCGCGCTGGACTCGGCGGACATCAGCGACGCGCAGCGCCTGCAACTGGCGCAGCGCGTGGCGGCGCTGGCGCGGCAGGGCGATGTGGACGGCATCGTCATCACCCACGGCACCGACACGCTGGAAGAAAGCGCCTATTTGCTGCACCTGACGCTCAAAACCGCCAAGCCCGTCGTGCTCACCGGCGCCATGCGCGCAGCCACTGCGCTGGGCGCCGACGGGCCGCTCAACCTCTACCAGGCCGTGCAAGTGGCCGCCAGCGCGCGCGCGGCGGGGCAGGGCGCGCTGGTGGTGATGAACGGCGCCATCTGGAGCGGGCGCGACGTGGCCAAGCGCGACGCCGCGCAAGTGCAGGCCCTGCAATCGCCCTACGGCCCGCTGGGGCTGGTGGCCGACGACGGCCCGCGCTTTTACCGCGCCCCCTGCCGCCCGCACACGCTGGCCAGCGAATTCGACGCCGACACGCTGCCCGCGCTGCCCGCCGTGGCCGTGGCCGCCAGCTATGGCGGCATGAGCGCGGCCGCCTGGCGGGCGCTGGCCGCTGAAGGCGCGCAGGCCATCGTCCACGCGGGCTTTGGCATCGGCACCGTGCCGCAGGCGCTGCAAGCCCAAGCCCGGCGCTTGCGCGCGCAAGGCGTGTGGCTGGTGCGCGCCAGCCGCGCAGGCAGCGGCGCGCTGCCCGCCTCGGCCCGCAGCCCGCTGTGGCTGTGCGCTGATGACCAAACGCCCGCGCAGGCGCGCCTGCTCATGGCGCTGGGGCTGACGCGCACGCAAGACGCAGCGGCGCTGCAAGCCTTGTTCGAGCGGTATTGAGCGCCCGCCCGCCACCTGAAACCACGGCAACATGAACCTGATGGCCCTTTGCCTTGGCGCCTGCGCGGGCGCGCTGGCCCGCTGGGCGCTGACGCAGGCGCTGAACACGCCCGGCGCGTGGCTGCCCTGGGGCACGCTGGCGGCCAATCTGGCAGGCGGCCTGCTGGCGGGCGTGGCGCTGGCTGCATTTGAGCGCTGGCCGGGGCTGGATCCGGCCTGGCGGCTGGCGGTGATGACCGGCTTTCTGGGCGCGCTCACCACGTTTTCCGGCTTTGGCGTAGAAATAGTGCACATGCTGCAAGCGCAGCGCTGGCTGGCCGCGCTGGCCACGGCGGCGCTGCACACGCTGGGCGTCGTGGGCATGGTGATGGCGGGGCTGAAACTGGCGCGTTTGATCCTGTTTTGATAGCGACAAAGCCTGTCAAACCGTGCGATGGAGGCGTTTCCAGGGCCTTATATTTGCTATCAAAAAGAGAGTCAAGCAGCCCCTGGCCGGGCAAGCGCCTTCCTGCAATCGCGCTCCATGCTTGATCCCCAACTCCTACGCAAAGACCTGGAGGGCGTGCTCCAGCGCCTGGCCACCCGCAAAAACCCGC
>ERZ773070.713-NODE-713-length-23044-cov-7.819348_pt1 | contig 23044 bp, 20 predicted proteins | sample MGYA00580618_ERZ773070 | MGnify/ENA primary metagenome ERZ773070 (study PRJEB29015, sample SAMEA2738023) | human oral metagenome | biome: human oral; feature: human-associated habitat; material: dental | place: China | collected 2019 ... | reverse complement strand
ATGGCTAGCGGTCAGTGGAACAAGGAGGACGAGCTTCGATCGCTCAAAGCCCAAGTAGCAGAGCTTGACAGAAAGATAGCCTTAACACTGGCTCCCGTGGAGGAAGCCGAGGGAGCGGGAGAAGAAATGAAGCAGAAAGAGAACGTACAGCAGCAGCCCAAGGGAGGAGGCAACACACGCCCAATATCTACGGAGCGCTTAGCTACACCAAAAGGCTCATCCTCCTTGACTCAACCCACGGCTTCCCGCCCCAACGAGATGGATGGGGTTGTAAGTAAGGTCGTCTTCGCTAAGCCGAAAATAAGATAGAAAGCAAGCAGGAAGACCGTACGGTGGGCTTTCTCCACTTCCTCGGCACCAAGGTCGATGAGTTCCAGGAAATCATTAGGTAGGGCTGATATATTGAGTGTATGGGATCAAGTTGTGTTATTGCTTTGCTCTGTGCCCACAAAGGTGCGACGCTTTGCCGAGATCCCCGCCCCCCGATAATTATAATAGGCACACGTGTGCGCAGCAGTTGCGCCTCGAGGGGGTGAAGGTGTGCCCTAGTCCCCCACGCTCCCTGCCTCGACCCACACACACAAAGCAGCGCGCCCACGCTACCCGAGTCCGTGACTCGGCGCAGCGTGGGCGCGCATTATTACTCAGCTTGCCTCGAGGAGGCTGGAGATTAGTAGTGTCTTCCGTTCATCTGACCCTTACGGCCCCAGTGCTGATCTTCCAAATCACCCCATTCTTCACCATATTCAGGCTCTCCAAGAGTGGTCTCGATAGAGAAGTCCTCGAGTACGTTTAGGCTTGGCTTGAGCTCGAAGCGTACCATCTTGGGAGCTTCGTAGGTCTGCTTATATTCTCTGTTCATCTTCTTACTTGTGCTTCTGACCAAAATTATAACCTAGTCTATCGAGAGCCGCCTTGTAGGCATCAAACTTCTTCCCTTTAGTTGCGCCACCATCGTACCAGGCACCATTGGATACCTCCGGGTGTAAAGGCTCAATGGGGAAGATCACGAAGTGGAACTTATTATCAGGTCTGAAATTAGGACTCTTCTTCCTGTAGGAATTCTTCTCATTGGGAAGCGCGTTGAAAATGATCTTACCATTTTCAACGGTCTGGGCGAAGGGCGAATCATCATAGAAGAGCTTCTTGGGAGACTTGAAGCCGATGCTACCCATGTCACCAGGATTGGGGCAATAGACGACTACGAACTGCTCACCTTCGACGAAGTTCTTGGGATTAAGGCCTGGGTGGCGCACAGGGATGGAGAACTCTCCGATATTGTTAGCATCCAGGAAATTCTCACGGGGACGGAACCCTTTCTCGATATCACTACCCCCGTCCGAGAACTTATTTCCAGGGGATACACTTTGGCCTTTCTCGTAAGATGGTGCAAGGCCAGCAACCAGCTGACGCTTCTTCAAGATATTGGGATCTCCATAGGTAGCATTCAGCAGGTCTTCACCGATATCGAACTTGTTGGCAGAGCGATCGAATGCGATCTTAGCCTTGTAGGTCGCAGAGAGATTATCGATACGGAAGACGATGTCGATAGGAGGACGCTTAACCAGCTCGGCATATCGAGGCGACGTGGTAGGATTCCCATTAGCATCAAGAGGCTTATAGTCTTTAGCAACGCTCCCCGTCCACCCATATCGGCACATCTTCTCAGGGAAGATGTTGTTGAAGCGCGCACCGAGGAGATAGCCCTGCATCGTAAGACTTACAGAAGCCCCGTTAGCGACACTGAGCAGGTTGGTCTTAGCATCGTACTTCAGGGGGATAGCTGTGGCCTTCATCAGGATAAAGTCATCGGGGAGCGTCTTCGTCTTACCAGCCTCGTAGGTAATGAGCTGAGGACCCTTATTCGTGAAGTACTGGTTGCCATCATCCTGACCGACGAGGATAGACAGTCTGGGATTCTTAGCCGTACCATCAACGATACGCTTGAGCACGCTATTGCTTGATGCAATCTTAGGATCCGTCAGAGCGCCCAGCTTGATATGAAGCCCCTTACCATTCTTGGTCACCTCACCCTTAGCACCGTTGATCTGGACAGAGCCAGCATTGTCATACACGAAGGCCAGGACAGACACCTTGCCATCCGCTCCAGGAGTAAGACGATAGGTGATCGCACTCTTAACGTCGGGACCTCCGACGTCGATCCGGGCACCACGGGCAGCCTGTGCCTCTTCCTCGGAGAAGCTCTCCTGAGCGACCTCGAAGGGAGCGACATCGGCATCAAGGCTCAGGCGAATGGCACCAGGGGTGCTGGGGTCAACAGCAGTAACACTAGGGACATCCTGCGTCGACGGCTGGAGCTGGGGCTCGGCGTTCTCCTTGGAGCAGGAGAAGAGGAGGCCAACAGCTGCGAACGTCATTAAAATCTTTTTCATTCTTTACTGTATATAATGTTAGTAATGTAGTAGCGCCAAGGCAAAGGTCATTCTATCAAGGGAGGACGACCAGCTTACCCCTATTATAGGCAACTAGAGGAGGTGGGGCTGGGGCTGATACCTAATACTTTAGTAAAAGGATACCCTTCGCCATATGCTAGACTCTACCATCCACTTGATTGGAGATAATTACCATAACCTAGACGCTCTTATCGATTGCAAAGATACAAAAAATATTAATATGATGTATTGCCACTCTAAAATTCCCGCTCACGACTTGCGCACAACACAGCTCTCACCACCACCTTCCCCTGGCGTAAGGGACTCCCCTGCGAGAGATATCAGTCACGGAGCTGGCAGTAAAGCTAACGTTTCTGATATTATCGATACCTTCCGAAAAGCCTATCCTATACGCACGGATACTCTACTCTAGCAAGAATAGTTTTACAAAGCAAAACCGCCAGCGCATCTTTGCCGACATCAAGAATAGCAACTGGGATAGCATCATCCTGAGGCACCTAATCAAAAGGTATACGTTTCAGTCGCGAAACGTATACCTTTCAGTTGCGAAACGTATACCTTTCACTCAGGAAGGGTATAGGTTCGAATGAGCAAGGGGGTACATTCGACCTTTAAAACCTCAAAATTACCCCAGAAGAAGGTCATATGTGCCACGATAAAGATAGCTAGCTCTCTCTCCTTTACCTGAACCTTGCAGCTCGAAATAATAGAGATCTGGCTTTCAGAAAGCCTAGATTCTTTAAGTGCACCAATAGCTTTCTCAGGACGAATTAATTCCCTCCCTACCAAGCACAAGGAGAGCCGAGGCAATATTCTCGCTTCGGCTCTCCCAGCTACTGCTAAGAAAAGGCACAGTAAGTTACAGAGGTCCCCATACAGAGGGACAAGGGTTATAATCAATACTATGCACTTCTTTGCAAACACTTGAAGCAAGAACTATTGCACCTTCCATCGATAAGAACGTGTACGTTCCACCTCCGCACGCAGAATTACCTCAAGACGGAGAAAAGCATTCCTAAGGAGGGGCCTTAGAAACCGGATCAATCCCAACACTAATCAACAACTAACGCTGATAGTATCTATACGTGAAGAAGATCAAATCCTAGAGGACTTTCAAAAAAAAGATAAAACTATCATAACTAATCATTAGGCATACAAATGGTTTTGATAGAAACCATGGCATTAAAATCCGCCGAAGTAACTCCATTTTGCGACCCGCACACACAGGTGTATGGATATGTGATAGAAGTATTATTTAGGAATCAAATCAATGAAGAGAATCTTGCTATTCATGATAGGTCTTATGATAAATATGGCCCCTGCCATGGCTGAAGAAGGTGCAGTGTATTCTGCGGAGTACGTAGACATCAGCCATCAGTCCGCGGTAGTCTATCGACCAACAGCCAAGACGTCTGCTTACCTTGATGGAAAAGGCAAACGAACGGCTTGCTCTGATAGAAGCGGGGAAGGGGAAGTTCTCGGATGACGAGCCATTTGTCTTGACGAGTGCTACTCAGATGCACTTCTACAATAAGCTCTTCCTAAAAGATCTCTCCCTACTATCGCATGCGAAGAAGTCATGGCCTGTCATCAAAGCAGATGGGAGTATCAAGAATGAAGTCGTGAGAAGCGTAAGAGCTCCATTCGGCGTGATCGGTAGCTCCGAACGCCTGACGGCCTCCCTGAATACGACCATAAGAGGATTTTTCAGCATGTGTACCATCTCTACAGACACCAACTTCCGTCTCAATAAGGATGAATCCTGATGCTGAAGAGAAGAATGTGAATACTAAATCCTATTTTTGAGCTTAATATGAAGAAGCTAATCATCGCAGCCATCGGAATGATGCTTGCCACGAACTTGAACGCAGCTAAGAAGCCTACAGCGAACGCTCTGCAGTTTGACCCTAACAGCGGAGTGAAGGCCTCACTGACCATGCCTGATGGCAAGGTCGTGAACTACACGGCTTACACCAAGCTCTATTTTGTCACCAACATAGAGGACCCCACCTACCAGTACATGAACATCTTTGTACCCGAAGGTGCGACCCAGCAAACGCCTATCTTCCTCCGCACCTACGTGGGGGGCTACCTACCCAGCCAGGCAGGTGACCCACAGGCAGAGGATGCCAGCGGTCGTGCACTCTCTGAGGGCTATGTACTCGTCATCCCTGGTAGCCGTGGCCGTACCTCCACGGTGCAGAAGGGGAAGAAGACCATCTATACGGGTCGTGCGCCCAAGGCTCTGCTCGACCTGAAGGCAGCTATTCGCTACCTACGTCACTTCGATAGCGTGATACCTGGCGATGCTGAGAAGATCATCACCGATGGTACAAGTGCAGGTGGTGCGATGTCAAGCCTCATGGGTGCCACGGGTAATAACCCTGCGTATAAGCCCCTGCTCAAGGCAATGGGCGCAGCTGATGAGCGTGATGACGTCTTTGCCAGCGTCTGCTATTGCCCTATTACGGATCTCGACCATGCGGACATGGCTTATGAATGGCTGTATGGCAATACGGATAGTCGCAAGAGTCTCTCCGAGAGTAAGAGAGCTCTGACGGCGGAGTTGGCAGCACAATTCCCTGCTTATATCAACTCTCTCGGGCTGAAGAAGGCTGATGGTACATCGCTCAATGCCGACAACTACCTCGACTATATCAAGCAGATCATCATCCGCAGTGCTCAGGAGGCCAAGGATGCGGGGGCAGACATCCCCGACTCTCTCGGCTTCACGTTCAGTAGCGAGGCTGCTTTTCAGGCGCCTATCAACGGAGGCGTCGGGAGCGCAAGACCCGCAGGGATGACCGGTGGCATGCCTCCCATGATGAGAGGCGGTGGTAAGAAAGTCGGTGAGTATATCACCGACCTCGATCTGGATAAGTATCTCAACTATGTCGTGAATACACAGCCCCTCAAGGGTGTACCTGCCTTCGACAGCTACAAGGTGGATGGAGCCGCTGCAAGTGGAGAGAATGGAGAGTTTGGGAATGACCAAGGCTCTGACGTCAACTTCACCGCATGGGCAGCGGCAAAGACAGGCAGCACCTTGTCCGAAGAGCTGAAGGAGAATGTCCGCCTGCTGAATCCGATGTATTTCATCGGTGATGGTGTGACCTCCGTAGCTCCTCACTGGTATATCCGCCACGGCGCTCGTGACCGCGACACCGCCTTCCCCATCGCCATTAATCTGGCCACAAAGCTGGAGAACGCTGGTAAGGACGTCAACTTCAAGCTCCCTTGGAATCGTCCCCACAGCGGAGACTATGCTCTGAATGAACTCTTCAGCTGGATAGCTGAGATCGTTAAGTTAAACCATAAAGAATAACAGATTATGTTGAACGAAATCAATCGACCTGAAGAGTATCTTCCTGACATAACAGACAACTTCGTCAATAATGAGGTAATTGTCAAGGATCTGAAGGCTGAAGATGTATGACCCTACTTCACCCATGCTACTGTGTGGGAGAAGTACTATAGCAATTCATCTGATGCTCGCTATAAGGAAGAGAGCAAGACTAAACTCTATCCCAATGCGCCCTTCTTTTTCAAGACCTTCGGCTTCCCTATTGATGCTGAGATCGTAGAGTTTGAAGCACCCAAGGATGGTATTGCACGTATCGCATGGCATGGTTGGGCAGAGAGATGCAGATCATCGATTGTATGTAATTCATGCGTGTCATGCGTGGCTGCTCGAAGAACTTCCTGCTAATTGTTTTCGCATTTTAACACAAGATCGTCAAATTGGTAACCCTGCTGCTGAATTGGCTGGAACGAGTATTATGATTGATGGTCATCAGAGCTGGCTTTACAGCCTAGAAAAGTAGCCCAGGAGAGACTGGATTACTAAGGAAGTCAGTATCTAAAGTCCTGATAGTCCCTGCTTCCCATAAAGCAATGTCGCCATCCTCCTCTTTGAGCAGTTACACAACAAGACGTTTGAAGCTTACTTCATCGTAGACTGAGATATCAAGCTTACCCCTGAAGGCTTCCCAGAGCTCAGCCTCATCATCTGGGACTACAACAACATTTTTTCCCAGGTTCCATTCTGGAATCCTAGTTGCCCTCCCTTCCCAGAAGGGAATAGTGACGCATACAGCGACGGTGGTGCACTCCTCTGCGGAGGCGGTCACCCTGCTCTGCGGACGCACCCGTGACTTTAGGAGTCATCCCTTTCGGTAGATGTGTAGGGGATATGTAGCGTCCTATATTGGAGGAATCTAAAACCAAGCATAAGTAATACCGCAGAGAAAACAATGTAAACTGTAGGATATACGCCATCGTATGGATGCTGTATCGCTTTCCTTGCAAAAAGACCAATATATCCTGCCCAGCAACAAGAATCCAAAAGGATCGTAACAGGAACGAAATACTTACTCCTCATTGCCAACAAAGGAGTTAGCTGAAGCAGTAAGATGACGAGGACTATTGCATAAAAGGTTAGCCCTTGCCAGCTCGTTAGGAACTGAATAGTAGCATCAAATAGACTCAAACCTCACTCACGATAGTCAGTGGAACTAATAAGCAAGCCATGAACTACCTTAGATTCGAGACCATCTACCTGTCCGAATCCTTGGGATATACGCTCTTCCCAATACGCATGACAGGCGAAGGTATTAAGCATAGTCACATAGACCAATATGATTAAAAGCCATGAATAATATAAATTCCGAATAAGCACGCTACGTCTTATCTCTCTATTGTTATTGACTCCCATCTATCATTAAGAGTATTGATTTTCCTAGTTTCCCCAAGGCTTACTTAGGAGGTAAGGAGATTCTCAGAGATGTATCATCTGCGACTTGCTTTTTCTAGCTTCGTCAAGTGTGAGATGCACCAGGGGGCGTTGCTGGGGCACTTGGATTAGCGCTACAAAGGTAATCCTTTCGACTTCTTATACACTGGAGATCGTGTGAAAACCAGCAGTAAGGATTAAAGGAGGCAAATGCTATAGAGGCTCTTTCCCCTCTAGGTTGAAAGAGCTTGTCTCTGCCCTTTATGCTTAAAACGTATGTATTTTCAAGGATAACCCTATATGTCTTGTTCACCAAAGCTGTATGTTAGATCGGTACATCACCTATGTTTCCCTGTTTAGTGGGATGATGTGTGCAGAGAGTATTGACCGGGATGTGATATGATTTGGATTTGCTGTGTAGATAGCTAGGAAAGGCTTAACTTTAAGCATCCAGATTAGTCCCAAGGGCTCTCTAAGAGATTTACGTCCTATGCAAAGGCTCTCAGAGGATCAAGGGCAATTCTGATACAATTTCCTATGGAGAGATCTCATGATTGTCAATATACATCCATCAAGTAGTGTAAGCGTATGACCACCGAAGAACTAAAAGAGAGAGTTAATGAAGAAGCCAAAAAGTTTGGCTTAAAAGAGGGAAAAGGAAACACATCTAACGCTGTGGTTCGGTCCAATATCACAGCTGAAAGCTTTGATAAGGGAGGTGCCTACTTTGGTTATATAAGGCCAGAAGAAGATCTTACAGGGCCTTACCATGATGTATCCTTTGTAGTCTTTCCTCAAAAGAGTGGATCTTGTGTTATTGCTATAACTGTAGGATCCTCTGGGTTTCAACGAGACTATGATCTAGTCTCGATCCCATGGCTTAGACGACTTTATCGAAAGTTGATGAATCCAGATCGACGTTCCTTTCTCAAAAATGACTTTAGCAATATAGAGTCAGCTATTCCTGAATTGCTAGAAACGATAGAGAACAAGGATGATCTTCGAGATCTTAAGGCAACCATCAAACGATACGATAAATTCATTTTAGCAGCACGCATTGTTGACCCTGACAAAGACTTTCATGTGATCTCAGCGTGGCTAGCACAGTATGCGAAACTTAGAGGATGGGGGACAAATCAGGCGCAGCGAGCCGGGCAGGAGAAAGCTATAGAGTATCTTCTCAAAAAGCAGCAACCTGTAGACATAGAAGGGGATATCAACGGACTTCTGAAGCGTAAGCGGTTTGTTGTGGTCCAAGGTGCTCCAGGTGTGGGGAAAACATACAATGCTCTAAAAATAGCACAGAACTATACAGAGAGCCACTTAATCCAATTTCATGCAGAGACTTCCTATGCTGATTTTGTAGGAGGTATCCGACCAGACCTATCATCTCAACAGCTGATATATAAAGCCTGCGATGGTATATTAGTAGAGGCTATCAACGCCGCTGAGCGAGTAAAAGACTCAGGTGAACGTGTCCTACTAATTATCGATGAAATTAACAGAGCCAATCTGCCTAATGTCTTGGGGCCTGTATTCTTCCTCTTCGAGAGCCATACAGGAGAAAGAAATACTATGCTACAGGTAGGTACCCGGAGTGTATCTCGACTACCCGACAATTTAGACGTTATTGCAACTATGAATACCGCGGATAGGAGCCTTGCCGTAGTAGACTTTGCTCTTCGTCGCAGATTTGCCTGGTATACTATACGCCCGCAAAGTATAAGCCCGAGGGAAGGAGAATACTTTGATGAGGAATTATTCCATAAGTTCTGTGATATTTTTGAGCGATATGCTTCAGATGAAGAGCTCAATCTCCAGCCTGGTCCCAGCTATTTCTTGACCGAAGAAGATGATGAGAAGATTATGAAGGAGAGATTGATTTATGAGCTCATGCCACTCATCAAAGAATACCTAGCAGAAGGACTCATGCAGAAGGCTGCAGATAGTTTCTCTCAACTATTCTACACAGAGGCTGGCGTGTATTTGTTCGAATAGTCCTGCTATGCCTAGATAGTTATGCGAAAGCTTTGTACTCTGGAGGAGCTCTCAATTTCATATGAAGAATTGCATTCAGTATGGAAATGTGACAAGCACTATGGAGCTGATATACTCAAGCACTTTATAGCATTGAATGAAGCGGCCTTTGATTTTATGGGGATTCGAGCAAACATTGAAGTCTCTTTGAGTAATAAAGTCCGGTTGCAACTAATAACGTCTCACTATGCTGGCACAGTACCTCTATTATCTCCTAGGAATGGTAAACCCTATGCCGATCTAACCATCCGAGGAAGATTTGGGGAGAATATATCAGGACTTCTTACGGCCGTACAAGATAGTTTATTACCTGAGTATAATGCTAGTTTGCCTGACATTCAGGACTCCACCGTAGAGCCTCCTTTCTACTTTGAATGCTGTAGATTTATTGATCTCTGGCAGCGTATAGAACGGTCTCCATGGTGTAAGTTTGAGGTAATAGATCGTGAGCGAGATTCCCCAACTAGTGGCACTCGATGGGAAGAGTATGCCCGAAGAAGCTTTTCTCCTGAGATGATGCTGAAGTATCCTACTAGGAAGAATAAACTGTCAAAATCACATGGGGAGTTTAGACAACTGGTCTTAGTTCTTCTGTTGGCTATATCGGAAGTTCAGAGAATACAAACACCCATTGCTGTGAGGGCTAGGTATCTCAACGAAATAGCGAGGTTGAGCTCTCGCTATGAAAGGATGCCGAAGCCAAGAATGTGCAATGTGCTTGTTGAGCACGCTTCTGACCCGATAATTATCAGAGAAGTTAAAAGGTTAGCGAATGTCATCCTTCAAAATCAACGAACAAGGAGGCGTCCTTGGAGAGTAGACTATTCGGCCCTTTTTGAGCACTACGTACAGCACCTCTTTAAGGAGGTAGCCTCGAGGAAAAACTACGCCATAGTCTGCAACCCTCATTATTCCATATCAGGGAGAGCCCCTGCTTGGGTTCTGAGGTATCTTGAGCCAGATCTTGTGATCTACAAAGGTGACTGCCAGTATGTCATCGATGCAAAGTATAAAAGTCACATGTTCAATCAAGAGAGTATAACTGAGGATCTGAAGGAAACATTCAGGCATGATCTGCATCAGATACTGGCCTACAGTTCGTTTGGAACAGCTCTTAACAAACGAGCGATCTTGGTCTATCCAGCCTCCCATTTCATAAGTAAGGGACTACACATCTCCAATCCGCTAACTAAAGCTATTGCTGATGTGCATCTAGTGGGTATACCCTTGGATATAGCCTCAATAGATGATACTACATATAAACTAGATAGGCTCTTTGAAAGATCGCTTCTAGTTGACGAGGTAGAGATTTAGATTAACGTAAGCTCTTTTTGTCGCTTAAACGGATGTATATAATTTCATACATTATTAAAATTGCTATATCTAGCTAGGGATATAACACAATCCACGAAGATGGATGATTTAAGATTGTATTGATTAACTCCCGTTTTTATAAACTATAGGTAATGCCTAATTTGAAGTCTAAGGAAGGCTTCATCCTATTATTATCGTAGCTAAAGCCTTTACTCTTCCATTCATACCCAGCACTGATATTAATAGATTTCTGACTATTAACTTTGATACCATAGACTAGCTCTTGCCCAAGCTTCCCCCCGAGGAATAAGTCCTTTGAAAGGAAAGTCTCTGGCTGAAGCCACCCTTCAACGTAAGATGTTAACTTTAAATCCTGAGCTAATGGAAAATCATAAAGCTTATATTTAATTCCCCATCCAAAAGTGGAATAACCAAGAAACTGCTTTATGCTGATGTTGTGTAGATTTTCCTTGTACCTGATCCAGAAAGCCTCTTCTATTTGTTCTCCGATCGGAGTACGTAGATATCCCAAACTGGCTGCCGCCTTCCAGTGACTTCCAATCGAGACCTGACTAAGGGAAAACAAAGCTGGAGATAGTAAGTTAATCCACGACTTTAGAGATGATACATTCAAGAACTTTCGCTGTTCGAAAGTTAAATCCTCGGATAGAACCTCTTGAGTAAACTTAGCATTAGGTTCAAAAAGATATTTAACCCAGCTGTTTTCTCGATTTATACTTATGGGTGCATATTCAAGCTTCAACATGTGTTCATTGATTTCATCTCGCTTTTTGAAATGAATATTATAGAGCTTGCTTATAAGCAACTGGCCCAGAAGATAGTTAAAGTACTTTTTGTAGTTATCTCCATCTTTTAGATCCACTCTCATTATCATTTCCTCTAAAAGCCGAGATTTCGTATAATGATACCCATTGCGGATTGTCAACATTTGCATAAAATCCATATACTTCTGCTCTCTGAATTCATCTAGAACTTTGGGGTCTGCTCTGAGATAAGATTCTTGATATTGAGTAAAAGGTAGGTAATACGCAACAGAAGGAACAGCAAACTGACGAAGATACTCTTGTTCCAGGAGAGCCTCCTCGATAGGAGACTGTAGATATTGACTTGATAGCATTCCTGCCAGCAAACAGATGAATGGATTCTTAATGGCTTTATACACCGCATAAGATCCAAGAGAACCAAGACCTATCGATATCTCTGCCATAGCCTTCCTTTGTAATCCGAAGGTCGAAGCAGAGAGAGTAAGAGTCGGGAGAGATAGAATGGCTCCGTGCTTCGGGGGAATAGGTTTGTTTTGTGCACACTTCCTGATTTGCTCATACAGGATGCTATCTGGGAGCAATATATTGTGAGTACTCCATGCTATACTATCGAGAGTAGTTCGTTCTGGGTTGCTCACATAGGATATCATATCCTCCCAAGATTCGACTAATACTCCCCGTAGATCATCTTTGGAGAACGAAGATCGTACAGCATCCAGTACAACATCGGACTTTATGGCTAAGCGGGCACTTTGGGTGTTAGTTGTTTGTAGCCGGTGTAAATAGTATTTGCCATTGATCGGTTTATACTCTGCGACATGATGTAGTTTCTTGTCTGAAATATCAAGCTTGACAATCGCATAGCTGGCAGAATCCACATAAATACTTCCAATAGGTTCATTTCGGTCAGATCTTAACCTCAGTTCTATGATACTCTGCTTGCTATTCGAAAGTCTCTTTCCATAGCTCACATTTGACTTGACGGGCATAGATAAAAGATTAAGGACATAATCTTGGAGACCTACCCCCGATATCCTCACATTTTTATCAGACAAGTTATAATGACGGTTTTTCAGGAGACGAAGAGAAGGCTGGTATCCCTTCGTGTATTTTTTCGCTTGTTGAAAGATGCACTCCTCCGCATATAATGGAGTGTTCCTTTTATAATCTATAGCTTGTGCCCTATAATAATATGAGGCGAGGAACTCTATGGTAGGGTAATTATCAGGAATGTGTTTAATAGCCCTACTTAACATTCCTTTTGCAGAAAGCCCAATGACTTCGACCTCTGTCAAAGTCGTATTGGAAGGTTGCAATAATATCTCTCGAGGAAACTTCGAATAGACAGATAGATCTATTTCCTTAGACTCATAGCCGAGGCAAGATACGATCAGTTTCCCCTTGGGTATATCACCAAGAAGAGGATAAGATCCATTTTCATTGCATGACATGCCTTTTGATAGCTCCGGAAAATATAAGTAGGCATACGAAATAGTTTGCCGTGTAACAGCATCTAGCACTTTCCCTGCTGCTATTTGAGCAGATAATTCAGCGAAGGAGAATAGATACAAGCAGAACAAAAGGAAACTCCTAAGCATACCTCTTCAGCTCTAAATTCTTCATAACTCTATAATTTCTTGGACGAAATCTCTAGCACTCGACCTACCAAATATATGAAGTAACTTGCAAATAGAAGGGGGCTACCTTGACTAAGTCCTACTTCTGCAAAGTACCTTATCACATATCTGGAGATTTTTCCGATGCTTTCATAATTGCTACAGGATAATCTCTGTATGAATATCCTTTCATTCAAAAGCTGTATAGTTCTTGGAAAGTCCCTATATAGGATTGCTTCGATTACTCTATAGCTTTAAGTGTATTACTCTATAGCTTTAGGAAAATTACTCTATAGCTTTACCCTCAAGCTCACCTCAATAGAGAAGGAGGAAGCTATCGTTACGGACTTGAGTCAAGAGCTAAGCATAAACGATGAGCTACACACCATAAGGCCTCTGAGGCTACTAAAGCTCTTCATACTTGCCTAGTTCAAAGATCGTTCCGTCTATCTCTAATCTTCCTCTTCATAGCATAGCGTAACGCTCTCTCGGGTACTAGCTCCCTCTGCACAGGCATCTCGAGGAAGATCTAATCACGAAGATTTCTCCCCATTCTCTTCAAAAATCCCAGCATTAGCTCCCACCCTATTAGAAGGGACATCTGCAATCACCGCTCCTCGCGAGTACCTATCCACTAGCTTTTTCAAGTAACGGATCGCTGTCTCTTCGTTCTCTCTGAGCTGCGTATGCTTAGGAGAGACTATTTACATCTTGCTCGGTAAGGGTAGAGGGATACTGGGACGTCTTTACAAGAAGACTCTTTGCATCCCTAATACTATCGCTCGCCAGCCGGTTCTATGGTAGTGCAGGAGTTTGCGTCAGATGCTATAAAATCAGAAACATGCAGATAATACTCATCCAACAGATCTTCCAATGGATACTGTGTACTTTCTCCCTCCTCGAGCTCAAATGATATAGTCATCCTAAAGCATGTATCATCTTGATCAGAGAGATCACGATAGATACCTGTCTCTATGAACTGATAGTGATATACATCTGCGTATTTCTTCTGTTCGATTATCCTTATATCCTTCATGCCTATTCGTTTTGCATAGGTAGATATTCTTTTCTAGACAGCCAAATGAACGAAGTCGGAGCTCATAAGAAATAAGATATAAGATATATATCTGACCTGGGGATCGAAATCTGTCATCAGAGGTATAGCTCGGTATGGATGATCGTTTTCCATTAACTTTGCGGAGAAGCTAATGATATATAGTTATTCTGTTGGCTTTGATAGAACTTAGTTATAAGCTTATGAGCATTAATTACCAAGAACTCCTGCCCCAGAAGGAGCTGGGGACAGAGATCAGCCGACATATCTTCCAGACCTACCGGACGAAGACTGGGCTTCCCCACGATATAGAGGAAAACATCGAGCACCTCAAGCGCTTAAACCCCGAATATGAATATCACCTCTTCGACGACGAAGACATCAAGGCTTTCATCCTTGAGCATTACGGCGAAGTCATCTGGGGCTATTACCAGCGCATTGCTCCGATCTATGGCGCAGCCCGTGCCGACTTCTTTCGCTACCTCCTCGTCTACCAATTAGGTGGCGTGTACCTGGACATCAAGTCCTCGCTAGACAAACCTCTTAAGGAAGTCCTTCGTGCAGAGGATAAGTTCATTCTGACGCATTGGGACAATCGCCCAGGCGAGCAGTACGAAGGTATCGGTATCTACTCGGAGCTCGGCTCCTTGCCTCGTGGCGAGTACATCCAGTGGTGCATTGCCTCTGTGGCCGGACACCCCTTCCTCCGAGCGGTCATCCTGCAGATGCTACGCAATATTGACGAGTATACTCCCTTCCGCCATGGGGCGGGACTGTGGGGCGTCCTGCGTACTACGGGGCCCGTCATGTACACCAAAGTCATCGAAGCGATGCGCCCTACGCTGGTCGAAGGCCAAGACTACCGCCTGCTCGACAAGCCCCAGGAGATCGGTCTGCGCTACTCTATCTACGATACGGCAGGTGTCTATGGTCACAAGAAGGCGCTCAAGGCGAACTATAACAAGGCCTACACGCCGATCATTGTGACGCCCGGTCGCCCGCTCTACGCCAAGTGTGCTAAGTACTACCTCTTCGCTCGCTTAGCGATCCGCGTCCTGGGTGACAAGCTCGCGGCACGCTTCAAGTAGCGCACGAGCCTCCAAATACAAAAGCGAATCGCTGTAGGAAATACTCCTACAGCGATTCGCTTTTTACTTAAGGAGGGTAGAGCGAAAGACGCGATTCGTGGCTCGGTGCTTTGCCGAGGTGACCGCCTATGGCACTGCAAGAAGGAGCAACTTCTTTATTGCTATCTTGATTTTTCTAAGACCTCAATGCTTTCCTTGATCCCAAACTCTCTGGCGAACTGATTAAAGGCTACCCAATTTTCATGGATATAGTCATCGACTTTCTTGACTAGATCTTCACAAGTATAAGTGCTTGCCTCTGCTTTAGGTATTTCCAGCCACGTATCCTTTTTTATCTTTTCCTTGGTCTCTGTGTCGACTTTATGTCCTTTGGAGTGATAGCTGTCGATATGGATACGGATACAATCTCCTACTGTTCCTACTAGGAAAAAGACCTTGTCGTGACACGCTGCTTGTAGTTCTGGTTGCTTCGGATATACCCTTCCCCAGTGATACTCAGCATAGGTGTTTGCTCGGGTTCTAGGATCCCTTCTGATATCAGCCAGATACCCGCGCTTCTTTAGCTCCTGCATGACCAGCCCGAGTTTGTCATACACTGCTCTTAGTTTGCTGTGTGCCTCAGGCTCTTCTTTTACCTTCTTGCCTGCATACTTGGCGATCAAGTCGAAGTCTGATTCCTTGAATAATGCTTCCATATTCTTACATGATTAAGCTATGAATTATTAAGAGATTGTGGATAGAGATGGAAACCCTAGTGCAATATCGGGGGGGGGAGGTACATGGATGAAGCGACTCCTCAGGCAATGATAATAAATGAGCTAAACCTGTTAGAGTGATTTTGCTTGATTAATATTTAATCCTAGAGCATCTAGTCGCATGTTATTACTTCAACGAAGGTGCTATCAATATCCTCTGTTACTAGTATAGGATAACTTTCATGCAAAAGTATTTCACTAATAACTTTCTGAGATGGATGTCCATATGAATTTTTCTTTCCTACAGAAATAGGGCATATGAAATACTCATCATAAAAAATGTTTGCATTAAAAGACGGTAGGCTCCCATGATGTGGAATCTGTATTGTTCCTATTAAATCCCAATACTGATTATATATACTTCTTACATCCACTTTATTTTCATTTAAATCGCCATCCCCAGTGTATAGGCAGGCAACTCTATGTGTATTGTAATGATAGGGAGAATAATAGGGGTGCTCCCAGTAAAAACATTTAAGCCAACATCTCCCTCTCCAGAAATGTATATCCTTTTTATATAGTGGGCCTGAATATAAGAACATAGAGTTTTCATTAATATTGCCGCTGATTTCTTCGTAGGCAACTTTTATCTTCTCAATGACCTTTGGATCTAAAATGTAATTAGTTCCGGTAGTTTTCTGATCTTTTAACTGCTCAACATCAATCTTCTGATCTTTTAACTTGCAAAGAAGCTCTTCGCTTCTTCTTTCATATTTATAATTAAAGGGAATGTAAACCCAGTCGTTGAGATTATTTATGGTTAGTCCAGTACCGCTTGGTACTTCTTTAATGTCAGGTCTTTCTGACACATTAATGATATTTCCCTCTTCAATATTTCCCTCAGAGTGTGGCTTTACTTCGATTATCTGAGTTCCTTCTCCAAAGAATTTATTAGGCTCGTTTACTAATTGAGCTAAATCGTATTCACCTAAAGCCTTATACACGTTGTATAAGACAACCGTTTCTCCCTTTTGGAGTAGAGGTATCACAACCCGTTTGATTCTCTTGACCGTCTTCCTCAGCGTATCAATTAACGAGATGTGATCAAAATCGAAATGTGAGATGAAGAGAATGTCAATTACATCGTCTTCGCTAAAACTCTGCCTAACTACATTTTTTATGTCTGTGTTATTTCTATTCTTGTACTCTGTGCCACAGTCATACACAATATTAATATTAATGTTGTGGAACAGGTGTCTTTCAGAGTAAAATGCACCTTGGCCTACTGGGTGAAAAAATCTTTGAATCATAGTTTATTATGAAGTTAGTTACAAATACGCCACCGAGTTATTCAAGTGTATGGAGCCGATACTTTGTTAGAAAATAGTTGGCTACATAGCTTTTTTGAATAACTCTTCTTCAGCTACAAATATATCTGATTTTAGATTATTGAGCATAGTCTTTGTTAGTTGATAATCGCTAACGCCAATTGGTAGGTAGCCTGAGTGTGCCTATTGAGTCACCATTTTGTCTGTATCATCACGGAGGAACAAGCCGATGGTCTTATTGTTGTATTTCCTACGGAGGGTATTGTCCACCACATTGATGCAGAAGTTTAGGTGTCCCGTATATTCTGGCTTAAATGGCGTGGCTTGGGGTTCTATAATTTACATACGAATGTAGTTAGATGTTATAGAGGGTGAAGGCTGTATAGGAACCAGATATTCAGACGACTATAATGATCTATAACGTTGTTCATTTTGGTACGATTCGAGCTAAAAAGGTTGTAGCCTCTATCTTACGTACATTAAAAAAACTATTATTGAAGATACCAGCTTTTGTATCCAGCGCTAATTGAAATCCTTTATACATACTTGCTATGTGTTGGTTATGATGTTAGTTGTTCAAAGTTAGCAGCTTTATCCTGACTATTCGGAATAACTAACAGGAAGAGACTGGGAGAGGATTAAGCAGGGAGAAGATAAGGGCTGAAGATTCATCTATTAGCTCACTTTCTCTTTGTACTTCCCCTCGATTATATTCTGAGAGGAGAAGCCCATGTCTTACTACTCTGAGAGTATCGCGTTACGACAGCCTATTAGTTCCCAAGAAAAGGATAGAGAGGACGTGTGTAGGGGGCAAAGAAAAGTTAATTATATTTGTAGTGTATTTATCGCTTAAACCTCATGATAATGAACAGATTCCTACGACGACTACCTCGCCTAGGCTACCGACAAAAGGTGGCTCTCTGGCTCGTGTGCGGGGTCGTGATGGGGTTGGGGGGACTCTTCCTCTATCTGCTTAGGTTTCATACCTACCTAGGAGATGATCCCTCGGCCTGTGTCAACTGCCACATCATGACTCCTTATTACGCTACTTGGATGCATGGGGCACACGCTCGCAACACGACTTGTAACGACTGCCACGTACCGCACGATAACGTCTTCCGTAAGTACTATTTCAAGGGAAAGGACGGTATGAACCACGTGTATAAGTTCGTCACACGTCAAGAGCGCCAAGCTATTCGTGCTATCGATGAGAGCGCAGAGGTGATCATGGAGAACTGTGTGCGCTGCCATGCCACCCTCAACACCGAACTAGTCAACACGGGACGCATTACCTACATGGACGTCAAGTGTGACGCTGGAAAAGCCTGCTGGGATTGCCATCGAGATGTGGCCCACGGCAAAATGAACTCACTCTCATCCACCCCAGGGGCAGAGGTGCCACTTCCCGAATCACCCGTGCCCGCCTGGCTGCAGAAGATGGTTAAGTAACCCCCCATCACCGCAAAAGAACAACATCAGAACAATAACAACGTAAAAAGAAACCTAGAATCATGGCAAAACAATTAAAACGTTGGCAAGGATGGCTCCTATTTGGGGGCTCGATGGTCGTAGTCTTTGTACTTGGGCTCATCGTCTCCTCCCTCCTCGAGCGTCGTGCTGAGGTCGTGAGCATCTATAACAATCGCAAGCATCTCTTCTCGGATTCCATCGTATCACAGAACGAGAAGTTTGCCGAAGACTTTCCACGAGAGTATCAGACGTGGGCCAAGACGGCAGATACCACTTACAAAGGGGAATTCAATAGCTCCCAGCGTGTCGATGTCCTCGCCGCACGCCCCGAGATGGTCGTGCTATGGGCAGGCTACTCGTTCGCAATGGAGTATAACACACCACGTGGGCACAAGCACGCCATCGAAGACATGCGTGAGATCCTTCGTACAGGCTCCCCTGGTGTCAATGGCAAGGAGGATATACAGCCCGGGACCTGCTGGACCTGTAAGAGCCCCGATGTCCCCCGTGTGATGAAGGAAAAGGGTATCGCTGAGTTCTACAAGGCTCCCTGGAGCCAGTGGGGGAGTGAGATCGTCAATACGATCGGTTGCTCTGACTGCCACGATGCACGTACGATGAACCTCAAGCCTGCACGCCCTGCTCTCTTTGAAGCCTTCGCTCGCCGAGGTGAGGATGTGTCTCAGCAGTCGCATCAGCATATGCGTTCGCTCGTTTGTGCACAGTGCCATACGGAGTATTACTTCAAGGGTGAAGGCAAATACCTCACCTTCCCACACGATAAGGGCTTCACCGTCGAAGATATTGAGGCCTACTACGATGAGATGAACTACTCCGACTACACCCACAAGCTCTCTCGTGCGCCTATCCTCAAAGCACAGCACCCAGACTATGAACTCTGGCGTATGGGTATCCACGGACAGCGAGGGGTCTCCTGTGCGGACTGCCACATGCCCTATGTGAGCGAAGGAGGAGTGAAGTACTCAGATCATCAGATCGTAAGTCCGCTGGCTCGTATCGACAAGACTTGTCAGACCTGCCACCGTGAAGATGAGGAAACCCTTCGTCAGAATGTCTACGAACGTCAGCGTATGGCTAACGACGTCCGTAACCGTGTAGAGAAGGAGCTGGCTAAGGCTCATATCGAAGCCAAGTATGCTTGGGACAATGGGGCGACCGAGCCTGAAATGAAGGCTGCTCTCCAAGCTATCCGCAAGAGCCAGTGGCGCTGGGACTTCGCTGTGGCTAGCCATGGAGCTTCCTTCCACGCACCACAGGAAGTGACACGTATCCTAGGGCAGAGCCTTGGTTATGCTCAGGAAGCACGTATCTCTATCGCCAAGGTACTCGCGAGACATGGATTTACGGGGGATGTACCTATGCCTGACATTTCGAGCAAGGAAAAGGCTTGGGCATACATCGGTCTCGATGGGAAGAAGCTCCAGTCCGATAAGGCAGAGTTCCTCAATACGGTTGTGCCCAAGTGGGTTCAGTCAGCTAAACAGCAAGGTAAGCTCATCGAGCTCTAAGCCTCCATCATAGGCTTGAGATACATCTGATATCCTTATATGACGCGGCGACAGACCTCATCGTCTGCCGCCGCGCTTCCTCTCTCCTCCAACCTTTCCCTTCCTATGTTCAATGCAATCTGGAAAATGAAAGAAGGCTTTGTGTCCGGTGCTGGGCTGATCGTCGTTGGACTGCTCCTGCAGTTCACTGTTGGCCCGATCAACTGGTCTGACTTCGCCTTCCCGATCAACATCATCTTCCTCGTCCTCTACCTGCTCTCTCTCGTCATCATCTATGCTCTACGGCACCGAGTACGGCTCTTTGCGTTCCTTTTCACAGCTGAGGCCGCTGTCCCCACACTAGTCTATGCTGCCCTGCTCACTGTGGCTATGGGACTCACTCGTCAGGTAGCTCCCTATGAGCGTGCTATCGATCCGATTGGTCTGACTCGCATGCTTTCCTTCTGGCCATTCGTGTTTATCTACGCGCGTCTGGCTGGTATTGTGGGGCTGATAGCATTACGACAGATCTTACATTTTCGTTTACGGGAGGTACCATCTCTCCTTTCACACTTGGGGCTCTTCATTGCTATCGTCGCTGCTACGCTAGGTAGTGCGGATATGGAACGAGTGAAGCTTAAGGCTTCCACGGATATGCCCGAGTGGCGTGCGACCCATGAACAAGGCTTCACCGAGCTCCCTCTAGCTATCCAGCTGGAGAAGTTCACGATCGATGAGTATCCGCCCAAGCTCCTTCTTATCAATAGCCAGACGGGGAAGTCTATCCCAGCGAAGAACCCCGAGATCGTCCTTGTCGATAAGCATTTTCGTGAGGGGAAGCTCTTGCAGTGGCGTATCCGTGTGCGTCAAAACCTCCCTCTAGCAGCTCCCGTCATCACATCCGATACGACGAACTATGTCGCCTGGGGATCCTCGGGGGCTGTCACTGCGCTCCTCGTCGAAGCTCAACGTATGGAGGGAGATCGTCCTGTGGGGAAGCCACAGGTCGGATGGGTCACTTGTGGAAGTTACCTATTCCCCTTCCAAGAGCTGAAGCTGACGAAGGAGCTGAGTCTTGTCATGGCTCGTCGTGAGCCGGAGCGCTACGCATCACGTATCCATGTCTATACCGAGTCACAGAAGAATATCATCGCTACCGTCGAGGTGAACAAGCCCGTCACGGTCGATGGATGGAAGATCTACCAGCTTAGCTACGACGAAGCTATGGGACGCTGGAGTGAGACCAGTACCTTTGAGCTCGTCAAAGATCCTTGGCTTCCGGCTGTTTATGTCGGTGTCTATCTGCTCCTAGCAGGTGCGATACTTACCTTTATTGTCTCGCAGAAGAAGCGACGCTAAGCTATCCTTCTCTAGCTAAGGGAAGATTTCCGCTCTGCTAAAAAGGCATAGAGCCCAAGTGTAGCAAGCGGAAGATTAACTCCTTCATCATCCTGACTCCAACTCTTACAATTCTATCCTTATGACTTGGGATTCCTTCATATTCTTTGCTATCCCTGCTCTCCTCCTGTGGGCAGGTGGCGCTTGGACAGCTTGGAAGAAGCGTCCTCTTCCTACCTATCTCCTTACGGCTGCAGGGCTACTCGTCTACTTTGCCTTTATCCTTGGTCTGTGGCTCTCGCTAGAGCGTCCGCCTCTTCGCACGATGGGGGAGACTCGCTTGTGGTATGCCTTCTTCCTTCCTTCGGCAGGGCTGATCGTCTATTCACGCTGGCGCTATCCCTGGATCTTGGCCTTTAGTACAGTGCTGGCGGGTGTGTTTACCACAGTCAATCTGGTCAATCCCGAAATCCATAATAAGACGCTCATGCCTGCGCTCCAGAGTCCCTGGTTCGCACCGCACGTCATCGTCTACATGTTCGCCTACGCTGTGCTCGGTGCTGCGGCGCTGATGTCTGCCTACCTGCTCTGGTTCAAGAAATCTCCGATCAATGATCACGAGATGGACATCTGTGACAACCTCGTCCAAGTGGGTTGGGCCTTTATGACCGTCGGTATCCTCTTCGGGGCACTCTGGGCAAAGGAAGCTTGGGGCCACTATTGGGCTTGGGACCCTAAGGAGACATGGGCTGCTGCCACATGGTTCGCCTATCTGGCTTATATCCACCTACGTCTGCGTTCCGACCGCTATCGTCGTGTGGCGCTCTGGGGGCTATTCATCTCCTTCATCCTTCTGCAAATGTGCTGGTGGGGGATCAACTACCTCCCTTCGGCTCAAGGCGTGAGCGTCCACACCTACTCCCTCAGCTAAGGACACACCCCACCCCTAAGCCTCCATAAACAATCGTCCCCACCTGTAGTCTCTACAGGTGGGGACGATTGCTTTTATTCTTCTTCATTATCCAAGTAATCTTCAACCTCCTTTAAAGGATCAAGATCTGCGATATGCTCCTTCTTCTTTACAGGCTTTGGCGCAGTGTAAGGCATACTGAGTAGCTTGTATGACCTCAAGAACAATTCATTTGTATCTGCATCATCTTTACTTGCCTCAAGAGTCGGGACCAAGATCTTATCCTTAAACTTATCATTGGCAATATACTTAAACACCACAGCCCCCTTTGATAGCACATCATCTCTGAGATCATTAAGCGCTTCAGTTGCATCCTCAAGCTCTTTATTTAGCGTGGGTCGAACTTTAGGGGAGGCAAAAATAATTTCATGCTCATAGTCTTCGGGGAAGTAACTGCGTAGAAGCAGATAGGAACGCAGAAGCTTCTTCTTAAAGCTCTTTATTGTCCTATCCACATTCTTGTAATTCAGCCCGTCCTCATGATAGGCGATGTCCATCACATACATCTTCTTTTCGACGAGGTTAATTCCAAGAATATCTATTTCAGCCTGTTTTAAAAACTGTGAGAAGCTGGTCTCAATCTTTCCTTGAAATGATAATAGACCATCCTTTACAAGCTTCTCAAAAGCTTCTCTTGCGTCTTTTTCTCCACCAAGAAAAGCCCACTGGCTCGAGCTTTTTCAATTTGTCTGATA
>ERZ773070.710-NODE-710-length-23064-cov-10.569038_pt1 | contig 23064 bp, 20 predicted proteins | sample MGYA00580618_ERZ773070 | MGnify/ENA primary metagenome ERZ773070 (study PRJEB29015, sample SAMEA2738023) | human oral metagenome | biome: human oral; feature: human-associated habitat; material: dental | place: China | collected 2019 ... | reverse complement strand
GGGCGCTGCTCGTAGCGCAGATACCCCAGCGGTATCGCCATGAAGGCATCGCTGGCTACGATGAAGAGGAGATAGCCTAGCAGGGTCTTTCCCCCAGACTCGACGCTGAGAAGCGCAGCTAAGGGATCTAGGAAGACTAGCCCGAGGATCACGAAGGCGACTGAGCTCACCCCTAAGCTCCATAGGGTCGTAGAGTAGACATCTTCGGGGTGCTCGTGCTTATTGACATAGCGGAAGAAGGCTGTCTCCATCCCGTAGGTGAGGATGATCATCAGTAGGGCTGTCCAAGCATAGAGGTTCGTCATCTGGCCAAACTCTGCTGGGACGAGGATACGTACGTAGACGAAGGTTAGGAGCCAGTTCAGGAAGCGCCCGAACATGCTACTTAATCCATAGACTGCGGTATCCTTGATCAGGGAGGAGAGTGTACTCATTCGTCTTATTCTATTCAAATGATCCTTCGATCCTGCTTACTAGTGGGCCTAGAGACCCTCTATCGTGAGGAGCTGGAGATGGGGGAGTGGGGAGCGATCTGTCACGTATATAGTAAGTGCTCGGTTGGGTATATCCTAACCCTTCGGTTACGTATATTGTGATCGGTCAGTTACGTATATCGTGATCTTTGGGGTGGGAGTGACCTAGTCCTCGTCGAAGAGACCACCGACGGGGCGGATCCGAGGGCTTCGTCCTAGATGGCTATAAGCGAGGTCGGTGGCTTCACGCCCACGAGGGGTACGCTTGAGGAAGCCCTCCTTGATCAGGTAGGGCTCATAGACCTCCTCGACCGTGCCGGGATCTTCTCCCAGCGCCGTAGCGATCGTCGTGAGCCCTACGGGACCACCGGCGAACTTGTCGATGATCACCCCAAGGAGCTTGTTGTCGATATAGTCTAGCCCATAGCGGTCGATATTGAGTGCCTCTAGGGCATAGCAGGCGATGGCTCGGTCGATACGTCCATTCCCCTTGACCTGGGCAAAGTCACGCACACGTCGGAGCAGGGCATTGGCGATACGGGGCGTGCCACGGGAGCGGGAGGCGACCTCTACGGCAGCATCCCGAGCGCACGGGGTGTCTAGGATCTCCGCCGAGCGTAGGACGATCTCGCCGAGCGTGTCTACATCGTAGTACTCGAGGTGGAGGTTGATCCCGAAGCGTGCTCTAAGGGGAGCCGTCAGGAGACCACTGCGGGTCGTCGCCCCGACGAGAGTGAAGGGGTTGAGGTCGATCTGTATGGAGCGAGCACTAGGTCCCTTATCCAGCATGATGTCGATGCGATAGTCCTCCATCGCCGAGTAGAGGTATTCCTCGACGATCGGGCTTAGGCGATGGATCTCGTCGATGAATAGGACGTCATTGGGCTCTAGCGATGTGAGTAGACCGGCCAGATCGCCAGGCTTGTCGAGGACGGGGCCAGAGGTGATCTTGATCCCTACACCTAGCTCTCCAGCGATGATGTGGGATAGGGTCGTCTTCCCGAGTCCTGGAGGGCCATAGAGCAGGACATGATCAAGCGCATCGGAGCGCATCTTAGCAGCTTCGACGAAGATCTTGAGGTTATCTACCGCCTTGTCTTGCCCACGGAAGCTATCAAAGGAGAGCGGTCGAAGCGCTCGGTCGATCTCCTGCTCTTCGGTGGGGAGACTAGCTTGGTTTCGGATATCAAAGTCTGGATAATCGGGCATAATGGGCTTAGCGGGCAAAGGTGTCCAGGAAGGAGAACAAGTGCTGATAGGCTAGCTCGTAGGCCGTGCTGTCAGTCGATAGGAAGAGGTCATGCAGTCCCCGAGGGATACGTACGGCCTCTACGTGGGAGCCGAGACGACGTCCATAGCGCTGGATGTCCTCTACGTCGAGGACGAGATCGGCCTCACCATACTCGGGCCTCCAAGTCCCAGCGGCACGCAGGCTCTTGTCAGAGCTCATCAATAAAATCGGCATCGATAGCTGGAGACCTCGCTGGACACGCTGATGTCCCGAGCGGATCGCTCTCAGCCAAGCGAGACGGATGGGATGGCCGAAGTCCTTCTTCCACTCTGTGTCGTAGTCCCACTTGCCATGGTACTTCTTGAGAAGGGACTGCGCATAGAGATCGGGTGTCTTCGATCGGCCGACGACGACCTTTGAGGGGATGATCTTCCCTGCCTGCGCTAGCATCGGCAGGATGTAGCGCTCCTCTGCCTTCGAGAAGTTGAAATCTAGGAAAGGACTGTTGAGGATGAAGCCTGCGATGCTGTCTCTATTCTGTGTGTCGTGCAGGTAGAGACTAGTGATGAGTCCGCCAGTGGAGTGTGCCATGAGGAAGATCTCCTTAGCTCCCTCTTGGCGGATCTGCTGAAGGGCCTTGCTTAGCTCTTCGTAGTACGCTCGGAGGTTGCTTATGGAGAAGGCATCTTGATGTGGGCGGAGCGAGCGACCATAGCGCCTTAGATCGAGGGCGTAGAATGCTAAGCCATGCTGGGCGATACTATCACCTAGTGCTCGCTGGAAGAAGTAGTCATTGTACCCGTGTACATACAGCAAGGCACGGGGGCTCTGGGATAAACTGTCGTGACGAACCAGCGTAGCTACAGCGGGTCCTTGGCTATCCGAGCGTAGGGGGATAGTACACTGGCTGTAGCCAGGTAGGATGTCTGCTGTCCACTGAGCCTGCAGTCGTAGCGGGAGGAAGCTCAGCAATAGGAGGAGGGCACAGACTAGCGCTGTCGATGGGAGAGTCTTTTGCATCATTGTGTCCGAGTAAAGAGGGAGAATAGGCTTCTCCCTTATGCCATAAGAGTATATGTGTACAAAGATAGGGCAAAGTCAGACTTTAGCCCTGCCTTTCCCCTAAGAGACGACTGGTATGGGAGAGACGTCTGTCGGTAGAGCGTGCTACTCCTTGGCGGGACTTTGTGCTTGGATAAGCTATGTGGATATGCCCGAGAGATCGCCGTTATTGGGAGGATTGTTCTCTTCCATTTGGGCGACCCTATAGGTTGATTACTAATGAGGCAGAGTATTTGTTCCTAATGAAATGAAGGGAGGATTAGTAATCAATACATCGGTCGATTAGTAATGAAACTACGTGTGCGTTTGGAGCATTGTATCGATGGGGTAGCTATAAACCACATCCTCCTCTCCGAGCTATTTATTGGTATAGCTTGGAGAGGAGGATGAGATAAGATCTGAAGTGGAGGATCAGTATCAGCCTAAGCTAGGAGACGCCATACTCCAGCGACGAGGATCGTCACGAGGATCCCCAGCCCTAGGGGAAGGAAGACCGAAAGGGCTGTCCAGCGTACGCTCTTCGTCTCCTTATAGATGGTGTAGATCGTCGTTGAGCAGGGGTGGTGCAGTAGACAGAAAAGCATGACGCAGACCCCCGTCATCAGCGTCCAGCCCCCTTCCTGTAGGAGGGCGAAGGTCTCAGCTTCCCCACCTTCCATCAAGACGCCTGCACCTTCTCCTCCCCCTCCGGTCATCAACGCAGTGAGCATAAGTACCGTAGGTATGACGATCTCATTAGCGGGGATAGCTAGCAGATAAGCTAGCAGGATGATCCCATTGAGTCCCATGAGCCAGCCTGGAGCATCCAGGAGGTGGATCAGGTGTGCTGCGATGCTGTCGCCCCCAAGAGTGATATTGCATGTCAGCCAAATCAATGCACCAGCGGGGGCAGCGAAGACGAGAGCTCGCCAGAGTACGATTAGCGTACGATCTATAAGCGAGGTATAGAGTGTGCGCCAGAACTGTGGTGGACGATAGGGTGGGAGCTCTAGGTGGAAGGTCGATACTTCCCCTCGAAGTACCGTGTGGGAGAGTACCCACGAAGAGGCGAACATCACAGCTATTCCCAGCAGGACGATAGCCAGCACAGCACCGATGCTAGCTAGTGGAGCATAGGCCGCAGGCACAGCTGCCCCAATGAAGAGGGAGGCTAGGAGGATCTGTGTCGGCCAGCGCCCGTTACAGAGGGAGAAGTTATTTGTGATGATGGCGATGAGACGTTCCCGCTCGCTGTCGATGATGCGTGTGGATACGACACCAGCCGCGTTGCACCCAAAGCCCATGCTCATAGTCAAGGCTTGCTTACCATGAGCCCCACTTCGGCGGAAGAGTTCGTCGAGATTGAAGGCCACACGAGGTAGATAACCGAAGTCCTCTAGCAGGGTGAAGAGCGGGAAGAAGATCGCCATCGGGGGGAGCATCACCGAAACCACCCAAGCTGTGGCTAGGTACACTCCATCGGCTAGAAAGCCTGTCACCCACCAAGGACTACCAAGAGCTTCGAGCCCCGACCGCAGTAATGGGTGGAGCTTACCGACAAGGAGGTCAGAGAGGACGGCTGAGGGATAGTTTGAACCAATGATGGTAAGCCAGAAGACCCCTCCCAACAGGAGGAGCATGATCGGGAAGCCCCAACGGCGACTCGTGAGGATACGATCTAGCTTCACATCGAATGGCAGTCGTCCACTAGCATAGGCTTGATGAACGACCTCTTCGCAGATGCGGTGTGCCTCGGCATAGATCGCCTCGGTCAGCTGATCGTGGAAGTTCTCCCCAATGATGAGATGCACCTCCTTGGCTAGCTTGAGAAGCTCAGGATGATTGAAGCGGGAGACGATCGAGGGATCATCTTCGATGAGGCGGTAGGCTATCCATTCGGTGTTGGTGGTCTCTGGGTAGAGACGCTCGATTTGCTCACGCAGTCGCATGACTTGGTGAGCTGTATGTCCAGGTAGCGCATTCTGGCGGTAGGGCTTACAGATAAGTTCGCCCGTCGCTACGGCTCTCATCGTCTCGAGTAGTTCGTCGAGACCTTGTCCTGAGCGAGCGCTTGCCCCGACGACTGGGATCCCTAGGCGCCGAGAGAGACCTCGGAGATCAATATCTATCTTATTGCGTTTAGCTTCGTCGAGGAGGTTGACGCAGAGGATCGCCTTGTCGGTGATCTGAAGTACCTGAAGGAGAAGATTCATGTTGCGCTCCAAGCGGGTAGCATCAGCTACGACGACGGTCACATCAGGTGCTTCGAAGAGGATGAAGTCACGAGCGATCTCTTCATCCTCTGAGGTGGAAGACAGGGAGTATGTCCCCGGGAGATCTACGATGGCGAAGCTCTCATCAGCATAGACGAAGGAGCCCATGGCCTTCCCTACCGTCTTGCCAGGCCAGTTCCCCGTGTGCTGTTTGAGTCCCGTAAGAGCGTTGAAGACGGTGCTCTTCCCCGTATTAGGATTGCCGGCTAGGGCGATAGTGAAGCGTGTCCCTTCGGTATGCTCCCCACGACGCTGGAGGGAAGCTTTACCTACGGGGCAGGAAGAGCACGAAGCGCAGGAATTAGTAGTCTGTGACATAGGTTAAGTCAAGGACGTTGGATGAGGATATGGCGAGCTTGATCACGGCGAAGGGCGATGGCTGCTCCACGGACGATATAGGCTGTCGGATTTCCTAGAGGGCTAGGCATATCGACAGAGATGCGACTGCCTGGGACGAAGCCAAGGTCCATAAGCCGACGGCGCATCGCTCCTCGGCAGGCTGGCGAGAGTCCGCAGACGGTAGCCTCCTCCCCTAGGGGGAGATGGGTTAGACGCTGGGCGGTCATCGCATGAGAGTCGGCGAGCTCTTCCTCGGTGGCTTCTCGGAGCGTGAGCGCTAGTAGGGCAAAGGTAGGTAGGGCGATCTCCTCCCCTTCGTAGAAGAGTGCCGAGCGAGCGCTCTCTAGTCGGTCAAGGCGAAATACAGAGTCTCGGGTCAAGCCCGCATCCGTTAGCAGGTGGTAGCTCTCGGCTTCGTCATCCTCGACATGGAGTACACGATACCAGGAGCCTACGTGTAGTGCCTCTATGGGCAGAGTATTGGGCTGAGAGGGAGCTTGTCCTGAGGAGGTAGGTATAGGGTCTCCGTGTGGATCGAAGAGGGGATTACCTAGGAGTAGGGCGATTCGCTCATGTTCCTCAGGCGTGAGCTGGTGCTCCTTGCTATGGGCGATGCGGTGCCAGTCTGCGGGAGCGTAGCCCGAGTGCTCGGCGAGGTAGAGCTCATAGAGACGATGGGCACGGATAAGCTCAAGGGCTCGCTGCTCGCCGAGCTCTGTTAGTCGCAGGCTATGTGGATGTACGAAGCCGTCACGTACGAGGATGTCGAGGAGTTGCTCCAGATGCTCTGGGCTGACTCCTAGGTCTCGTGAGGTCAAGCGAGATAGGCTTTCGGGGGCTTCGGTAGCTCGGTCATGGAGTTGCTTCAGCAGGTCTTCGGCTTCGGTGACCAGCGTTACGCGGTCAGGGAGCAGATGGTGCTTCCGTAGCCAATGAACTAAAGCAAGGGAGAGAGGGCGCTTCATAGGGCTAATCGTAGTGCCTAGGGCGGGCTAGTCAGGTGGGGTGTCGGTAATGCAACAGGCGACATACGGGTGCTCCGTATGTCGCCTGCGTGATAGAGGTAGAGGAAGGGCGCTGGGCGCTCCTCTAGTGGAGGCTTAGGAGCAAGGACTTAGCCAAGGTAAGGCTTGAGGGTCTTGCTGTGCTCCTCAGAGCGAAGTTTGCGAATCGCCTTCTCCTTGATCTGGCGGACACGCTCGCGAGTCAGCCCAAACTTAAGTCCGATCTCTTCGAGGGTCATCTCTTGTCCACCACCGATACCGAAGAAGAGCTTGACGATCTCAGCTTCACGCTCAGAGAGGTTCATCAAGACATGATCGATCTCACGGCTGAGCGACTCATTCATCAGAGCTCGGTCAGCGTTGGGGGAGTCCTCGTTGGTGAGGACGTCTAGCAGACTGTTCTCCTCACCTTCGACGAAGGGAGCATCAACAGAGATGTGACGGCCAGAAACCTTAAGCGTATCCGTGACCTTATCCTCGGGGAGGTCGAGCTCTTTAGCAAGCTCTTCGCTGGTAGGCTTACGCTCATTCTCCTGCTCAAACTTAGAGAGCGCCTTGGTGATCTTATTCAGTGTCCCCACCTGATTGAGAGGTAGGCGGACGATACGTGCCTGCTCTGCTAGCGCCTGGAGGATCGATTGACGGATCCACCATACGGCGTAGGAGATGAATTTGAAGCCTCGTGTCTCGTCGAACTTCTCTGCTGCCTTGATCAGACCTAGGTTCCCTTCGTTGATTAGGTCGGGGAGACTCAGCCCTTGGTTCTGATATTGCTTAGCTACTGATACGACGAAGCGAAGGTTAGCACGGGTCATTTTATCTAGAGCACGCTTATCTCCACGCTTGATAGCTTGGGCGAGCTCGACCTCTTCTTCGATCGTTATCAGTTCTTCTCTGCCGATCTCCTGGAGATAGCGATCGAGGGAGGCGCTCTCACGGTTGGTAATCGACTTCGAAATCTTTAGCTGTCTCATCTTCTGCTTTAAATGTAATACTACTCGGGTTATCGCTATACTACTAGCGAAGGAGTCTATCCCTAGGTCTGGTATCTCTTCTCTGGTCTGCCAGCTCCATAGCTTTCTTGGGAGGGAGACTTGACTTGACGAGTCCCGTGTCGTTAGATCCAGTGGGGTAATCCTCCTCCAATAATAATATAAGGGGTGTAGGATGCCAGCCTAGGGGCTGTACACCATACACCTAACTAACTACAAAGATACGACAATTGTTGCACTTCTCTGTCAGAAGCTTAGACCTACCCGCTAGAATGGGGCGACGAGGACGAGGTGAAAGGCTTGCTTTTCTCCAGGAAGGGAGTCCTGTCGGGTGAGCTAGTCTAGGTGTTTTCTTGGACGGTGGAGAGGTCTTGACTCGGAGGGGGATCTGTCTTAATGTTTCGAGGGGTATGTCCTTTTCATCGTCAAGGTAGACCTTTCGGGCTACGGAGGTATAGCTTTGCTGGAGGGAAGGTATAGCTCTCCCTAAGGATAGGTTATGAAGAAGCCCGATCAAGGACGCTGCTGTCCTTGATCGGGCTGATCTGTGGTGGGTGAGGAGAGGATCGTCGGCGATGCCTCCGTTTGGCACTATTGCTTGGGCGATTTACCTTCCTGCTCTTGATCGTCGTAGTAGCCGTAGGTGTAGCGCTCTCTTCGCTGCTTGCGATAGCGAAGGAGGAGGAAGAGTACGAGGATGATGAGGAGCGTCCCGCCCATCGTCAGGAGCCAGCGCAGTCCCTCTTCGTCGCTAAGACGGCTACCCGTGGGATAGAGGACGTAGGCGATGACTCCGAGGTAAGCTATGAGTAGGAGGATCCTAAGATAGAGGCGGTTCATAGGGTAGCAGGAGCTTGGGCTTCACCGGCACGGAGCAGTTCGAGCAGGGAGTCGAGGTAATGTCGATTGTTGGCTAGGCGTGGCACCTTGTGCTGACCGCCCAACTTCCCTGCACCCTCTAGCCAGCGATGGAAGAGCCCTGGGCTAGCGACCGTGATCGATAGCTCTCTGAGGGTCATATTCTCGTAGCGCTTGGCATCATAGTCGGAGTTTAGGGCACGTAGGGCGGCGTCTAGGTTCGCTTGGAACTGCCGTAAGTCGTGCGGAGGCACCTCAAACTCGATCAACCAGTCGTGTCTTCCCTTCCCTTCCTCTAGGAAGAAGAGCGGAGCGGCCGTGTATTCGCTCACTCGGGCTTGTCCGTCCTGTCGGCAAGCCTGAGCTAAGGCACGATCAGCATTGCTGACCATCAGCTCTTCACCAAAGGCATTGATGAAGTGCTTCGTACGTCCGGTGATGATGAGGCGGTAGGGTGTGAGACTAGTGAAGCGCACCGTGTCCCCGATCAGGTAGCGATAGAGTCCGCCGAGGGTCGTGATCACGAGGGCATAGTCCTTGCCCAGCTCGACCTCGTGCAGGGGGAGTGCTCGACAGGACGTGTAGTCTCCGTCTTGAGGGAGTTTGTCCATCGGGATGAACTCATAGTATATCCCGTAGTCCAGCATGAGGAGCATGCCGGCTTCGCTGGGGTCATCCTGAATAGCGAAGAAGCCCTCACTCGCATTATACGTCTCTTGGTAGTGCATAAGCTCGGAGGGGATGAGCGCTTCGTAGGTCTCTCGGTAGGGAGAGAAACTAATCCCCCCGTGGAAGAATACCTCGAGGTCAGGCCATACCTCGGTGATCGTCTCCCGCCCCGTCTGCTCTAGTACGCCCCGAAGCAGGACAAGCATCCACGAAGGTACACCCGAGAGGCTCCCGACAGGTGCGGGGATCGTCTCTTGGATGATCCGCTGCATCTTCGCTGTCCATTCGTTCATCAGGAGAGTCTCTCGACTAGGGACACGAAGGAGGTCGCCTAGCAGGGGCATATGCTCGACCAGGAGCGAGCTAAGGTCGCCTGCGTGCGCCTTACCCCCTGCGATCGGTAGCGGCGTGTGACTTCCCCCGAGGATGAGACCCTTGGTAGAGAAGAACTGACTCTTGGGGTTATTCCTAAGATAGATCCATAGCGCATCTCGCCCACCTCGGTAGTGGCAGTCGTTGAGGTGTAGGGCTGGGACGGGGATGAACTTGCTTCGGTCACTGGTCGTACCGCTTGACTTGGCGTACCAACGGCAGACGCCGGGTACGAGGATGTCCTTCTCGCCCCGTATCATACGCTCGATGTCGCCCTTGCACCCCTCGTAGTCCTGGATAGGTACACGGGAGGCAAAGTCGGAGCTAGTCGTCGTCTTGTCTAGGGAATAGCTTCGCCCGAACTCGGTATGACGTGCTCGGTCAAGAAGGTGACGAAGCTGGTGGCTTTGTAGGTCTTCGGCTCGCTCGACGTAGGTGTCGATCTGACGAAGGCGCCCTTTCGCCAGCTGATAGGCTAGAGATGTCTTGAGATCCATAGGATGTAAGGAAGGCTAAGGGTAGTCCGCCCTGCCTGCAAAGATAGGGCTTAGCGATCGATCCCTCGATGCTCTGTGCTCGCTGTGAGCCTAGGATGAAGCACGGATCACGAGGGACTGAGCTCCCCGTGATCCGTGCTTTAGCGGGCTAGGTGGAGGGATTTTAGAGGTCAAGTGGTGTCTTGGGGTAGAGGCTGTCCCACCACTGAGGCTTGTCCTGAAGGTATTTGGCGAACCAAGCCTGCAGGGTCTTCATCCAGCGCTCCTGCCGCTCAGACTCCACGATATGATGATCCTCGCCCGTGATCTCTACGAGCTCGACGGTGCGACCTAGGATTTTCAGTGCATTATATAGTGCTGTGCTTTCGCTAGGGGGTACGTTGACGTCGGCCGTGCCATGTAGGAGAAGAAGCGGAGTATGGATCTTGTCGGCATTGAAGAGCGGGGAGTGCTTGGTGTAGAGCTCAGGGTTATTCCAGGGATAGCTACCTGCCGAGGCCACAGAGCTATAGCCTAGGCCCCAGAAACCTCCAGCCCAGTAGCTGGAGATCGAGCTGATCCCAGCGTGACTCACTGCCGCTGCGAAGAGATCGGTCTTCGTCTGGAGATACTGCGTCATGAATCCGCCGTAGCTAGCACCGGTGCATCCGATCTTTTTGCCATCGACAAAGGGGTGCTTAGCTACGAAGTCCTTGACGGCACCGATGATGTCGTCGGCGGTTTTCGTTCCCCAAGCGTTCAGATGGTCGGCCGCAAATGCCTGACCGTAACCTGTCGTCCCCCGTGGATTTAGGGAGAAGGCGACATAACCCTGTGCCGCAAACATCGGAAGGTTATAGACCGTCTCCAGACTACGTGTGAGTGGAGTCGTGCCACCGTAGTAGTAGACGATCATCGGGTACTTCTTCGTGGGGTCGAAGTTAGGCGGTAGGTAGTACCAGCCGTCGATGTCTACTCCATCGGGGGTACGATAGACGAAGTCCTTCGCTGGGGTAAAGCTCACCCCACGTAGCTTTTCGGCCGAGAGATCCCATATCAGCTGACTCTTTCCCGATGGGGATAGGCTGTAGAGACGATCGGCATTGTTGAGACTTTGACCGAAGTAATAGAGCGTCTGCCCCTGTGATGCGACGCTGATAGAGCGGACGACGTCCTCCTGCTGAGGTAGGGCGGTGATCTGATTGGTCTTGAGATCTAGGCGGTACATGCTCTGTCGGCTGCCGTTCTCTGCTAGGAAGTAGAAGGCATTCCCCTTGGCATGATAGGTTAGACTGATGACGCTGGGGTCGAAATCCTTGGTCAGCGGGGTGACCTTGCCGGAGGGGATGTTGAGACGAAATAGCTCGTGCTCGTAGCCATTGCCTAGCTGTCCCTTGGGGAGGGTATTGCCTATCCCATCGAAGCTATTGGGTGAGCCCATGACGAGGATATCCTCTGTGCCAGGGATGAAGTTCGCTTGGGCGATCTCAAACTCCTTTTTGAAGAGCGTATCGACCTTCCCCGTGTCGGGAGTGTAGCGCAGTACGGTCGTCTGATAGTAAGGGCTCTTGGTGAAGTCCTGTCCGTATACCCCGAGTAGGAGCTGTGATCCGTCGGCTGACAGATCGAGGAGTGAGGCGGAGCGGTAGCCGTAGAGCACAGGTTCGTATATCCCTGTCTCTAGATCATAGCGGTAGAGCTGGTGGCGATCACGTGCCCCTGGCTGACGATCGTCAGGGAAGAGACGACGGATGAGTTGCTTGTCCTTCTCAGGACCCTTGACCTCCTCGTAGGCATAGATCGAGCGTCCGTCGGGGCTGATCGTGAATCCCTCGGCAGGATACTTGTCTACCCAGACGGTTGTCTTGCCCGTCACGGGATCGATCTTGAGGAGTTGGTTCCCCGAGCGTGCTTGGTGCTTCATCACGAGCACATCTTCCTTGGGGAGCCACTCGGCTCCATACAGACCCTGTGTCGTACGTAGCACCTTGCCCGTGCTAGCCTCTCGGATCTCTTGATAGGTGACTCCCTTCTTCGGGGCTCTCTCGGCATAGGTCACGAGGACGTACTTCCCCGTCGGAGAGACCTCGGCTCCGTAGAGACGCTTGCCGTGTGTGAGGAAGTGCCAGTCGATGTATCTGATGTTTTTCTCCGCCGCTTGGAGGTCTAAGGTAGGCAATCCCTTCTCGGGCTCAAAGATTAGCTTGAAGTCGGCTAGCTCTTTCTCCTTGCCCTCAGAGAGGCTCTTGACGATCAAGTCCTTGTGTGTGGCTTGGAGAGTCAGAGGAATGGTGAGGGCCGGTACGGTGTCAGAGCTGGCGAGCTGATCGCCCGTCGAGGCAAGGAGTGTGCCGTCGGCATAGACCGCATAGTGCGCTCGGCCGTAGAGCTTGAGTGTACCCTTGGTGTAGGTCGGGGAGATGAGGGAGAAGCCGTAGGTCGATAGAGTCAGCTTCCCAGGCTGATTCTTCACGGCGAAGAAGCCTTTGGAGCCAGCCTTAATGATCGCCGAGGAGCGTCCGTTAGGATCGAAGGCGGTCTTAAGTAGAGCGTTGAGGGAGAACTTCTGGTCGTGACTGTTCACCGAGTCCAGCTGTAGCGGGCGGGTCACCGTGTGGGCACCGTAGCTACGTCCCGAGGTGAGCTGCTGGGCGGTAAGCGTTGTCCCCGAGGCCAGTAGGAGGGAGAGGATGAGACAGCTAGAGGTACGTGTCATAGCGTTTGTTGAGTTGATGTGTATGTCTATATCGGACTGGCGGAGAGGGTCGGAGATCCCCTCGTGAGACCTAGAGCAAAGATACGAAGACCCTCGCTATTTTTAGTCGCTGGAGACAGATCTTTTTCGTGGGGAAGAGCGGGTACTCGTGCGTGTGGCTTGGGCGATCGCTGGAGCGAACTTTTTCCTCCACTTCAGTTAGGATCTAGAGCTAGAGAAAGTCGGGCTTCTCTCCGATAAATTAAGGTTTACCTTGGCCTCGGAGAAGGTTTACCTTTCGCTCCGAAAAGCTCTACCTTCCCGCTCGAAGAGCTATACCTTAGGGCTGGAGAGGATACTCCCCGTAGACGCTGGAGGCCGAACTTCCATCCCTCCTCGAGAGGCGAAAGTAGGGGCGAATGCCTAGCTCTTCTTCGGCGAGGGAGGGTGTTTGATGAATAAAAGCTTTTTCGCTACTTTTGAAGTGAAGGAAGTCACTCGGCGGAGTGCTCCCCCTTCCAGACCACATCCTATCACCTCCCTAGCCCCGAGGGGCAGGGGTAAATAACTATTCAACTATGGACATCCGTATTCAAGCCATCCACTTCGATGCCACCGCCCAGCTCAAGGAGTTCATCACGAAGAAGCTTGACAAGCTCAATCGCTTCGCCGAAGATCTGCATAGTGCAGAGGTCGTCCTCAAGGTAGTTAAGCCCGAAGTGGCTAATAATAAGGAAGCCTCCATCAAACTTAAGGTCGATGGAGCAGAATTCTTCGTCGAAAAGGTTGGAAACAGCTTCGAGGAAGCTATCGACCTCGGTATCGATGTCCTCAAGCGTAAGCTCGAGAAGCACAAGGAAGCCTAGGGTTTCCCCACCAGACATAGCGCCCTCGTGACAGAGAGGGCGACAGAAATCACCCCCGAGGTCTTCAGTGAAGATCTCGGGGGTGTGCTTTTATATGCTCTAATAAAGTGCTTCCCCCGACCCACCATCGAGGTGAGTCGGGGGAAGCTTAATGCAGATGACTCGCGAGGGTTAGCAGTAGAGGTAGCGCTCGACGAGCTCCTTGAGGAATTGAGGATCAGCCTGAGCCTTGTCACGTAGGTCAGCGTCCTGGAAAGACTCAAGGTGGCGGATCATACCGTCGATGGTCGCTGGGTCAAAGACACCACGTGCTTCGTAGATAGCACGATGCTGGCGGAGGCGTTCGGCAGAGGCTACGCAGGAGGCGGGTAGGCTATCGAGATGCCCGACTGCGCTAGCGAACTCATCCTTGTGGATGTTCACCGAGACGTAGGTCTTGTCCGCTAGGTCGAGTGCATTGTCGATCTCGAAGCCATGACGTGCTGCCGTACAGATACCGGCGAGGAGGAGGTAGTTATTAGCTGATCCGTCGGAAGCTCGGAACTCGATGGTCTGCTTGTTCGTGTAGCGCTTTTCGCTTGGTTTCTCTAGTGGATTGACTAGGCTACACATATCGACCTTGGCACTCCAGCCAAGGGGTACGCGCACGAGAGCAGAGCGGTTGCGGTCGCCCCAGCATACCGTCGTCGGAGCTTCCTGGTGAGGTACGAGACGGAGATACGAGGTGGGGTTAGTATTACCAAAGGCCGTCAGCGAAGCAGCCAGACTCATCATACCAGCGACAGCCTTACGTGCGGTGTCGGTGAGGTTACCTTGGGCGTCGACATACTGGTTGATACCGTTCTTATCGACGATCTTTGTATGGATATGCATACCGCTACCGGCCTTGCCAACGATGATCTTTGGTGCGAAGGTGACCTTCAGTCCCATTCTCCAGCCTAGCTCGAAGAGGATCCATTTACCTAGCTGTAGGTGCTGAGCGGCCTGCTCTACTGGGACGGGAAGGAACTCGATCTCGTTCTGTTCGTAGTTCAGATCTTCAGTGCTGAAGTTCCCTACTTCCCCGTGACCATACTTGATCTGTCCGCCACACTCTGCGATCAGGCGCATAGCCTCCGTGCGGAAGGCGATCTGCTTACTGAAGGGAGCCATCTCATGGTAGCCTCTCTGGTCGACAGCTTCGTAGCCTTCCTCCTTCTCACTGATGACGTAGTACTCGAGTTCACCCATGGCGTGGAACTCAAGGCCACCGGTGACTTCGCGGAAGGCTTGGGCTGCACGGCGAAGGATCTGGTCGGGAGCTGATGAGAGGGGTTGCCCATCCTTGTCCATATAGGCGCAGAAGAAGGAGATCGTAGGCTGGTCTGCAAATGGATCCATAAAGGCAGAGGAGAACTGAGGCACGACGTAGAGGTCAGATGAGCCAGCCTCCATGACTCCAGGGAAGAGGCTGGAGCCGTCGACACGTTCGCCCGAGGAGAGGACTTCGTCTAGGTAGTCGACGTCTTGGATGATGAAGTTGAGCTCCTTGAGACGTCCATCGGCTGCTGTATAGCGAAAGTTGAGCTGATGGATATCATTCTCCGTGATGAACTTGATGATGTCTGCCTTGGTGAAGTCCTGTGGATTCTTACCGATAGCACGAACGATGGGATTGAGATTATACTCCATAGTTGTTGAATGTAGTGTTGTTTGTTTGGGATGATATACGTTAAGGGCTCACCTTGCTCCGTAAAGAGAGGTGAGCCTATTGCGTTTCTGTCTAAGGGATACGAGCGATACGAAGGTTCATGGACTGTGCCATAAGGACGAGACCTCTGAGTAGGGTCAGGAGATCAAAGACCGCATCTTGGCTTAGTACTCCTTGTGGAAGATCTTCGGGGAACTCTCCTGCGTCACTGGCATAGTAGTCCTTATTCCAGTCGGGGGAGCTGTAGTAGGCGACTAGGCGCTCTAGCTCTGGCATAGCTTCCTCCATCGCCTCGAGGAGTTTTTCTCCTTCTTCGGCGAGGCCATTCCATCGATTCAGGATGGCTTCCATTTCTTCGACGCGCTTGATGCGACTAGCTTCCATATCCTTCTTATGTATTGGTAGAACAAATGTACACAATTAGTCGAATATAGGGATAGCCTCGATGACCTAATGTGCTTATGTCTCTTGCTACTTGAGGTAGCCCTCTAGTTAAGCATGATCTCTACCCCATGGTGCTCGACGGTGGCGATGAAGGAGGGTGTCCTCTCTCGCTGGTAAGCTAGCGTGAAGCGACCTCGCTCTCCGGCAGAGAAATAGCGCTCGTAGGCTTTGTGGGCAAGTACCCCCATGGTGGTGCGGAGATTGATCTCGACGCAGGGATGGAGAAGGAGCTGGTCTTGCTCTTCGTAGAGGAAGAGATCGATACCGATGTAGCCTTGGTAGCAGGAGGCTTGGAGAGCATCCTTGAGCCAAGTGGTGTGCAGCTGGATTAGGTGGGTAAGTCGTCGCTCTCCCACACGCCCTGACAGCTCTTCCCAAAGGTTCTCTGGGGAGGCTAGTAGGTTCCCTGCATAGGCTCTTCCCGAAGCTAAGGTCTCGAAGTGAGACAAGGCATAGAAGTGTACTTCTCCCGTCTGATCTCGGTAGTACTCGATCGCCCAATTATCCCGCACCCGAAGGAAGGGCTCTATGCTGACACTGCCTACACGTAAGCAATTACCAGCGAGGGCATCGAGGTGCTTGGGTTGGAGGGGAAGGGGAAGAGGTAGTACTCCCCGCCCTGAGGAGCTATAGGGGCGCTTGATGAGGAGCTGGGTGGGATCCCCTAGAGGGCGCTGGGAGACCTCGTGGATGGCCTTACGAAGCTGCTCTTGGGTCTGCTCTCTATCCTCTTCGGCCTCGACCCACTGGGGTAAGAGATGACTTGGGTAGTCCCCCTGCTGGATGAGGAAGGCAAGTAGATCAGACGAAGCTCGTCGATGGCTTAGCTGGAGGAAGATAGGGGTGATCGGGGGAAGCTGTAGCTCGGTTTGCTGGAAGAGGGAGGATCGCTGGATCTCGGCTAGGCTGTGTGGCTCCAGTCCCCAGAGACAGACCTCGAGCTGTGCTGGGAGTTCCTGAGAAGTGACAGGCTGGCCGTCGCCTCGTAGGAGGGAGGCTGCGATCGAGCCATCAGCGCTAGCTGGGACATAGATGAAGTCCGAGGGACTCGCTAGGAGTGTGAGTAGGGGGGCTAGCTCATGGCGCATCTGTCGCACTTCATGGGAGGGTGTATAGCGTCCGCTGGGTGGTGCGAGTAGGGCCTCTTCGTGCCCAGGGTTGAAGACCCAGAGGCGAGCAGGGCGGTGGGGCACGGAGCTTACTTCTTCTCCTTAGGGGTGTAGCGAGACATCCGCTTGATGAGGACGTTTTTCAGTGGTCGGTTGTTATCGTCTGTCGCCACTCGCTGGATCTTGTCTATCGTCCCCCAGCCATCGAGGAGACGTCCGAAGACGGTGTAGTCTCCATCGAGGTGAGCTGCTCCGCCTAGGTGTTTGTAGTCTTCTCGTTGCTCAGGGGTGTACTTCCACGTACGTCCTACTTCGTATTCGTCGAGGTCAAAGTCGGTGTAGTACTTCCCCGTGACGACATAGAACTGGCTATAGGATGATCGCTTCTCAGGGTTCTCTTCGTCGGGCTGACGTGCCGCTGCCAGAGCGCCACGCACGTGGACGAAGAGCTCGGGATGGAATTCCCCTTGGAGGGTAGGCTCCTGCGAATCATCTCCCAGAGGCTTGTCAGCGGTCAGCCCCTTGGTGTTTAAGTTCCCCGTCTGTACCATGAAGTCCTTGATCACACGGTGAAAGAGGACTCCGTCATACGCATGCTGATCGACATGCTGGAGGAAGCGGTCACGGTGGATCGGGGTCTCATTGAAGAGCTCGATGATGAAGTTCCCCTTGTTGGTCTCGACGAGTACCTGAGGACGATTTTGGGCATCCAGTGGATGGAGGAAAAGGAGTAGACCTGTGAGAAGGCCGAGGAGCTGGAGCTTCATAGAGTATTTATATCTAATTCGGTCGTGCTAGGGGAGTACGGGCATAGTATCGTTCGAAGCGTCGGCCGTGGTGATGAATGCCTTGGGGTCAAGTCCGAGGACGAGCTTCTTGAGGGTGGTGAAGTGCTTGCGCTCGATGATGATGAAGAGCACTTCTCGCTCCTGTCCGGTGTACATGCCCTTGCCATGGAGGAATGTGCCTCGTACCCCGACCTGCCCGATGAGGAGACTACGTAGCTCCTCCATCTTGTCCGAGATGATGAAGACGGACTTGTGCGGGTTCTGTGGCTGGAGGGCATCTACGACCTTGCTGTAGACGAAGATCGCTATCCACGAGTAGAGGGGCACACGCCAGTCCTGGAAGACCCAGAGCCCCATCAAGACGATGAGCGAGTCGATGAGCATGATGAGCGTGCCGACCTTGGTGTTGAACATGCGGGAGAGCACGCGGGCGAGCGTGTCCGTCCCAGCGCAGGTACTCTGAGCACGGAAGATCATCCAGACGCTGATCCCGAGTAAGGCACCTCCATAGAAGCTACATAGGATGGACTCCTCGACGAGAGGCTTGCCACCTGCCCACTGCTCGATCAGGTCAGAGAAGAGGGCCACAAGGAGGAAGGTCACGACCGTCTTGATGGCGGAGATCTTGCCTAGCTCTCGGGCAGCCAAGAGGAAGAGGGGGACGTTGAAGAAGAGGGCGATAGTCCCTAGCCCCAGCTCTAGGCCGAAGAAGCGCTGAGCGAGCTCTCTCAGGACGAGTGCCAGACCATAGACACCGCCTGGGCTGATGTGTGCGGGAGCAAGGAAGAGGCTGTATCCTGTAGCTAGCAGGAAAGAGCCGACGATGATCAGAAGAGCATCCAGGAGGAGTTCTCGTCGTGATGGGATAGTAGGCATAGCTTGGATGAGTAGTATATCTCCCACAAAGATACGAGCTATCCCGAGATCTTACCACACATTCGCCTGGGTATTTGATCTGGGCTATGGAGGGAGCTGGTCTACCGCTCTTCCCTCTCGAGATGAACTAAGCTGGTGGAGGGGGAACAGTAGTAACACCAAAGGGGCAACAGTAGTGCCTCTCCAGAGGCAACAGTAGTGCCACCCGAGGGGCATCAGTAGTGCCTACTAGTTGGATTTTGTGTTACTCCGTTTGAGGGGGTGTAAGGAGGGGAGAGGAGGAGCCTTGGGGGATGGGGCTAGGGGAGGAGTTGAAGAGGGGGACGGAGGACGAGGAAGACCACTTGATGGGCATTGAACTAACCTAGGGGAGAGGATGTTGTAGGGATGTTCGTATATTGAATTAATTCGCCAATTCTACTTTTATGAGTCTCCATGTACCTAAGTCCTCGCTCCCTCGTGTCGTCATCGCCGGCGGAGGCTTTGGTGGACTTCGTCTAGCTCAAGCCTTGGATGCTTCACGCTTCCAAGTCGTCCTCATCGACCATCATAATTACCACCAGTTCCCACCCCTGATCTATCAGGTCGCTTCCTCGGGGCTGGAGCCCAGCTCGATCGCCTTCCCCTTCCGATCAGCCTTCCGTAAGCGTAAGAACTTCCACTTTCGCCTAGCGAGTGTCATCGGGGTACGGGAGCAGGAGCAGTGCCTGGAGACCTCGGTTGGAGAGATCCACTATGACTACCTTGTGCTGGCGTGTGGGGGTACAACGAATTTCTTTGGGAACGAAGAGGTAGCTCGCCATAGCCTACCGATGAAGACGCTCTATGAGTCGATGAACCTGCGCAATGTCCTACTGCAGCATATAGAGCAGGCGCTAGTGACTGATGACCCCATGGAGGCTCAGGCGCTGCTCACGGTAGCCATCGTCGGGGGAGGCCCCACGGGAGTCGAGATCGCTGGGGCGCTGGCGGAGATGAAGCGCTATGTCTTGCCTAAGGACTATCCCGACCTCGATGCCGCACGCTTCACGATCCACCTGCTCGATGCATCCCCCAGACTCCTTGGAGCGATGAGTGAGAAGAGCTCTGAGACTGCTCTGCGTGAGCTACAGTCTATGGGCGTAGAGGTGCGGACGCATACCCTCGTCTCAGGCTACGATGGGAAGGTACTCACGCTCCAGGATGGTACACAGCTCCCTTCGCGGAATGTGATCTGGGTCAGCGGTATCGTCGCTAACACCGTCGAAGGCCTGCCCGCCGATACCCTCGGTCGTGGTAAGCGCCTGCTGGTAGACGAGCATAATCAAGTGATAGGACACCCTCGGATCTTCGCTGTCGGAGACCAAAGCCTGATGACGACTGATCCCGCTTATCCGAATGGGCATCCTCAGATGGCGCAGGTCGCTCTTCAGCAGGCTAAGCAACTGGCTTCGAACTTAAAAGCCCTCGAGGATGGCAAGCCTCTCGCTCCCTTCCGCTACAAGGATCTCGGCGCTATGGCTACCATCGGACGTAATAAGGCGGTGGCAGAGATCGGGAAGATGAAGTGGGGTGGCTTCACGGCTTGGGTACTATGGCTCGTGGTGCACCTGCGCTCGATCCTCTCGGTACGCAATAAGCTCATCGTCCTGCTGAACTGGCTGTGGAACTATGTCACCTACGACCGCTCCCTGCGTCTGATCCTCAAGCGTCACATCCCGAAGGAGCCCTATGAGGCACGTAAGGAGCGCTTGGCTATCCGCCCTCAAGGAAGCGAAAGTGCGGACAAATAGTTACTTTTGTGTGCATTTCAATAGCATAAGTATATCGTTTATCCTATAACCAACCCATTGCTTTATGACGATTGACCAGTTCAACTTCGCAGGCAAGAAGGCATTCGTACGTGTGGACTTCAATGTACCCCTGGATGCTGACTTCAACATCACGGACGACACGCGTATCCGTGCCGCCCTCCCCACACTCAAGAAGATCCTCTCCGATGGTGGCTCGGTCATCATCGGCTCTCACCTCGGTCGTCCTAAGAAGGTCGAGGACAAGTTCTCCCTCCGTCATATTCTTGCCCATGTCTCCAAGCTCCTTGGGGTGGACGTAAAGTTTGCTCCTGATTGTGTAGGGGACGAGGCTCGTGAGCTAGCTACTAGCCTCAAGCCAGGTGAAGCCCTCCTGCTAGAGAACCTCCGCTTCTACGCTGAGGAAGAAGGTAAGCCCCGTGGTCTAGCAGAAGATGCTACCGACGAAGAGAAGGCCGCTGCTAAGAAGGCTGTCAAGGAAAGCCAGAAGGCCTTCACGAAGAAGCTCGCTGAGCTGGCTGACGTCTATGTCAATGACGCTTTCGGTACGGCACACCGTGCACACGCCTCTACGGCACTTATCGCTGAGTACTTCGACGCTGATCACAAGCTCTTCGGCTACCTCATGGGTAAGGAAGTGGATGCTGTGAACAAGGTCATGCAGGATATCCGTCGCCCCTTCACCGCTATCATGGGTGGCTCTAAGGTCTCCTCGAAGATCGACATCATCGAGAACCTCCTCGGTAAGGTCGACAACCTCATCCTCACGGGTGCGATGACCTACACCTTCGCCAAGGCTGCTGGTGGTAACATCGGGAACTCCCTCTGCGAAGATGATAAGCTCGACCTCGCTCGTGAGATCGTAGCTAAGGCGAAGGAGAACGGCGTTAACCTCGTCCTCTCTACGGACTCCAAGATCGCTGATGCCTTCAGCAACGATGCTAAGACTGACTTCGCTCAGAATGACAATATCCCTGCTGGCTGGATCGGTATGGACATTGGTCCCGACAGTATCAAGGCTTATCGTGAGGTGATCCTCGGCTCTAAGACCATCCTCTGGAATGGCCCTACGGGTGTCTTCGAGATGGACAACTTCGCCGACGGCTCTCGTGCTGTAGCAGAGGCTATCGCAGAGGCTACGGCTAATGGAGCCTTCTCCCTCGTCGGTGGTGGCGATAGCGTAGCTTGTGTGAACAAGTTCGGCTATGCAGACAAGGTCTCCTATGTCTCTACCGGTGGTGGTGCTCTCCTCGAAGCTATCGAAGGGAAGAAGCTCCCAGGTATCGCAGCGATCGAAGGCTAAGCTCTGAGAGCTAGCTTCGGAAGCTAAAACACAATCCCCCGTCTACTCTCCGATGAGTAGACGGGGGATTGCTTTTTCTACCTGAGGTAGAGAGGTGGAGGAGAGCCTACTTCAAGGGGATCTCCTGATAGATGGACTTGGGGTTCTCAAGTAGCTCTTGTACCGTCTTGGTGAAGAGAGCTAGATCCTCAGGATCTCCATCGGGATCCCACTCCTTACGGCCTGCCAGGAAGTCTTCGAAGTAGCTCTTCCAGTCAGCGAACTTCGCCTGTGCCACAGGGACGAGAGGCTTGATTTGCTCGAGGGCGGTCTCCTTGGAGATGAACTTAGCCGATACGCCCATCCAAGCGATATTTACAGCACGAGCTAGATCCCAGCCCTTGTGCTTGCTCTCTTGGGTGCGTAGCTCATCGATTTCCTTGACGAGACCGACGCTGTCGGTGATGCCCCAGGCTTCCTTGAGCGTGTTTCGTGCGTCTGACGAAGAGCCATTTTCGAAGGGATCGATGAAGAGCTCCTTATAGGCTTCTACACGAGTATAGCCTGTACCCTGGTACATAGCATAGACCTTATCTACACCGCCGTAGCCAGCATAGAAGTAGACACCACCAAGTAGCGTAGGACGGAGGTAAGCGAAGTCAGCTTCCTGTTGTTCCTTAGAGCCAGAGCAAGCAAAGAGCCCGCAGAGGGCTACTAGGCCTAAGAGAAGAGATTGAATGCGTAGCTTTCTCATAAGTGCATTGAATGTAAGTGAATGAATGTGTTCGTTTCCTCCCTCGCTACGAGAAGAGCTAGGAGGATGTGATAAAAGTAGTAAAAGTTCGGTAGAGCTAAGGCTTTCATGCCAGTGTGGTTAAGTTTGCCCTCCCTCTCCTCTATTTATAGGAACTCTCAGCATCTCTCCTGCGTGAGGGCATAGGAAGTAGTGCTTTGCACAAAAAGCGTATCTTTGTGCTAACGAACAATCTTTAATAGTAAGTAAACGAATTACAACTATGAGCTATAACCTCCTCAAGGGTAAGAAGGGTATCATCTTCGGAGCCCTCAACGAACAGTCCATCGCTTGGCGCGTCGCTGAGCGTGCCGTAGAAGAAGGCGCAGAGATCATCCTCACCAATACTGCTATGGCTGCCCGCATGGGTCAGCTCAACGAGCTGGGCGAAAAGCTCGGTGCTAAGGTCGTCCTCGCTGATGCTACCAAGGAAGAAGAGCTTGAAGTCCTCTTCCAGGAAGCGATCAATACCTTCGGCAAGGTAGACTTCGTCCTCCACTCCATCGGTATGAGCCCTAACGTACGTAAGGGACGTAGCTATGATGACCTCGACTATAAGATGCTTCAGACGACCTTCGATGTCTCTGCTGTATCCTTCCACAAGATGCTTCAGGTCGCTAAGAAGCTGGATGCTATCGCTGAGGGTGGATCTGTCGTAGCTCTGACCTATATCGCAGCACAGCGCACCTTCGTAGGCTATAGCGATATGGCCGATGCGAAGAGCCTGCTCGAGTCTATTGCTCGTAGCTTCGGCTATATCTATGGTCGTGACAAGGGCGTCCGTATCAATACCGTCTCTCAGTCTCCTACGGTCACTACGGCTGGTAGTGGTGTCAAGGGGATGTCTGACCTACTTGACTTCGCCGAAGACCTCTCGCCACTGGGCAATGCCGATGCCAATGACTGCGCAGACTACTGCATCACGCTCTTCAGTGATCTTACCCGCAAGATCACGATGCAGAACCTCTTCAACGACGGTGGCTTCAGCTCCATGGGTATGAGC
>ERZ773070.708-NODE-708-length-23125-cov-16.047681_pt1 | contig 23125 bp, 24 predicted proteins | sample MGYA00580618_ERZ773070 | MGnify/ENA primary metagenome ERZ773070 (study PRJEB29015, sample SAMEA2738023) | human oral metagenome | biome: human oral; feature: human-associated habitat; material: dental | place: China | collected 2019 ... | reverse complement strand
TAAATCAGAAGTGTACCCCCAGCTCATTTCACTATGGGCTGGGGGTGTTTTAATCCTCATAAATGTGGTTTATCTTCATTCCCTCGCAGGGATTCTAAGTCAACTACTGGGACCATGGCTGCGAATTTGCGCACGTTCGCCTGGTCGAGAGCAATAATCGGATCCTTCGAATTATTGGTGTTACCGAAGTCCCCATTGTTCACCCACAACGATAAAAACAGCCTTTTAAGCTTCAAATCAAGCCACGCACCAGGTTCAACCAAATCATGCAAAAGCACTTCAGTGAAATAATCAGGCGGCATACACCCAGGTCAGCCCAATATCACAGGAGGTTGAGCCTCATCTCCCTAATAACAGTGCTCCTCGTTGTTGGAAGTCTCATGATGAGCGGTCTTTTCCATGCGCTCGGCTGGACGTAGGACTCGTTCTCAGCAATCCAGTCCTGATGAGCGAAGAACCCTCATCTCACTCGGAACGCTCAGCGGAATCGCTTCGTTTGCCTCGGTTGATCGCCGGGTCGAAGAGGAGCACGGAACATACGAGAGGAGGGGAAGGTGGGACGACCCCAAGCGAATGTCTGGGGTCGTCCCACGTTTCCAAGGATGCACCGCTGCGCACTGAGCGAGCGTTCAAGGCGTACTAGAGGTACCACATTAACGCCCCGTTCGGGCTTCCAAATGGTTTTATTCGCTTGCGCAAGGGCGAAGGTATAGCCCTCTACAAGGTTCACGACATCCTCAGCGATCGAAACGGAATCGCTTGAGCCCTTGCCTCTGGCGGCCTCTATGGCGGAGGATAGAGCGTCAATCTGCTCCACGGTCATCTTCCCCACCTTAGCTGCGTCAAGGTAAGCCGCCAGAGCCTCGTTGAGTGCCTTGGTACAGCGTCGTTTGCTCCACTTGTCTGCGATAACCTTACAGCCCATAACCACCAGCCCAACCACAGGGACAATGAGGCTCACAACCGCAATCTTTCCTCCCGTCGAGCCCCGGAAACGCTGCACGACACTGACAACACCGTTAGCCGTCTCCTTAGCAGGGAATCTTCCCTCTTCAAGGTGCTTGACGATCGCCCCTGTCGCCGCGTTACGAACCACGCTACCTACGCGGAACAAGGTTTCGTTCGCAAGCCCGGCGTAGATGTCCGGCGGAATGTCTAACACAACCTGAACAGGAACACCCGAGGCACCATTTGCATTGAACATTTTCTAAGCTCACCCGCCACTTCTATCTAATAGAATATTAAGAACTACATTTAATAGTCTAAAGAGGGATGATCTCGATACACAACAAGGTACCCCCATGTTACGCATAGAACGGAACAAAGTACCGTTAGCAGCGAAGAATTAGCACATGTAGAGCACTAACAGAAGGGCATTACTTATCCTGACCCCAGCTTCCAGCATTGTCCTAGATATACCATCGACATGCCCGCTCGGAATAGTAACGGTCCCGTCCTTACATAACACCGAATACCACATGAGCAAAGTCGCTGAACCCCGACCCGCTCTTGCCATCGACCCACCGAAACAAACGCTTAGCCACCACCATCACCAATTTCAAACTATTTAGCCTAGAACTACCAATTCAGGCCTTACTCAGAGGGAGCAGTGAAAAACTAGACATATTAATAGGCAACGTAATCGCTAAAACACGTAGTCTGCCTCACTCTTAGTGCCGTCTTTGGAAGGCCCAGTCATATTTCGTAACGACTGAGCGAGCTTTGCTAGCTCCTAGCGAAATAGCGCGAGTGCGACTCCCTCAATGTTTGCTCGTCAGGGCTTCCAATGACAACAATCTCAGTATCGTCATCCGTCACGTTGGATTCCAAAGCTATACGTTTCTGGATAGCCTGCTTATGCGAATCAAACTTTTCTACATGTACTTCACCGCTTTTGCGATGGTATTGAATCAAAAATCCAGGCATTAGTCATAACTTCCCAAGTATTTATAGGCTTCTTCTTTGCGTATCCCGAAATTGTTCATTCAGATTATTCAAGATGATATGAATTCTATCTTCCATAATGGAAATTTTTTCCTGACTATGCCTCACATCGTAGTCCGAAACATTACTAAAACCCATACCTAGGTGCTCATCACGCATCTCCTCTACTTGAGCGATAAGTGTCGACAACTCACACAACAATTTCATGTTTATCTCTGCTTCTGGCAACAGTAGGACTTCAGTCCCCTCATGTAAATACCTAATCTGCCGACCAAAAATATCAGCTGCAGTTTCGTAAATATTCGCCCAACGAGATTGCAACGCTGTCCGCACTTGTACTTCAGCGAAACCCGCAGGAAACCTAAGATGGAGATGTATCGCTCGATACCCAGAATGTGAACCATCTCTCAAGTCTTTAATATCTACTCGTGTAGCTCCGCATTTTGTAAATAGATCACATAGTTCATCTGCTATGCGTCGCTGCTGGGTCAATGTCACATCACAATCAAGCCTTGCACCAGCAACATCATGAATTCTTTCCAATGGAGTTTTTGGCATACGCCGCAATTTCTCCTTGAGGGAAATTATAGTTTTCGGCCTCCCACTGACCATATAGGCACCACTACCAGGAACAATATTTTTCTCCATCGTTCCCCCACCAAGTAGAACCGCTGAATTTGACTCGGCGAAATCACCCAACTGCTTCACTAATTCACCAACAATTTCCGTTTGATGCAGCAAATAGGTTTCCCAGTCATCAGGAGTAGCAACAACGCCGTCTTCCCGTAAAGCTGATCCCATTTTATGTATTCTGTTCTTCGGCATGGGCGGTTTTTTACGTAAGACGCTCATAAAACAGACTATAAACCTCGTTCTTTTACTTCGTTGCTCCAAAATCATGAAGCTTATTCAGTGTCCTCAAACATGATTAGTGTTTGTAAGTAAGGAAAGACAAGCTAGATAGCATGTTCTTTCTGATCTTCTACCTGTTGATGTAGATGGATTTTCCCAACGGCTAAATAAGCTTCCATAACAGAATATGGAGGTATAAACGAATCTACCTATTGATAATTTGGTTCTTCTTCATGGGTACCACAATCGTCGAAAGCAACCGATTAGATGCCTCATATAATGTGGTGTTTTACCGCCCTGGCCAAACGGTTTACGTTCGAGCTGGACTCAATCCCGTCACGCAAACGTGTGCGATAACCCACGAACTCGGACACACCCATTACGCCCATGACTGTTCCACGCAACAGGCAGAACATAAAGCAGACAAATGGGCAGCTGACCACCTTCTTCACGAAGCAGCAGTGCAACACACAGCCTACGAAACCGAGTTCGAACCAGCAGCAATAGCCACCGAACTAGGAGTGACCCGCACACACATTAAAAACCTAGCAGCGCTACCAAGCTGGTCACACCACATGCCGATACTCACTACTAAACCTCGACCCCGTGACCGAATCTTTATCTAAAACCTATATGCGGATAACGGCCTGACGGGTAGCCTTTCTCAAAGGACGCTCATAAAAACATGAGGAGACAATCATGCCCAGCATCTATGATGCCCGATCTACCAGAGAATGGTGTGATCAGGAAACCGTAGGTGAATCCTTTTATCGAACAGCGCTTAACGACATTAGAAAACATGTTCCAATAAATGAGCATAATGTTCGCCGATTTAATGCAACGCTCGTACTGGAAATGGATAATCCCCATTCCAAATCTGGTCATGCGATATCTGTCAGATGGCAGGATCGAATTATCGCACACATACCAGATTCGGAAACGAATGATTACTTTCCCGAACTGGCACGCCTGGCTGCCAGTGGATTTGATGCCGGGGTGAGAGCCACACTATGGACAAACGAAACCCAACCCAACTTTAATCCCCGCGACGTTCATATGTCAGTACATATTGGGTCACAACCACCCGGCATGATCGCGCCTATCAACAATCCTCCTTCACAAAAATGGGCGGTTATCCCCAGGGGACGAACTAGCCAGGTCGCTAAGGAGAAAGACCACCTTGATGTGCTGCAATCATATACGGGGCTGGGGAATGCAAAAACCTACATTCTCGTGACGCTGCACAAGGTACTTCTCGGTACCCGCACCCACTGGGCCGGGGTCGAGGTTCGACTAGACGGCAAGCGAATCGGAGAGTTGAGTAAGGCGACGGGGGCAAAATTCCTCCCCATCATTGAGCACTACGATTCCTTGGAGCTTATTACTGTATGCCATGCCTATCTTAGGGAGACACCCACCTCTGCTGAGGTCACCCTCAAGGCTGCAACCTTTGAAGAGATAACAGATAAGGACCTATACACCCCTGATATATGCCCGATCCCACAGCTAGTGCCTTATGCTTCTGACCCCTACACTTATAATGTCCCCGGACGATACCGCCCTAATCTTGAAGACGGTCACGCATATGGTGTTCGGAAATACAGTGAACCTCATTACTCCAATCCGTCACGACTGGAGTACTACAATAATACAAAGCTAGTAGGACCCAACAATACCATGGGTAAGACATCATTACGGGGATACCGGCAAGCTAATACAGGTTTAAGGGCTAACAAGAACTGCACAATCTATCTTCTCTGCCTCTTCTTCGGCGGCTACCTAGGACTTCACTACTACTATCTAGGGAAAATCGGCAAAGGTATTCTATACACCTGTACAGCAGGATTCTTCATGATTGGATGGATCGCAGATATTCTTAACCCCCGGCGCGGTTTTCATAGCTAGACTTTTTATAGTCAAGCATCCCTTACCCCACATCAACACGAGTAAGGGTGATTCTTATAGTAATACCACTTGATGAGTAACGTCCTAGAACTGCATAATAGGTAGCTGTTCCGCCAAGGAACAAAGAGGGAACTCAATGGTGGAGAGAGGTGATTATAGTCACCCTGATGTTCTCCAGTCCGTGGGAAACGACCGGTATCATTCTGGGACTCCTTGCATGGTTTTCCCAAGAGGCGGTAAGCCTGGGAAGCACCAGAAAGATATGAAACGATACCGACGTGGAAAGCGGAAGAAGTAACCCCGCCCCATGGCGTATATAGGGCGGGGGTTACCCCTCCACATTACCTTTTCGTAAAGGAGATAATGGTGAAAACATCAATCCGGTGGGGTGGTTCGGTTGCCGTTGCGGTGTTCCTCTACACCCGGCCGAACCCACTATGGCTGCTGATCTACACGATTGGCATCATCACCCTGCTAGCAAGGGAGTTCGACCGATGACGGTAATCCCTATCATCACCGACCAAGCCACCGGCCGGGTGCTATGGCGAGTCATCGACTGCGCTACCTACTGCGGTATCGGCCCACGCACCTGGGCGAACTATCATGCAGGCGGTCGCACACCCCAACCCGTAGCGCACCTCGATGGCCGCACACCACTATGGGACGCAGAGGAGGTGAAAGCCTGGCACGCTAACCGCCCCGGCTCGCCAATCAAAGCAACATAATAGGGCAATAACCCCAGGGTTTCCGGGAGTTTATTTTTGAAGGTCTGAAAATATGACCAAACCTCAAAATGAGAAGCCAGGCTTCATCCATGTGGGTGACAGTAAAATCGTTGGCAATACTGGCTAAATTATTACCAATAGTTTTACATTTATGAACCCATGAGCGGGTCATTGTCCTTTATTGCCGCTTATCATTTCACACGGGTCACAGGACAAAAAAGAAGAACCCCCACGTCATGGTGTACGTGGGGATCCTGTTAACCGTGGAGCCGCCGGGAATTGAACCCGGGTCCTACGCCATGTTGCCAGGGCTTCTCCGTGCGCAGTTCGTGCACGATCTTTTACTCTGACCCTCCAGCTCGGACGAACCCTCCTGGATGATGGGCCACAGTTAACGATGAAAGTCCCGCTGTACCTCGTTAACCAAATAAAGCGGCAAGTCCCTTAGTCGATGCCAGGGTCCGGACCAGGGACGATTCCGGTCTGACAGACACGCGTATCGCTGTATTAGGCAGCGAGAGCGTAGTCGCGCTGAGTATTCTCGGCGCTTATGAGTTGCTGCGACGCTTGCGGTGGTCTCTAGCCTGCACCGGCACGCTTCCCCTGGCGTAATGTTCGTAGTCGAAACCTGAATCGACCCCATGTACTAGTCGGCGGGATGTGCATTTCCAACCAGTTCAGTCATTATAACACGCCAAGTTAACCGGTTATTCCCTTCACCCGACGCCCGAGGTCACGCACGATTTCTCGTTCTTCGGTGCGGCGTTTAATGTCTTGGCGTTTGTCGTAAGCCTGCTTACCTTGGGCGAGCCCAAGTTCGCATTTCAGGTGACCGTTTTTAAAATAAAGGCTCAGGGGCACCAGGGTTTTATTTCCGTCCCGAACTTTACCGGTGAGGGTGTCGATTTCGCGTCGATGGAGCAATAGTTTCCGAACCCGGCGCGGGCTGTGATTGGTCCAATGTCCGCGGGAGTATTCGGGGATGTGGAGGTTGCGGAGCCAGACTTCGCCGTCGTCGATCGTCGCAAAGGCGTCGACAAGCGATGCTTTGCCTTCGCGGAGGGATTTCACTTCGGTACCAACAAGCACCATGCCGCATTCGTAGGTTTCTAAAATATTATAATCGTGCCTGGCCTTGCGGTTTGTTGCAATGGTGGGGTTGAGGTTTGTGGTTTTTTTCTTCTTTTTAGCCATAGTTGTTTCATTGTAGCTTTTCGACGCCCACCGCTTGCGGTTGCACTATTTGCGGACATACCAGCGGAGAGTGCCTTGGGCGGTGATGGCTGCGAAGGCGATGCCGATGAGTGCCACGATGGGGGTGATGAGCCAAATGTCTGCGGTGGTGACTCGGGCGACGAGTTGGGAGTCGTAAAGGACTTTGAGGATTTTGTCGACGACCCAGATTTTTCCGGCGAAGAGGGCGAGGGCGGAGAGGATGGAGCCGGCGAGGACTGCGATGATGGCTTCGAGCACGAAGGGGGCTTGGGTGTACCAGCGGGAGGCGCCGACCATGCGCATGATTTCGGTTTCTTGGCGGCGGTTGAATGCGGTGATTTGCACCATGTTGACGATGAGGAAGATAGCTGCGAGTGCTTGGACTGCGGCGAAGAGGAAGGTGGCGTTGCGGATGGCGTCAAGGTTGCTGGTGGCGTCGCTGAGGTCGTCGACTTGGTCGATGATGGTTGCTACCTGGGGTAGTTGCCGGATGGGGTTGAGGGGTGTGGTGTCGAGGGGGTTGGTGAGTCGGACGTGGAGCGCTGCGGGGAGCGCATCGGGGGAGGTTTCCTTGACGAGGAGTGGGTCGGATTCTTGGAAGAGTTCGACATACCTTTGGTAGGACTGTTCGCGGGACCGGAAGGTGACGGATGCTACCCCATCGGATTTGCTGAGGAGGTCGCGGACTTCGGTGCATTCTTTGCTGGTGCAGTCTTTGTCTTTGGCGGAAACGTCGTCGTTGAATTGGACCATGACTTCTACGCGGTCGAGGTAGATGTCTTTGGTGCGTTCGGTCATGGTGGTGACGAGGAAGCCGGTGGCGAGTAGGGCGAGGGAGATGGCGGTGGTGATAATGAGCGCCATGGTCATGGTGAGGTTGCGTCCGAGTCCTCGGAGTGCTTCGCGGATGACGAAGTTGAAGCTCATGATTGTCCTCTCTTGGGTGCTGCTTGTGTGGGTGGCTGGTGGGTTTTATGCTTCGCCGTAAACACCGTGGGCGTCATCGCGGACGAGGTTGCCGAGTTTGAGTTCGATGACTCGGCGGCGCATGTCGTTGACGGCGCGGGCGTTGTGGGTGGACATGACGATGGTGGTGCCGGTGCGGTTGATTTGGTTGAGGAGGACCATGATGCCGTCAGCGGTTTCGGGGTCGAGGTTGCCGGTGGGTTCGTCGGCGAGCAGCACGAGGGGTCGGTTAACGAAGGCGCGGGCGATGGCAACACGTTGTTGTTCGCCGCCGGAAAGTTCGTGGGGGTAGCGGTTTTCTTTGCCGGCAAGGTCGACGAGTTCGAGGGTGTTGGGGACGATGCGGGCGATTTTGTCTTTTCTGGTTCCTATGACTTCCAGGGCGAAGGCTACGTTATCGTAGACGGTTTTTTGTTGGAGGAGTCGGAAGTCTTGGAAGACGTAGCCGATTTTTTGCCGCAGTTTGTTGATCTGGCGGCCTTTGAGTTTATTGACGTGAAAGTCGTCGATGTGGATGTCGCCGTAGGTGACGTTGGTTTCGCGGATCATGAGTTCGAGGAAGGTGGATTTGCCGGAGCCCGAGGGGCCGATGAGGAAGACAAAATCGCCTTTGTCGATGGTGAGCGAAATTTCGTTGAGTGCTGGGCGGGTTGAGGTTTTATAGAGTTTGGTGACGTTGTCAAAGGTGATCACTTAGACCACTGTAGCCAAGCCCCTGTGATTGTTGGGGCTCATGATGCTCGTGTTGCAGGGGTTTTATTTGGTTTCGGTGTGTTGTCCCTTGCGCCACCGAATCCCTGCTTCGAGGAATTTATCAAGGTCACCGTCTAACACTTTTTGGGGATCCCCCACTTCGAAGCCGGTGCGGAGATCTTTCACCATTTGGAAAGGATGGAGCACATAGTTGCGCATTTGGTTGCCCCATGATGCGTTTCCGCCGGCGCCGAGGGCGTCTAGCTCCGCGCGTTCTTCTTGGCGTTTGCGTTCCAGGAGTTTTGCCTGAAGCACACGCAGCGCCGAGGCTTTATTTTGAATTTGGGATTTTTCGTTTTGGCAGGTGACAACAATACCGGTGGGGATGTGGGTGAGTCGCACGGCGGAGTCGGTGGTGTTGACGGATTGGCCGCCCGGCCCGGAAGAGCGGTATACGTCGACTCGTAGTTCGGAGTCGGGGATGTCGATGTGGTCGGTGATTTCCACCACTGGGAGCACTTCCACTTCGGCGAAGGAGGTTTGCCGGCGGGCTTGGTTGTCGAAGGGGGAAATACGCACGAGCCGGTGCACGCCTTGTTCCACCGATAAGGTACCGTACATGTATTCGCCGTGGACGATAAAGGTGGCTGATTTTATTCCGGCCTCTTCGGCGTAGGAGATGTCGTACACTTCTACTTTGCGTCCCTGTTTTTCGGCCCATCGAATATACATGCGCATGAGCATTTCGGCCCAGTCTGCGGCGTCGACGCCGCCCGCGCCGGAGCGGATGTTGATGAGTGCTTCCCGGGAATCGTATTCCCCGGACAGCATGGTGGTGACTTCGAGGGCATCAATGTCGGCCCGCAGATCGGCGAGTTCTTCGTCGGCAATGTCGGTGCCTTCGCCTTCTTCTTCGGCGAGTTCATACATAATGGGCAGGTCGGTGAGCCGGGAGCGTAGTGATTGCAATCTCTTCAGCTGGACTTGTACTTGCGATAATTCGCTGGTGACCTGTTGCGCATGTTCGGGGTCATCCCACAGGCTGGGGTCGGCGGCTTTTGCTGCTAGTTCCCGGGCACGATCACTCAAATCGGCAGGGTTCATCACCTTTTCAATCGAGGTCAGGGTGGTATCAAGCGCAGTAAGTTCGGCTGAAGTCTCGGGTCGCATAACCACTTAGTTTATCGCACGCTGCCGGGGGAAAATGGTAATCGCACTGCTAGACGCATAGATTTTCTTCACTGTGACAGGGCACAATAGACATCATGAGTTCTCCAACACCATTACATGAGATGATTCCGGCGTTGATCAAGACCTTTGCGGTGGGGCATGAGGCCGATAGTGATGAGCATTTGGCTCAGGCCTTGGTGTATAACGCGGGCCGGTTGGCGTGGCGGTTACGTGAGGCGGGGCTGCAAGCCCCGGAGCAGAAGACGTCGGTGTCTGATATTGTGACTGAGGCGGATAAGGCCGCGGAGGCGTTTGTGGCTGGGGTGTTGGAGTTGGTGCGTCCGGCGGATGGGGTGTTGGGCGAGGAGGGCACCCAGCGGGCCTCGGAGAGCGGTAAGACGTGGGTGATTGATCCTGTGGATGGTACCTATAATTTTGCGTCCGGCAGTGACTATTTTTGTTCGGCGGTGGCGTTGGTGTCGGGTTCACCGGCGGATCCCACCGAGGTGCATTTCGGTGCGGTGCACCGGCCGGCCATGGGATACACGTGGTTTGGCGGGCCGAACGTTCCTTCGACTAAAGACGGCAAACCCTTGGCGCCATTGGTGGATAAGCCACTGAATATGGTGTCGTTGGGCACATATATTCACCCGTCATCGCTCGCTGATCCGAAAATATTTTCGGCATGGAATAAGGTGGCAACCCGGGTCGCAACGCTGCGGATGTTGGGGGCGGGGTCGATTGATTTAGCAACGGTTGCCGATGGTGGGTTAGGCGTGTGGCTACAGCATAGCGTTGCGGATTGGGATTGGCTTCCCGGGCAGGCTTTGGTGGCCGGCGTGGGCGGATTATGCCAACGCGTGGCGGCAGGCGGGGTAACATGGTCGGTTGCCGGTAATCACCAGGCTGCCACTGAACTCATCGAACTGCTCCAAGGTTAACGAATGCCCTACCGCTCTGATATTGATTTTGCGCTCACCCTTGCGAATACCGCGGATGCTATCACCGTGGATCGTTTTGAGGCGACGGATCTGAATGTCTCATCGAAGCCCGACATGACACCCGTGTCTGACGCCGACGTCGCCTGCGAACAGGAGTTACGCCGGCTGATTACGCAGCAATACCCCAACGACACAATCGTGGGGGAAGAATTTGGGGGCACCACGAAATTTGCTGGTAGGCAGTGGATTATCGATCCTATTGATGGCACGAAGAACTTTGTGCGGGGCGTGCCAGTGTGGGCGACGCTCATTGCGTTGCTTGTCGACGGCATCCCCACGGTGGGAGTGATTTCGGCACCAGCTTTGGGCCGTCGTTGGTGGGCCGCTACCGGGCATGGGGCATTCCGGTCGGTAAATAATGTCACCACGAAAATTCGGGTATCGAATATTAGTTCGCTAGAAAATGCCTCGATCTCCTTCTCATCTTTGGAGGGGTGGCAGCAGCTAGGGATACGTGACCGGTTTCTACAGCTCACCGACGACACTTGGCGACTCCGGGGATTTGGGGATTTCTTCTCCTACTGCCTCGTGGCGGAGGGTGCGGTGGATATTGCGGCGGAACCGGAGGTATCACTGTGGGATTTAGCGCCGTTAGCCGTGTTGGTGACCGAGGCCGGGGGGCGGTTTACGTCGTTAAGCGGCGTGGACGGACCACATGGCGGCTCGGCGATAGCCACAAATGGGTTACTACATGACCAGGTATTACAATATCTTGGTCCCGCGGAATAGCAAGATAGGCAATAGCGCTAGCTTTTTATAGAATTTTGGATACAATAGTACCAAATTCGCTATTTGTTGAAAGAGCGTTATTGTGACCGTCCCTAGATCCCCATCAGACACGCCACCACCGCATGATTTTCGTTCACCGGGGGTTCGTCTGCTTACCTATATCGTTGCGGGCACTACCGCACTCCTGGTCATCATTTTTCCCCTCATTGACCATGGATTTTCCAGCGGGGGACTCTATTCCCTCTTATGCGTTATCAGCACGGTGATGTTCATTGCCGTGGGACACGTCATGCGGTTAAAAACCGTGATTGCACTCGGCGTCATTATGGCGTTGTGGGCCGGTATATACCAAAGCGTGATTGCCGCGTTAGCGCTGCCAATCTCGCTGTCTCACATATCTGCCCCGGAAAATATATCACCTCTGACCGCCACCGCCGTGACGATGTGATAATTAATCACGCAACGCACCGCAGTAAATAACAATATAACCGTGTAATTACGCTACGATGCTGGGTGATTTAGGGAAAATACGACAGATACTACAAAGTAAAATCTATAATTCGATATGTAGATTAAGGACAATCCTATGCCTCGCCTCCGGTTCCACAATCTCAATAATGGCACGAATAACCGCATCGGCTCGGAAGACATCACCTCGACCGCCCTGCTTATCTTTTGTGCCGTCGTAGTATTGATCCCAGTCACGGGAATCGCCACGTTTACCTGGTACATGCCGTTCGCCTTCTTCAGTGGTGTCGCGGTCATGTTTTGCGGCACCGTCGTGCAATCCAGTCGGGTGGTCGTGGCTGGCACCGCTGTCGCAGCCTGGACCGTGATTAGTCCCCTACTATATTTATGGATGAGCAACCTCACCGTTTAGCCACCACCATAAGCGTAAACCCGCCCCGTGGTCCCATATGGACCGGTGAGGCGGGTTACATTATTTTCCGAAGATTATCTGCAAGCGGATTTAGTCGTCCGGGAGCCGGAAACCGGCACCAACGCCATCCTTAGCATCAATGTCGTGACGCACTGCTTCAAAGTTCGTGGAAATCGTCGGCATGTGGGCCGAGCCCTGCCATGGGGTGCGGCAGGACAGGTTATGATCCGGCAATGCGCCGCCGGACACCATGCCCACCAGGCGATCGCCTTCCATCACGGGCGCACCGGAATCACCGGCCATGGCACACACTTGCGATACGTTACGGCCTTCATCAGCCACCCACACATGACCACAGGTAGTACCGCTGGCGACACCAGTCTTGCACACACGCTTCCACTGGCCAGGGGTTTCCCCACCAACATGGTTGACAGTCACGTTGTTATAGTGGCGGCTCACCCGAGCATTCGAATCCAATTCGATGACCGAGTAATCCAATTCCTTGTTCGAATCCACAACCGTACCGGAACGGCCCACCCGCCAAGAGTCGGCGGATTTCACCGGATCCCCGGGATTACCACAGTGCCCGGCAGTGATAGCAACCTTGCGGCCCTGCTTATCGTAGCCGGTGGCGGCAACGGTGCACAGCTGATTATCGCCGACGTATACCGGGGTGGATGGGCCATACAGGGAATTGCCCTCCCGTTCGGTAAACACCGAGGCCAGCGGGGTATCCGGCTGGTCAAACCAGGAGCCCGGCACCCGATGCAATACCCGGTTTGCGGTGAACCGCTGCGCCATAAACTTGGAGAACGGATCATACTGCCAGTGGTAGTTCGGGCCATCAATGATGGGCCGATAGTCCTTCCCTACTTCCTTATACGGCTCCCCGGCATAGTTCACCCCAGAACTAGCCAATTGGGCCACCTGAGACTCAAACTGGGCAACCTGAGCCTCGAATTCAGCCGCATTGCGGTTAATGTTGGGCCGCTGCATCAGCTTATTTGCCGAATACTCGGTCGAGCTGAGCGAACCATCGCGCAGCTTATTGATGTTTTCGAATAATTGGCTCACGCTACTGATTGCTCGTTCCGATGGTGCGGTAGCCTCTTTGATTTGGGCATCAATATACCGGCGCACGAGTGGCGGAGTTTCGGTTCGCCCCGGCTCATACTCATCCGAGTCGGCACCAGCTTCGGTATCCTGAGTTTTATTCTCAGATTTTTCCGTGTTCACGATGTTTGCTGCGCTCTCCAACGCATTTGCAGGCACGCTCGGCACATTTGGCACGGTTGGAGCATTCGGGGTCTCTGGCGTTACGGCGGTCTCGGGCACGCTTGGCGACGGCGCCGGCTGTTGGGAGCTACCAGTCACCGAATTAATCGCTGACGAAAGCTCAGAAGAAATCCGTGGCACTACCTCGGGCATTGCCTGCTCCGGGGGAATATCCTGCGTGAAATTCGGAACAGCCGGGGCCTCCGGAACGGTGGGCGCAACCGGTGTGGCAGCCGATAAGGAATTCACCGCGGAATCCACAGCCTGCTGCGCATTTTGGGCTGCCTGCTCGGCATTTTGCGCCGCAGCGACTGCCCCATTGGTCACGGCCGGGTCGACAGGGATACCGGCATTCGCCAGTTCTTGAGCCGTCTGTGAAACAACATCAGACGCAGAAGGCGGCTCAAGCGCCCCAGCGCTAGGGATGGTTGTCATCCCCAACGAGCTCACAAACGCTGCGATAGCAAGGCAGCGAAAGGTGGACTTTTTATGCATGAAGCAAAGCCTCTCTCCCATAGAAAAACGGGGGTCAATTGTTAAGCTGTGGCTATCATGCCATGGAATTTAGTTAGTCGGTACCATCTACCCCCATCAGGGTTATGCCAGGGGGTCATTAGAGTGCTACCAGAATACCACCAGAATACTACCAGGATCCTGACAGGATATTGCCAGAATGCCATCGCAGCGATGTGTGTGAGCTAGGCTTATTCGATTTCGACTAGTGCCTGCCCACCCTGTACGGAATCACCTACGGCGACATGCACCGCAGTCACTACACCAGCATTGGGTGCTGTGATTTCAGTCTCCATTTTCATGGCTTCGAGGATAAGCAATACCTGCCCAGCCTCGATCTCATCACCCTGGTTGACCAGGATCTTAAACACTGAGCCGGCCAGCGGCGCAATGACGGCGTTAGCGGACACGCCCTGCACGGATGCAGTAGCTGGCTCCTGATGGTTGGCGTTGCCGCCACCCCCAAAGACGATCGAGCCTAACTGCCGGCGTTCTTCTTCGACCTCAACTTCGACAGCATAGGCAATACCGTTGACGGTCACGGTGAGTTTCATGTGTTTTCCTCTTCTGATATTTCAGTCGTTAATTCTCCAGCATGCGCTGCTGGACCGATTGGCGACCTTGGGCGGCCCAAGTACGGTGCCGCAGGTAGTGCACCGCCTTCACCTTGCCCTTATTCCCCATAAACGCACTGACCGCTGCCGAAATGGCAATGATGACGTCTTCTGGAATGGAAGCATCGGAGCGTTTGCGTAGCTCAGCGATCTCCGCCTCGGCTTGGTCGAGACGAGCACTGAGCTTGTGGACAAGCTCAACCAGTTCTTGATTGGTTAATTCACTCATGATTTTTCGCCTTGGTGGTGTTTTTATGATGGGGACAGGCCGTGCTTCTTCTTCGGCCGGTGCACCCGCTTATTCGCCAAGATTTCCAGTGCATTCGCAATATGCCGACGGGTATCCGCCGGGTCGATAATGTCGTCGACCAAGCCCCGGGATGCAGCCATGAACGGCGTGGAGAAGGTTTCTTTGTACAGGGCGATGAGTTCTTCCCGCTTAGCGGCAGGATCCTCGGCGTCGGCGATTTCCTTACGGAACACCACATTGACGGCACCTTCGGCACCCATAACGGCGATTTCGGCGGTGGGCCAGGCAAAGACCCGATCCGCACCCAGGTCCTTCGAGCACATGGCCAGGTGGGCACCACCGTAGGACTTGCGCAATTCCACGGTCACCTTCGGCACCGAGGCCGACGAATAGGCATAGAGCATCTTGGCACCGTGGCGGATAATGCCACCGTGTTCCTGGGCCACACCAGGCATGAAGCCGGGCACATCCACCAGGGTGACCAGCGGAATATTAAAGGCGTTACAGAAGCGGATGAACTGCGACCCCTTGTCAGAGGAGTCAATATCAAGCACACCGGACATGACGTTGGGCTGGTTAGCAATCACACCAACAGTACGACCCACGATACGACCGAAGCCCACCACAATATTACGGGCAAAACCGGCCTGGACTTCGAGGAAATCCCCACGGTCCACAATGCGGGTGATGATTTCCCGCACATCGTAGCCCTTCTTGCCCTCAACGGGAACAATGTCACGCAATTCGTAATCGGGTTCCACCACCGGATCGGGATCCACCACCGGCGGCTCCTCCGTGTTGTTTTGCGGCAGGAAGCTCAGCAGTTTCTGGGCGATCAGGATTGCTTGTTCGTCATCATCGGCAATGAAGTGAATGTTGCCGGACTTGGTCATGTGGGCATCGGCACCGCCAAGCTGTTCAGTGGTGACTTCTTCACCGGTGACCGACTTAATCACGCCGGGGCCGGTAATAAACATATTGGCCTGCCGGGTTTGGATAATGAAGTCGGTGAGGGCCGGCGAATAGGCGGCGCCCCCGGCACAGGGGCCAGCAATGATGGAAATCTGGGGAACCAGACCAGATAGCAGCACATTGTGGTAGAACACCTTGCCATAGCCAGACAGGGAGTCAATGCCTTCCTGTACGCGGGCTCCACCGGAGTCGTTAATGAAGATGAATGGCGTGCCAGTCGTAGCGGACGCTTCCATCATGGCCGCAACTTTGTTCGACTGGGTTTCACCTGCGGAACCACCCATAACGGTGAAGTCTTGGGAGGCAATGTGTAGTGGGCGGCCGAAAACGGCGCCGGAGCCGGTTACCACACCATCGGCGGGTGCATCGGCTTTGTCCATGCCGAAATGGGTGGTGCGGTGCTTAGCAAACATTCCGGTTTCGAAGAACGTATCGTCGTCGACAAGCAAATTGATGCGTTCACGTGCGGTGAGCTTGCCTTTGGCGTGTTGTTTTTCGATTTTTTCTTCGCCGCCACCTAATTCAACCTTATGGCGGGCTTCGGCCAATTGTTCGAGACGCTGCTCCATGGTTGGGTCATTAGCCATGATCTCTCCTTATTACTTCGACGTTATTCGGCTGGCTCGACGTGAACGGTTTGGGTGCGGCCACCAACGCTGACCTTGTAGGTGATGGGCTCTAGCACGGGTTCGTTCTCCCGCTTCTTTTGCTTGCTGGGATCTACACCCACATTCTTCGGCCCATCGGGGCGGGTCTTGAAGAAGCCCGGTGCCACGTTGGGGAATAGTGCGTTGGTGAGCACGTCTTCGTCGGTGCCGTCGAAGCCTTCCAACTTCTCGGCGTCGGAAACCAGGGTGTCCCATTCGGGTTCTAGCAGGTCGGCAGGGCGAACCGTGATCTGCTGCTTCTTGGTTTGCTGTTCCGCTTGCTTGATGAGCTCGGGGTCGCGTTCACCGATGCATTCGCCATAATAGCCCAGCATAAGGTCGGCGAATTCGGCGGTCATGACCTTGTAGGGGCCCATGAGCACGTTAAACACCGCCTGGGTACCCACAATTTGCGAGGATGGCGTCACGAGTGGCGGGTAGCCGGCGGCGGCACGAACTCGCGGCACTTCTTCCATCACTTCGTCGATACGGTCGCCGGCACCTTGGGCTTGGAGCTGAGATTCCATATTGGATAGCATGCCGCCGGGGATTTGCGACAGGAAGATATTGGTGTCGACCAGGGTTTTCGACTCGAATTCGCGGTACTTCGGGCGAATCGTCTTGAAGTGGTCGCGGATCTTAATCAGGCGATCCATGTCCAGGTCGGCGGTATAGCCGGTGCCTTCCAGCATTTCCACGAGGGATTCCGTGGGGTTGTGACCTGGGCCAAGCGACAGTGAAGAGATGGCGGTATCGACCACATCGGCGCCAGCTTCGATGGCCTTCATGAGCGTGACTAAGGTAACACCAGTGGTGGAGTGGCAGTGTACGTTGATTTGTACGTCGTCGCCGTAGGTGTCTTTGACACCGCGAATAATGTCGTAGGCAGGTTGTGGTTTCAGCAGAGCTGCCATGTCTTTGAGGGCGATGGAGTCTGCCCCCATATCGAGGAGTTGTCCGGCCAGTTTAATGTAGCCATCAACATCGTGCAGGGGGGATACGGTGTAGCAGATGGTGCCTTGGGCATGGCCACCGACTTTCTTCACCGCGGTCATGGCACGTTCTAGGTTGCGGGGATCGTTGAGCGCATCGAAAACGCGGAACACGTCCATGCCGTTTTCCTTGGATTTTTCAACGAACTTATCGACAACCATGTCTTCATAGTGACGGTAGCCCAGAAGATTTTGGCCGCGGAGCAGCATTTGCAGCCGAGAATTGGGCATGAGCTCCCGGAAGGTGCGTAGTCGCTTCCACGGGTCTTCGTTGAGGAAGCGAATGCAGGCGTCGAAGGTGGCGCCGCCCCAGCATTCCACCGACCAAAAGCCGGCCTTATCGATATCATCGCAGGCAGCAACCATGTCTTCCAAGGCCATTCGGGTAGCAAATAGACTTTGGTGCGCATCTCGAAGAGCTACTTCGGTAACTCCAATTTTTCGTGGACTCATAGCTTTGACACTATTGCAAAATCTTCGGTCACGCTTGGTGTTTTTCAGTTTATGTCGACCCGAAAGCAAAAATATTTTCGTTAAAAAATGTGGGTTTTTGTCCGACCAAACACTTTGTGCTGTTCAGGGCACTGAACACTATTCTATTGGTAACTATCTTGAAAACAGCCTCCCCCCATTTTAGTGAAAAATATCGCATTTTTATACTGAAACTTGTCGCCATTAAGAGGAAATTGTGGGCATATTTTCCCGCTTTTCGACGCCTAACGCAGGCGTTGACACTCCCCCACCACTGTCACTTGCCGCTCTCTGTGAGTCACCAGGAAATTCGGCATGGGGTGGATGCCATTACCCACCCCATGCCAAATCGGTAGGAAACCTTGTGACCGATTTCCCGAAAACCAATATCATCGAACACAATGTCGATTATCTATAGAGGCGCCCCTACCGTTGTGGGATTCCCGGCAGGTTCACACCAAGGTTTTTGAGTACTGGACCACCGAACTGCATGATCGCGGCAACGATGGCACCCACGCCCAAGACGCCAAGAATCACACCAATGATGCCTCGCACACCGGAATCTGTACTGGAGCCTTGGCCACTCTTATCAGGAGCTCCTTTGATAGCTGCCCCTAAATTATTGCGAAAACCAACAGATGCGATGTCAATGTTATCTTTTAGCTCTTGTAATTCTTCCAATCCCAGTGTGGGGAGCTTTTGTTTCATCAGCTCAGCATTCGCCTTGGACATTCGCGCGAGGCGGACATAGTTTTTTAGGCTATCGGTTTGTTCTTTCTTTTCCGCGATAGCAAGCGTTTCGTCAATTTCTTTCAGAAACGCATCGATTGCCTGAGAGGTTTCCTGCCGAGCCTTCACCACATCCGCTTCGGAGGCACCAACGTTGCTAGCTTTCCGCTTTACGTCAACAGCAGCTTCTTTCAACACCCTAGCCCGAAATTCCAATGCCCTAAGGACATCCTTATCACGAGTCGTCGCAGCAGCCTCTTTAAGATCAGCTGCTTGTTGTTTGATCTTTGCTGCATCATAACTTTCATTGCCAAGGTCTTTTGCCTGGGCAATGGCGATTGCTTCATCGGCAATCTTAATGGTCTCATCCAAGAGAGCAATAATACGTTCTTGCTGCTCGCTCATGACACCATTACCAGAGGCATCTTGTTGGTTCATGTTTTGATTCTCATTGGTGAGATTTTCCTGCTCATCAGCAATAACATCAGCAAGTTGCACATTAGCATCCAGATCTTCGGCAATTGCCAAACCCGCATGGGCCGCCATCGCACTAGTAACTGCAAGAGAAGTAACAATCATCCTCGCGGAATAACGAGATGGAAACACTATAAATAACCTCCGATAAAAGCAACAGATATGCAGCAAATAACATTTTGCTTAAATGCTACATTGATTCATCTTAGTAAAAGTAAAAGTTTGTTGAAGTAGATATCATAAGATATCACCCCATAGCAATACTTCACCTGCAATTATGCCCGTATTATAATGTAAAAATTACCCCAATATGTTCTATAGAAAAATTACTATGTTCGAATCTCCGTGCCGGTAAACAATCCAAGTATGGCAAGCAAGGCTGATCCACACCTGATGCAATCAGATTGCATTCCCTCGAAAATCAAAGAAAGTCTTTAGGGCGTCGACAAGCAAGCAAAGGCCCCCGGCGGGATAGACCGGAGGCTCATTGATTATCGGTTTATAGCCCAGGCAAGTTAATGCCAAAGGCCTTCAGCGCTGGACCGGCGAATTGCACGATGGCGGCGGCAATAGCGCCCAAGCCCAAGACACCGAGGAGCACAGCAATGATGGTCTTCACCTTCGAATTGTCAGAAGACTTGTTTTGAGCATTGGGAACCGTGTCAATGGTTGCACGAACCTTACGGAATTCATCCCGTGCACCCTTGAGATACTTTGTAAGATCGTTCAAGGCGGTCGTGGAGGTAATCCCCGGAATGGCCTTCTTGGCTTTTTCGGCATCGGCCTTGGCGGATTCGGCTTGTGCAACAAGTTCTTTCAGGGTATCGGTTTGCTGCTTCTTCTTGGCAACCTTCAACGCTTCATCAATGTCTCGGATGAACGCATCAGCAGCGTCATTTGCGGCTTTCCTCGCCTTCGCCAGGTCTTCTGGGCTGGTTACTTTCTCGATATCCGCTTTTGCGCTCTCAGCCTGGTATTTCGCGGCATCAGCCCGATTCATAAGCTCCATCAGGCCCGGCTCATCGTTGGTTGTTGGCAGCGCCTTTTTGATTGCTTCAGCCTCGGCCTTGGCTTTTTCAGCGCTCTTGACAAAGTCTTTTACAAGCTCTGGATCCTTAGCTTTAGCTGCAGCGATCGCTTCATCGGCTGTTTTGATCGCACTGTCAGCGAGAGTCGTGATGGTTTCTTTCACATTCTCATAGTTGTTTTTGTCTTCGGTACCGGGAGAACCGTTATTGTTACCGGTGGCCGGATTTCCCTGGTCCTCTTTGGTGACTTCGGCGGCCTGTTCAACAGCCACGGGAGGGGTTTGGGCTTCTTCAGCGGTGGCGACGGTCACACCAGAAACGGTCAGAGAGGTGGCAATAGTCAGCACAGCGAGACGGGATATACGTTTCATTAGAAAACTCCAAAATATAGCAAAGTTGACTCTTAAGGAAAAGGAAATTTTGGTTAAACTTCCTTGTTAAATAAAACTACCCATATGCTCCGTTAAGTATCCCCATTTAATTAAAATCACCCCCTCAAACAGGGTCTACCTGGGTCTTTGCTATATAAGAATTGTAAGAAACTACCCCCTAGTTTTGAGTAGCATAGTTTCTGGCGATAGGTGTCGTGGGTAAATACGACAAACCCCCGACCGAAACCTGGCCGGGGGCTGTTGATCCAAGATCGCGGTTTTTAGAACTTAGGCAGTTGAATCCCCAGGTTCTTGAGTGCGGGTCCTGCGAACTGGAAGATGGCTGCCACGATTGCACCCACGCCCAGCACACCGAGGACTACGGCAAGGGCGGTGCGGACGTTCTTGTTTTCCGAGCTGATGTTGCTCGACCCCTTCTTGTCGGCAACCTTGTCAATTGCTTTCTTGTGCTCTGCCACCGTAGCCTTGGCCTTCTCGGCCTTTTCCTTCTGGGCGTTCAGAGCAGCAACAGTCTTGGCATCGGAAATCTCTTTCTTGAGGGCTCCAAGATTGGTCTTGAGGGTCTCAAGTTCCTTGACTGCAACCTTCAGTGAATCGGTTTGTTCCTTCTTCTTGGCTGTGGCAAGTGCTTCGTCAGCTGCCTTGATGGCCTCATCAACTGCTTTGTTGGCAGCATCTTTAGCTGCAGCGATATCTTTTTCGGTATCGGCCTTCTTATCTGCGAGCTTAGCGATTGCTTCCTTAGCAGCTTGGGCATCAGCCTTGGCCTTCTCTGCCGCTGTCTGCTGGGTCTTGACCCCCTCAGCGGTATTGGCAGCCTCGATCTTTGACTTTGTATCCTGCGCGGCCTTCTTGGCAGCATTGGCCTTCTCAACATGCTCCTTAGCTGCTGCTGCGTCCTTCTTGGCAGCAGCAGCAACCGCTTCATCAGCTACCTTAATAGCCTCATCCGCAATTGCGGTAGCAGCCTTCTTAGCCTCGGCGATGTCTTTTCCGGTATCAGCCTTCTTGTCCGCAAGCTTAGCAATTTCATCCTTAGCGGACTGGGCATCAGCCTTGGCCTGCTCTACCACCTTCTGCTGAGCCTTGACATCTTCAGCGGTCTTAGCGGCCTCGATCTTCGGCTTTGCCTCCTCTGCGGCTTTCTTTGCGGCATTGGCCTTCTCAACATGATCCTTAGCAGCAGCTTCATCCTTCTTAGCAGCAGCAGCAACCGCTTCGGTAGCAAGAGAGATAGCCTCATCTGCAGTCTTGTTAGCAGCTTTCTTAGCTTCGGTCAGATCCTCGGCAGGCTTGTTTGCAGCTTTCTCAATCACGGTCTTTAGCTGGGTGAGCTCAGTCTTTTTTGTTTCAATCTGGGTCTTGATTTCTGTCACGCCAGCAACTTCAGTTTTCGCCTCGATCTGCCCCTTTAATTGCTCGACAGCAGATCGGATGGGTTCAATTTTCCCAACTGCGTCCTTTACTTCAGCAGTTTGCTCCTTGGTCTTCGCAAGATTAGTCAGTTCTTTAACCGAGGCAAGAACAGCGTCAGCAGCTTCGGTAGCAGCCTGCTTAGCATCTTTTAGCTCATCATTTGCGGGAGCAGCCTGGGCGTTTTGAGCGTTGTTGGCAGGAGCGGGATCAGCTGGACTGTTACTGGCAGCAAAAGCGTTGGGGGCGGTCAAACCACTGAAAGTCAACGAGGCAATGACAGCGAGCGCGGAGAGGCGAGATGCGCGTTTCATAAGAAAAATCCAATCGAAAATTGGGAAGATATATAGGGAAAAAGTAGCTTTAGTTAAGCTCCTCATGAACTGAATTTACTCAGGAATCCCAATATGTTCTAGCATCAACTTCACTTTACCCCCATAGACCGTCATTTACCTGGCGCTTTGAGTTATTAAGAAGCGCTAAGCATTACCCCCGATACTTTTGGATAGCATAGTTTCTATCTATTAAAGATTCTCTTAGAATCTGCTACCCACATGCAAAATCCCGCCTCTTGTATGCACAAGAAAGCGGGATTTTAATGTGTTACTTCATCTAAGACACAAACTTCACCCATTGTTGTGGGCATACGAACTCATATGCCCACGGGAGAACGTCGAAAAGCTTGGCCGGCTTCAAAACTTTTAAAATTGCTGGCACATATATGGGCCACTGGCTGCGTCCATTACCGGTCGAACCAGGGTGCATCCCACGTATTCAGAAAGTGCAATGGGAGCAAACGCAGACAAGGCAGCAACGGCAAGCGACCCAAAAAACGCTTGATTCTCCAAATCTTGTGCTGATGCTGCGGAAGCTGGGGATACTGACGTGACGGCTAATGCAGTGCAAACAGCAACAACCGCAACCTTAGTGCGACGCTTCATAATGGAAAACATAATGACTCCTTAAATCATCAAAACTACATAACTGCACGCGTGCAGAAATCTGGACCACTGGTTGCCGCAACGAGCGGTTTAGCATAGGCGCATGCCAACAATGTGGCAGTCATAACCGGGAATGCTGCAGACATAAGAGCAGACCCATAAACCGTATCCTCCACATCTTTACTGAGGCTTGCTGCAGATGCTGGGGATACTGACGTGACGGCTAATGCAGTGCAAACAGTAATAACTGCAACCTTGGTACGACGCTTCATAGTGGAAAACATAATGACTCCCCATAATATTGGATAGCAAACATTCTGCCGATATGAGCGAT
>ERZ773070.705-NODE-705-length-23218-cov-8.027760_pt1 | contig 23218 bp, 26 predicted proteins | sample MGYA00580618_ERZ773070 | MGnify/ENA primary metagenome ERZ773070 (study PRJEB29015, sample SAMEA2738023) | human oral metagenome | biome: human oral; feature: human-associated habitat; material: dental | place: China | collected 2019 ... | reverse complement strand
GGCCGAGGGTACTTCGTTGGAGACGACGTGGGAGAGTAGGTAGTTGCCGCAAAAGATAAGCTCGTGATCTTTCACGGGCTTTTTCTTTTACTCAAAATGAAAATCATAGTTGCTATTGAAGAAGAATACTGATAAAATGAGGTCGTTTATGAACGATTTTGTTTTATTATTCACAGACAAAAATAGGAAGGTGACCATACTGACAATATCATCAAAGCCGTTCGATTTTCGGACGATGTTATATTTGAATCTGCTGCTCATGTGCGTTCTGATCTCTTCAGGGCGGCAGGAGGTGTTGATTCTGTCCTTTCTACTCTCGATTCTTGTCTTTGCAACGGTTGGCAGGGCGGCGCAGACGGTGAAATTTATCCTCGGCTTTCTCGCACTGCTTGTGCTCCAATACGGGGCGGAGCTGCTGCGCGACACGGATCTGCCGCGCGGATTGATTTTTATGCCGCAGCTGATTGCCTTTATCGCACTGCGCATCTATCCGTTTGTCGTGCTTGGCATTGCGCTCAAGAAGAGCACGAACATTGCGGAGATCACGACGGCACTCTCGCGTCTGCGTCTCCATCGGGGCATCATTCTCAGCATTGTGGTGATGATCCGCTATCTGCCCGCGATGAAGGATGATTTTCGCGTGATTGTGGACGCAATGTGTCTCAAGGGGATCCCCGTGTCGCTCGGCTATGTCGTGCGTCATCCGATGAAGGCGATCGAGTATTTCATTGTACCGATGCTGTTCCGCAGCGAGAAGATCACGGAGGAGTTCTCGGGTGCGGCGCTCGTCAAGGGCTATGAATACAGCGGGATGCGCACGTCCTATTTCGATGTCCGCATGAGCGGGAAGGACTGGGCGATGATCTTCCTTGCGCCGCTTGCCTTTGCGCTCTGTCTTACCGTTGTTTGAGGGTATGCGCTATGATTGAGTTACAGAATGTAGGCTTTCAATATCAGGACAGGGCGCAGTGGAGCATCGACGGGAACTCCTGCACGGCAGGGGCGGGCGAGGTGATTGTGATTGCGGGGGAGAGCGGCTGCGGGAAGTCGACGCTGCTGCGCCGCATCAATGGTCTCTGCCCCGGTTTCTACGAGGGCACAACGGAGGGGAAGGTTCTCCTCGCCGGACAGGATGTGCAGAATCTCCGCATTGGGGATATTTCGCGGATTGCGGCGACGGTGTTCCAGAATCCCGACAATCAGTTCTTTACGCTTGATGTGCTGTCTGACCTCGTGTTTGGCTGTGAAAACTTCGGTGTGCCGCGTGATGAGATAGAGCGGCGGCTGCGCTCTGTCGTGGAGACACTTTCGCTTGAGCGCTTTCTTGGACGGAAGTTCTCGGAGCTGTCGGGCGGGGAGAAGCAGAAGATTGCGATTGCCTCGGCACTGATGCTGGAGTGCAAGATTCTCCTGCTGGACGAGCCGTCGGCAAATCTGGACTATCCGTCGATTGCACTTCTTCGACATACGATTAAGGAACTGAAGGAGCGAGGATATACAATCGTGGTGGCGGAGCATCGTCTCTACTATCTGCACGGCATATGCGACCAACTCATCATTATGGAGCAGGGGACGATAGTGCGCCGCTATTGCGGTGCGGAGATGAATGCACTCAATAACGAGGAACTGAACGCGTTCGGCATACGCGGTTTTGATCTCTTTCATACGACGGCAGTTGATTTTTCTGCGTCTACGAATGGCGGGAAAGAATTGCTCGCACTCGATCATATTTCGTTTGACTATGTGCGCGGGCAGGATGTCTTGCGCGATGTCACGTTCTCTGTGCGTGCGGGCGATCGCATCGCGCTCCTCGGGCATAACGGCTGCGGCAAGAGTACACTCGCGAAAATCATCTGCGGGCTTCTGCGGGAGCGCGGCGGTCGTCTCTCTGTTGGCGGGGAGCCCCTTGCCGCACGCAAACGCTATACGGCGGTCAGCTATGTGATGCAGAATGTGGATTTTCAGATCTTCGGCTCAAGCCTATACAATGATCTCCTGCTTGGAAATGAGGAGGCGGAGGACATCGATGCACGCATTCGTACGGTGCTTGCGCAGTTCCGTTTGCTGCCGCTGATTGACGAGCATCCTATGCGGCTGTCGATGGGGCAGAAGCAGCGGCTTGTGATTGCCGCCGCCTGTCTCCTGCACAAGCGCATCGGCATTTTCGATGAGCCGACGAGTGGTTTGGACTATGCCAATATGCGGACGGTCTGCACGCTTATTGATGAATTTACAGGGGCGGAGAATGCCGCCATCATCATTACGCATGACTACGAGTTCATCATGAATTCGTGCAACCGCGTGATTCTCCTCGAGGATGGGCGGATTGCAGAGGATTTTGCACTGCGGGACGCAGCCACACTTGAGCGACTCTTTCGTGAGCGTATCAGATAACGATACATTGGAGGAAAAATATAATGAATGCTTGGAAAATCAGTGACTTTGTCCTGATCGGTATACTCTCGGCACTGTACGGCGTGTTGGTGCTCGGCATCGGTGCGCTGACGGTGCTACTATCGCCCGCAATGCACGCGATGAGCCCTGCGCTCATCGGTGTGCTGCTCGGAACAGTGTTCCTGTTTGTGGTGAAGAAGATTCCGAAGTTCGGCGCAATCACGCTCTTTGTCGCGATCAGCACGGCGTTGTTCGCTGGATTCTCGGGGATGATGTATGTCCCGTTCGTCGGCTCGGTGACGGCGGTCGCATTCATCGTGGATGTGTTCGTGCGGCAGGTCGGACAGCGCATTCCAGTGCTCGCGGCGGGCTATGGGCTGATACAGGCGGCATACGTCTTCGGCGGCGCAATTCCAATTCTCTTCTTCCTTGAGCAGGAGATGGCACGCTGGCAGGAGGCTGGCATGGATCTGGAGCGAATTCAGAAGTTCGTCGAGCACAGCACGGGCATTTTCCTTGCTGCCGGCATGGGGATTGCATTCCTTGGTGGCGTGATCGGGATTTATATTGGGAAGCAAATTCTGAAGAAGCATTTTAAGGAACTGAATTAAGACCTGTAAAAATATCTTTGTTATTCTTGTGTAGCCTTGTCATTGCTAAACTTGCGGATTTGCTATAAAACTTGGTATGTCACCTCCTTGCATATACCGTTCATATCTGCTATAACTAAATGTATGCCGTATTCGCCCGGAATTGTGCGAATGCTTATTTTTCGATGAGGAGTGACGACGATGAAGCTGGTTGTGACGATTGTCGGACGGGATCAGGTCGGTATTGTGGCGATGGTGAGCGGGATTCTCGCGGAGCAGCGTGTGAATATCATGAATGTGAACCAGAATATCATGGATGGTTTCTTCAACATGGTCATGATCGCGGAGATGCCGGATGACGCGGAAATTCGCCTGAAGGACTTGCAGGAGCTCCTGCGGACGAAGGGGAAGGAGCGCGGTCTTGAGATCAAGCTCCAGCACCAAGAGATCTTTCAGGTCATGCACAGCATTTGAGTGAGGAGCGGCAGAGTGATTACTTTTGAGGACATCCGTGAAACCAATCGGATGATTACGGAAAACCGTCTTGATGTCCGTACGATCACGATGGGGATCTCCCTGCGGGACTGTGCGCATCCAAATATCGACAAGTTCTGTCAGAACGTGTATGAGAAGATTACGCGCTCGGCAGAGTACCTCGTGCGTACGGGTGAAGACATCGAAACAGAGTTCGGAATCCCCATCATCAACAAGCGTATCTCCGTCACGCCGATCGCGATTGCGGCGGACGCGTGCCAGACGGATTCGTTTGTGCCCGTGGCGGAGGCTCTTGATCGTGCGGCGAAGGCGGTCGGTGTCAACTTCATCGGCGGTTTCTCTGCGCTGGTCGAAAAGGGGATGACACATGGCGACCGTGTACTCATCGACTCGATTCCGCAGGCGATGGCGGCGACCGATATTGTCTGCTCCTCGGTGAATATTGGTTCAACGAAGGCGGGCATCAATATGGATGCGGTACGTGAGATGGGCGAGACAATCAAGCGGACAGCGGAGCTGACGCGTGAGCAGGAGGCAATCGGCTGCGCGAAGATCGTCGTGTTCTGTAACGCCCCGGGGGATAATCCCTTTATGGCGGGGGCGTTCCACGGCGTTGCCGAGGGCGATCGCGTCATCAATGTCGGAGTCAGCGGTCCAGGCGTCGTGAAACATGCGCTTGAGGACCTGAAGGGCGCGGACTTTACGGAGATTGCAGAGACGATCAAGCGCACGGCGTTCAAGATCACACGCGTGGGGCAGCTCGTTGCACGCGAGGCGTCGCGGCGGCTTGGCGTGCCGTTCGGCATCATTGATCTCTCTCTTGCGCCGACATCGGAGGTCGGAGACAGTGTGGCGCGTATTCTTGAGGAGATGGGACTCGAGGCGTGCGGTGCGCCGGGGACGACGGCGGCGCTTGCCCTCCTCAACGATGCGGTTAAGAAGGGGGGGCTCATGGCGAGCTCGCATGTCGGCGGTCTTTCGGGCGCATTCATCCCCGTCAGTGAGGATGAGGGCATGATTGACGCGGTGGAGCGTGGCAGCCTCTCGATTGAAAAACTCGAGGCGATGACCTGCGTCTGCTCGGTTGGTCTCGATATGATCGCAATCGAGGGCGATACGCCCGCCGCGACGATTTCCGCGATCATTGCGGATGAGGCGGCGATCGGCATGGTGAACAACAAGACGACGGCGGTGCGTGTGATCCCCGTGCCGGGCAAGAAGGTCGGCGAGGGTGTATCATTCGGTGGCCTCCTCGGCTATTCGCCGATTGTACCCGTGCGCAGCAATTTCAGTTCGGCGGCATTCATTGCGCGCGGCGGTCGGATCCCTGCGCCGACGAGGTCGCTGACGAACTGATATGAGAGTAACGAAAGCCATCAAAGCGGAGCAGCTCCGCATTCTCCGCACACTCTATCCCAATGCGAAGCCGGCACTGGAATTCAAGACACCGTTCGAGCTCCTCATCGCGGTGATCCTCTCGGCGCAGTGTACGGATGTACGCGTGAACATCGTAACGAGCCGACTCTTTCCGCGTGCGAATACGCCCGAGGCGATTGCCGCGCTCGGGCAGACAGAGCTCGAGAAGGCGATTCACGACTGCGGGTTCTTCCGCATGAAGGCAAAGCATATTCTCGAAACCTGTGATATCCTATTGCAGGAATACGGCGGAGAGGTTCCGGCGGACTTCGAGGCGCTGCAAAGACTCCCCGGAGTCGGACGCAAGACAGCAAATGTTGTGATGAGCGTCGCCTTTCATGCACCTGCGATTGCGGTCGATACGCATGTGTTTCGCGTGGCGAACCGCCTGCGTCTTGCGGTCGGCAAAACACCGCTCGAGGTGGAGAAGGGACTGCAAAAGGCGATTCCGCGCGATGATTGGAGCGACGCGCATCACTGGCTGATCCTCCATGGACGTCAGCTCTGCAAAGCGCGCAAACCCCTCTGCGCCGACTGTCCGCTCAGTCCGGTCTGTCCGAGCAGTGCTGCATAAATGAAAGGAGCGTGGAGGATTGATTTATCGCAAGGCGCGATTTGATGATATCGAGTCCATCTATGGACTTGTGAATATCTATGCGGCACAAGGCGAAATGCTCCCGCGTTCGCGCAACACGCTCTACGAGAATCTGCGTGACATGGTTGTGGCAGAGGAAGAGGGGCGTGTGATCGGCGTCGGAGCTCTGCATATTATGTGGGATCGGCTCGCCGAGGTCCGCATGATGGCGATTGCTCCCGACCATACGCGCCAGGGAATTGGCGCGGAGATCGTGCAGCTGCTCCTCAATGAGGGCGATGCACTTGGGATTGAGAAGGTGTTCACACTTACCTATAAGCCGGATTTTTTTCGAAAACTTGGCTTTATCCGCATCAGTCGAGAGGAACTGCCGCAGAAGGTTTGGAAAGAGTGTATCGACTGTCCGAAATATCCGAACTGTGATGAGATCGCTATGATCAAGGTATGATGGAGGCGCATTATGATTGTTGTTATGAATCCCAGAGCCACACAGGCGAATATCGATCAGGTCACTGCAAAGATCGAACAGGCAGGACTCCGTACGCACCTCTCAAAGGGTGAGGATCGCTTCATCATCGGTGTGATCGGCGATAAGAAGATTATCGCGGGTCTTGAGATGAATATGATGGAGGGAGTTGAGAAAACGGTTCGTATTACAGAAAAGTACAAGCTGGTCAGCCGTGACTTCCATCCATCGAATACGATTGTGGACGTGGCAGGGTTCCCCGTTGGCGGTGAGCAGCTCGCCATCATGGCGGGACCATGCTCCGTGGAGAGCTATGATCAGCTCTACGATGTTGCGGTCAAGGTCAAGGAAGCAGGCGCTCAATTTCTGCGTGGAGGCGCATTCAAGCCTCGTACGAGTCCCTATGACTTTCAGGGGCTCGGCCTTGAGGGGCTGAAGATTCTTCGCGATGTGGGTGATAGAACCGGTTTGCGCGTAGTAACTGAGGTCGTAGACAAGGACGATATTGAACTCGTGTCGGAGTACGCTGATCTCCTGCAGGTCGGAGCGCGCAATATGCAGAATTTCCAAATGCTCAAGGCTCTTGGAAAAGTACAGACACCCGTGCTCTTCAAGCGCGGACTCTCCGCGACCATCAGTGAATGGCTGAATGCGGCCGAATACATTGCTGCAGGTGGGAACAGCAATATCATCTTCTGTGAACGCGGGATCCGTACCTATGAAACATTTACACGCAATACGATGGATCTCAACGCTGTGGCAGCACTGAAGGAATTGACTCATTTCCCTGTCATTGCCGATCCAAGTCACGGCACAGGCCGTTGGCAGATGGTGCGCCCCTTGGCGCGTGCTTCCGTTGCGGTCGGGGCAGACGGTCTCATCATCGAGGTGCACTGCCATCCGGAGGTGGCGCTTTCGGATGGGGATCAGAGTCTTGTCCCGCGCAATTTTGAGATGCTGATGGATGAGGTGCGCCAGATTGCGCCTGCCGTCGGGCGGCGTGCATGAGCCGCACGAAGCTTGCCATCATCGGTGTGGGGCTCATCGGCGGATCGCTCGGACTTTGCCTCAAGGCGGCACTCGGCGATGGCATCTATATTACGGGGCTCTGTCGTTCGGAGACATCCATGCGCGCCGCGATAGACTGCGGCGCGGTGGACCATGCCTCATCGGATCTTGCAGCTGTGGTCGGAGATGCGGATATCGTCTATCTTAGTCCGCCGGTTTTGCAGATTGTACCGATGGTGGAGAGGATTCTGCCATATTTGAAAGAGGGCACGATTCTGACGGATGCGGGCAGTACGAAGGGCTATGTCTACGAGGCTCTGCATCGGATTTTGCCCCCGCATATATACTATGTGCCGGGGCATCCCATGACGGGACGTGAGAAGAGCGGTGTAGAGGCGGCAACGAAGGATCTCTTTGTCAACAAGGCATATGTCATCATCGATGACCCGGCGGTGCCGCAGGAGGTCAAGGAGCGACTGATGGCAGTTCTGTGCCATACGCGCGCGAATTTTACGACGCTCGATCTGGAGCAGCATGACCGCTGTGCAGCAGTCATCAGTCATGTGCCGCATCTGGCGGCAGCGGCACTCGTCACGCTGCTCAATCGCAGCGGCGATGATCTGGACTCCTGTCTCAAGCTCATCGGCGGTGGATTCAAGGACACAACGCGCATTGCTTCATCCAATGCGGACATGTGGGCGGACATCTGCATGACGAATGAGAAACCGATTGCAGATTCCCTGCGTCAGCTGCAGACGATCCTCAGTGAGGTTATTACCGCAGTAGAAGCAGGTGATCGGCAGGCAGTGCACGATTATTTCGTTGCCTCAAAGGAGCGCCGCGATGGCATTCTCCACGATGCGGAACAAAAATTTGATACAAATTGAGAATTTTTTGTGCAACCCTCTTTTTTTTAGAACGTATATATGATATGATATAAAAGACTATATGCGTATGATCCTGTCAGGGGGTATAACCGTGAAGAAAACCAGAATATCCACACGGCGCCAATCCGAAATTTTGCAGTATATCAAAGATTTTTTGGTGGAGAAGGGATATCCGCCCTCGGTGCGTGAGATCGGAACTGCGGTCGGGCTGAAGTCCAGCTCGACGGTGCACCGCTATCTCGCCATGCTCGAGGAGAACGGCGCGATCCGACGGGATGCGACGAAGCCGCGAGCGATCGACATCATGGGCGAGAATCCGTGGGGCCGCACGATTCCCGTGCCGCTTGTCGGAACGGTGACGGCGGGGGAGCCGATCCTCGCAGAGCAGAACGTGGAGGAGGTATTCTCCTTCCCGCGTGGGCTGATCGGTACGGCGGAAGATGTGTTCATGCTGCGTATCCAGGGAGACAGCATGATCAACGTCGGTATCTTCGACGGGGACTTCGTGCTCGTGCGCCAACAGCCAACGGCGAACAATGGGGACATTGTCGTGGCGCTGATCGATGGCGAATCCGCGACGGTGAAACGTTTCTTTCGTGAGAAGACGTGTATTCGACTGCAGCCGGAGAATGACTCGATGGAGCCCTTTTACGAAACAGATGTACAGATTCTCGGCAAGGTCATCGGACTCTATCGTCATATCTGAGGGAAGCACTGATAAATTCAGTCACGCCATCTTAGCGCATCTTTTTTGCCCGCACTTCGTCGGCAAATCCTCCACATAGCTTTGGCTATGCGTCCGGTTTGCCTCCTTGTTCGGACGAAAAAATCTACGCCAATCTGACGGACTTCATTTTATCAGCGATTCCCTGAGATGTATTTGGGGAGTATCGTGTGAAAAGCACGGTGCTCTCTTTTCATTTATCCCAAGGAATGGTATAATAATTCTGTTTTTCTGTCATTTGTGAGGTGATTATGGCAAAGGAACTGCGCAGCGGTTATACGACGGGAGCATGTGCGGCGGCAGGCGTCAAGGCGGCGTTTCTCTTTCAGGCGGGTGCGGATTGGCGTACGGTCGAATTGACGGCACTCGATGGGACACCCCTGACGATTCCTGTGAAGGACGTTGCAGAAACCCCAGAGGGCATCCGCGCTGAGGTGGTGAAGTTCTCGGGCGACGATCCGGATATCACGAACGGTGTTTCCGTGTTTACGACGGTTGTACTGCGGGATATGGCGGGGATTGAATTCCGTGCGGGCGAGGGGGTCGGCACGGTGACAAAGCGTGGAATGAGCCTCCCTGTCGGTGAGCCGTCGATCAATGAGGGCCCGCGCACGTTGATTCGCAATGTGATCGCGGAGATGACGGGACGTGCGGATTTCGGCGCATGTGTGACGATCGCCATACCTGCAGGCGTGGAGCTTGCAAAGAAAACCCTCAACCCCGTGCTCGGCATCGAGGGCGGGATCTCCGTGATCGGGACGACGGGCGTGCTCCGTCCGATGTCGGAGGAGGCGTTCAAGGACTCGCTCGTGCCGCAGATTGACGTGGCGCTCGCATCAGGTGAGCCTGTGCTCGTATTCGTACCCGGAAAGATTGGCGAGAAGATTGCGCTTTCGCTTGGCGTACCGAAGACTGCACTCATCGAGACGAGCAATTTCATGGGCTTTATGCTCGATCGTGCGGCAGAGCGTGGGGCAGAGCGCATCCTCATCCTCGGACATACAGGCAAGCTCGTGAAGATGGCAGCGGGTGTCTTTCATACACACAACCGCATTGCAGATGCGCGCCTTGAAACACTTGCCGCCTATGCGGCAGCAGAGGGACTGGTACAGGATGACGTGCGTGCCGTCCTCGCGGCGAATACGACGGAGGACGCGATGGAGATCATCGCTGCTGCCGGTCTGATGGAGCGTGTCTGTGCCGTTGTTGCGGAGCGCGTGCACATCCGTGCGGAGCGCTATCTTTTCGGTAAGGTTCAGGTCGGTGCGCTGATGGTGAATTTTGCGGGGGATATTCTCGGCGCGGATGCGCGGGCACATTCCTTTGCGCATACCTATGGATGGAGACTTGAGCAGTGAATCATAAGATTATCGTGGTCGGCATAGGCCCGGGGGATCCCGCTTACCTGTTGCCAAAAGCACAGAAAATAATAGAGAATGCACGTATCATTGTCGGAGGAAAGCGTGCACTAGCGGATTATTCCCATAACGGAGCGCGGGTGTGTGCCATCGGTGCGGATGTTCCGGCCGTTCTCGCATTTATCAAGGACTGCCTTCCGGCAGATGATGTGGTTGTCATGGTCTCAGGCGACCCCGGTTATTACTCCCTGCTCGATGCCCTGCGGCGTACGTTTTCTATTGAACGGATTGAGGTCGTGCCTGGGATCAGCTCATTTCAGCTTGCGTTTGCACGGCTGGCTTTGCCCTGGCATTCTGCGCGCCTCCTCAGCTTTCATGGGCGTGAACCGCAGGCTGAGGAACTTCTCCGCGCACCGGGCGTCGTGCTTGGCATGTTGACGGATGGGCGCAACAACTCGCAGACGATTGCCGCACGTCTTCTTGCGTGCGGATGGCGGGATGAGGATGCCATGTATGTTTGCACGCGGCTTTCGTATGCGGATGAACATATTTTAACGACGACATTGGGTGCGGCAAAGGATGACAAGGGCATTGGGCACGGCGTCATCGTTGTCTGTGCACATGAGGAGACTATATGAATCTTGGAATAAAGGACGAGGAATTTGTGCGCGGCAAGGTGCCAATGACGAAGGAGGAAATTCGCATCCTCACGATTGCCAAGGCGCAGATTGCACATAATGCGGTTATCTGCGATGTCGGTGCGGGTACTGGTTCTCTCTCCATTGAGGCGGCACGGCTTGCTCCTGCGGGGCATGTCTATGCGATTGAAAAGAATCCCGAGGGCATCGGACTGATTGCGGAGAATGCAAAGCGTTTTGGCGTTGAGAATATCACGGTCATAGAGGGGGCGGCACCGGATGCACTGGCGGGACTGCCCGAACTGGATGTGGCTCTGATCGGCGGCAGCGGACGAAAGCTTTCGGATATCTTGGATATCATCGGAGAGCGACTGCGCCTCAATGGCCGCATTGTGGCGAACGCGATCACGATGCAGACGGTTGCGGCATGTCTGGATTATTTTCATACACATGCGGATCGCTATACCTACGAAGCGATACAGGTGCAGATCAGTCGACTGGAGCGTGTCGGTCCCTATGATATGGCAAAGGCGCTCAATCCGATCTACATCATTACAGCACAGCGAAAGTGAGGAATCTATATGATCCATATTGTCGGTGCGGGGCCCGGTGATCCCGAACTCATTACCGTGAAGGGCGCACGCTATCTCGCGGAGGCGGATGTCGTCATCTATGCCGGCTCGCTTGTCAATCCTGCGCTTCTCGATATGTGTAGGGATGATGCAGAAATTCACAACTCGGCACATATGACATTGGATGAGGTTGTAGAAACAATAGCGCGTGCAGAATCCGAGGGAAAGATGACCGTGCGTCTGCATACGGGTGATCCCGCGATCTACGGGGCCATTCAGGAGCAGATGGATGCATGGAAGAAACGTGGCTTCGACTATGATGTCGTGCCCGGCGTGAGTTCCTTTCTCGGCACGGCGGCGGCGCTGCGGCAGGAGTATACACTGCCCGGCATCTCTCAGACGGTCATCATCACGCGCAACGAAGGGCGTACACCCGTGCCGGAGCGCGAGAAACTCCGCAGTCTTGCCGCACATCATGCGACGATGTGCATCTTCCTCTCCATTGCGATGATCGAGGAGGTTGCGGCGGAGCTGATTGCGGGCGGCTACGAGGAGTCAACGCCGATCGCGATTGTGCAGCGTGCGACATGGCCGGAACAGAAGATTCTGCGCGGCACACTTGCGACGATTGCCAAGCAGGTCAAGGAGGATGAGATCGATCGTACAGCGATGATTGTAGTCGGGGACTGCCTTGATACAAAATATGATCTCTCGAAGCTCTATGCACCTGGGTTCTCGCATATGTTCCGGGACGCAAAATCGTGAGAACGGCGCTTCTTGCGCTGACAGTGGGCGGCGCACAGCTTTCTGCCCGTCTCTCTGAGGCAGTCGAGGGCGGCGGTACGATATATCTGCCCGAGCGTCTGTGCGGCAGTATTTCGGAAGATCACGATATTGTGTACTTTACACATCTTGCGGATGTTATAAAGACGACGTTTACACGCTATGATGCCATGATCTGTGTGATGGCGACAGGAATTGTTGTGCGCATGCTCGCGCCCTATGTGCAGAGCAAGCTGTACGATCCAGCGGTGCTTGTCTTTGACGAGGCGGGACAACACGGCATCAGCCTGCTCTCAGGGCATATCGGTGGTGCAAACGAACTCACGCGAAAATTGTGTGCGGCGGTCAACGCCGATCCCGTCATAACGACGGCGACAGATGTGACGGGTATTCTCGCGCCCGATGTGATGGCAGGGCGTCTTGCTCTGCGTCCCGTTCCGAAGTCCGCGATACAGGTGCTCAATACGGCTCTCCTCGCGGGACAGGAAATCGCGTATTATATTGCGAGCGATCTGCAGCAAGCGCCGTTCTATGAAGCACAGCTGCGCGCACAGGACATACAAGCGCGACTCTTTCGGGGAGAGATACCGCCCGTAGGAGTGAATGAATATCGCGTTATTATCATGCGAGCCAAAGATGTTCCGAACGAGCATGAGCCGCGTACGCTCTACCTTACGCCGCGCCGCCTGATTGCGGGTGTCGGCTGCCGTGCGGGTGTGACCGAGGCGAAGATCCTGCGCGCGCTGACGGAGGCTTGTTGCATGATTGGACGTGAGCCGTCCGCCATTGACATCCTTGCGAGCACCGTGGTTAAGCGCGACGAGCGCGGCTTGTTGGCGGCGGCAGAAACCCTCGGACGCGAGATCCGTTTCTATCCAAACGAGGAAATCGCAGCGATGATTGAACGATACGGACTCACGGAGTCCGATTTTGTCCGGCAGACGATCGGCGTCGGGAATGTATCTGAGGCGGCGGCGCTCTGTGCGGCAGGAGAAGCAGGTGGGCGCATGGCGCTCGGAAAAACAGCATTTGAGAAAGTGACGGTGGCACTCCTATGGGAAAAATAAGTGTTGTAGGCATCGGTCCCGGAAGTTTGGATGATATGACCTATCGTGCGCGGCGCACGATCGAAGAGGCGACGACGGTAGTTGGTTACAAGCGCTATGTGGATCTGATTGCAGAGCTGATCGATGGGAAAACGGTACTTGATACGGGCATGACGCAGGAGATCGATCGCTGCCGTGCGGCACTCAAGGAGGCATCCGCAGGAGAAAATGTTGTCGTCATCTCGAGCGGTGATGCCGGCATCTATGGCATGGCAGGGCTCGTCCTTGAACTGCTTGTGAAGATGGATGACTCGGAGAAGCCCGAGTTCGGCGGTGTCATCCCAGGCGTTTCGGCAATGAGTGCGGCAGCAGGGCTTCTCGGCGCGCCCATTATGCATGACTTTGTCGTTATCAGTTTGTCCGACCTGCTCACGCCGTGGGAGATCATTCAGGAACGTGCCGAATTTGCGGCAAAGGGCGACTTTGTCACGGCGCTCTATAATCCGCGCAGCAACAAGCGCGTGGGGCAGATCAACGCCGTGCAGGAGACATTCCTGCGCTATCGAGTACCGGAAACGCCCGTCGGTATTGTGACGGAAGCGAGCCGTGCAAATGAGGCGACGCTGATCTCGACACTTGGTGAATTTACAAAAGAGGATATCAATATGTTCTCGATCGTCATCATCGGCAATTCCAAGACGAAGAAAGTCGGAGACTGGATGATTACGCCGCGCGGCTATCAGAAGAGGGAGCCGGGGCTTTGATATTCACGGCGGCAGGTACGCAGGACGGACGCGAAATTGTGCGCCGCCTCTGTGCGGCGGGTTATGATGTGGCTGCGTCGGTGGTCAGCTCCTACGGACAGCAGCTTCTTGCGGAACAGCAGAAAGACGGGAACGGTCGCCTTATCATGAATGATAAGCCTCTTGATGAAGAAGGTCTGCACGATTTTTTTGCGGAGCACGGCATCCGCATCTTCGTAGACGCGACGCATCCTTATGCAGTCAATGTTTCGCGCAACGCCATGAAGGCATGTGCGGCAGTGGAGATCCCCTATATCCGCTTTGAGCGCGATCTTACGGACATCTCCTATGAGAATGTACATCTCGTGCACTCCTATGAGAAGGCAGCAGAGGCTGCGGCGCATTTTGGGAAAAATGTATTTCTGACGACGGGAAGCCGTAATCTGGAACGCTTTGTGAAGGCGAAGCCGCTTGTAGACTGCACACTGATCGCGCGTGTCCTCCCAACGGCAGAGGTGATTGCACTCTGCGAGGGGCTGGGACTGACCCCTGCACAGATCATCGCGATGCAGGGGCCTTTTTCGCGTGAACTCAACCGCGCCATGTACGAGAAATACGGGGCAGATGTCGTCATAACGAAGAACAGTGGGGCGATCGGCGGAACGGACGCAAAATTTCAGGCGGCGGCAGATCTCGGCCTTCCTGTTGTCGTGATTGATCGCCCTGTACTGGATTATCCGCATCTGGCGCATACGTATGAAGAAGTGAAGCAATTTGTCGATTCTGTGACGGAATCGTAGAAATCGGAGTTTTCCATGGATTTTATCAAGGAACCAATGGCGATCGAGAACCGTAGCATGGAACTGATTGCACCCCATCTGGAGGGGCTGGATTTGGATGAGCGCGCGACGAAACTCTACTCGCGCCTGATTCATGCCTCCGGCGACGTCGGCTATGCACCGATCACGCGCGTACATCCGGAGGCGATTGACCGCGCCATCGAGGCGCTGAAAGCGGGCGCACATATCTATACGGATGTCGAGATGGTGCGTACGGGCATCAACAAGAAAAAACTTGCCTCGTTCGGCGGCGAGGTGCACTGTCTGGTTGCAGATCCTGATGTCGCCGTTCGAGCGAAAGAATTGGGCATTACGCGCGCGATGGTCGCCATGCGTCAGTTTGGCAAGGCTCTCAACGGTAGCATTGTTGCCATTGGCAACGCGCCTACGGCGCTCTTTGAGGTGCTTCGCCTCGTGCGTGAGGAGGGGATTCGTCCCGCGTGCATCGTTGGCATTCCCGTCGGATTTGTCGGTGCGGCGGAGTCTAAGGCAGCGCTTGCTGCGCATGGGATCGTTCCCTACATTACCGTAGAGGGCACAAAGGGCGGTAGTCCAATCGCGGCAGCGGCGATCAACGCGCTCATGTATCTGATCGACAATACGCGTCCCTGAGGAGAAAACATGCAGTGGAATATTCCCCGCATTGTCGTTGCGGCGACGCAGTCGGGCGGCGGCAAGACGACACTCGTCACAGGGCTTCTCGCCGCACTTCGCGCGCGAGGACTTACGGTGCAGTCGTTCAAGGTGGGACCGGATTACATTGATCTCGGCTATCATAGGCTTGCGAGCGGACGCACAGGGCATAACCTCGATACATGGCTTGTGCCTGAGGCACGGCTGACGGAGATCTTTGCACGCGAATGCGCGGGCGCGGATATTGCCGTCATCGAGGGAGTCATGGGGCTCTATGACGGCGGACGGCGCGGCATCAGTTCGACCGCCGCGATCGCAAAGGCGCTCGGTGCGTCCGTCCTCCTCGTGATCGACGCAAAGTCGGTTGGGGCATCAGCGGCGGCGACAGCGCTTGGCTTCCGTGTCTATGACCGCGACATCAATCTTGCGGGCGTACTCCTCAACCGCCTCGGTAGTGGGACGCACGAAGAGATGATTCGTGAGGCGATGACGGGCATTGACCTGCGCGTCTATGGGGCGCTTCGCCGTGACCCTGCGCTTTCACTCCCTGAGCGCCATCTCGGGCTGACTCCGGTGGAGGAACATGCGGCAGCGGCGATGATCCGTGCCGTGGGGGAGCGTGTGGAGACGGGGCTGGATCTGGACGGGATTCTGGAACTTGCCAAGAGTGCCACACCGCTTTCGATCACAGAGAGCAGGAACGCGGAAAAATTTGTTCCCGTACGCATCGGTGTCGCACGCGACGAGGCGTTCTCCTTTTACTATGCGGCAAGCCTCGCAGAACTTGAGGCGCACGGAGCGGAGATCGTGGCTTTCAGCCCCCTGCATGATGAGGCATTGCCCGATGTCGATGGTATCATCATCGGCGGCGGCTTCCCGGAGATGTTTGCGGAGGCGCTTACTGCGAACCTATCCATGCGTGCTTCCATTCACCGTGCGGCAGAGGATGGAATGCCCATCTGCGCCGAATGCGGCGGCTATATGTATCTGATGCAGTCACTCGTTGATTTTATTGGCACAGAGCATGAGATGGTGGGCATATTTCCCGTTCGCGCACGCATGATGGAGAAATTGCAGATGGTGGGCTATGTGGAGGCGGAGCAGATGGCGGATACCATCCTTGGCTCTGCAGGGCTAATCCTGCATGGACATGAGTTCCATTTTTCGGTGGAAGAAACGAATGATACGGCTGAGCTTGTGCGCCCGTTTATGTTTACGAAGTTGCGCAACGGAGCGCAGTACGTAGCGGGCTGCATCTATAAAAATGTGCTTGGAAGTTATCTGCACCTGCATTTTGCAGGCTGTCAAGCTGCCGCAGGTCACTTTGTGGAGGCGTGCCGCAGATGGGGCAGATAATTTTGGTTACGGGCGGCGTCCGTTCGGGCAAATCCGCATTTGCCGAACGCTATGCTGCGCACTGTGCTGCGCAACGTGAAACGCGAGTTGCCTATATCGCAACGGCGCAGGTCTACGACGAGGAAATGCAGATGCGTGTCGATCTTCATCAGTCGCGCCGCCCTGCGGATTGGGTGACCTATGAGTCTCCGTTTGACACAGAGCATGCAATTTATGCGGCGGGGCAGTCTTGTGGTGTAATTCTCTTTGACTGCATTACGATGTTCCTGAGCAATGATATGCTCCAATATCCCGAGGAGGAGCAGGAACGCGATTCCTTTGTGCTCCATGTCGAGGAGCGGATCGGGGCACTGATTCACGCGGCTGAGGAAGTGCCTGCAACTACGATCTTTGTCACGAACGAGGTGGGGTCAGGCATTGTCCCTGAGCATCGCCTCGGACGCCTCTACCGGGATATGGCGGGTCTTGCGAATCAACAGATCGCGCGGAGTGCCATCGAGGTCTATCTTGTCACCTGTGGTATTCCCGTGAATATCAAGAAAATTGCGGAGGCGATCTGATGGCAAAGAGCATTATGCTGATGGGAACGAGTTCCCATGTGGGAAAGAGCATTCTCACGACGGCGTTTTGCCGTATCTTCCATCAGGAGGGGCAGCGTGTCGTGCCGTTCAAGGCGCAGAATATGGCACTGAACTCCTATGTTACACTGGACGGTTGCGAGATGGGACGTGCGCAGGTCGCACAGGCAGAGGCGGCAGGGCTTGCGCCGATGGTCGATATGAACCCTGTGCTCCTAAAGCCGACGGGGAATTCACAGTCGCAGGTTGTCATCATGGGCGAGCCGGTCGGCAACATGAGTGCGCGTGAATATCACAAGGGCTATTCGCTCAAAGCGTGGGGGGCAGTCGAGGAAGCTCTTGACCGTCTCCAAGCGGAATATGATCTGCTTGTGATTGAGGGGGCGGGCAGTCCCGCCGAGATCAATCTCAAGGCAAACGATATTGTGAATATGCGTGTCGCAAAACATCTGCGTGCACCCGTCCTGCTCATCGCCGATATCGATCGCGGCGGTGCGCTTGCTTCCCTTGTAGGGACACTTGAACTTCTCGATGAGGAGGAGCGCGCGCTTGTCAAGGGACTCGTCATCAATAAATTTCGCGGTGATGTGACACTGCTGACACCCGCGCTTGATTTCCTTGAGGAAAAGACGGGAAAGCCTGTGCTCGGTGTTGTGCCGCATATTGAACAGCTTGGCATTGACGAGGAGGACTCCGTGTCGCTTGATGAAAAGCATCACGGGGATGCCTCTGCGCGCGGTGATCAACTGCGCATTGCCGTCATCCGCACGCCAAAGCTATCGAATTTTACGGATTTTGATGCCTTTGCGAACGAACCTGATGTCGCGCTCTACTATGTGACGACGCCCACAGAGCTCGGAGCGCCCGATTTCATCCTCCTGCCCGGCTCGAAGAATACAACGGAGGATCTGCTCTACATTCGTGAAACGGGGATTGAAGCGGCAATTCGGGAGCGTGTGAAGGATGGAACGCCGCTCTTTGGTATCTGCGGCGGCTATCAGATGCTCGGCAGAGTTGTGCGCGATCCGCTTCATACGGAGTCGGAACATGATGAAACAGTGGGCTTCGCCTATCTGCCAATTGAAACGACTTTTGCCGCACATAAACGTCTGCGGCAAGTAACGGCATTGGCAGAGCTTTCATTTCTCGGCACACAGATTTCGGGAGCGAATCTCCAAGGCTATGAGATCCATATGGGGGAAACACGCTTCGTCGAGGACGTTCATCGTCCGTTTCACATTATTTCGGCAGGCGGAACTGCGATCGATGTTCCTGACGGCGCGGTTTCGGCAGATGGGCTTGTTATGGGCACATATATTCACGGTGTCTTTGATGACGACAACTTTCGGCGCGATCTGCTCAACCGTCTGCGTGTACGGCGTGGCTGGGAAGAAACGTCCGTGCAGCATCGCTATCGCGAAGCAAAGGAGCATGCCTACGACCGCCTCGCGGAAACGGTGCGCGCGAGCATTGATATGGACAAGCTGCGGGCGATTATGGAGGGGAGCAGATGATTCCTGCCTCGCTTATCGCTATGGCGGCATTCTTCCTCGATACTGTCCTCGGTGACCCGCAGTCGCGGTGGCACCCCGTTGCCGTACTTGGTCGACTGATCTCGTGTTTTGAAAAATTGCTTTATCCCATAAATGGAAGCGATCAGCGAAAATTTGCAATGGGGGCACTCCTTACACTGCTCGTGCTCAGCATCTCTTATACGTTTGCGGAGGGACTTTTGCTAGCGGCACGCGCGCTTCCTGTAGCATGGGGAGTGGATATCGTCAGTGCGATCCTGCTCTATTTCTGCATTTCACCGCGTATGCTCGCAAAGGCAGGACAGGACATCCATGCACTCCTCATCAAAGGGGATCTTGCGGCGGCACGCGAGCACGTTGGGTATATTGTCGGGCGCGATACAGCGCAGCTCGATGAGGCAGATGCGGCGCGTGCGACGATTGAGACCGTGGCGGAGAATACTGTGGACGGCGTGATTGCGCCGCTCTTCTTCTTTGCGTTCGGCGGAGCCCCACTTGCCGTGCTCTATCGCGCGGCGAATACAATGGACTCCATGCTCGGGTATAAGAATGAGCGCTATCTTTACTTTGGCCGCATGGCGGCACGCGTAGACGATATTCTGAACTTCGTACCTGCACGCATCACGGGTATGCTTTTCGTGATGGCGGCGTTTCTCCTCGGTTATGACGGGCGCAATGCGCTGAACATCCTTGTACGCGATGCTGCAGGACATCCGAGTCCGAACGGCGGACATGCGGAGGCCCCTGTCGCAGGAGCGCTGCACATTCGACTCGGTGGTGTGAACTACTATTTCGGAGAGCGGCATTTCCGCGCCTACATGGGGGACGCACATATGGATATTTCGGCAAAGCATATCCTTGGGGCAATCCGTCTCATGTATACGGCGACTGTGCTCTTTCTGCTTTTTTACTACCTGTTTTTTCTTTACTATAGAGGCGTTTCATGAACTCCTTTCTGATTGGACTTCAATTTCTCACACGGATTCATATTGTACGGCAGACTGTTTGGACGGCGGAGGACTTCGGACGGAGTACGCGTTTTTTTCCGTTGGTCGGTCTCGTCCTCGGTATCTGCTATGCAATTGCCGCGTGGCTTCTCATTTTTAGCGGAGCATTCTTTGGAATGAGCGCAGTGATGGCAGCACTGCTTCTCATTTTGCAGATCGTTTTGACGGGCGGACTTCACGCGGATGGCTTTATGGATACGGCGGATGGCGTCCTCTCGGGACGGGAGCGGGAACGCAAGCTTGAGATCATGAAAGACAGCCGTGTGGGATCGTTTGGTGTTGTTTCCTTTGTCCTGCTCATGATTTTGCAATTTGCACTGCTTCATGATATGACTCTGTACCTCCTCCTGCCTGCGCTCTTTGTTATGCCGATCATCGGCAGGATGGCGATGGTGCTCGCAGTATCCTGTTTTCCCTATGCCCGCAAGGACGGGGTAGGGAAAACATTTGCGGATATGGCGGATCGGGAGACCGTTGCGATCGCCGCCGTCACAACGGCTGTGCTCGTCGTTCCGATTGGATTTCTCGCGACCGTCGCGCTCATCCTTGGCACGATCTTTGCACTTCTCTTTTGCCGTGCAATGACGAAGAGTCTCGGCGGTGTGACGGGCGATGTCTACGGTGCGGCGACCGTGCTCACAGAGACACTTGTGCTCGCGGTATTTTCAATTGCGTCAACCCATCCGAATGTGTGGGGGCTTTTTTGGGGGCTTTTATGGAAATAATTGCAAAAGCGCCGGCATCCTGCGGCGAGCTTGTGGAAGGTGTCCTCGACGGAACGCCGTTTCTTGTGACTGCACCCATCAGTACGTATGCGACAGCAACGGTCTCGGATCAATTTACGGGGATACATGGATTGGGAGAAAAGGCTGAGGAGGCGATGAAACGAACACTTTCTCTCATCGGAAGGCAGAATTTCCCCTTTGGCATCCGTCTGGAATCACAGATTCCGCGGGGCAAGGGAATGGCATCCTCCAGTGCCGATATTGCAGCGGTGTCCTACGCTGTTGCGCGCGCATTCGGACGAGAACTCACGGGACGTGAGCTCATGGATATTGCGATTGCGATTGAGCCGAGCGACGGCATTGCCTTTGCGGGGCTTTCTCATGTGAGCCACACGACGGGTGAACTCTTTGGACAATATAGGAATGTTCCGCTCCTTGCCATCTCCATCTTCGACGTGGGGGGAACGGTTGACACGATCGCGTATTATAAGAGTAAAGGAAACAGCGGCAGTCAGGACGCCGTGTATCGGCAGCTGCTTGATACAGTGAATCAAGCGTTTCGAATGCAAGGTCAACCGCAGGAAGTACTACTGGGGCAGGCAGCGACGGAGAGTGCGCGGCTGAATCAAAAATATCTTGAGAAGCCGCACCTCGATGAGTTTATTGCGTCCGTACAGGGAAAGAGTGCGCTTGGCACGCTTGTGGCACACAGCGGTACCGTGGTCGGCGTACTCTGGGCATCGGATATGCGCGCGGCGGATGTGGAGCAGCGTACAAAAGAACTTGCTGCAGAATTCACAGAAGTGTATCACTATATGCAGACAGCACGCCTGATTTCCGGCGGAGTTATCTGCGAGATTCGACCGTAATTTTAGAAAGGGAAGGGGAATATGACAGAAATCATCATCATTCGTCATGGGGAGACGGAGTGGAATAAGACGGGGCGCTTTCAGGGACATTCGGATGTACCGCTTTCGGAGGAAGGGCGCGCACAGGCAGAGGCGCTCGGACGGAATCTCGTGCTCGACCACGCGGATGCCATCTATGCGAGCGACCTCACGCGTGCAATCGAGACAGCGACACCTCTTGCCAAACGGTTCGGTTTGACGGTTATGCCCGACCCACTGCTGCGCGAACTCAATTTCGGGGCATGGGAGGGACGTAATTTTCAGGATGTCAATGCGGAATCTCCGGATGCGATGAAGCGCTTTTACAGTGATCCGGAACGTGTCGATATTCCAAACAGCGAGCCGTTTCCGGACTTTCAAAAGCGCGTAGCAGGGCGTGTACGTGAGATCGTCCTTGAGCAGCGCGGGAAACGTATCATTATCGTCTCACATGGAGCGTCCATCCGCATTCTGCTCGCCGACATCCTCTTCATGCCGATTCGTTCTATCTGGCATGTATCCCAGCTCAATACGGCGGTCAATAAGATTCGCTTTGAGGACGATGGCTTTGCCGTTGTCACACTTATGAACGATACGTCTCATTTGCGCACGGGGGAGGCACGATGAATCTCCTTGCCGTGGGGATTGGTGGAGCGATTGGAGCCGTCTGCCGCTATCTCCTCGGGCAGATGATTCCGAAGATGGAGAGCGGATTTCCCCTTGGTACATTTGCTGTCAATGTGATTGGATGCTTCGCTATCGGTCTGATTGTCGCCATGGTTGGAAAGCATAGCGACATTGACCCGCGCCTTGTTCTCTTTTTGCAGACGGGGATCTGCGGCGGCTTCACAACATTTTCGACATTCTCTCTTGAGACGTTGGCTCTGATTGAGGATGGTTGTTTTGCCGTCGGCGTTCTCTACATCGCCTTGAGCGTATTGCTCGGTCTTCTTTCACTTTTGGCAGCAAAAAATTTGGTTGGCGGCTGGCATTTGTAAGAGAAAATAAATTTTTTATTTGCGCGTAAGAGATTGGCGTGTTATACTGTTCTACAGATTGTGTGGATAGGATTCTGTATATGTGGATTTATTGAGAATCAATATACGCTTTGGTGAGGTCTATGGAGGTTATCTTAGCTGAACATTTGGGCTTCTGCTATGGTGTGAAGCGCGCCATTGAGATCGCCCGACAGAATGCCTCCTCGGATGGTTCTTCCAGTACGCTTGGTCCGATCATTCATAATCCGCAGATGGTGGAGCGCCTGAAAAATGAGGGCGTTGGCACCGTCGGCTCCCTCGAGGAGATGGACGATGGACTCATCATCATCCGCTCGCACGGGGTGGGACCAAAGGTGTATGAGGAGGCGGAGTCACGCGGTTTAGAACTCGTGGATGCGACGTGTCCGCACGTCAAAAAGGCGCAGCTCTCGGCAAAACTGTTATCCGAGGAAGGCTATACAGTTGTAATCGTCGGAGAGAAGAACCATCCGGAGGTCAAGAGTATCTTCGAATGGACGGCACAGGACGCCTATATTATCGAGACCGAGGAGGAGGCAAACGCACTCCCGCGCATCGGAAAGCTTGGGATCGTTTCACAGACGACATTTTCGGGAGATCGCTTTCGGAGCATCGTGTCCTGTCTTTTGGAAAAGTCACGTGAGATCAAGATTCTACGCACCATATGCACGGCGACGGATCTGCGCCAGGCAGCGGCATTGGATCTTGCCGAGAAGGTGGACGTGATGCTTGTCATCGGCGGCAAGAATAGTGCGAATACAACGCGGCTTGCCCAGTTATGCGCCACAAAGTGTAAAACATATCACATCGAGACTGTGGAAGAACTGCAGGACGATTGGATTAAAGATGTTAATAAAATTGGTATTACAGCCGGTGCTTCTACACCGGACTGGATTATCAAGGAGGTTTATAAACAGTGTCAGAGCAGAG
>ERZ773070.704-NODE-704-length-23235-cov-4.112640_pt1 | contig 23235 bp, 31 predicted proteins | sample MGYA00580618_ERZ773070 | MGnify/ENA primary metagenome ERZ773070 (study PRJEB29015, sample SAMEA2738023) | human oral metagenome | biome: human oral; feature: human-associated habitat; material: dental | place: China | collected 2019 ... | reverse complement strand
AGAGCATGCCGCCAGACCACGCGACAACGGGCCGGATGAGGGGCTGCAACACCAGTGTGCGAAACATGTTTTTGAGGGTGTCGCGGAAATTCTTGGCGAAGCCTTTGCCGTCTTCAAAGCCGCGAAGTAACGCATCCGTCAAAGACTGGTTGATTTGGTCGGTTGTGCGCTGCCATTCGTCAGCTACCGCCTTTTGCGCTTCCTTGTTCGCCGCTTCCAGCTTGCCGTCTGCCAGCGCATCCAGTGCATCGGCCTGTTCGCGGTATTGGCGGGCGCGCTCGCTATCCACGCCCGCTGCTTCCAGCTCTGCGGCCATGCGGCGCGCGGTGGCTGCTGTGTCCCTGTATTTGGCTGCTTCCAGCTCTGCCAGCGCCTTTGCGGAAAGGCCGAATTTCTCGTTGGCCTCTTTCTGCGCGGCCACCTGCTTTTTCAGCGCGTCCGTTGTCTGGATTTCAGCTTGCAGGCGCTGCGCGTTTTCCGCTTTCGACTCCTTCAGCCATTGCGCCTCGCGTTCAGCGGCTGCCATCGCCTGCAATTCCACTTCCAGCGCCTGCTGCTGGGCGGCGGTCAGCTTCAGCCGCCCGCTTGCAACGTCCTCCAGTATCTTTGCGCGGGTCTTGTCTGCCTCTGTTGTCTTGCCCTCGGTTTCGGCGGCGTTTTCGTATGCGGCTGTTTTGCTTTGGATGGAGCGCACCAATGACTGGTATGCCTTGGCCTCGCGCTCTGCCTGTTTGGCCGCGCCGTCGCCCGCCAGCGTGCGCGATTTCGCAGACTTCGCGGCTTCCTTGTAGGCGTCGCTGCTTTTGTAGGCCGCTTCGTTCAACTGGTTCACGCGGGCGCGGTATTCGTCCGCCGTGATTGCGCCCATCTCCAGCGCTTTTTCCGCTTCCTTGATGCCTTCAACCTGCTTTTTGTTCACATGGTTGAGTTCCATCAGGATTTTGGTTCGCATTTCGTCCGCTTCAGCGGCCTTTTTCTGATTCGCGATTTCCGCCTGCTGCGCTTTCAGCTTTTCCGTTTCTTGCTGCGCGGCACTAGCTGCCTGCGTGGATTGCTGCCGATTGCGTTCCTTGGCGCGCTCGATAGCTCCGCCGAAGGTGTCACGGTAGTAAGTAGTCTGGTTGTCGTCCCACCCGCGCGCCATTGCCCCCGTGATACTTACCTCCTGCGTCGCGATAGGCTTGTACTCGGCCCGCGCAAAGCCTGAAAACCCTACCCGGCGGGTCACGGCGTTCATGCCATCTACGATGGCATTTGTTATGGCAACGGTGTTTTTATTCAGCCAGTTGAAAACCCCGATGAATGTGTTCTGGATTTTCGCGGCGGCGGCCACAAGCCCGTTCGCGACGGCGGCTACCGCGCCATTGATGTAGCCGCTTACCGTGTCCAGCATGGAGGCGAAAAACATCGTGATGCCTTCCCACCAGCCGCGCGTGTCCTTGGCCGCTTGCTCGTTGGATTGTGAGATGGCGCTGGCTGCTTTTTCGGCTTCTTGGGCGTTGCCTTCCCACAGCCCACCCAGAATGTCCATCAGGCCCACGGCCTCATCGCCCGTGCCGCGCAGCTCATCCTGAAAAGCAACAACGGCGGTAGCCAAAGCCCCCACGGCCAGCGTGACCCAGCCAATCGGCCCCAGCGATGCCATGAAAGCCTGGGCTGCGGCAGCCATCGCGCCAAACCCGCCAGCACCAGCAATAGCCGCCGCCTTCAGTGCGTTAGCGCCCGCAACAGCGGCAGATGTCCACGAGGTAAACCCCACAGCAACCACCGACGCTGCGGCCACGGCCAGCGTTTCCATGTTTTGCCCGGCCCACTGCACAGCTTTTGCCACGGCGGCAGATGCGCCCGTGAAATCGTCCAGTTTGCCCACCAGCGCCACAAAGCGGTTGCCCACCACCGTGAGGGCCTGCCCGATGGTCGGAGTCATTTTCTCGAAGCTTTCCTGCACCGCGCCCGCTTGCGATTTCAGGGCGTTTACCACGGCCTCGGATGTGAGCTGCCCTTCCTTGCCCATCGCGCGCAATTCGCCTACGGTCTTGCCCATCCCCTTTGCGATGGCTTCCGCCAGCGCCGGGGCTTGCTCCAGCACGCTGTTCAGTTCATCGCCGCGCAAAGTGCCGGCCGCGAAGGCTTGACCCAGCTGCACCAGCGCGGCGCTTGCGCTCTGTGCGGATGTGCCGGAAATCGCCATCGTTTGCGAGATGGTTTTGACAACCCCGGCCATCTCTTGCCCGGACAGGCCCAGCTGCGCCTGATTCATCGCCAGCCGCTGGTAAAGCTCTGCCGTGGCAGAAAGCGACTGGCGCGAGCTGTTGGCAATGTCGATGACGTTTTTCTGCGCGGCGGCGAAGCTTTCCGTGCCTTGCGTCACCAGCTTCAGGCGGTTGTTCATGGCCGTCCACTCTTCAGCCGCGCCCATCATTTTTTGCAGGCTGAAAAACGCGCCCGCCAGCGCGCCAATGCGCACGGCGATTCCGGCAAATGCGCTTCCCGCTCCTGCGGCGCTGCGCTCGGCTTCTTTCAGCGCGTTGATCTGGCCGCGAATCGCGCCGCCCAGTGTTTGCGCGGCGTCTGACATGCCGCGCTGCGCCATCGCGTAGCGCTCATACTCCGCGCCCGTCATGCGAAGCTGGTTGGCCTTGTCCATCAGGGCGCGGATGTGCGCCTGTTCGGCCTGTGTGAACTGCCCAGCGCCCCCGGCCAGAATCTTTGCCAGCTTTTCCTGTTCTTGCGCGGCGGCGCGTGTTGCGCTTGTCACGCCATCCAGCCCGCGCGCCATGCCTTGCAGACCGGCCGCCGCCTGTTGCGCGCCCTTGGCCGTTGCATCCATGCCCGCCGCGTGGCCTGCCGATTTGCCCAGCGAGTCAAGGCTCTTGCCCGTGCGCCCGGCGGCAGCTTCTATTTGGGCAAGTGATTTATCAACCGCCGCGCCTTTACCGGCCAGCGCATCCAGATTCTTGATGGCACCGTCAATATCCGACGTGTCTATCTTGATGCCTACGCTTGCAATTTCATCCATTGCTTATCCTTCTTCTGGATGGATGGTTTCGAGCGCCTGCGCTTCCATCACTTGGATGTCAGCGAGCAGCTCCAGCCATTCGTCTTTGTCAGCGGCCAGCTTGTCCAGCAGCGGATACACGGCCTCATATCGCAAGCCGGTAGGCCCGTTCATGCCCACGTTCCACTGCGTGCGCAATCTGGAAAACACATCAAAGGCTTGCAGGTTTTCCGGCCAGATGCAGGCTACCTCGTGCGCATAGTCCTCTGGCCGAAAGCCCCACGCATCCAATTCAGCGGCGGAATGCTGTTTTTGGTAAAGGGCTTCGGCCAGCGCCTTCAGTTTCCCAAGCGGCCTTCCATGCAGGCCATCCGGTAGCCTGCAATGATTTCAGCGGCGGCAGCAGGGAATTCATTGCTCAAACGCTCCGCATTGGCGGTATTCAGCGGCTCGTCCAAATCCCAGCTTTGCAGCATCTCGACAAGAAACTTGCCATCTTCTGCCATGCCGGTTTCAACCATCTCGGTCAGCGAGCGCTTATCGGCCGTTTCGCCCGCTTTGCCCTTTTCCTTGTCAAGGAAATCCTCAAAGAACTTGGCGAATTCTTTTCGTGTGCGGTATTTGTATTCGACGTTGATTTCGCAATCCGTGCCGTCAAGCGCCTTGAATTTGATGCAGCGCTTGAAAGTGGCGGGGGCTTTGCCGAGTTGGATTTTTGCCATATCGAAGCCTTTCAAAAGAAAAGCCGCCACGCGGGCGGCTGGTTGATGGGATTAATAGCGAGTGGGCCGGGATTGCAGGGAAAATGTGGCTTTCACCTGCATCACCTGGCCTTTGGTCAATTGCGGCGTTTCGTTCAGGGACACAATGCCGTTATAGAGAATGCGCGAACCGTTGGGCAAAGTCAGGCGAAAGCCGCGAAGCGCGCGGGTTTCAGATGCGGCCTTCAGCGCCAGATAGCCGGGCAGCGTCGGGTCGTCCGCAATGCCAATCGTGATGGACTGCGAGCTGGTCACGGTGGGCAATTGGCGCTCAAAATCTTCTTCGAGGTATGAGAAGGTCGCGAATTGCTGGTCGCCGCCGGTTGTGTCAAAGCTCAAAACCTGCGGGATTTGTGTCCACTGCGTAATCTGCCGGGCGCTACCGGCGGCCGTGCCGGTCGGATAGTGCTGCTGGTTTTCCGTGTTCATGCCTTCAAGATTGAAAGCACCAGCGGCGGCACCGGATACGCGGATGATGCGCTCATTCAGGCGCTGCCAGCCGCTCAGTATTTCTACGAAATCACCATTCGCGAAGCCATGCGCTGCGGCGGTAGCCACTGCGGGATTGGCGTTGGTGATGCCGGTAATGGTTTTGGCTGCGCCGTAACCGGTTGCGATTTCAACGGTTGAGCCGTCGGGCAAACGTGCTGCCATTTTGATTTCCTTTCAAAGGTTAAAAACCGCTTTGCGCGGCGGGGTTTTGCGCGGCGGAAAGCCCTACACGAACTCATCCGCTGCGTAGCGGCAAGAAACCGGCAGGCAATACCAATCGGTTTCCTGAATCGCGGCACTGGACGAAACCGGCGCGGTAATCTGCACAATCAAGCCGCTTTGCTCCATGCACAAGGCCGCCGGGAAAAGCTCATCGAGCGCCTGTGCGATGCCTTCTGCCTGCCGCGCACCAGCCCCCGGCGGGCAAAACACGCTCACCTGAAACACCCCGCGCCATCCGCGATGCTTACCTTGCAGGTCGAGACAAAGGGTTTGGGCGGGCAGCAGAAAAGCGCGCAGATGCGCGGCATGCGGCAAGCTGGCGGCGGCGTTTTGCCAAACCACCGGCAGGCCCTGCGCTTGCGCCCATGCGGCCAGCCGGGTTTCAAAAGCGGCGCGGATGCGTGCCTGGCTCATGCGGCGCTCCTGATGGCTTCGGCCACGTGCTGCGTGAATTCGGATACGGTCACGCGCACAAAGCCCGCCGGGGCCTGCTTCGACCATCCGCGTTCGAGCCGTGGCCCGTAGGGCAGGTTGTTGGTGATGTAGATGGCCTGGCCTGCCTGCCACGCTTGCAGCCCAGCGGCAATGCGTGTCAGCGATGCGCCACCCGCCTTATCCAGCGTCTGCGGCTGTTCTGCGGACTTCGCGCCTGCGCCATACACCCACGCGCCGCGAAAACGGCCGGTGTCCACCGGGGAGCGCATGACCATCCCGTTTGCCATTTGCAGGCAGGCCGCGCGGGTGACGGTTTCGGCTCTTTGCCCGGCGCGCTCTGCAAACTGACGCAGTTGCTCTTGCAGGCTAGCCACGGCCTTGCACCTCGTAAAGCACTGGCACACCAGCCGGGGCGGTTGTCTGCACGGACACGGCGCGCAAACTGGAGCCGCCAGCGAAAACCAGCGCATCCCCAGCCACTGGCGGGACTGCAACCGTGGGCGCGATCAGAACGCGCTTGTCACCTTGCAAAACCAGTGTGCCGTCAATGTCGCGGGCCGCATAGTCAATCACTGCTGCCGTGCATGGATAGTCTTGCTCCGTCATTGCAGGCCCGCCCAATGCGGGGTCATATGGGCCTGTGACGCGGCGGCGCAGTGTGGCGGCCTGGCCGAATCGGGCCAGCAAGCGCGCGGCCGTGGCAGCGGTCTTGGCGTAATCAAACGCGGCCATGTCACGCCCTCATCACCGGGATTTGCCCGCTGCCCAGCGCCAGCCCTTGCAGCAGGTCATCAATGATGGGGAAGCGCCTGCGGCCCCATGTGCCCCTATCCGTGTAGCTCACGGAGATTGGCCCTACGGTTTCCTGCGTCACGGCCTGCGCTTCCACATCCTCATACAGAGTGCCATCAAGTGCCCGCAAAGCGGCCTCGCATGCGGCGGCCTGCACGTTGGCATGCACTGGATTCAAATAGCGCGGGAACACGCCCCGCGCCTTGATAAATTGCGCGGCCCTGCGCAATGCAGATTCGCGAGCGCTTACCGTGCCGCCAGCCCATTCCGTGCTGCCCATGCGCGCGTGATAGGCATCGGCATCAGCCAGGGAAACCAAGGAATCCCAGCCATCATCCGGCGCAACAATCAGCATGCTGCGTCACTCCTGATAATGCTTCGCGCGTTCTTCCTTGCTCAAGGCATTCCAGCCCTCGCCAGAAAGGCCGGAGCGGACAAAAGCCGCGTGAATCTGCGCCAGCTTGGCATCTGAAGTTGTTGGATGGAAGTGCACGCCAGCCGCTGCCAGTGCTTCACGAACCGGCGCGACCTGCGTGTTTTCTGCCAGTGGCGCAGCAGGCTGTGGCGTGGGACGGCCCCAGACTGACGCTCTCACCATTTCAATCAAAGTAGGCATTCTGAACCCCCGAAAGAACGCCGCCCGAAGGCGGCTGGTTGGCTTTACAGCGTGCGGATAAAGGCGATTTGCGCCTGCTTGCGGTCAAACACCCTATCCCATGAAGTGGCCTTTGCCAACTCCGTGTTGTCGGGGTTGAATTGGCTGGATGCGTATTTGAAGCCTGCCGGGTGCAGAATGAAATGCGTGCGGCTGGCGAGGGTTTCCTCGCCTTCGCCGTTGCCCGCTTTTTCGTCCCGCTCTACGGCCACGGGGTTTTTCGGGGCGCCAAAGCCCATGCGCAACGCGCCATCCGAGAAAAGCACGGCCAAATACTTGTAAGGGTCGCTGTTCGTACCAGCGCCCGTCACGGGCAAGCCGTCATCAACAACCACGCGGCGGCCAAGGTAGGTCGGGAAGTTGATATCCGCCGTGCCTTCGCGCAGGTATTGAATCAGGTTGCGCTTTTGCAGCGTCGCATACTGCACGGAGTGCATGACAATCCCGGTCAGGCTGTTCATGGCGTCGCCCATCGTGGCCGTTGCATTGATGATGGCGTCGCCGCCAATCGTCTTGTCCGATGCGGTGGATGCCGAATGGTCGTAAATCATGTCACCGCCATCGTTGGCCTCGTTATCTGCCAGCACACCGCGCAAGATGGCGATGGCTGCGGCCTGATAGCGGCGCGCCCAGTAAGCGGCAATGCGGCTGCGAATGGCGGCCACGGGGTCTGGTGTTTGCAAAGCGGCCACCAAGTCCATGCTGCTCCAAAGCTGGTTTCGCATGAGCTTGACGGCGATTTGCTGGCCACCGCCGGTCTTTTTCGGCGTGGCGCGGGCGCCGGGGTCATCCGACGATGCGTTTTCGGCCTCGTTTTTCAGGTCGTTCATGTGACGCAGATGGAAGGTGTGCCCTTCGCCGCTTGCCAGCCGGTCAAGCTCGGCGTCACGCGAAACAATGCCCGAATTCAGAAAAGCCGTCAGCTCTTTGGATTCCAGCATGAAACCGGGCGTCCAAAGCTCCGGGACAATAACGTCTTGCAGGCGTGTTGATGCCATTTCCGATTCCTTTCAAAAATCAGGTTTTTTGCTTATGGAGCATGTGTAGCTCCGTCAGGGTTTTGGGTTGCCCACCATTACCGCCGCTGCCGCTTGCGCCGCTGCCATTTGCGCCTGTGCCTTTCAAAATGCTGTCCTTGCCCGCGTATTGGCCCACCAGCATCTCAATGGCTTCTTCAAAATCAGCCAGTTCACCGGCGTTCTTGCCCGAGTAGAGCTTGTTGCCGTTGGCGTCCTTCGCTACAACACGGCCCTCTTCAATGGCAAAGCGCCCTCCGAAATAAGCGCGGGCCATGTCAGCCGGGATGGCCAGCTTTTCCGCGATGTATTTCGAGCGAGCAAACGCGCCGCCTACCATTTCGCCGTAAAGCTGCTCTTCAAGCGCTGCCGCTTTCGCTGCCGCTTCGTCAAGCTTGGTCTGGTATGACTTGGCGATCTCGCCTTTCACTTTTTCCACCTCGCCCGCATCAATCAGCTTTTTGCTTTCCAGATTGGCCACGGTCTGCAATGCTTCAATGGCTTTGGCGGCATCCTCAATGCCTTCAAACGCTTTCAATTTGCTTTCTGCATCTTTAAAGCGCTTTTTGTAGTCTGCGTTTTCGCCGTTCAGCTGCCCGATTTTTGAAAAAGCCTGCGCGGCATCAAAAGCAAGCTCGCTGCCGTCGTCTTTCACATAAACCGGTTTGCCGTCCTGCAAAACGGCATGACCTTGATCATCGAGTTTCAGTTTCATGGTGGTTTTTCCTTCTGCTGGAAATGAAACGGCTTACCGCCGCGAAAATGCCCCCGCGCGGCTGGACTGCCGCCTCTTTCGGGCAAAGAAAAAGCCCCGGCGGTTTCCCGTGCGGGGCTTGGTAAAACGTGCGTGCGGGCCGCTTACAGGCCCGCCCTTTCAAACAGTGCCGTATTTCTGCGCCGCAGTTCATCCAGTGTGTAGACAATGCCCTTGTTGTTGGTGAACGCGCTCAAATCAAGATTGCCCGCGCGGAAGAGCTTGCCGCGCGTCGCTCCCAGCACATCGTCCTGCACACTGGCGGGCTGGGCGCGCAGCCACTGCGAAAATGTCATGTCGCCCGCCACAGGCCCATCTGCACTGGCGCGCTGGCTGGGGCGGTAATCCAGCCCGGCCAGAGGCTTCAGCACCGGGACAGTGGTCGAGCGGCAGTTCAGATGCCGGGGCGGCAGGGGGCCTTCGCCAATCGGGAACACGCGCCCGCTCAATGAGGCGCATGTAATCGACGTGCGGCTATCCAGCGTTGCCACGAAGCGCCAGCCCTGCACCAAATCGGCATTCGCTTCATACGTGCGCTGCTGGGTGAAAGCGGATAGATGGTTGATAGCTGTGCGCGCCATGCTCTCCACGTAACGGCGCGGCGCTTGCATCAGCCCATCGGCATAGCCCGCCGCCCGCGTGCCCCTGATGCGACGCACGATGGCGGCCACTGATTCACCTTCCAGCCAGCCCAGAGAGACGGCATCGCGAACCATCCGCGCCCGCTCGCTGCTTAGGCCCGCCAGAAACTGCGCCATTGGCACAGCCCCGCCGTGGCTGACGCGGAAAGGTCGCGCCCATGCCGCCGCGAACACCTGTGCCGCTTCAACTCCTGCCACGCTGACATGCGCCGGGGCGGCCGCCAGCAGCAGGCGATGCTGGAATGCGGCCTCGGTCGCCGCGAAGCTCTCCAATTCATCCTTCAGTGCCCGCCCCAGCCGGTCATAGGCAGCCTGATTGACTTGCCTCACCTCTTGCAGCAAGGCTTCAAGGCGCGATGCCGTGTAGCTTTCAGGCAGCCGCTCCAACGCGTCCAGCAGGGCCGCGTAAAGCTCTGCATCTGCCCGGTTCAGCACCGCAAGCATGCGCGCCACAACGCCATTTGCGTAGCGCTGCAAAGCGATGGCGTGATGCACCGCCCGGTTTTCAAGGTCTGCTTGCCGCTGGCTCATTCAGTGCCCACTTTGCCAAGCGCGGGGCCATCCTCTGCGGCCTTTTCCAACTCGGCAGCGGGCTCAATATCCGGGGATAGCAGGCCGCGCCGCTGCTGTTCGCGAATGGCCGTCTCCCTGCTGATCAGGCCCGCACCCTGCATGGACAGAACCAACTGCGCCGATACCTCAGACAGGCTGCCCGCGCCGAATTCCTTGAACAAGCTCACCTTGCCGCCTTCACCCGTTTGCATCCAGTCAGCCATCAGTTGCAGGCATTGGTCGAGCGAGTCTTCAAAGTTTTCGACAATAGCCAGCAACTCCGATTTGTTGGCTTCGGCGTCATTGCTGGATTCGGTCGCTGTGCGGCTGCCTGGCTGCTTCATCAGCAATTCCGCGCCCGTCTGAATCATCTGCTGCTCCAGCGCATCCAGTGCCGCTGCGCCCGCGCTGATGGCTGCGCCGGAATGCTCCACGAAGTGCATTGCGCCGCCCTGTGGCAGCCGCACGGCGGTTGATGCGCCTACGCGCAAAGGCGCGCCATCCTCTGCCCCGGCAACAACCAGAATGGGCACGCGGGCCACATGCAAGATGGTGTCCTGGTCGCTTTGGCTTTGCCAGTGCTTGACATTCAGCCAGGCCAAATCGGCCAATGGCGGCTCGCCAGCCATGAAGCCCCGCTTGCGCCCGTAAAACGGCACAAACGGGATTTCTGGCATGCCCACGGTATCGCCGCCATCAATCTGCGTCCATTGCGCATGAGCGCCTGCCGGTTCCTCAAACAAGGCCCAGCGGCCCGGCTCCAGCAGGCGCACGCGGCGGATGGTCTTCTCGCCGTAATCGCCGTCCGGGATGGTTGCCGTTTCCAGCAGGCGCAATTGCGTCAAGCGGTAGCGGCCATTCACACGCTCCGCGCGCCAGCCCAGAATCTCATGATGGCGCACAAACACCAGATACGGGCGCATTCCCGCCGCCTTTTCCTGCGCGCGGATATTGCCCACGCCGTCAGGGCGGCGCGTGTAGTCCACCAGCACGCCACAGATGCCAAAAGCCAATGCCTCATGCATCAGGCGCTGCGCGAACACGTGCAGGCTGGAGCCTTCGCGGTCGATGTCATCCAGTAGCGCCTGCATCTCCGCGCCCGCCTCATTGACGGTCAATTGCCGCGAAAACGGTTTGCCCGCCATCACGGCCAGCGTGCGCCGGTAGGCGGGGAACAGGGTTGCTGTGTCCTTGCGCCATTGGTAGGCATCGTCATCCTCTGCGGGCCATTGCGGCAGATAGGCCCGGCCAGCGGCGCGCATGGCCGCTGTGCCGCCAATCAGGCAGTCGGCCAGATGCCAGGCGCGGGACAAGTGCGCAAGCTGCGTCGATGGTGTGGCAATGCCGGAGATGTTCATGTCAGCTATCAAATGCGCAATGCCGATACCACGGCCTTACGCTTCGCAATCGGGAAACGGTTCACCAAAAAATATCCCAGCGCATCGTTGGCGTGGTCGTGGCCGTTGTCTTTGTCTGGTTCGCCGTGAGCGTTGTATGCCTGCTGTTCCAGTGATTCGGTAAGGCGCGGACATGCATCCGTGTTGATGCGCCAGCGGCGCTCGCCCGCGTCGTTCAAAATCATCGCGTTTACCGCCAGCACGCGGTCACGCACGGCGGGATTGGCGCTGCCTACGCGTATTTGGAAGCCCGCCGCGCGCAAGATGCTCAAGTCAGATTCGCTGGCGTTCTTGCTGCTGGTGTTCGCGCTGCTGGCGTCAGGGTAAATGACGATGGGGTGCTCTGGATACCGCTCTTTCAATATCCGCGCCATGCTGGGCGTGTCACGCGCGCCCGTGATTTCCGCCACCGTCAGCGGCAGGCCATCACGAATCACGCTGATGACGGCTGTCCCATTCAGGACGTTGAAGTCTTCCCCCACGTGCAACACCTCGCCCGGCTGCGGGCTGGCGTCTGTGTGATTGAGTGCGCGGTCGAAATCCGGATACACGCTGCCGCTGTTCAGGTTCGTGAATTTGCCGTGCAAATACGCATCAACCAGCTGCGGCGGGTAGCTTTGCCGCAGAGATTCGATGTAGTCCGCCGGCAGGTTCGCCTCGTTGTCATACGTGCTGGCCTGAATCAGGCCATACAACGAGCGCAGTTCCGGCTTGGCCGCTGGCTCCTTGACCCACTGGTTGTAGGTGAACTTGAAGCCTTCCGGCGTCGTTGTCACATCCACGCGGTTTTGCAGGCCCTCAACCTTGTAGCGCATGCGGGCGATGATTTTTCGCCATGCGTGCTGCGCTTTTTCGGTCGGCAGGGTGTCCAGCTCATCAACCAGCGCATGCCCGATTTTGAAGCCGATGATGCTTCCGGGGTTATCCATCGAGCGGCAAATGATTTTGCAGCGCTCCAAGCCGCCATACAGCAGCTTGACCTCCTTTGCCGATGTGGCGATGCTGGTTTCAAAACCAAAATCAGCAGCCACTTCCTCCACCGTCGGATAAAAGATGTCCCGAATCTGCGGGTAGGTCGGCGCGAAATAGCCGGCATTCACGCCGGGATAGGCCAGCGCGTGCATCATGAGAGCCGCGCACCCTACCCACGTTTTACCGCCCCCGAAACCGCATACGAACGCCCGGTATTTGTGCGGCATCTCCAAGAAGTCGCATTGCGGGTCATTCAGCTTCGGCAACTGCCCCGTCCTTGCGGGCAGACACCCGCTGAATGACAACCTGCACCGGGGGCATGTTGTCTTGCTTGTCTTCGTTGTCGGTCACAGCCAGCGCCGCCAGCGCCAATTCGCGCGCCGCAACAAACACGCCGGCCACCGTGCGCAAATCAACAGGCGTCAGCGCATCCCGCAGGTGGGCAGCCGCTTTGGCCTTCAACGCGCGCGCCGCTTGCAAGTCTTCTGCATTCCATTTGGCAAGCGCCTCTGCCCGGTCAAACGTCAGGGCTTGTTGTGCCGTTTTGCTTACCTTTTGCGCCTGCTGGCGGCGCTCATCGCGCCACTTTTCGCGCGCGGCGCGCCTCATCATGGGAGATGCCTTGATGCCAAACGCTTGCGCAATTTCACGTAGAGACTTGCTGCTGTTGATATACGCCAGCTTGATAGTCTCCCAATCCACTTCCCGGCTCGGTGTCATCTGTGCAACGTCAAAATCTCTGCCGGGCTGATGTAAAGCTCACCCTTGGGGATGCCCAGGTGGTTCAACAAGCGTTCTTTCTCCGCCTTGTCTTTGCAGACTACCGTCACGTAGTAGTCCACGTTCTGGCTGTCGGCCTTTTCCTCTTTCATGGCCTGCCGCTCTGCCTTGATCTGCTCCAGGTTGTTCTTGGCTTCCTTGGCCTGCGCAGAATCGCCGAACAGTTCATCGAGCGCTTCAACGCCGCCCATGATGAATTCCACATCCACGCGCTCAAAGCCCATATCGTCGAAGCTGACTTGCTTGCCCAGCTCTGCCAGCAATTCGGCGTCCCATGAGCCTTGCAAGTTCTGGTTGTTCAGGCGGACAAGGGCCTTGGCCTCTTGTTCTGGCGTGAACTCAACGATGCTGACTTCAATCTGGTAGTCGTTGCTGAATGTCCCGTCATCGTTGGCGTGGAACTTTTCCAGAAAGTCAATGGTGTGAAGGCGCTGATGGCCGCCCACCAGATTGCCGGTTTGCTTGTTGAAAACAGGCGTGTCCATCACGCCGATTTCTTTCACGCTGGCGCGGAGCTTCTTGCGCGCGCTTTCGCTCATGCGACGCGGGTTCAGCGGGTGTTCGTGAATCTGGCTGCGCCAAACCAGCTCAACCGTGCCGCTTTGGAACTTGGTTTTCGCCATACATCCTCTCCCTCACAAGCGCCACCTCCACATCAGGAAACGCTTGCGCAATCTTTTCAAAGTCCGCCGGGTAGTGCTGCTTCACCAGGGCGAGGTCTTTCGCATCCAGGCTGCGGAAAGAGTGCCCCAGCAGACGAGATTCCGGGGACACCATCAGCTTGCGCATCTGCACGTAGTGCGTGACGTTTTCCTTCGACCAGTAGGCCAGCGGGAAAAAGCGCCCGCGCTTGGCATCAACCGAGCCAGAGCGCTTAATCATGGCGTTGCGAATAACGCTGTCTTTCGCCCTCTCGCCTGCCGCAATCCAATGGCAGCCAAACGCCTGCCGAACATGGGCATATACATCCGCTACCTTCACGCGCGGCAGGCCCCAGTCTGGTTTGCAATACACGCCCGTGCGGTAGAAGTCGGACAGCTCGAAATGGGGAATGCGGTAAATCTCCAGCCCATACTTGGCCTCCGCCCATTTCAAAACGGCCTCCTGAAAACTCAAGCCCGCGACCTGATACATGAAAAAGGCATGCACCGTTTTGAAATGGCGGGCGCACAAGTCCAGCACCACGGCTGAATCTTTGCCGCCCGAGTAGCTCACGATGACTTCTTGCGTCAGCGCTGCCTGCCGCTGGATGGCAGAAAACAGCGTTTCAGCCACCAGCCAGACCTGCGGAGCTGCGGGCGGCGCGATAACCCGCGCGGTTGGCCTGCGCCACGCTCTTGCCTGCGCGGGCGGCGCGCAATACAGCGGCCCGGTACGCCCGGTTCTCCTTCGTGCCGCGCCCGCCTTCGCCGCCCATCGAGTAGCGGCGCTCCGCTTGCAGCCCGGCCCAGCCGCCACGGCCGCCGCCCCTGTATGAGAGCGCCATGCCCCGCGACAGCTCGCGGGCGCGCGTATTGCGCTCCTGGATGCTTTCCTTTTTCTGTTTGCGTGTGCGCCCTTTCACTTTGGGCAGCGTTTCGCGAGATGCATTAGCGTCAAAGTTCTGACGATAAGTAGTTGCCATTTCGGTTCTCCAATCCGGCGGCAATAAAAAAGCCGCTCAGAGAGCGGCTGGCGAATCAGGGGCAGGCGGCCTTAAACGGTTTCGGGCACACGTTTGACGCCGTCGCGCTTTTTGCGGCGGCCTTCATATTCAAAGTCGCACCAAAGCGCCTCCCCGCGCAGGGGGAATATCTGGTCTTCTGGGACGTCGAACAGGTGAAGCCGCCCCGAAACGGGCGCTGGCTCCACCGGAAAGACGTCGCCGAACACCCACGCATACAAGCCGGGCGACCATTCGCCGCCATCGGCCTCCACTTCTTCACGCGTGGCCGGGCGCACGTCGAGCAACTCCACCACGCACATTTGGCAGCCCAGCGGGGCAGGTAGCACCTGCTTTTTGCCGTCTACCTCTACCTCGACCCAAACGCCACTGTCGTGCTTGCTGGCACAAATCAGCAGCTCGCCTCGGTGGCTGGTTGTCCACGTGCGGAATTCCAGCTTTTTCCGCCCGTCATTAATGTGCAGCGCCCAGGGCTGGCGCACTGATAAAGCCTTCATATTGCCTTTCGGGTGATTAAAAGAGCCATTTTATCGCATTGTGCGCTGTTTTTGCCTTGGCTATTAGCCCAAAGAAGATATTGGCATCAATTTTGCGCGGCGCCAGCGCAGACTGGTTTCCTGCACAATCGCGGCATGATTCCATCCCCCGAACGGCACCAGCCCACACACGCCTACTTTTTGGAGTTGCGCTCACGCATAAACGCCAGCGCGAACTGGATTGCGCACAACACGGGTATCAGCCGCCGAAGGCTGGACTACCTTGCAATGGGCAGGCGCGGAGATGCTGCCGTGGTGATGAGCTACCCGGAGCAATTCATCCTTGAGGCGCTCGCAGAGCATGCAGAGCGCATTCCGGGCAAAAAATTTGTCCGTTCGCCGAAAGCATGAAAAAAGCCCCGCCAGCATTTGCTTGACGGGGCCATTTGGGCGCACCTCTCCCGCTGTATCGCGCCATGCAACGTAGTCATCGGCAGAGCATGGGAAACCAACGGGGATTCGCCGCGCGACACGCCTTTTCCTTTTGCGTGTGCCATCGGCGGAGCATTTATAACACATCAGCCCGCGCCGCGCAAGCGTTTTTTCATCACCTCATAGGCGCGGGCTTCGCAGTCATCCAACAGATTGAGCGCCTCGCGCAGCGGGCTTCGCGCTGGCGCGTGGCGTTTGCCCGTGCCCACACATGAGCGGCAGGCCATGCCCAGCACCGGGGAGCCGGGCAATTTGGAGTAGCCGCGCCCCCTGCATTTCGGGCAGGCGTCATCCAGCCAATGCACCAGCGCCCGCTGCGCCAGTTCTGCCGGGGCTTCGTGTCCACGCTTGCCCGCCCACGCCGTCAGGCGCGCCAGTGCAGCGGGCCACGATTTCAGGCCATTCATAAAAAGCCGCGCGTCCATTACATCATCGCCTGCTGGCTTCGCGCTTCCGTCCCATTCGCTTTTCAGGCGCAACAAAACCGCACCCAGCATGCTGTGCGTCATGCCTGCGGCCATCAGCACATCCGCGTCTGTGCGCCGGTCTGGCTCCACTTTCAGGTTGTGCGAATGCACCGCAACCGAGTAGCGTTCGGCCACTGTCCGCGCTTCATCATTCAGCATCTGCTGCTTCTCCTTACGTTATTCCTCTGCGGCTGCTGTCGCGCTGAACCGCACGCCGTGCTGCGCGCCCCAGGCATACACATACTCCATCAGCTCCGCGCACTCGGCGCGCGTCAGACGCGATGTGCGCTCAAACACAATGTCCACGCCGTGCCCGTCCAGCGCGGGCAGCACCTCCACTTGTTCGCCGCGCGCGCGCAGCCACGCGGCTGTCATCAGCCTTTTCCACGTGGTGACGTCCCGCTTTTTGCCGGCCCATTCGATTTGCTCAGCAACATCGCCCAGCGTGGCATGCAGCCGGGCGTTTTGGTCAAGGCTGCGCCTGGCAGGCCGCAGCTCTACCTCCAGCCGGGTTCCTTCGCCGCCCGCAATCAGCCAGCCTTTGGCCCGCTGCCAAATGGCTTGCAAAGCGGCGTGCGCCTGTTGCGGGTTGTGCAGTTGCAGCGTCATGCGTTCAGTCGTCATACAGGGACTCCATCCGATCAAGCTCTTGCGCGCGGGCACGGTCAAACTGCACCACGGCGCGGGCCGGGGCCTCGGAAATCAAGTCAAACACTGGCGGCCTCCTTTTCCAGCGCGCGCGCCTTGGCGCGGTAGGTGTCACGTATCTGGCGCAACTCGGCTGCCGTCCACTTGCGCGGCGTCTGGTCGGCTTCCAGTGCCTCTACCTGCGCCAGCCCAATGCGGTCAATCAGGCCCAGCCGGTAATCGACGGCGCGCCCCGCGCCGTACCGGTTGCACTGCTTGCGTTGGCCGTGGCAGTTGCGCTCGTCAAAGCGGCATTGCGGCGCGGAACCGACGGAGCGGTAGTGCCCCGCGTCGTAGCGCCCGCCGACATCGCCCTCGCCCAGTGGCAGGCCACAGCAAATGCAGGGCTTTCCAGCATCGCGCAGGCGGATGTACCGGTTGAAGGCCGCCTGCGCTTCCCGCATCCATTCGGAGCGCGTCTTCAGAGCTTCGCGCCGCTGCTTGTCAGCTTGCCGCTCTTGGCGGCGCGCCAGCAGTTGCGCGCGCTTTTGCTCTTGTGCCCGTTGCGACTTGGCCAGCGACAAGGCGCACGCCGGGCTGCACACTTTTTGCATGGGCAGGGCGGGGACAAATGGGGCCTTGCAGACTTTGCATACCTTTGGCTTTTTTGGCCTCATCGCTCACCCCCTAGCAACTCGCGCTCGGCCAGCCGCGCATACCCAATCAAGTCAGTCCAGCTATCGACATACGCCGGATCGCCATTGACAATGCGCCCCATCTTGTGCGCCACCATCTCCAGCGCTTCCTTCTGGCTGTCCGTCATACCCGCCCAGCTCCGGCCTGAAGCCAGCGCCTGCTTGATCGCCTGCGTGATGCGCGCATGCTCATCGAACTCACCATACCGGCTGCCACGCTCGGCCAGCACGGCATCAATGCCAGCGCTCAAGCCATCCTTGACCACTGCCTCGCCCGCCATCTCGCGCACTGGCAACGCCAGCATCTGCGCCTCTTTCATAGCCATTCCCTGTCCTTTCCTGTATTTCCTTTGCGCCACTGATCCACGTAGTCACCCTTGACGGCATCCCACCACCGCGTGCCATTGACGTAGGCGCGGAATTTCTCCACGCCCCATCGCCTGCGATACACGATGAGCTGCCGCACCCAGCAGCGATGCCGCCGGGTTTGCTCGTCTGATTCGGGGTCAAAGTCCGGTTGCAAAACCTGCCTCCCGCCAGCGAATGCCCGCCCTGATCTGATGCACCAGCGCGCGCGAGACGCCAAACTGTGCGGACAGCTCTGTCAGCGTCCCGTCGGCGGCGCGAATCCGGCGAGCCTGCTCCATCGTCAGCTTGGCCCTTCCTTGCTGAATCGCTGTGCGGCGCTGCCTGGCGGCCCGAATCAGAGGGTTGGCCTTGCCGTGGTTTTCCAGCAGCACCTGCGCGCGCGGCTGCACAACCATGTGCGCCGGGTTCAGGCACGCGGCGCATCCGCACGTCATGCGCACCACGCGGCTTTTGCCCGGTTTGCGGCCATGCGTCCAGAGCCAGACGAACACGCGGGCGCTTCCTGCCGCGCCATTCACTTTGATATTGGGCAAAGTGCCCACTTTTGCGCCAGTCCACACCCAGCAGGCGTCATCGTCCGTAGGGTCAATCTCGCAAAGCGCCCGCACCTCTTCCAGGCTACTGACGGCATACCGGCATTGGTAAGAGATGCCGTAGCGCCCGGCGGCCTGCTGAACAGAATGCGCCGTGCGCCCCAGCCGCTTTGCAAGCTCCTTGGCCCCGTGCAGCGGGTAGTGCTCGCGCAGGAGTGCCAGCTCGGCCGTTGTCCACTCCTTGCGTGACGGTTTGCCGCTCATGCCGCCCTCCTGCCGCGCTTTGCGCACTGCGGGCGCTTTTCACGCGCCGCCCGCCTGGCCGCATACACGCGCGAGATGCGCACGCCGTAGCGCAGCGCCAGCACCCCGGCGGGCAGCGCCGACTGCACAAACACCGCATCCAGCTGGGTCTCGCTCAGAACCTCTGGCGCGGCGGCCTCCGCTTTGCGGCGCGCCTGGGGCGCGGCGTCAGCTTTCAGGGCAACGCCGTAGCGCTTGGCAAAAGCCTTCACCGCCGAAGGCGTGCGGCCCAGATCATGAGCGGCTTGCACCACAGTCCGGCGCGCCGCGTTTTCGCGCAGCCATGCCAGCTCGCGCGTTGTCCACGGTTTGCGCTCGTTCATGCGGCCGCTCCTCTCAATCCAAAATGCCCATTCATTAATGCATTCCTTGTTTTGATTAATTGCCGATTCAAGATAGCCCCCTGCTTTTCAGACTGGACGCTCTGGCGGGGGCTTGAATCGACCGTTGCGGAGCAGGGCCGCCCCAATTGCTGAATTTCGTTTTTGGGCCGTCATAAAACAAACCCATTGCACCAGTGCGCCCCTGCCTGTTTTTCAAAACGGAAAGTTCGGCGTAATTTGTCCAGTCGCCGCCAATGTCTGGTTTGTCTGCCGCTTCGCGATGCAGGCCCAGCACCACGTCGGCGTCTTGCTCGAAGGAGCCGGAATCCCGGAAGTCGGACAACATGGGCCTGCGATTGACGCGCTTTTCAATTTCGCGATTCAATTGCGCCAGTGCAATCACCACAATATCAAGCTCTTTTGCAAGGGACTTAAGCCCGGTCGTAATTTCTTCAATCTGGTATGCGCGGCTTTGTTTGCTATCTACGCCCGCCATTAACCCGACATAATCCACCAGCAAAACATTGAGTGAATGCAGCCGCTTGAGATTGCGGGCTTTGGCGCGCAGCCGGTGAATCGTCATGCGCGCGCCCGGCTCGTCGCTGACGTAAAAATTCAGGTTCCGCGCGCGCTCCGCCCCCGCAATCACGTCAGTCCAGTTAAGACCATCGCCGCGATTGGGGCGAATCACGCTCGAAAGCGGCACGCCGCCCAAAATGGCTGTCATGCGGTCGCGCACGTCGCGATGGGGCATTTCCATACTCATCATCCCCACCGAGTAGTCCTGCGCCATGTGCAGCCCGATACTCATCGCCAGCGCCGTTTTGCCGTGCGCTGGGCGCGCGCCAATCACCACCAGCTTGCCCGGCAGCAGGCCGCCTTCGAGGTAGTCGTCCAGGTCTGCCAGCCCGGTAGGCCACGCGCGCACCTTGCCGTCGGCGCGCTCTTCCAGCAGCGCCGTGTGCGCCACCATGCCCTCATAGGCGCTTACCCACTCATCACGCGGCGCGTCCTGCGCCAGCGACGCCAGCCGCGATTGCGCCTGCTCCACGCGCTCGGCGATGGGGCGCGAGGTGTCATGCGCAAGGTCGAACACCTCGCCGCTGATGGACAGCAACTGGCGGGCCTTGTAGCGCTCCACCACGATTTCGGCGTGGCGGCGGGCATTGGCCGCGCTGGGCACGTATTGCGCCATCTCGTTGAGCGACGCAAGGGACACCCGCCCATCCAGCCCCTCGAACACCGTCACCACATCTGCGGCCTTGCCCGCGCACAGCTGGCGGGCCAGTTCCGTGAAAACAGCGCGGTTCAGCGGGTCGGAAAAATGCTCCGGCAAGAGGATGTCGCTGACCCGGTCAAAGCTGGCGTTGTCCAGCAAACAAGCCCCCAGCAGGCAAGCCTCGGACTCCAGGCTGGACAGCTCTGGCCGGGGCGCGGCCATGCCGTCCCCGGCCATTTCCGGCGGCAGGTCAAAGGCGCTCATGCAGCCACCTCCTGCCCCGCTTCATCCGGCTCCAGCGCGGCCTGCGCAGCCTCATACGCCCGCTGGGCTTGCATGCCAGCTGTCGTCAGCGCATAGCTGCCGTCAGACGTGGCGTACCACAGGCGCAGCCAGTTCCCCCGGACGCAGTTGCGGAACTTTGCCCGCCAGTCGCTTTGCCGCGTCTGGGCTTCGCCGTACTTGCGGCGAAATTCGGCCCAGGCCAGCAGCAAAAACTCTTCTGGCAATCCTGCCTCGTCAGCGTAGGCAAAGATGGGGTCTGCCCCAGCGATGGGTTGCTGTCCGGCGGATTTGACTTTTGCAAGCCATGCAGCGAACGTGATCGGCCCAGACCGCGAGCACCGCGAACGTTTCGACCCGGCCCCGGCATCTGTCCCCTCCGCTTCTGCGGGGGGGACTATAGGGGGGGTATAAATATTATTTATTGAATCAGGAATCAGCCGGATTTGCACCGTGCTTGCACCGTTATTGCACCGTTCCTGCACCGTGCTTGCACCGTTATTGCCCTGAACTTGCGCGCTAACCTCTTGATGTTGCTGCAAAATTTCATCGTTTGCACGCTGCGCTTCACCGGCCGTTGCTATCATTTTTTCTAGCGCCTCACCGGCTGGCGCTATCATTTTTTCGGGTGTCTTTTCTGCGCCACACCCTTCACCGCCAGGCGCTGGGATCGTGCTTTCGCACTCCGTTTTGTGCGGATGCTGGTGTTTGCTGAAGTTGGTGACTTGGATGTAGCGCTTGCCGCCCACGGCGTATCGCTCAATCACGCCGATACCTGCCAGCACGCCCAGCAGCGCATCGCAATCCACGTTGTCGGCTGGGAAAATGTCCAGCTTGATTTGCTTGGGCTTGTCTTCCAGGCGGCCTTCGCGGTCGGCCACTGTCCACAAGCCGATAAAAAGCAGACGGGCCTCAAAAGGCAGTTCCACCAGGTCTGCATCGCGGAAAAATCCGGGTTTGATATTGCGGGCGCGTGCCATCAGAGCGCCTCCGTTGCGTGAGTGCATCCGCGCCACGCGGCCCGGCTTTGCTGCATGAGTTGCGGCATATCCGCATCTCCTCTCAAAGAACCACGAAAAGCCGCTGCGGCAGGGCGGTGGCACACGCCTTTTCCCCCGTCGGGTAGCCGGGCGGACAAAAACATCACAAAAGCCCTCTGGCCCGTTCCATCGCCGCCACCGTGGCGGGCGAGCGCATGGCGACCAGCCGCGCTACTTGACGCGCCAATCCGCGCGCCCGCGCCCGGTATTCGCCCCGCCTGTCCGGCTGCGACTCGCACAGCGACATGAGCGCGGCAATGCGGAAGTTGTGCGCCTCAATGTGGCGCTCCAGCTGCTCGTCCGTCATTGCGGCTCCTTGCTTGCTCGTGCGCGTCTTTTTGACGGCCCCAGAAAGTGCCGTGGCACCGGTCGGCCTTTGCGGACAAGCGCCGCGATGACGCGGTCGGATATGGCTGCCGGAAGCACTTGCGGCCACTGATAAACAGCCGACGGAGTGATGTCGATAGCGCGGGCAAGCGCTGCCGCGCTATCGAAAAGTTGAATGGCCTCATCTTTAGTCATTCGGCTATGTTAGCGAACTTTTTAGCAGATGGCAACACACTCTAACCAGCAAAGCAAGTATGCTTATGCTATGAGCACGCTACAAGCACGCATGGAAGAACTGATGCGGGAAACCGGCTTGACTGTTGGACAGATAGCCAAGATCTGTAACGTCACGTCTTCAGCCGTCACCCAGTGGAAGGATGGCCCAGTGCGAAGCATTCGCATCTCTGCCGCCGCGCGTTTGGCTGCGCACACGCCCTTCGAGGCTATGTGGATTGCCACGGGGGCAGGCCGCAAGTATCAAAACGCCGACGAGCACGCGCAGGCGTATGCACCTATTTCAGAGCGGCAACACCAGCCCATCTTGTCATGGGAACACCCGCAAGATTTGCCAGAGGGCGAGTTCATCTTCATCCCTTTGATGGATATTCACGTATCCGCCGGGCATGGCAAGGAACAGGTGATTGATGTCGATACCGTTCGCGAGCGGGCTTTGGCGTTTCGCGCCGAATGGATACGTAAGATGCGGCTTTCGCCCGCCAAACTGGTTGCGTTCATGGCATCCGGCGACTCAATGGAGCCGCGCATTCAAGACGGGGATGCGCTGGTCATAGATACTTCACAGAGACAAATCATGGACGGCAAGGTTTACGCGCTATATTATGAAGGCGGCGAAAGAGTAAAGCGCCTGTTCAAAAAGCCGGATGGCAGCCTGTTAGTCAGGTCTGATAACAGCAGCAAATACCCCGATATGCTTGTTCCAGTGAATGAGCTGGAGTATATCCGCATTATCGGGCGGGTTGTGCATATCGCAGGCGAAGGTGGTCTATGAATTTTATTTAATATCGGGAAGGAGAAAATAAATGGCCAGCTATGTAAATGCTTCACTTCTGCCAGACGAGCATATTGTCTATCAGGGCAGGCGCAGCATCCGCGCGTCATGGCTCATCATAGGGTTTTTTGGTTTCTTGGCGTTGAGCTTTGGCATGGCCTCAATCATGAGTGACCAAGCGGAGCCGATGCGTTATGCAGCGCTGGGATGCGCGTTCATTGCAGCGTGCCCATTCATCGAGAGGCACGTTACGGAGATTGCGATTACCAACAAGCGCATCATCGCAAAATTTGGCCTCATATCGCGGCAAACAATCGAAATCAATCTGCACAAAGTCGAAAGCACCCAAGTTCATCAGGGCGTTTTTGGGCGATTGTTGAACTACGGCTCCATAGTCATTTCTGGCGCAGGAAATCCTCAGGCATCTATCCCGTATATCGAAAACCCGCTCGAATTTCGCCGCCAATGCATGGCAATGCTTGATGGTCTCGATGCCGCCCAAAAATAATGCTATCCATTGTATTTTGTTTGGTTGTGGGAATCACCGATGGCGACACCTTGACCGCCCGTTGTGGTGAGCCTGGCCAATACCAGCAGGAGAAAATCCGGCTGGCCGGTATTGACGCACCCGAAAGAAAGCAGCCATACGGCAACAAGGCGCGGCAGGCGCTGTCCGCGCTTTGTCACGAACAGGCCGCCCGTATCACCATGCGCAGCAAGGACAGATACGGGCGCACGATTGCAGACGTTCAATGCCAGGGCAAGGACGCAGGCGCGTTCATGGTTCGCGGCGGCTGGGCGATGGTTTACACGCAATACGCCAGCCAGCACCAGCACCTGCTGCCCTTGCAACAGGCGGCGCGGCGTGAGCGCGCCGGGCAATGGCAGTTGCTACGGCAGGGCATCGAGCCCGTGCCGCCGTGGGAGGGGAGGAAAAAATGAA
>ERZ773070.703-NODE-703-length-23269-cov-15.170587_pt1 | contig 23269 bp, 17 predicted proteins | sample MGYA00580618_ERZ773070 | MGnify/ENA primary metagenome ERZ773070 (study PRJEB29015, sample SAMEA2738023) | human oral metagenome | biome: human oral; feature: human-associated habitat; material: dental | place: China | collected 2019 ... | reverse complement strand
CGCCGCCGGAGACCTCAAGCATCTTCCCGAGGATCGAGCCGAAGCCGATGATCAGCGCCAGGAAGCCGAGCGTCCCGCCCACACCGGCCTCGATCGTGTCGCCGAGGGCGTCCAGAGGCGTGCCGGTCACAATGCCGACGCCGAAGGCGGCCAGTGTCAGTGCGAGAGCGGGGGTGGAGCTTGACCTTGACGATCAGCACCACAATCAGTGCGATGGCGACAATGAGTACGCATATCAGTGCCGGTGCGGACATAGATGTTCCTTGCAGGATTAGGGGGGCGTTCATAAACGGAGCCTCGTCGCTCCGACGGTGGCCGTGCACTGACGCGCGGCTCGCCCCGGTCGAAGTGATAGAAGATTATCGACCTGATAAAAGTGTGTCAAGCGCCGGGACGTACTGCCCCGGGTGCCGGTCGTCGGGGCACGCAGACGGGCTCCCCTCTCCGGGCGCCGGGACGATGCCGGCGCCCGGAGGAGCGCCCGGCAGCGGCCCGGCCGGCGCGGGGCGTCTCAGTCCTCCCGCTCGGAGGCCGATTCGGCGGCCTGCGTCCGCTCGCGCCACCCCGCGAAGGGGCTCCGCCCGGAACCGGTGAGGGTCGCCCCGGGAGAGGGGATCTTCCTGGTCGTCGCCACCGGCTCGGCCTCACCGCCGGTGGACCGGCGCCTCGCCGCACCGGCCTGCGCACGGCGCGGCGGGACCTGCGCCGTCCTCGCCTCGCGTCGCGGACCCGCGCCGGCCTGCGCACGACGGCGGTTCCCGGCCTCGGGCGGCGCCCCTCTCCCCTCCTCGGCCCTCTCGGCCTGGCCGGCCCCGTCCGTCCTGCCAGCGCCCTCGCCGTCGTCGCGGACGCGGCGGGACTCACGGGCGGCGGACCGGTCCCGAGGGGCCCCGGCGGCGGCACGCCGGGACTCGCGCGCACCGTGCACGGAGGCGTCAGCGGCCTCGTCGGCCGCCGTCGCCCTGCGGGTGGTCAGTCGGTGGTGGGTGGTGGGGTGGGTGAGGACCGCGACGGCGATGAGCCCGACCCCGACCTCCAGGGCGATGAAGAGGCACAGGTACCCGGGGTGCGGGCCGACCTGGGCCAGCCTGCCGGGACCGATCGGCCCGGAGGCGCCCAGGGCGAGAGCCAGGCAGCCGAGCGTCACGATGAGGGTCGCGGCCAGAGCGGCCAGGAGGGCCTCGCCGAGCTCGAGCTCGAGTAGCACTCGGCGTCGGCGCCAGGCCGCGCCCATGGCGGCGAGCGTGATGACCATGGGCAGGTAGACGCCCACGGCCCCCAGCGGCGCGGTGGGCAGCAGCCCCAGCACGGGCATGGCGGGGACCGCGTCGGTGATGACGACGTCGGGGGAGAACAGGGTGCCCGTCCCCACGGTGAATCCGGGACCGGCCATCCAGGCCAGCGCCCACACGAGCATGGTCGGCGCCCAGCCGGCCTGCAGCACGATCAGCCCGGCGGAGGCCACGATCCCCCCGGCGGACAGGGCGTCGTGAAGACGACCGACGCGCCCGGCACCCGTGATGACGGCCGCCAAGGCGACGACGGCGACCAGTGCCGCGATGGCGAGGGCCGTGCTGCGCACGAGGGTGAGAGCGGGGTCCACCCAGCGCGGACGGCGCGTCCACCACCGGGCCATGCCCGCCGAGCCCCGTCCGGCGCGCTGCAGGTGGCCGAAGACGATGAGCGCCGTCAGCGCGCCGAGCCCCAGCACCGCCGTCCACATGCGCGAGCCCGCCGGGCCCGAGGCCGCGGCGATGAGGGCCGCGCCCGCCATAGCGGTCAGGACCGCCCACAGCCCCGACATCAGGCGGACGAGTCGCGAGCGGCGCACCGACCACCGGGTGATGAGCGCCTGGAGGACGGTCAGGCCCAGCAGCGGCAGGCCGACGGCGCCGTCGGGGCTCGCCGCGCTCCCCCACGCCCCGCCCAGGCCCAGGCCCCACAGTCCGGTGGCGGTGCGCAGGGCGGTGCCCACCGACAGCGCCGCGGCGGCATCCATGGAGGAGGTGGCGGCGAAGACGGCCAGCGTGGGGACGACGACGAGCAGCCAGCCCGCCAGGACCGACTCCACGCCCGTGCGCACCGCGAAGGGCCAGTCGGCGGGCACCACACGGCGCAGCCCGCCGGCGCGGGCAGTCCCCGCGGCCTCCGAGACGACCCGGTCCCGTCGCGCCTGGGTGTCGCCGGCGCTCACATCTGCCCCGCCGCGCCGGCGGCCTTCCGGTACAGCTCGCGGGCGAGGGCCGCGGTCTCGCTGGGCGTGCGCCCCACGTGCACGCCCGCGGCCTCCAGAGCCTCCTTCTTGGCCTGGGCGGTGCCGGCCGAGCCGGAGACGATGGCGCCGGCGTGCCCCATGGTCTTGCCCTCCGGGGCGGTGAAGCCGGCGACGTAGGCGACCACGGGCTTGGTCATGGAGGAGCGGATGTAGGCGGCGGCGCGCTCCTCGGCGTCCCCCCCGATCTCCCCGATCATGACGACCAGGCGCGTGTCGGGGTCGGCCTCGAAGGCCTCCAGGGCCTCGATGTGGGTGGTGCCGACCACGGGGTCGCCGCCGATGCCGATGCACGTGGTGAAGCCGAGGTCGCGCAGCTCGTGCATGAGCTGGTAGGTCAGCGTGCCCGACTTGGAGACCAGGCCGATGGGGCCGGGGCCGGTGATGTCGGGCGGGGTGATGCCGACGTTGGAGCGGGCCGGGGAGATGATGCCCGGGCAGTTCGGGCCGATGACCTGCACGCCGCGGTCGGCGGCGTAGGCACGGGCGTAGGTGGCGTCGGCCACGGGGATACCCTCGGTGATGACGACGACGAGGCGCATGCCGGCGTCGACGGCCTCGACGATCGCCCCCTTGGCGAAGGCCGGGGGCACGAAGATCACGGAGACGGCGGCGTCGGTGGCCCTTCTGGCCTCGGCGACGGTGCCGTGGACCGGGATCTCGACGGCGCCCGCGCTCACGCCCAGCGGCTCGGCGCCCGGACCGAGGGGGGTCACGTCGAAGGCGACGGCGGTGCCGGCCTTGCGCGGGTTGACACCGGCGACGACCTTGGTGCCGGCGCACAGCATGCGGCGGGTGTGCTTGCGGCCCTCGGAGCCGGTCATGCCCTGGACGACGACGCGGTCGTTCTCGGTGAGGAAGATGCTCATGGCTCAGGCCCCCTGCGTGGTGTCGGTGTCGTGGGCGATGGCGGTGACGACGTCTGCGGCGCCGTCCATGGTCTCGACGACGGTGACGCCCGGTAGGGCCGCCTCTGCGAGGATCCGGTGCGCCTCTTCGGCGTTGTTGCCGTCCAGGCGCACGACGATCGGCTTGTCGAAGCCCTCCAGGGAGCCGACGGCGGTCACGATGCCGGTGGCGACGGTGTCGCAGGAGGTGATACCGCCGAAGACGTTGACGAGGATGGCGCGCACCTGCGGGTCGGAGGCGACCACCTCCAGGCCGGTGGCCATGACCTCGGCCGACGAGCCCCCGCCCAGGTCCAGGAAGTTGGCCGGGCGCATGCCGCCGTGGCGCTCGCCGGCCCCGGCGACGACGTCGAGGGTGGACATGACCAGCCCGGCACCGTTGCCGAGCACCCCGACCTCGCCGGCCAGACGCACGTAGTTCAGGCCGACCTCCTTGGCGCGGGTCTCGAGCGGGTCGGCGTCGGCCGCGCTCGTGAAGACGGCGTGCTCGGGGTGGCGGAAGGCGGCGTTGTCGTCGAGCGTGACCTTGCCGTCCAGAGCCAGGATGGTGCCGTCGGTCGTCATGACGAGGGGGTTGACCTCCACGAGGGTGGCGTCCTCGGCGGTGAAGACCTCCCACAGGCGGGTGACGACCTCGGCGATCCGGGTGGCGGTGGGGCCGGGCTCGAAGCCCGCGGTCTCGACGACGCTCGCGGCGACGTCGTCGGTCAGTCCGGTCAGGGGGTCGATGGCGACGCGGGCGAGTGCTTCGGGGCGCTCGGCGGCGAGGGTCTCGATGTCCATGCCGCCCTCGCGCGAGCACATGGCCAGGTAGCGGCGCTCGGCGCGATCCAGGAGGATGGAGAAGTAGTACTCGGCCTCGATATCGGCGCCGTCGGCGATCAGGACGGTGCGCACCGTGTGCCCCTTGATGTCCATGCCGAGGATCTCGGAGGCGCGCTGCTCGGCCTCCGCCGCGCTGCGGGCGAGCTTGACGCCGCCGGCCTTGCCGCGGCCGCCGGTCCTGACCTGGGCCTTGACAACGACCAGCGATGAGCCGGAGCCGAAGAGCTCCGCCGCGACCTCGCGCGCCTGCTCGGGTGTGGTGGCGATCGCTCCGCCCAGCACGGGGACCCCGTGCTCGCGGAACAGCTCCCGCGCCTGGTACTCGTACAGATCCATGCGCTCGTCCTCTCAGGATCGTTTCTAGCAGCTCGAGGCGGTCGGCCGGGCCAGCCCCAGCGCCTTCCGGGCTGAGCCTAACGTCCCGGTCCGCCCCTTCGTGCGATCATGACGGACCTGCGCGTCGAGGACGCGCCGCCCGGGGCGCGCTGCTGCGGGTCTTTGCACCAGGAGCAGTACCAGGACGCCCGGATCCCCGGAGCCGCGAGAGCATCACGCCGGCAGCCGAAGGACTCACAATTGTCAGAGACACGCGGTAGCCTGGGTCACGGGCGTCTGGCCCTCTCTCGCAAGGAACCCCCATGAAGACTTATCTGACCGCGACATACCTGAAAGTGACAGAACACGGCTGCATGCACAAGCTGTGCGAGACTGTGCAGGCATGCCTGGCCAGCGCGGTCGACGGCGAGTCGGACGTCAATCTCGACGAGGTTCGCGAGCTTCCCACTGCCGGCTCGATCTACCTGGCACTCCAGGTGCGGGCCAACAGCGCCCAGGCCGCAGCCGAACGTGCCGAGCACGTATACTCCAGCGTCATCAATATGATGGGGCCTGCAGCCAGTGGCCTCTCTCGGCGTCAAACCTCTCTGTCGTACGCCTGACGCCCCTATGGACGACAATTCCCACGGCCACATCCTGACGCTGCAGGCCCGCAGGTGGGTCGAAAGCCATGCCGGAGAGCTCGTGGCCACCCTCGGCAGCGTCATCATTATGGTGCCGAGTTTCTTCAGCGGCTCTAACCCCAAGGATTATCTCGACCACCCTTGGTGGTGGTGGACCTGCGCCCTCCTCTCTGCGATTTTCCTCATCGGAGCATTTGCCCTCAAGACCAGGGTGTCGCCATCACGCGAGGAGCTCCTGGTTCGAGTGGACAATCTGATGATCCACCAGGAACGATGGAACCGCGAACTGTACGAAGCCCTCGAAAGCATTTCACGCCGTCTTCTGGACGCAACAGCGGTGAGCCGACCCAATCAAACCCGACTCTCGGTGTACTACCATCGCGACCGGCACTTTATCCTGGTCAGCAGGGTCTCGGGGAATCCCGACCTGACGCAGGCAGGCCGTAGCCAGTATGACGACAATCAGGGAATCATATCCATCACATGGAGAAATGCGGTGAATTCGGTCACCGATCTGCCGGCAGATCGAGAAGAATGATCGAGGCATGTATCGACAATTACCACATGGACGCACCAACAGCCCGCGGCGTTGCCGAACGCATGCAGAGCCTATCATTTGTGGGCAGGCGAATCGAACACGCCCACAGGCCGGTCGGGGTTCTCATGCTGGAGTCATCCACATCGCGGGGGGTCAATAGCACAACGCTGGACCTGCTCAGCCAGGATGAGCGTCTCGACACACTTCTCGGCATTCTTTCAGAGATCCTCTACGTGGTCAGAGGAAACTTCGACACCGACTGAATGGGCTCCGTGCGCAGCGCGAAGAGGGGGCGACTCGGGGCCACCGGCCCGCCAGCGGCTCAACGGGCGCGGCTCGCTGGGACCTGCAGAGCCGGTGCGACTCGACCGCAGCATCCAGGGCGCCCCGGGCCGGCTGCCGGCGCCGGTACGAAAAGTGCCGCCGTCCGCGTGACGCAGGCCCCACCGGCGGGGGACAATGAGGGCACCGGACCAGACGGACCACGAGAGAGGGACACCGATGACCGCCGCGCCCGCCACCACCACTACTGCTGCACCGGTGAAGATCGGTGTTCTGACGTCTGGCGGTGACGCGCAGGGGATGAACGCCGCCGTGCGCGCCGTCGTCCGCACCGCCCTGCGCATGGGCGCCCAGCCCTACGCCGTCATGGAGGGCTGGGCCGGCGCCGTCGCCGGGGGCGACAGCATCCACCCGCTCCAGTGGGACTCGGTCGGATCGATCCTCCACCGCGGCGGGACCCTCATCGGCACCGCCCGCTCCGCCGAATTCCGCGAGCGCGAGGGCCAGCTGGCCGCCGCCCGCAACCTCCTGGAGCACGGCATCGACCGCCTCGTCGTCATCGGCGGCGACGGGTCCCTGACCGGCACCGACGCGTTCCGCACCAACTGGCCCGGCCTGGTCGCCGAGCTGGCCGAGCGCGGCGAGATCTCCCCCGAGACGGCCGCGGCCCACCCCGCGCTCATGGTGACCGGCCTCGTCGGCAGCATCGACAACGACCTGGTCGGCGCGGACATGACCATCGGCACCGACTCCGCCCTGCACCGCATCCTGGAGGCGATCGACGACATCTCCTCCACCGCGGCCTCCCACCAGCGCACCTTCATCATCGAGGTCATGGGCCGCCACTGCGGCTACCTGGCCCTCATGGCGGCGGTGGCCGGCGGCTGCGACTACGTGCTGGTGCCCGAGCTCCCGCCCGCCGACGGCTGGGAGGAGGACATGTGCCGCAAGCTCGCCAAGGGCCGGGAGGCCGGGCGCCGCGAGTCCATGGTCGTCGTCGCCGAGGGCGCCACCGACCGGTCCGGCAACCGCATCTCCGCCGACGACGTCAAGCGCGTCCTGGCCGAGCGGCTGGGCGAGGACGCCCGCGTGACGATCCTGGGCCACGTCCAGCGCGGTGGCAAGCCCAGCGCCTACGACCGGTGGATGTCGACCCTGCTGGGATGCGCCGCCGCCCGCGAGATGATCGTCGCCACCCCGCAGACGGAGCCGGTCATCATCGCCGAGCGCCACAACCGGATCAGCCGCCTGCCCATGATGGAGCAGATCCATGCCACGCGCGCCGTCAAGGACCTCGTGGCCGACGGGGATTACGACGGCGCGGTGGCCGCCCGCGGCGCGAGCTTCGGCGAGATGCTGCAGCTGTTCGAGACCATGTCCACCCCGCCGGAGCTCGACCCCGACGTCGTCGCCTCGCATCAGCAGGACGGGGTCCGACCCAAGCGCGTCGCCATCATCCACGCGGGCGGTCTGGCGCCCGGCATGAACACGGCCGCGCGCGCCGCCGTGCGACTGGGGCTCGACCACGACTTCACCATGCTCGGCATCTACGGGGGCTTCCCCGGTCTCCTCGACGGCGAGGTGCGCGAGCTGAGCTGGGACGATGTCGAGGGCTGGGTCGGGGACGGCGGCGCCGAGCTCGGCACGCGCAGAGAGGTCCCCACCATCGAGCAGCTCTACGCACTGGGTCGGGCCATCGAATCCCACGAGATCAATGCTCTGCTCATCATCGGCGGCTACAACGCCTACCTGGCGGCCCACGAGCTGGTCACGGAGCGGGACCGCTACCCCGCCTTCAACATCCCGATCATCTGCGTGCCCGCCTCGATCGACAACAATCTGCCCGGCAGCGAGCTGAGCATCGGTGCGGATACGGCCCTGAACAACGCCATCGGCGCCCTGGACTCGATCAAGCAGTCCGCCGCCGCGTCCCGGCGCTGCTTCGTGGCCGAGTCGATGGGCCGCAAATGCGGCTACCTCGCTCTCATGAGCGGTATCGCCACAGGTGCTGAACGGGTCTACCTCAACGAGGACGGCCTCACGCTGGCTCAGCTCGCCCGGGACTCGGCGCGCATGGTGGAATCCTTCCGCTCGGGACGCGACCTCTACCTGGTGATCCGCAATGAGAGGGCAAGCGAGAACTACACCCTGGACGTGCTCGCCAAGATCTTCGCCCAGGAGGGCCGCGGCCTGTACGACGTGCGCCACGCCGCCCTCGGCCACCTGCAGCAGGGGGGCGACCCGTCCGCCTTCGACCGGATCATGGCCACCAAGCTCGTGGCGCACGCCCTCGACCTTCTGGCGGATCAGCTGGGGGCGGGCACTCACCACTCAAGCTATGTGGGCCTGACGGGCGGGCGAATCACGCACCGCCGTCTGGAGCGCATGAACGACGAGCTCGATCTGAGTTCGCGCCGCCCTCTCCACCAGTGGTGGATGGGCCTGCGCGAGGCGATCAGCCTGGTCAGCCAGAACATCGGGGTGATTCCCTTGGAGGACATGCCCGACTTCAGCGCGTCGGTCAACGCCGCGGCATCCCCCCAGGACTAATGCGAGCGATAAAGCGGCATCTCGAGGCCCGGGGAGGGCCGGCCGCGGCGGCCGCCGGCCGGTCGCACGCGGGCTGCTCAGGACCGGGCAACGCCCCCGTCGCCCGGTTCACGCACCGGGCGACGCGCGGTCAGCATCCTCAGGGTCGGTCGGCGGGCACCGCTTCCTCATCCCGCTCGGTCATGGCGTGGGCGAACTGGGCGGCGTGCAGACGCGCGTAGGCGCCGTCGCGCTCCAGCAGCTCGGCATGGGTGCCCTGCTCGACGATGTCGCCATGCTCCATGACGAGGATCGTGTCAGCGTCGCGAATGGTGGACAGACGGTGGGCGATGACGAAGCTCGTGCGCCCGCGCCGCAGCGCCGCCATGGCCCGCTGAACCAGCAGTTCGGTGCGGGTGTCCACCGAGCTGGTGGCCTCGTCCAGGATGAGCACGGCCGGGTCGGCGATGAACGCGCGAGCGATGGTCAGCAGTTGGCGCTCACCGGCGGAGACGTTGGCGGCGTCCTCCTCCAGAACCGTGTCGTAGCCCTCCGGCAGGGCGCGCACGATGTGGTCGACATAGCAGGCTCCGGCGGCCGCCTCAACGTCCTCGTCCGTAGCGCCGGGACGCCCGTAGCGGATGTTCTCGCGGATAGTCCCTTGGAACAGCCAGGGATCCTGCAGCACCATGCCGGTTCGAGCGCGCACGTCGCGCCGGTGCATGGTGGCCGTGTCGACGCCGTCGAGGCTGATGCGCCCGCCGTCGATCTCGTAGAAGCGCATGAGAAGGTTGACCAGAGTCGTCTTACCCGCTCCCGTAGGGCCGACGATGGCGACGGTCTGACCGGGCTCGACGCGCAGCGACAGGTCGCTGATGAGCTCGGTATCGGGATCGTAGGAGAAGCGGACGTGGTCCATCTCAATGACGCCCGCACCCTTCCCCGTTCCCGGGTCCGCCACGTCCGCCGAACCGGCCGAACGGGCGGAGTCAGTCGTGCCGGCAGCACCGACCGGCCCCGACGAGTCGGGGCGCTCCTCGGCGGCGTCGAGCAGCTCGAAGATGCGTTCAGCACTGGCGGTGCCCGACTGCACGGCGGTGGCCATGCCGCCCAGCTGAGCCAAAGGCTGAGTGAACTGCTGGGAGTACTGGATGAAGGCCTGCACATCGCCCAGACGCAGGCCGCCCCCGGCCACCATGAGGCCGCCGGCCACGGCGATCGCGACATAGGACAGGTTCCCGACCACCCGCATGACCGGCATCATGATGCCCGACAGGAACTGGGCTCGCAGGCCGGCGCGGTAGAGCTCGTCGTTCTCGTCATCGAACTTCTCGCGCGAGTCGGCTGTGCGCCCGTAGGTGCGCACCAGGGCGTGCCCGGAGAAGGACTCCTCGACGCGCGCGTTGAGCCGCCCGGTCTTGGCCCACTGCGTGGTGAAGGCCCTCTGGGAGCGCGGCCCGACGACGCCGAACAGGACGCCCATGAGCGGCAGGACGATCATGGCCACCAGCGTCAGCCTCCACGAGATCGAGATCATCATGGCGAGCACGCCGACGACGGTCAGGATCGAGGTCACCGCACTGGACAGAGACTGCTGAAGCGTGTTGGTGACGTTGTCGATGTCGTTGGTGACGCGGCTGAGCAGCTCGCCGCGCTGGACGTGGTCGAAGTAGGACAGGGGTAGGCGGTGGATCTTGGCCTCGACATCGGCGCGCATCCGGTACATGGCCTTGATCATGATGCGGTTGAGGACGAATCCCTCGAGCCAGGCCAGGAATGCGGAGCCGAGGTAGACGGCCAGGGTGAGAAGGAGGACTCGGCCCAGGGCGCCGTAGTCGATGCCCGCGCCGGGCACCAGGTCCATGGCGCGCACCATGTCGGCCATCTCCCCGCGTCCATCGGCGGTCAGACTCTGGGCGATCTGCTCCTTGGTGACGCCCGCGGGCAGATGGGCGCTGATCCACCCCTCGAAGACGAGGTTGGTGGCCTGCCCCAGGATCTTGGGGCCGGCCACGGTCAGGACGACGGAGCCGATGGCCGCCGCCATGGCCACCGCGAGCGACCTCTTGAAGGGCATCAGGAGGGAGAGCATCCGGATGAAGGAGGGCCAGAAGGCGTTGGCCTTTCCGGGCGGCGGTCCTGCGCTCCAGTCGCCCGAGGACGCCTGAGCCTCGGAGGCCATGGCGAGTTCGTCCTCACTGAGCTCATCGGCGCGGCCCTCACCGGACTTCCTGCGGGAAGGACGCCGGCCGGCTGCAGCAGTGGTGGGGTCGGTGGCGCTCATGCGGCGGCCTCGCTTCCGAGCTGGGAGGTGACGATCTCACGGTAGGTCTCACTGGCGGTCAGCAGCGTCTGGTGCGTACCGGTCGCCACGAGCCTGCCCTCGTCCAGGACGAGGATGAGGTCCGCATCGGTGATCGACGAGACCCGCTGGGCAACAACGATCTTGGTGACTCCGGCGGTCGCAGGCCACAGCGCCTCGCGCAAAGAGGCGTCGGTGGCCACATCGAGGGCGGAGAAGGAGTCGTCGAAGATGAGCACCGCCGGGCGGCGCACGATGGCGCGAGCAATGGCCAGACGCTGGCGCTGCCCGCCGGAGACGTTCGTACCGCCCTGGGCGATGGGCGCCTCGAGCCCGCCGTCCATCTCGGTCACGAAGTCGCGGGCCTGGGCGAGCTCCAGGGCGTCCCACAGCTCGTCGTCGGAGGCGTCCTCGCGCCCCAGCCGCAAGTTGGAGGCGACGGTGCCGGCGAACAGGAAGGGCTTCTGCGGCACCAGGCCCAGCTGGGCCCATAGGGCCTCGGGCTCGGCACGGCGCACCTGCGTGCCGCCGACGAGCACCTCACCGGCGGAAGCCTCCAGGAGCCGGGGAATGAGGTTGACCAGGGTCGTCTTGCCCGATCCGGTCGAGCCGACGACGGCGACCGTCTGACCGGGCCGGGCCGTGAAGGAGATCCCCTGCAGGACGGGCTCCTCCGCACCAGGGTAGGTGAAGGCGACCTCGCGCAGCTCGACCTCGCCCGGCCGGGGGAAGTCGGCGACCGCGTCGGCGGCGACGGTCAAAGAGGGGTCGGTGTCCAGGACCTCGTCGATGCGCTCGGCGCATACAGCGGCGCGCGGGATCATCATGGTCATGAAGCTGGCCATGACGATCCCCATGAGGATCTGCATGAGATAGGTCATGAAGGCCACGAGCGTGCCGACCTCCACACGACCGGAGTCGACCTGGTGGCCACCGAACCAGATGACGCCGACCATGGTGACGTCCAGGACCAGCATGGTGGCGGGGAACAGGAAGACGAAGAGCTGACCGACGATCTCCCCCACCCGGGAGATGTCCTGGTTGGCGGTCTCGAAGCGCTCGGTCTCGGCCTCCTCGCGCACGAAGGCGCGCACGACGCGGATCCCGGTCAACTGCTCGCGCAGCACGCGGTTGATGGAGTCCAGGCGCTCCTGGTAGGAGCGGAACAACGGCACCATACGGCGCACGGTCACCCCGACCACGAGCAGGAGCACGGGCACGGCCACGGCGATGAGCCAGGACAGCGAGGGGGCGCGGCCCACCGCCATGACGACACCGCCGACCGCCAGCAGCGGCGCGGTCACCAGCATGGTGCAGCTCATGAGCACGAGCATCTGGACCTGCTGAACGTCGTTGGTGGTCCGGGTGATCAGGGAGCCGGCCCCGAAGACCGACACCTCGCGCTCGGAGAAGTTCCCGACGCGACGGAAGATGAGGGCGCGCAGGTCGCGCCCCATGCCCAACGCGGAGCGGGCGGCCAGCCAGGTCGCCCCGACGGCGCAGGCTCCCTGGAGCACGGACACGCCGAGCATGAGGGCGCCAATGCGCCAGATATAGCCGGTATCGCCTCGGGCAACGCCGGTATCGATGATGTCGGCATTGAGCGTGGGCAGGTAGAGAGAGGCCATCACCTGCACGACCTGCAGGACGAGAACCCCCGCCAGCAGGGTCCGGTAGGGGCGCAGATAGGCGCGCAGAAGGTTGGTAAGCATGGGTTTTCCGTGTGTGTAGGGCAGCAGTGCGCCCCGGGCGGACCAATGCATCGACCGGGCCCCGACGAGAACGGGGGAGCGGTGACGGCTGCGCCGGGACGCTGTGCGATCCTAACCCTTGACGCTGCGTCAGGGTGCACGCGTCTGTGACCCGACTCACTGACACCGACGGCGCGCGGCCTCGGCGCCTCCTCCAGCCCGGCGATACCGTCACGGTCCGAGCCCCGAGCCCCGAGGCCCGGGAACCGATTCCCGGGCCTCGAGCCGTGCGACGAAACCGTGCACCGAACGGCGTCGCAGAAAGTCGCACAGGGGAGTCATCTCCTCCTCATCCCCGAGCGTCGGTGCGATCGAGCAGCATGGAGGTGATGATGACGATGACGACGCTCAAAGTCGCGCACGTCCCGATTATGGAGATGGCGCTGACCCAGGTGAGGTCCTGGACTGCGAAGGAGGTCGCCGCTCCCTCATTGACCGCCCCGATCTGCGTCGTCCTGGTCACCAGTGCCTGGGGCAGCAACCAGGCCACCGGGACGTGCACGAGCAGCATCGTGGTACCAGCTCCCGTCAGTACCAGACCGACCGCAACGGGCAAGGCGAAGGAACGAGTGAAGGCTGACAGGCCCGTCTGGAGGGCGCACGCCGGCGCACAGGCCACGGCGATAAGCGCTCCCGCGGCCAGGCACCGTACCGGCAGCACGCCCGGGAGGCCGAGGACGAGTGAACCGACAGCGGCTGAAGCCAGAACCAGGACGAGCTGCATGACAGCTGCAGGAAGCCAGGCAGCGATGGCCTTGGCCACGACCGTTCTCCATGTGGGCACGGAGGAACTCATCAGGGCGTTCCAGTTGGAGCCCTGGTGATCGACGCGCCAGACGAGGGATGCGAGAACGGCGAGGGAGACCGGAAGAAGAGCCATGCCGTAGAAGCCGACCGAGCGTATCCACAAGAGCTGCCAGTCGGTGGGCCGGACGATGACGCACGCGCTGAGAACAGAAGCCACCGGCAGCACCAGAACCACGCCCCAGCTCGCCGAGCGTCGCAGCTTGAGGATCTCGATGATGACAGGTTCCATGTCAGATCTCCCGACGGTCGAAGCGCGCAGTGATGGCCAGGAAGAGCGCGCCGCCGATACCAGCAAGAACACTCAGGTTCACCAGGTGACAATCAAGGTCGACGAGGGTCGGGCCGACGAAGTCAGCGGGAACAATGAGCCCGTAGGCGGTCCACGGGCTCAAGAACCGCGCCCACAGTGGCATGACCTGGGAGAAGGTGCTCAGAAGGATACCGGCGAGCCCCAGCGCCAGCGGCCCGAGCTGATTCTCCGTCCGGGCCGAGGCAAGTAGCTGCGCGCCCAGCACGGCGAGATTGACGATTGCGAGGCAGATGAGTTGACAGCACAGTCGCTCCGCGGGCGCCGGCGCCGTGACGCCGATGCTGCGTCCAATAATGAGCACGAGTGCGCCCCAGGCCACCGGCATCGGTGAGATGAGGGCCCCGAGGGCGAGGAGCTTCGCCCGGCAGAGTCGACCTGGAGTAGCGCCCGCCATCGAGGTCGACACCCAGCCGTGTCCCGAGTGCTCAATCTCTACCTGGCGGCTCGCCATAACGGCGAGAAGGAGTGGTGCGGCGAGCGTGACAGCGCCGTGGAGACTGACCATGAGGAGCTTCCACCCATAGCCATCGGCATCGGCCCGGTGGTCGATCAACCCCGAGTTCATGGCCGTCAGAACAGTGAGTGCGGCGACCCCGAGCAGGAGGAGAGCGGCTACGAGGCCAATGCGCAGGTGACGCATCTTGGCGTACTCGTTGCGCAGAGTGCGAACAGTCATGGAGGTGGTCACAATCCACCTCCTCGAGTAAGAGCCATGAAGACGTCCTCCAGGCTCTGCTCCTCCTGGCGCACTCCGTGCACGCCGATGCCCTCACGAACCAGAAGGGCCACGACGTCGGCTGTGGTTTCACGGGTGAGATTCGGGACGCGCAGGAGCGTGTGCTCACGAATAGGCGCGCGCCCCTGAACGGTCAGAAGACGAGCGGCAGCATACGGGTCCGAGCAGTCAAGGAGCGTATCGGGTGCGGAAGCGCTCATGAGCTCCGCACGCGTGCCCTGGAAGAGGAGCCTGCCGTGCGACACGATACCCAGAACAGTCGCAATGCGATCGATCTCCCCCAGGCTGTGGGAGGAGACCATGACCGTGATTCCGCTGGACGCCAATGATCCCAGGAGTCGGCGGATCTCCTTGATTCCGGCAGGATCAAGACCGTTGGTCGGCTCATCGAGAATGAGCAGCGAGGGCCAGCGAGCAAGCGCCATGGCGATTCCCAGGCGTTGTTTCATGCCCAGGGAGTAGTCGCGAACCCGCTTGTTCATCTGCCCGCCCAGTCGAACGGTGCTCACAGCTCGCTCCACGTGCTGGTCGGGGATGCCCAGCAGACGCTGGATGATTCGCATGTTCTGGGCACCGGTGAGGTGCCCGTAACCCGGCGGGGATTCGATGAGGGAACCGATGCGGGCCAGGTGGCGCCGTCGGGTACGACGGGTCATGGGCTCGCCACCGATGAGGACCCTGCCCGCGGTGGGCTGCACGAGGGACAGCAGCATCTTCATGGTCGTGGACTTGCCCGAGCCGTTGGGCCCGAGGAAGCCGTAGACGGCGCCCTCGGGCACGCGCAGGTTGAGGTGATCGACGACGGTCCGCCGTCCATAACGCTTGATGAGATCAGTGGTCTGTACAAGATCGCTCATGGGTCGAGCCTTCCCGCACGACCGCGGGTCCGCCTCCACCTCGGGACTCAGAGCCGTCTATGCGCTGTGCTTACGGCCTGGTACCACGCTCCTCCAAGGGGAGGACCAGCAGGGTCTCGGCGAAATCGGTGCGTCATACACCCCGGCACTGGCCAGGAACCTCGCACGAACCATCCCCCACCGACCGACCCGCTTAAAACCGACCTTGCCGACCCCCTGGGAGGACCAGCCCCGACTCGTAGGCGAGCACAACCGCCTGCGCCCGATCCCGCAGCCCCAGCTTGCCCAGGATCCGACTGACGTGGACGCGCACCGTCCCCTCAGCCACCGACAGTTCCCGGCCGATGCCTTCGTTGGACAGCCCGCGAGCGAGCAGGGCGAGGACCTCGCGCTCGCGCGCGGTCAGGTTCTCCAATGTCCGAGCCGCGTGCATACCACCGTCGGAGGTCGGAGGCGGGGCCATGAAGTGCTCCATGAGTCGCCGGGTAGTGGAGGGAGCCATCACCGCGTCCCCGGCATGCACGTGGCGAATCGCAGCCATGAGCTCGTCCAAGGAGGCGTCCTTGAGAAGGAAGCCGCCAGCACCGGCCCGGATCGCCTCGTAGGCGTACTCATCGAGGTCGAAGGTGGTCAGAACTATCACCTTGGGCCCGTCGGTGCCGCTCTCCACGATTCGGCGAGTCGCCTCGATGCCGTTCATGCCCGGCATGCGCACATCCATGAGGACGACATCGGTCTTCACCCGGGCGAGCAGGTCGAGGGCCGATCGCCCGTCGTCGGCCTCGCCGACGACCTCCACCTCCTCCTGGGTCTCCAGAAGCATGCGGAAGCCGAGCCGGTACATCTCCTGGTCGTCGACGAGTGCGATTCGCAGAGTCATGCATCCTCCTGGACGCCCAGCGGCAGGACGGCGCGCAAATGGAAGCCTCCATCCGGCCGAGCTCCCGCCTCGAGGCTGCCTCCGTGGGAGGCGACCCGCTCCCGAATCCCCACCAGGCCGTACCCGGCGGGGTCGCCCGACGACGGAGCCGGCGAGCTTGCGCCGTCGTCGAGCACCTCGATGACCAGACTCTCCGGCGTCGTGTCCGCGCGGTGCACACGGGCCTCCACGCAAGTAACGGCGCCCGCGTGCCGGCGTACGTTGCTCAGCCCCTCTTGGACCAGGCGGTAGACGGTCGGGCCGAGCTCCTCCGGCAGGTCCAGGGAGTCGGAGACCTCGAGGCGGACCGGGATCCCGGTCTCGCCGGCCTCGGCGACCAGGTCCTTGAGATCCTGCAGGCCGGGCTGAGGGGCGAGTCGAGGCCGGTCCTCACCACGCAGGGCGGTCAGCATCCGGCGCATCTGCGCCAGTGCCTCCCGCCCGGTGTCACGAACGCGGAGCATGGCCTCGGCCGCCCGGCCGGGGTCCGAGGGCGCGGTCGCCGCTGCTCCGTCGGCGACGACGGTCATGATTCCCAGGCTGTGGGAAACGATGTCGTGGATCTCGCGGGCGATCCGGGAGCGCTCCTCCCGCTCCACCTGCTCGCGACGCAGCTCGGCCTCGCGCAGCCGATACTCGGTGTTGCGCGTCAGTGCGATCAGATGGGCGCGGCGCATGCGCTGGAGTGTGCCGGCGGTCCACGCCCACGCCACCGTGACAGCGCACAGCGCAGGCAGGCTCAGCCGGCTGTACCCCATCGTGACGGCGGGGATGAATGCCACCAGGACCCAGACGACGACGAGCGCGGCAGCGGGCAGGGACCACGTCCATCGCTGGGTGCTCGCCAGATGATGGACCTCGAGCGCCAGCAGGATATCGACGGGAAGGATGCCGGCGCCCGGGTCCACGAGGGGCTGAATCCAGGCGAGGCAGATCATTACCGTGAAAGCGACCCGAGCGGAGCGGCGTCGGAGCAGCCAGCACAGCCCGAGGCCCGCGCAGAGCCCCTCCGCCATCCACAAACCCACGGCAGTCGTCACGATGGCGGGCATAACAATCTGGTTGTAGCCCAAGACGAGGGAGAGAACCACCAGATCGACGGCTGGGCGGTGCCGCGCCAACCAGCGCTGCGGCCACGGCTCGGCGACCGTTCGCGGGACCGGCGAGACCGGCACCGGCTGAGGCGAACGCTCCATACCCGCAGGCTACGGCCAATGCGCCCGCCGCTGCACGTGCCGATGAGAAACGAGTCGACGCTCGGGTCCTCTGACGACCGCCCCGACGGGAAAGACTCACTCAATCGCATACGCCCCGCCCACCACACCCCGAAGCACGAAGAGCCGGACTCGTCAACTCAACCTAAAAGAATCAGTCTGAAACAGGCGAACAAGCAGTGTCCGACAAACGTCCGACAGTCCATATGGATACCGCGAAGATGACCGGGACGAGGCAGCACACGAGCAGGGCGGGGCGCAGTCCGGTTCCGGCGTCGGGCGGCTGGAGAGCCGCGAGCCGCCTCGGTGCACCGAAGGAGGCCGTGCCCGCGGCGTCCGCGATCGCCCCGGCGGCGGAGGGCCCGGCGACCGCGCTCGCGGGCCGAGTCGGGGCTCCGCGGGCCGGAGTCCTCATGAAGTCGTCGGAGTCGTCATATCGTCTCCCCGATGACGTCCCCCGCTCCTCCCCCGCCGCGCAGCCGTGCGAACCGGACGGCGCGCCTCCTGGTCGCCATCGTGCTGGCGGGTGCGGCGGCCGGTCTCGTCGGCATCGCCATGGCCCGGCTACTCGAGGGCTTCGAGTGGCTCTTCTACGGCGTCGCGGACGGAGCGCTGCCCGAGCGGGTCGGGGCCGCTCCGGCGTGGCGGCGCGTACTCGCGCCCGCCGCAGGCGGGACTCTGGCGGGGGCCGCGTGGTGGTGGGAGCGCGGCACCGGCGGCGTCGCCGGCGTCGAAGCAGCCGTAGCGGACGGCTCGGGGACCACAGCCCGGCGGATGGGGCTCGTGCGTCCCTTCGCCGACGGCGTGCTGCAGGTGCTCGTCGTGGGCGCCGGCAACTCCGTAGGCCGCGAGGGAGCGCCGCGTCTCATGGCGGGGGCCGTGGCCGCTCGACTCGCGCGATGGCTGGACCTGGAGGCGGGCACGACGACGTTGCTCGTCGCCTCAGCCGCCGGCGCCGGACTGGCCGCCATGTACAACGTCCCCCTGGGCGGAACGGCCTTCGCAGTCGAGATCACCATGGTCGCGGGAACCCGCCGGCGCGGGGTCCTCCTGGCTCTGCCGGTGAGTGTGATCGCGACGGTCGTCTCGTGGCTGCACTCCCACGGTCGCCCGACCTTCGAGGTCGCGATCGGCGGGCCGACGACCGCCACGATCCTGACGGCCCTGGCGGCGGCTCCGGCGCTTATGGCGCTCGGCGCGGGGGCGCGCCGACTATGGGACTGGTTCAAGGTGCACCGGGTTCCGAATACCTGGGCGCTGCCGGCGGGCATCGCGACGGCGGGCACTCTCACGGGAACGGCCTCACTATGGCTGCCCGTCCTGCCGGGCAACGGAAGGGACGCGCTGGAGGCGGCGCTGCTCTCCCCGACAACGAGTACGGCGCTCCTCGCCCTATGCGGTGTAATGGTGCTCAAACCGCTGCTGACTGCGGCGACGCTGGGCGCGGGCGCCACGGGAGGACTGCTGGCGCCGTCCTTCGCCCTGGGCGGCAGTGCAGGGGCCGCCGTCGCGGAAGTGGCGCACATGGCGGGCTGGGAGGCGAGCGTCCCGGCGCTCGCGCTCGTGGGCGCCGGTGCGGTTCTGACCGTCACTCAGCGCGCTCCTGCGTTCGGCGCACTCTTCGTATGGGAGCTCGTGCGACCGCCACTGTGGGTGCTGGCAGTCATGGCGGTCATCGTCGTCGGCTGCTGGTGGCCGACGACGGCGCTGCCCGCCCGCCACCGGCGCTCCGAGCACCGTCACCGAGACCGCTCGTAACGGTCCGTATCGGTCGGCTCGCCCGCAGCCGCGTATAAGCCGACAACCATCAGACCCGCCCTCGGATCAGCCGGAACCGGAATCAGATGATCGAGGGCGGATCGGGCCGGACCGCTCCCTCGACGCCGGCCATCCAGCGCATCGGTCGACGACTCCATCCGACGGACAAGAGCGAGAGAATCCGCAGCGGCTCACAAACGGCGCCGCAGAACGACCGAGTCCCACCCCTCCAGGAGTTCGGGCGCCCCCACGCCCGAATCGCCGGCCTGAGCGGCCGGCAGCGAGGAGAGAAGCAGCCGCTCGGCGTCGGCCCACCGGCCCAGGTCCAGCCCCTCGGCCGCCAGCCGCGCCCGCAGCGCGGAGCCGTTCCCCGTCTCCAGCCCCTCCCGGGTGCATGAGGCGATCAGCAGGACCAGCTCGCACCCGCCGTCGGCCCCCACGTGCTCACGCAGCACCACCCAGGAGTCGGCCGAACCCGCGTCCAGCAACCGGAAAGTGCCCAGTGCCACAGCGTCATCCTCATGCCGCAGCGCGATAAGCGAACGGTAGTGCTCGAAGACGCTTCCGGGCGCACCCACCTGGCTCGCGGCGTTGATCTCGGTGTAGTTCGCGGTCACGTCGATCCACGCCGTTCCCGCGGTGAAACCGGCCTGGGCTCCGTCATCCCACTGGACGGGGGTACGGGCGTTGTCGCGGGAGTTGGCCGACAGACTCGCCAGCACCGCCTCCGGGTCGTCTCCCGCGGCCACGCGCTCGCGGTAGTGATTGATCGACTCCAGGTCCCGGTAGTCCTCGATGCCGGCGAAGACGGTGTTGGTCTGCCCGAGCTCCTCGCCCTGGTAAACGTAGGGCGTGCCACGGTGCAGGTGGAGGATCGAGGCGAGGGTCTTGGCGCTTATCTGCCGCCAGGCGGGATCGTCGTCGCCGAAACGGGAGACGGCGCGGGGCTGATCGTGGTTGTCCCAGTAAGTAGAGTTCCACCCCGTCTCCCGGACGATGCGACCGACTCCATCGGTGAGGGGGGCGAGAGCCGCCTGCCAATCGGCGAGGTTGCGTTTGAGGGTCACCAGGTCCACCGGCCGTGGATCGAACTTGCCGCCCGGGCCGTTCGCCAGGGTCACGTGCTCGAACTGGAAGACCATGTCGACCTCGGCCCGCGCCGGGTCGGTGTAGCGCGGCGCCTCGGCCAGGGTGACCCCCGGCATCTCACCGACGGTGATGATGTGCCCGGCCCGCGGCGCGAAGACCGCCTCATTCATCTCATGGAGGAACTCATGAATGCGCGGCCCGTTGACCACCAGGGAAGCACCATCGCCGTACAGGTCGCCCGGCCCCTGCGCGCCGTCGGTCAGCGGATAGGTCTTGGAGATGAAGTTAATGACGTCCATGCGGAACCCGTCGACGCCCCGGTCCAGCCACCGCCCCATCATCTCGTAAACGGCTCGGCGGACGTCCTCATTCTCCCAGTTCAGGTCGGGCTGCTTAGGGGAGAACAGGTGGAGGTAGAACTCGCCGCTGCCCTCGTCCCACGTCCAGGCCGAGCCGGAGAAGAAGGAACCCCAGTTCGTCGGCTCGGTGCCGGGGGCCCCCGGCTCGAGCCCGGGCGCTTCGCGGGCTGGCCGCCAGATGTACCAGTCGCGCTCGGGGCCGTCCTTGCGGGCGCGGGAGGCGCGGAACCACTCGTGCTCATCACTCGTGTGGTTGACCACCAGGTCCATCATCAGACGCATGCCGCGTGCGTGCAGGCCCGAGATGAGCTCGTCGAGGTCGGCGAGAGTGCCGAAGAGCGGGTCGATGTCCTCGTAGTCGGAGATGTCGTAGCCGTTGTCGTCCTGCGGCGAGCGGTAGACGGGGCTCAGCCACACGACGTCGACGCCGAGCGCGTCAAGGTGGTCCAGGCGGGCGGTGATGCCGGGGATGTCGCCGACACCGTCGGCATCGGTGTCCTGGAAGGAGCGCGGGTAGACCTGGTAGACGACGGCGCGCCGCCACCAGTCGGCGTCGTCCCCGACGTGGCGGGACGAGAGAACGAGGGATGGGTAGCTCATGGTGCTGACCCTACGGGATGGGAACGGGCGGCACGTCGAGGACGACGACAGTACCGTGTGCGGGTGCGACGCCGGCACGGGACAGATCCCGACGCGGCGGCCCGAGCCGCATCGGGCACAATGCGGCCATGGCAGGCACGCGACCGCATCCCCCCGGCCCCCGCGACCCCGGCCCGTGGGCCGGGCTCAGCGACACCCAGCGGGCGATCGTCCTGACCCTGCTGCGCCACGGGCGCATGACCCGGCCCGAGATCATGAGGCTGGTCGGCATCTCCCCCGGCTCGATCACGCGACTGACCACGCCGCTGATCGACTCCGGTCTCCTCACCGCCCACTCCGAGCGCCTGGCCAGCACGGGTCGTCCCCAGTCCCCCCTCGAGGTGCGCGCCGACGCGGAGACCATGATCGGGGTGAACCTGTCGGGCGACGCCCTGACCGCCGTGCTCGCCGACCTGCACCTGGGCGTCCTGGCCACGGCGCGGCGCACGCTGCCCGACCACACCCCTGCCGACGTCGTCGCAGCGATGGCCGACGCCGCGCAGGAGCTGACGCGCTCCCGGCCGGGCGCTCCCGCCCCGTCCTGCGCGGGAGTGAGCCTGGGCGGGGCCACCGCCGCGGGGCGCACGGTGGTCGACGCCGTGTTCCTGGGCTGGAACCGGATCCCCCTGGCCGATCTCGTCGAGGCACGGCTGCGCATTCCGACGACCATCGGCAACGACCTGGTGGCGATCACCCTGCAGGAGGCCTGGTTCGGGGCGGGGCGCGAGCACGACCGCCTGGCCCTGATCACGGTGGGCGCCGGCATCGGCTTCGGCCTGGTCTCGCACGGCGAGGTCATTACGACGCCGGATGCCGAGCTCGGTCTCATGGGCAAGATCCCGGTTCCCGACGGCGGCAGGCCGGCGGCCGCGCTCCCGGCGACGGACTGCCTGACCAACGCGATCATCGAGCGCGCATGGACCGAGCTGGGCCGGCCCCCGACGCCCGCGGCCGGGATCGTGGAGCTGGCGAGAGGGGGCGAGGCCGACGCGGTCGCGATCTGCTCGTCCTATGCGCGGCGCACTGGCCGCCTCATCGCCATGGCGGCCGCCTTCACCCTGCCCGACATCGTCGTGGTGGCGGGCGAGCGCGCCGAGGTCGCGGCCCTGTTCGAGGACCAGGTCATGGTCGGCGTGGCGTCGGCCAGACGCCCCGGCGCGGCCCCCGTCAACATGGTGGTGCGCGAGCACGACCGCATCAGCTGGGCGCGGGGGGCCGCAGCCCTGGCACTGAGGGCGCGGGCCGAGGGCCGCCTGTAGAGCCCGGCCCCCACCGGTCCGCCGGTCGGCCCTGTCGGACAGCCGTCACCGCCCGTCGGGCATATCGTCTGCACCGTCCGTCCCATCGCTCAGAGGCGCCTCGCGGCAGGCGCGTGATCAGAAAAGGTTGACGTCCATGCCCTCTCCTCTCTCCGCCGGCTCCGCGGAGCCCCGTCCTGCGCCCGCCCGGCCGGAGGCGGTCGTCCGGGTGGGCGACCACGCCCGCTTCACCGTCCTGACCGACCGGCTCATCCGCATGGAGAGCGCCGGGTCGGGCAAGTTCACCGACGCCGCCACCCAGCTGGTCGTCTCCCGCGACCTGGGCGAGGCCCCCGCCTTCGACGTGCGCCGCGGCGAGGACCGCGTGGAGATCCTCACCGAGCACCTCCACCTGACCTATCAGCCCTCGCGAGGGTTCTCCCGCTCGGGGCTGAGCGTGACCATGCGCACCGCCGTTGTCAACCTGCACGGCGGAACCTGGCGGTTCGGGGACGAGTGGGACCCCGACGAGACCTTCCCGACCAACCTGGGCGGCACCTGCCGCACCCTGGACGACGTCGACGGCCGGGCGCGGCTGGGCCCCGGGATCCTCTCTTTGACCGGACTGGCCGTCATCGACGACTCCGCCTCCCTGCTCCTCCAGGAGGACCAGTGGGTCAGGCCGCGCCCGAGCGCGAGCCCCGTGGACGGCTCCTCCCCGGACCACGACCTGTACCTGTTCGGCTACGGGCAGGACTACCGCCGGGCGCTGCGGGACTTCTTCCGCCTGACCGGCCCCACTCCGCTGATCCCGCGGGCGCTCCTGGGCAACTGGTGGAGCCGCTACCACCGCTACACCGAGGAGTCCTACCTCGCCCTCATGGACCGCTTCGCGGCCGAGGGGCTGCCCTTCTCGGTAGCGGTGCTCGACATGGACTGGCACCTGGTGGACATCGACCCGGCGATCGGCAACGGGT
>ERZ773070.701-NODE-701-length-23331-cov-4.056281_pt1 | contig 23331 bp, 13 predicted proteins | sample MGYA00580618_ERZ773070 | MGnify/ENA primary metagenome ERZ773070 (study PRJEB29015, sample SAMEA2738023) | human oral metagenome | biome: human oral; feature: human-associated habitat; material: dental | place: China | collected 2019 ... | reverse complement strand
CAAAAAGTAGTTCATGCGAATACGAAATATCTTTACATAAATTGCCGTTCATTGAGCAATTTAAAGGGATAAAAACGCATTTTCGAGCACACTTGTAACTATCTTGTATTCAAAATGTTACAAAACAGCAAAAGAAAAGGTGCTTAGTAAGCCTCTTAAAGGGCGTTAGTAAGACCTCAAAAGTACGTCTTTTAGAAGCCAATTAAGGCTTAATTCGAATGCAATTAAGCATCAATTGAAAATGTACAGATAAAAAAATAGGACAAATCAGGTTGATTTGTCCTATTCTGTTTATGTATGTGATCTTGTGTTACATCTTATTTTTCTTGTGTATCATCAGACTCTGTGAAGTCAACATACTCACCCTCACTGTCTGGAATAACCTGCTTATGACGCTCCTCCATTGGGCGGTTATCAATGATCGTATTCTCTGTAGAGCTTGGTTCTTGATACTGATAGTTGTTAGGATTAAACTGACGACGTGCGCGTGTCATCTGCTTATAGAATGCAAAAGCCACCCATAAGATAATCACAAAAAACGCTATAAAAAAGAAGAATGCAAACTTCAGAATAAAAGCAATAATTGACATAGCTTTGAACTTATACCCCTTACTGTTGTGTTGGGGATTGTTTTACGATAGCTGATAGTATCACATACCATGCAATGATGATAGCAAATGCTGAGATACCAAAGATAATAACCAATGGACAACAAGTAATCAAGAAGAGGTACTTCACCTCATTACCCTTGAATGACCAGTGTTTGAACTTTAAAGCAAACATTGGAATCTCTGAAACAAGCAGCCATGAACTAATCAGAATACCTGCAAGGATGAAGTATAAAGCCCAAGGACGAGTCTCTAACTTCTCCCCTACACCTACAAGAAGTGAACCCCAAAAGAGTGCATTCGCTGGTGTTGGCAATCCTATAAAACCTAATGCCTGACGTTCATCAAGATTGAACTTTGCAAGACGCAATGCCGAGAAAGCCGCCATGATAAAGGCTGCATAAGGCAAATAGCCACGCAATGGCTCAAGAAAATCAGGATAAGACATTACGTATAACTGTGAAAAGATGATAGCTGATGGTGCTGCACCGAAAGTAATAACGTCTGCCAAAGAGTCTAACTCTTTACCAATAGGAGAACTAACATTCAGTAAGCGTGCCACCATTCCATCAAAGAAATCAAACACAGCACCTATAATAATAAATAGCAATGCTACCTCAATTTTGCCCGCAAAAGCAAAACCAATAGCGATACAACCAGAGATAAGGTTGCAACAAGTAATACTATTAGGAATATGTTTCTTCATCTTTACTTGTTATTTGGCTTCAACTTAGCAATCACTGTTTGATCACCCATTGTCGCCTGTCCCATCTTAACACATACCTCAGAGCCTACTGGAAGGAAGATATCAACACGACTACCTAACTTAATAAAACCAAGATGCTCATCAATATAACAATCTTCACCAGGCTTAGCATATGTCACAATACGACGTGCCATAGCACCTGCAATCTGACGACAAAGGACATCTGTGCCATCAGGAGTTGTGATGATAGTATCTGCATGTTCGTTCTCCTCACTTGCCTTAGGTAGCCAAGCCTTGTGGAAGTTACCATCAAAATGCTGTACAGACTTTACGACTCCATCTACAGGGAACCAATTGGCATGGACGTTCCATAGACTCATAAAGATTGAAATCATCAATCGGCGGTCATGAAAATATTCGTTTTCGTCTACTTCTTCTATAACAACGATATGGCCATCGGCTGGAGCCACGACAATACCTTCCGTATCCTCACTACCAAAATAGCGGATAGGACACCGATAGAAGTTAAGTACTATACCATAGACAGTACCGAACACGACTATAAAAATCCAAAATGGTATCTTCGTTGGAACTGCAAACCAGAGAACCAAAGCAATAAGGACAAGACCTATACCTCCATAGAGCAGTGTATTTGTCCCTTCGTGATGGATTCTAATCTTTTTGAGTTTCTTTTTTATTTTTCCCATGGTCGATAAACGACGTATTTGTTTTGTTGCAAAGGTACTTCTTTTTTGTCATTTCCACAAATTTTCACTCTCAATCTTTTGTTATGTCGGCTTTTCATAGTAACTTTACAGCTCAAAAACGCATAAGTTCAATGGAAGATTACGTACATTTACACGTCCACACCAATTATTCTATTCTTGATGGTCAGTCTAAGGTTACACGCCTTGTTGATAAGGCTATTGCAGACGGAATGAAGGGTATGGCGATTACTGATCATGGTGTAATGTTCGGCATAAAAGAGTTTGCTGACTATTGTGCTAAGGTCAATAAAGGTAGGAAAGAGAAGGGTGAAGAGCCTTTCAAGCCTATCTTCGGATGTGAGATGTATGTAGCGCGTCGCACAATGCATGATAAGGATAAGAGTATGCATGATAATTCAGGCTACCACCTTATCGTATTGGCAAAGAACTATACAGGATACAAGAACCTTATTAAACTTGTATCTAATGCGTGGGTAGATGGTTATTACTATCGTCCCCGAACGGACCGTGAGCAGCTTGAGAAGTATCATGAGGGACTGATTGTGTGTACAGCTTGTATTGCAGGTGAAGTCCCTAACAAGATTATACATGATGATATCGAGGGGGCAAGAGAAGCTTGCGAGTGGTATCATCGTGTCTTTGGAGATGATTTCTACCTTGAGTTGCAACGCCATGAAGTAAAAGACCCAAGTTTAGTGGCAAACCGTGAGGCTTATCCTTTACAGCAGAAAGCCAATAAAGTACTCATGAAGTTTGCACAAGAATATGGTATAAAGATAGTATGTACCAATGACTGTCACTTCGAAGACAAGGAGACAGCCGAGGCACATGACCACTTACTATGTCTTTCAACAAATGAAGATTTAGATGATCCTAAGCGTATGCGTTACTCTAAACAAGAGTGGTTCAAAACGCGTGCAGAGATGAATGAGATATTCTCAGACGTCCCAGAAGCAATGACAAATACGCTGGAAATCTTAAATAAGGTAGAGACTTATGATATTAATCATGGTCCTATCATGCCTTTCTTCCCGATCCCAGAAGACTTCGGGACGGAAGAAGAATGGAAAAAGAAGTTCACTGAAGAAGACTTATACAAGGAGTTTACCACCGATGAGAACGGTGAGAACCCTCTTTCCCCTGAAGAAGGACAGAAGGTTATCGACCGTTTAGGCGGCTATGAGAAGATGTATCGTATTAAATTCGAAGCCGATTATCTTGCGAAGTTAGCCTACGATGGTGCCCAAAAACTATATGGCGACCCTCTTTCTGACGAGGTTAAGAATCATATTCGCTTTGAGTTACACGTCATGAAGACGATGGGTTTCCCTGGTTACTTCCTCATTGTACAAGACTTTATCAATGCTGCACGACAGGAATTAGACGTAATGGTGGGTCCAGGTCGTGGATCAGCAGCAGGTTCTGTAGTGGCTTATTGCTTAGGAATTACACAGATAGACCCATTGAAGTACGACCTCCTTTTTGAGCGTTTCCTCAACCCTGACCGTGTCAACCTCCCTGATATTGATACCGACTTCGATGATGATGGCCGCGGACGTGTGCTGCAGTGGGTAATGGATAAGTACGGACACGAGAACTGTGCACATATTATTACCTACTCTACAATGGCAACAAAGAACTCTATCAAGGATGTTGCTCGCGTAGAGAAACTACCGTTAGATGTCTCTAATGCCCTTTGTAAGGCGATTCCAGAACGCTTACCTGATGGCATGAAGATGAACTTAACGAATGCTATCAAGTGTACCCCAGAACTGCAGAATGCAGAGGTTAGTGAAGACATAAGGGAGCGTAATACGATTAAATACGCCAAGATGCTGGAGGGAACAGTGCGCGGAACGGGTATCCATGCCTGTGGATTCATTATCTGTCGTAACCCTATTGATGAATGGGTACCTATCTCTACGGCAACAGACCCAGACTTCCCAGAGAAGAAAGTACCAGTAACCCAGTATGATGGTCACGTGATTGAATCTACTGGTCTTATCAAAATGGACTTCCTCGGACTGAAAACTCTCTCCGAGTTGAAGGAGGCTTGCAAGGTTGTTAAGCAGACAACTGGTAACGTGATTGACCTTGAGAAGATTCCTATTGATGACGAATTGACCTACCAACTCTATCAACGTGGACAAACCGTTGGTACATTCCAGTTTGAGTCGGCTGGTATGCAGAAGTACCTTCGTGAGCTTCATCCAACCGTGTTTGAAGACCTCATCGCCATGAATGCGCTCTATCGTCCGGGTCCAATGGATTATATCCCAGACTTTATCAGGCGTAAACATGACCCTTCTTTGGTGAAGTACGACATCCCTTGTATGGAGAAGTACCTCAAAGACACCTACGGAATCACTGTCTATCAGGAGCAAGTTATGCTCTTGAGTCGCCAGTTAGCCAACTTTACACGTGGTGAGAGTGATGCCCTTCGTAAGGCAATGGGTAAGAAGATGAAGGCCATCGTTGACAAGATGAAGCCTAAGTTCATCAAGCAAGGACAAGAGAACGGACACGACCCACAGATACTTGAAAAGATATGGAGCGACTGGGAGAAGTTTGCCAGCTATGCTTTCAATAAGTCACATGCCACTTGCTACTCATGGGTAGCTTATCAGACAGCCTACATGAAGGCGCATTATCCAGCCGAATATATGGCTGCGTTGATGACACGTCGCTTCAGTCAGATTACCGAAATCACAAAGTTGATGGAGGAATGTAAGGCATTGAAGATTGCAACCCTTGGTCCTGATGTCAACGAGAGTCAGATTGGCTTTGGTGTAAACAAGCATGGTGAGATTCGCTTCGGACTATCTGCTATCAAGGGAATGGGTGCAAGTGCGGCTGATAGTATTGTACGTGAACGCATGGAGAATGGCCCTTATAAGGATATATACGACTTTGCAGAGCGTGTCGACCTCAGTAATGTGAACCGCAAAGCATTTGAAAGTTTGGCTTATAGTGGCGGTTTCGATAGCTTCGGTTTACAGCGAGAACAATACTTTGCAGTCACTGCAAAGGGTGATTTGTTCTTAGATACTATCGTCCGTTATGGTCAGCTTTTCCAAGCCGAAAAGGCACAACAACAGAACTCCCTCTTCGGAGGTATGGATGCTATTGATGTAGTACATCCTATCGCACCAAAGGCAGAGAAGTGGCCAGTCATTGAGAAATTAAACAAGGAGCGTGAACTTGTTGGGATCTATCTGTCAGCCCACCCACTCGATGAATACAGTGTTGTACTGAATAACATGTGTAACGCTCGTTGCTCTATGATAGGTCGCAATGCGAATATGACAGAATTGGCAAAAGCTGACGAAGTGACATTTGGCGGTATTGTCACATCCGTAAACGAACGTTTCTCACAAAAGACAGGAAAGCCTTTTGGCTTTGTCACGATAGAAGACTTTGAAGGAACGGGCGAATTAGCATTGTTTGGTGACGACTGGGCACGGTGGAACAACCTCCTGAAGATGAACTACACCGTCTATATAACAGCTAAGTGCCAGCCTCGTTATCGCAATAATCCTGACATGTTAGAGCTAAAAGTGCAGAAGATTGAGCAACTCTATGACGTGAAACAAAATCGTTTGGAACGCTTTACCATTTCTATGGATGCAACAGCTTTAGACGATGCCTTCGTTTCGGAATTAGCAACAGTCATCGAGGAACATATCGGTAACACACAACTTTACATACAGTTGCGAACGCCAGACAACACAGTCCTGATGCTAAGGAGTAAGAATGGTGGCGTTAACGTCGACCGTACGCTGATAGACTTTATCTCATCGAATGAGAAGATGGAGTTCCATATTAATTAAATCGAATGTGGCACAATCTTTGATGATGAGTAAATAGATAGAAAAGACAATATTAATAAACTTATAAACAGAATAAAAATGGAAGTAGTAATTACTAACGAGAATTTAGAGACTTACAAGAATGGTGAGTTACCATTGGTAGTTGATTTGTGGGCAACATGGTGTGGTCCTTGCAAGATGATTGGTCCTATCATCTCTGAACTTGCAGAAGAGTATGATGGTAAGATTGTTGTAGGTAAGTGTGATGTTGAGGAGAATGATGACGTAGCCATTGATTTCGGTGTACGTAACATCCCAACCATCCTCTTCTTTAAGGGTGGTCAGTTGGTAGACAAGTTTGTTGGTGCAGCTTCAAAGGACGTTCTCAAAGAGAAGTTCGACGCTCTGCTCTAAACTAAACACTTATAAATATAAAGCCATATCAGTAATCCTTTGATAGGATTCTGGTATGGCTTTTTTTGTACATAAAGTCTCATCTCTAAACCACCTCACTACCAAAAAAGACACATTAAACTGAAAGTTTTTCCTTTTTTTTTATTAGTAATCATATAATTTTATACCTTTGCAACAGAAACCTATCGCTTTTCAAAAGCACAACTGAGTTTGAACCTTTCGTTTCACTTATCTTCATTAGTTATGGAAAAACTATTACTTATCCTCCTTTTGTTCTGCACCGGACTTCGAGCTAATGCACAGTCCGTATCTGGAAAGGTACTTGATGAAAACAAGAAGCCTATCCCCTACGCAAATGTCATTATTCTTTCAGCCAAGGATTCTACCTTCATGGTGGGTACAACAACCGCTGATGATGGTAGTTTCAACTTCAAGGAGGTTACATTAGGTAATATCCTTAAAGCCTCCTTCGTAGGTTATGAACCCTTCACTACGGTTCTTTCCAACCAAGACAACCTTACTATCGTACTGAAAGAAGATGCAAAAATGATGAAAGAGGTGGTCGTCAAAGGCAATGCTCCCCTACACAAGATGACAACAGAGGGTATACAAACGAACATCGAGAACACCATTCTGAGCAAGCTCGGTACTTGTGAGGATGTACTTGCACATGTCCCAGGACTGACAAAGAAGAAAGATGGCTACGAAGTATTTGGTAGAGGTACACCTATCATCTATATCAACGGTCGTCAGATGCGTGATGCAACAGAGCTTGAACGCCTAAAGTCAAGCGATATCAAGAGCGTTGAGGTGATAAGCAATCCCGGAAGCAGATATAATGCAGCAGTAAGAGCAGTCGTAAAGATACGCACAAAGAAGGCTGTAGGCGACGGCTTTGGCTTCGATGTACGCTCTGCCTACTACCAGTCGGAGAATGTAGACCTCTCGGAACGGGTCAACTGGAAGTATCGCCATAACCGTCTGGAACTCTTTGGAGGGCATGCCTATTCACTTGACAATGGTAACTATCCCAGCACAACAACTACTATTGTTCACGCAGACACCCTCTGGCAGCAGGATTTCACGCAAGAAGTCACCGAAAAGAAATCTATTTTCAAGAATACTATAGGAGCAGACTATCAGCTAAATGATAGTAATTCTGTTGGTATCAAATACATGCTTAACTTCCTCCATGACTTCCCTCAACCTTTTATGCTTAGTAGTGATGTAACGGCAAACGGGACTTTCTACGACCATATTAACACCTTTGCAACATGCAAGCAGTCCCATCGTCCTTCCCAATTCATTAATCTCTACTATGTTGGAAAGATAGGAAAGATGGACATAGACTTCAATGCTGATTATCTTTATAACAAGCAAAATAACCATACTACCTCTCGAGAAGAAAGTCGCAACAAGACCAGTCGCACCGTGACTTCCGACAATCAAGAGCGCAACAGGCTCTTTGCTTCTAAGCTAACCTTGGGCTATCCTGTTTTAGGAGGTAATCTGTCAGTGGGTGCAGAATATACCTATACAAACCGCAATGACACGTATAGCAATCCTGAAAACTATGTCCCAAGCTCATCCGCACAGCTAAAAGAGTCGAATATCGCTCCTTTTATGGAATACAAACACCAGCTATCAATCTGCCAGTTGACAGCTGGTTTACGCTGGGAGGCGGTACACTTCAACTATTATGAGAACGGACAGCATATTGCAAATCAGAGTCGTTCGTTCAGCAACCTATTCCCAAGCATCTCTGCAGCTACTCAAATAGGAGACCTACAGATGCAATTGAGTTATGCAGCAAGGACACGTCGCCCTTCTTACCGTCAGTTAAGCAATAACGTTACATACGGCAATCGTTTCTTGATGCAGTCGGGTAACCCACTGCTTCAGCACGAATACATCCACACCATAAGCTTAGGAGCAATGTGGAAGTTCATCCAGTTTGGCATCTCATTCAATGACCGTCGTCACGCCATTGTCTTCTGGAGCGAACAAGACAGTCATAACTCAGCCATCTCACGTCTTACCTACACGAATCTTCCAAGCATCAAGACAATATCTACTCAGTTAGCTTTTTCGCCAACAATCGGTATCTGGACACCTGAGTTCACGGCATTAATGAAGAAGCAATGGCTCACATTACATACGAGTACGAAAACTTATAAGCTGAACAAACCAATCTGGCAATTCAGTTTTAATAACACATTCGATTTTGGCAAAGGCTGGTTACTATCAATGGAGTCCTACCTCGTTACAAAAGGCGATAGCGAAATTGGCTCATTAGCAAGCAATAGAGGTTCGCTTGACATCAACCTTACCAAGTCTTTCCTAAAGGACAGACTCGCACTTCGTATTGGTGGAACAGACTTGTTCCATACCCAAAAAGAAGGAGGAATTGGCTACACAGAGTCTATGGAGACTCAATATATTGGTACATACGACAGCCGTCAGTTTGTTCTAACTGTTACCTATAAGTTCAACACTTCACGAAGCAAATACAAGGGTACAGGTGCTGGACAGGCTGAAAAGAACAGATTATAGACAGCATAAAAGCACCAATAAACTTAGCCTATAACCCAATAGGCTAAGTTGACTTGTGCCTGAATAACTCCCTACTTATCCCGAATTAACTCTGCTTTGGTAGTATATCATAAGTTGTTTAGTACTCCGCACCATTGGTGCGAAGCACAAGCACGATATGTGCGAAGCCTTAACACGTCATGTGCGCAGCAACAACACATCGGCTAAAAGTGAGAAGAAGGGGGCTTTATGGGCATTATTACGAATACAGTAAGACGTTAATGGCTAACTAAGATAAGAAAGGTATATTAGCTTATACAAATAAGAAGATGATCTATCAAAGGGATGTAAGTGATTGAAAACATACAAAACCATTATACGATTTGATATTACATACAAAGAAAGAGGGTATATCCAAGACACTAACGTCTAAGATATACCCTCTGAAATGTATGTTAACACGGAAGATTAATCATTCATATAACGCTGGACACGTGCATACATCAACTCATATTGAGATTTGATAGTTGTGTCCTTCGTTGTCTTAATGCGTTCCTCAAGAAGTTTCTGAAGCTTCTGTGCATAGTGGAACACATATTCAGCTGTGCGGTCGATGGTCTCTGTCCACATCGTCTCTGGTTCACCATAACCAACACCAAAGCCAAGGAAAGCCACATCCTGCTTGTCATCACGCAAGCTGCGCACCTTACCAACCTGTCTAACCTCAACAATGTTAGCCTTCAGACGTTCAACATAGAGTTGCTGCATGGCGATATCATCATCATCAAGATTCTCATCACCAGCAATTGTCTTAGCCCAAACATTGTTATACGTATCTTCGCAATACTCCAATGGAGAATAAGAAGTAGAGTCAGCATAATAGCTCAATGCTAAACGCGCAGTTGCTGAAAGAGCCATTTCCTGAATGCCACCTGCCAATGTTTTGTAAGGATGAGAGTTAATCTGAGGTAGACGGTTCTCGATACTCTCAACACCACGCTTGCCAAACTTGCGTGCTTCTTGCAATAACCACATTGCAGCAGCACGTTGTTTCTCCTTAGGCATCACCTCATAACGAGGAATACCAGAAGACTCTGTGGTTTGATTCAGCTTGATACCTCCAATGACCGCATAGACATTACGTGCATAACCGTATGCTTGAGAAACCATTTGACGATAGAGTTTCGCCTTACGTGTGCCATCAGCACCATCTGGAATCCACTCATCGAAATGACTGAGAATATACTCAAGGTTCTTAAGGCCGTATGTACTTGACTTCACAGCATCGTCACCGAGGTCCTCCTCAATGGCAGTTGGGTCATAACGATAGCGTGATTGCTGAAGTACGTAACGATACATTGGGTCGTGCGCATGAGACTCTACGAGTGCCATCAATGGTTTTACATCATCTCTGAAACTCTTTGAGTTAGGGAAAACACGATATCCCCACTCTATTGCATAGTTATCATAGACACCCAACTCAGGAGGAGTCAGTGACACGCCCTTATCTGTTGGCTGTGCAACATAGTTGAAACGAGCATAGTCCATGATAGATGCTGTCGTACCATACTTCTGTGTGAAGCTTGCAGAACGGAGCGAATCAGTTGGGATTGCAGCCGATGAAGCCATGTTGTGCATCAGTCCGAGTGTATGTCCTACCTCGTGAGTTACAATATACTCTAATGTTGGCAACAAAATGCTATCAGGCATATCCAATGTTCGTGCAGCAGGATCAAGCTGTGATGTCTGAATAAATCGCCAGCTATTGATGACATTCACGACATCATTATACACCAATACAGTCGCTGTGATAATCTCACCTGTACGAGGATCAACCCATGATGGACCCATTGCATTCTCTGTAGCAGTAGGCAGATAACGAATGCAAGAATACTGGAAGTTATCAGGATCGAAGTTTGGATCATTGGTTGGGAAGTCCACAGCCTGCATCACATTCTTGAAACCGATACGCTCGAAAGCCTTATTCCATCTAAGAACAGCATTCCGAATTGCTGGCTTCCACTTTTCAGGGAACGCATTATCGATATAGAACACAATAGGTTTTACTGGCTCACTGAGCTGACCTGCAAAATAAGCAGCTGGGTCTTTTGGTTCTACACGCCAACGATTGATAAAGCTTGCATGGTCGATAAGACTGTCATTGACGATTGACTTCGGTGTAAGGAAGTAGCCAAGACGAGTATCACTCAGACGTGGAGTCATCTTATCCTCTGGCAAAAGAGCCAAAGTAAATTGTACACCGATAGAAACTGGATGATTGCTAATAGCCACACCACCACTATTACCAGTCATATTGGTAACGTAGTTGCGCTCCATCGAGATACAAGCGTTGTTTGCAAACGACTTCAAAGAAGTTACCTTAATCCATTCTGGTCTCAATTCGGCATCCACACGATATGGACCAGCAATCTTTGCAATCACTGGGAAATACTTACTCTCTCTCAAGAAGAAAGAAGAAACATCAAAGAGAATACCTCCAGTCTTCTTGTTTCTTGCCTTGATTGGGAAGCTATAGAAGTCAAGGTTACGATAGTTCGTAGCCTGTGCCTGCTTCGCATTGCCTGCTGGTAGGGCATCAAGTAATTCAGAGTTGATAGCCTGCATTACGATAGAGCTATCCTTCTCTACAAAGCGTACGTGTGAAACAGAACCAGCACGAGTACCAACCTCAGCAAACTGTGGGCTTGATACAGATGAAATTGTAGCACCAATCAGCATGTCACGACCGATAGAAGAAGGTGGCAACTCCATGAGGAGTTTCTCACCTGTTCTATAGAACGAAACGAATGGTCCCTTTGCAGAGTCTGTCTTCTCTTCGGTTAGAATACGCTCATAGGCATCTTTCTTCACCACAGAAGTAGTGGTTGTAGCCTTCTTTTTCTTCTTTTTAAAGAAAGGGAAAGCCTGTGCTGACAGTGAAAGGCTCAAGAAACCCACTGCTAATAGGGTTGCATGAACCGATTTCATTGATAAAAATGAAGTCTTTCTCATTTCTTCACCTCCATTGTCTTATTGATTTTGAAGAGCATCATCTCATAGTGTGTACGCGCTTCAAGTGGCAAGTTTGCCTTCAAACATTTCTCCAAAGCTGTTCTCAACTTCAAAAGACAGTTGTAGAAGTAAAGCTCTGAGTTGTCTGCGAGTGTGATATCAACTGTTGGAGCAAGGTTCTGAGAAGGGTCACCAAAGCCCGGAGTAGCACCAAGATCATCACCCTTCAAAGCCATGCTGGAACCAGAACCACCACCAGAACCACCATTTCCAGTAGCCTTAGAGACAACACTCTGTGCCTGACTCATGAATGCACGCTGCAAAACACGCTCGCCCTGAGATGGTGCGCGCATCTCAGCAACACTCTTGAAGAGGGTGTTATAGATATCATCAAAGTACTCTTTCTGTGTGTAACTGTTTGGATTCAAGTAAGAAGTGATAGCCACACGCATACGTGCTGCCATCAAATCGTAGCCCATAAACTCTAAACTCTGGTCATAATAGCTTACTGACAAGTAGCCCTTACGCTCGAAGTTACGGTTAGCATACTTCTTGAAGCTCATTGCCTCCTGCAAACACCACAAGAGTGAACGACGCTGAAGATCCTTAGAGACAACCTGATACTGTGGTACTCCTGCTGAAATCTTCATATTGTTGAGGTACATTCCACCAACATTACTCAACACCTGCTTGAACAAAGCGTAACGATTCTGTGATATCTGCAGGTATAACTGATCTTTGATACGAGTATCCTCATCGTTCTTAATCCACTTAGAGAGGTTGTTTTCAACGATTGTATAGTTCTTATTTGCAAGGTTTGCACTTGCAATCATATCGTTACCAAGTGCTCCTGCAGCAAGACGTGGGTCCCATTTAGCACTGCGCTCAGCATAATAACGAAGACGTGGGTTTGTTACCTTCTTGTCAACAAACGCCTCAAGTGTATTCTTCTCATCATTGATAGAAACATTATCGGTATCGAAGTAACGATAGTTCCAATCAATTGTAAAGTAGTCATACATGCCAAGTCCCTTCGGAGCAAGGCGTACACCATTGTCTGTTGGCTGTGCAACATAATTGTAATGAACGTCATCCATAACAGAAGGAGCAAGTCCCATGGTATTCGTGAAACGTGCATTACGCAAAGAATCAGTAGAATAAGTAGCTGAAGCACCAAGGTTATCCAAGAGTCCTAACATACTACCCGTTTCCTTTGTAACCAACATCTTCAAGCCTTCAGCAAACTTAGCAGCAGACAAACGGTTGCTACGTACCGATGGATCAACAGCACCTGTTTCAATTAAACGCCACTTATGTAACAACTTCTCGACATCAGAATAGATGAACATAGAGGCTGCCATAATCTCTCCTGTATTAGGATTGACATAGATATCACTCTTTGGAGCAGATGAAGAACCACTTGGTATGTAGCGAATACAAGAATACTGAATGTTGTCTGGGTCGAAATCTCCTTGCTTCTGAGGGAAGTCAACAACCTCAATAGCATTCTTAAAGCCTATCTTTTCAAAAGCCTTATTCCACTCAAGAACACCCTCACGAATTGGCTGTTTCCATGCCTCTGGGAAGGTATCATCCAAATAGAAACGGATTGGATTAACAGGCTGACTCAGCTTACCCTTTGCATAAGCCTTCTTATCCTTTGGTACAAGATTCCAACGATGAGAGTAGAAGATACGCTTTGTACCTTCACCTTCCTTTGGAATTCCCAAACGAACTGAGTAGTTAACACCGATACGTGAGTCCATAATACGTGGACGCATTGCAGACTCTGGCACAAGTGCTACACTATAACTAACACCAACAGTTGTAGGACGTTCACCTCCGATAGGCATAGACATCAGAGAAGTAGACACACCATAAGTGAAGTCATTATTAACGATAACATTCGTGTCAAAACTCTTTATACCACGAATGAACGAGAGTTCAGGCTTAGGAGTAGCCTTGATACTATAGTTACCATTCTTTGTTGGCATAACCGATATGAGGTTAGTTGGTTTACCTAACAAAGAAGTTACGTCAAAGACAACTGCAGAGCTGTCGTTGTTATAAGCCATAATGTTAAAGCCCTGCCAAATACCATCACGATAGTTCAGCGACAATGCATTATCAAGGTCTGCTGAATTAGCATTCTCCTTGAAAAGAACATTGTTAGGAGTCTTCATCACTACAGAGCTATCCTGTATGTCAAAATAGAACAAAACAGGATTAGAACTTGTTGAACCAACAGTAACTGTAGATGCATCAGTTGTTGAGTTTACTACTCCACCAAGCATCATCTGCTTCTTCAACAAAGTACGTGGCAACTCAAAGTAAATCTTGTTATCAAGCTTATGAACAGTAATAAACTTACTACGTGCCGTCTCAGTCTTTTTATCTTTGAAGAGACGGTCATACTTTGTCTCCTTCTTTGGTTTAGACTTAGACTTGTCATCATCAGCTTTTGCAACAGTACTTTGCAATACAAGGAGGAGCAATAATGCCCCTCCAAGTAAAGAGTTCTTAAATGAGAAATTCATTCTTATCATTTGTATGTTATTTATTTCTGAATAATGCCTTCACAATACGTCCCGTAATGTGCTGCTTTGACCAACGTAGAGCATTTGTCTGCGTGTCATAACAGTATAGACTACCTGGCATAGATGCCGATGTATCATTGGTTGCAACATAGATGAGATTATCATCATCTGAGAACACCATGTCTACAATCTTCTCTGAACTGCTACCTACAGTGAACAGTGCTGCAGTTGGGAAGTTGCTATTAGCAAGTACGTTATGTGCATAGACAGCATTGCTATTAGTGTAATAAACAATGTTCTTGCTGCGAGCAGAGCGTACTACAGAGCCATTAGCGATACCAGAAGTAGAAGGCATTGCAACACGGTAAAGCACGTTAGCTGCAATTCTCTTATCTGCAGAAGAAGAGTAGTAGCCTGGGAAGATGTACGTAAAGTAGAATGTTCCCGTACTTGTCTGATTGGTAATCAATGCAAGGTTACGCTGCTTGTTAACACTACCCATACCAACCAACGTATCACCAGTGAACGTTCCCTTCAAGATTTCTGCAGGAACAGATGTATTCTCAATGGCAACTGCCAGCAGAGAGCCATGTGCATTGTCAAAGTAAGCATCACCATGTGCATAGAAGAGGTCGTCTCTCCACCATGGAGTCATGCTATTTGCAAATGTAACAGAACCACCTACAGCACTTGTAAAGCGTGAAGTCTGTGAAATCAAGTTGGTTGTGTTCAGACCCAATGAATACAAGTTATTCTTAGTAACAGCCATAACCTTTGGTGCACCTGGATCAGAGTTAGCCGCTACCTGTATCACCTTCTCACCGACAGGAGTTTGGAAAAGTGACAACATTTCATAACCATCAAGCTGGTAAAGTGTTGATGGATTACCTGCTGCAATAATCAGAACATTGTTTGCCTGACCACCGATAGTCTTGTTCCATGCCATTGAGCAAGGTGTACCAAAGTTGATGTTAGGGTTGTTAGGAGCCAACACATCAAGGTGGAAACTCTTGTTTACATCCTCTGTAGGTACATATGAAAGGATTGACTTACTATTGTTTTCTGCCAAGAGATAAACACCCTTTGTATAAGCATACTCAACATTCACATTGAACTCATAAATCTGAATATTCTGACCATTGCTCAAACGAAGACGTCCAGTATAGCTTCCTGAATTCTGAATAGGATAAACAAGTGCAGAATCACTTGAAACCAACTTATGATTAATCTCCCATTCGTAGGTGAGTTTCTGCTTTCCATTGCTTTGCAACACTGCTGGGTTGATTTTCAAAGTATCACCCTGATTAAGTGTATAACTGCTATTCAGAGGTGTCTGCAGACTGATTACAGACACACCATCACCCCCTTCTGTTGAATCATCTTTGATACAAGAAGTGAAGGTAAGGGCTGTTGCAGCTAAGATAAATAAATATTTCTTTACCATAATTCGTCAATTATTTTAATCGTTATACCTATGAACGTGCTTATTCAGGATTGGCTGCAAAGTAAGCCTTCAACTTCTGAATATTTCTATAAAGCTGTGTCCAACTTCTTGTATTACGTATTGCCTTCTCAATCTCACTTGCATCTGAGTTATACAAGGACAGAAGATAACGATACTTAGCTGGTGTATAAGCTGGAAGACCCATAGCTTGCAACGTAGGATTGTCCCACCAGTATGGCTTTTCAAGCACATTATCAAAAGTAATCGTTCTCTTTAGTGCATTAGGGAAACGAACACCGAGGTCGTCAGATGCTTCCAAACGCAGAACAAGACGAATATTGTCATTCTTAACATCACTAAGATTCTGACGCAAAAGAACTACACGAAAACTGGATGCAAGACTATCAGCTGGAATTACTTGATCACTATTGATTGCCTCAAAGTGTACTCCTGCTTTTGCAGAACTACTTTGGTCAACAACTACTTTATAATGTTGAGCCTGTGACTTTCTCACTCCAGCAAGCTTAACTTTTATAGTAACCGTGTCTGTTGTCACGCTCGTAGGCTGTGTTCCGAACGAATAGTTATATAATGTGTCAGAAGCATTATTGAGGTCGAAATAAACCTGGTTTGCTCCTTCGAAAGTACCATCCTTTGAGTATTCACCTTTGTACTCATCGTTTGAACACGCTGCCAACGACAATGCGATGACACAGATAGCGAAGAAGTTTGTGATTGATTTATACATAATCATTTGTTTTTTAGTGTTGTCCGATAAGCAATTACCATATAGCTTTGTCTTTTTCTCCCTTATTATATAGGACTGTGACGACTTCGCTTTTCCATGTTTTGCCAATGTCTTAAGTTCCCGCACATGTGGTGCGAAGGCTCAGCACGCATGGTGCGGAGAACTAACACCAATGGTGCTGCATATTAGTTAGCCCATCAAAGAGCTTATACTAATTAAGTGTTATCGGATTACAATATTTGTTTTTATGTTTATATCTCTTCTTTTATACACTCAAGTCAGTGATTTAGCTATGCTAAACGTTTTTTACAAGTAGTCTTACTCGTATCGTTTAGCAGTGCTAAACCATGCTAACTCTTTGATATGAACTATTCGTTATGTACTGCCTGATCACCGTACTCATTCTCTCTATCTGGCCAAGGGAGATTGAAAATGGCATCTGAAGGCTGATACGTATCAATATTTCTGAAGTCAGTGAAACTACGGTTATAGTGCTTCAACGCATAGAAGGTCTGTCCCATACCAGGGAACTCACGCATACGCTCACGCATCATCTCCTGCTCGAAGAGTGTACGTGTTGCTACCTTAGCCGCATCAACATCACCCAATCCCCTACTCTTTCTTACCTGATTGAGCAGACTGATTGCCTCTGTCTGATTTGTATCATAAAGACTTTCACTCAAAATATAATACATCTCTGGCAGACTAATTAACACAAAGCCTTTCAACACACCTCTTGTAGCCTCAGCATCATTCTGAATCAAACGGATAAAGCTGAAAGATGAGGTTGAACCTGACGTATTCTCTCTAAAGAAAGAGGTAAAACGGAGGTCAGAGCTAAGTGCTGTAAAGAGGTCGGTCTCATAGAGACTACGTGTATCACGACGACCCTCAAGGAAAGATCCGTAACCTGTAGAGCGCAGGAACGCTGTACGGATTGCTGTTGAACGATCGGCAGCATAAACACCAAAAATCATCTCCTTACTTGCAGGGAAACGCATCACAGAGTCAAGTGAAGTACTTGTATTCAGCTTAAAGTTCTGTGTAGCATTGATGACTTCACGAGCATACTTTGCTGCTTCTGTGTACTTACCCATAGCGTAGTATACACGAGCTTTGGTAGCCTTTACTGCATACTTATTGAAAAGTATCACACGTCCCTTACTATAATCACGTACGAAAGTATTATCGTAAGTAACATCATTGTCGTCTGTCAACAATGAGTCAGCCTGATTCAAGTCCTTAAGAATAAGGTTGAACGTTGCCTGCAAAGTGTAACGTGTGCGGTTCTTCAAATTGAACTCTGTTGCATAAGGCAGACCAAGTGTGTTTGCATCACTGCGCGTATAGTCTGTACAGTAGAGGCGAGCGAGGTCGAAGTGCATAAAGCCACGCAGACCCAACGCCTCACCATGAATCATCTTGCGCTCTTGTGCACCTGCACTAATATCATTAATGTGCCTCAACACATTGTTGACATTAGAGATATTGTTATACATATTGCTCCAAACAGCATCCACGATGTTACGTGCTTGCTGGTTAGTATATTGGTAGCGGTTCAGATAATAACTAACATCTTGTGTGTTGTCATAACCGAACTGCTGACCTAACTCATCCACCATACCCCATGAAAGGTTACTACCATAGAGATTGGATGAAGCTAACTTACCGTAGATACCAAACATAGCATCCTCATAACCAGTAAGGTCAGTGAACATCTCGTCATCTGTAAGCTGTCCTTTTGACTGCACATCCAAGAAGTCGCTACATGATGTAAGCAAAGCAAACACCATGGATAGTCCTATATATTTCGTTATCTTCTTCATTGTTATCCTAATTTAGTTTTAGAGTGAGAATCGTAATGAGAATTCAAAGCTTCTGTCATATGGATAGTTCAAACCACGCTCTCTCTTCGCTGTTGATAGGTAGAAGAGGTCGTTAGTAAGTAGCTCCAAGAACATACGCTTCAATCCATACTTCTGAATAAAGTTTGTTGGAACCTCATAAGAGAGTGACAGACTGCTCATACGCAAGAAGTTGTTCTTCTCTACGAAGCGTGATGTCTGATACGGAGTAGTTGTATCGTCGATACGCTTATACTTCGCAATTGTTCCAGGAGTCTTCCATCTGTCATTCAATACACGCTCATCAGCATTGTACTTAGGGTTAGCTCCCTCTACCTTTGTTGCCAAAGTCTCATTATAGACAGAACCTCCGAAAGAGTACAAGAACGAACAACTCAATGCAAATCGCTTATAAGTGAGGTAAGAGGTGATAGAACCTGTACCTAAAGGATTCGTATCTCCGAAGATTACCTTATCATTTGAGTCATAAACGAAAGTATATGTACCATCACGCTTAATGAAGATTTCCTGACCTGTTACTGGGTCGATACCTGCAGAAGGAACAACCTTCAAGGCTGTCAAAGACTGACCTTCTTCATAGATAGGAAGCGGCGCAACACCATTATCAGACTTGTTCTTCTCGTTTTGTTCACGCAGAGAATTACTGATCTTCTTAATCTTATTCTTGTTATAAGCATATGTAAGACCGAGTGACCACTGCCAATCTTTATTCTGAATTGGGAAGGTACGCAGACGAAGTTCAAAACCTGAGTTCTGTACCTCACCAATGTTCTCACGTGAAGTTGTCACACCCACTGATGGTGCCTTAGTAATATCCAAGAGCAGGTTGTCTGTGTTCTTGATATAATAATCAGCTGAAAGGTCGACACGACCACGGAAAGCAGTGAAGTCAACACCGATGTTGGTGCTCAATGTACGCTCCCACTTCAAGTCTGGGTTACCGATAGTAATTGGCGTAGCACCAGTTCCCTTGCCATAGAAGTAAGAACTGTTATAGCTATAGGTAGTCAATGCCTGATATGGGTTAAAGTTGATATTACCCAAGTAACCAACACTGGCACGAAGCTTCAAGAGCGAAACTTGTGAGCCCTTCATAAACTTCTCGTTATGAATATTCCATCCACCACCGACACTCCAGAATGGAGCAAAACGCTGATTCTTACCGAAACGAGATGAACCCTCATAACGATAGATAAGGTCAAGGAAGTACTTGTTATCCCAAATTGTATTGGCATTAACGAAGAAACCGACACCTCTTGTCTGTGTATCAGAGCCACTTGGACGCGTTGCAGCGTATGCTGTAGCGAAAGATGGGTGTCCGAGCTTATCTGAATAGAATCCTATTGAAGTATAAGTAGCGGCATCTGATGACGTAGACTCAATACTTCCACCTCCCATTGCAGTAAGGAAGAGCTTCTTAAAGAAGTAGTTATTATATGATAACATTGCTTTTCCCTGCAACGTTGTGGTATTTACCCAGTTATCAGACAATGAACCACGCTGATCAGCAGACTTATTACGTATCTCGCTGTAAGCAAAAGGAGATGTGAAAGAGCGTCTATCCTGCTTGCTACGGTCGACTGTAAAGTCTCCATCCAAACGAATCTTCTCACCGAACCACAACTGAATACTGGTCGTATTGAGGAAGTCAAAGTTATTTGTCTTACTATAACTACCCAACGAAGCATCATACAATGGGTTCGCCAAGTCATGATAGAGTGAAGAGCGCAACTGTCCATCAATGTTATATGGATTCTCATAAGGATTCATCTTAACCCAGTCTGAGAAATCACCATAAGGTGACACGTTACTTGTCACAGATGAAAGTGTCGAACTGTTTGACACGAAGAACTTACCTGCAATATTGTAAGAGAGACGGAAGTTAGTTGAAAGACGAGTACGATCAGAACCCTTCATAACACCAGCATCCTTACCATAACGAATACCGAGATTATACTTTGCACGGTCATCACCACCATCTACACTCAAACTGTGTGACTGTGAGATAGCATTACGCAGTGGCTTAGACAGCCAGTCAGTCTCAACACCTCTCTGAATATCATTATATATACGTGCATAATCCTTGTCGAGCTTATATTGAGTTGAAGGACTTGTATCTGTAAACAAACCAGCAAGACGCTCATACTCCAACTTCTGACGTGCATTCAACAAGTTATAATCATGCAAATCAGGTGTTGACAAACGTACTGTTCCGCTATAGTTCAATTTCAACTTACCACCCTTCAAGGTCTTTGTTGTAATAACAATAACACCGGCAGAAGCCTTAGCACCATAAAGAGCAGATGCAGAAGCATCCTTCAATACAGTAACTGTCTCGATATCATTCATATCCATATCGGCAACATACTCAGCTGTTACCTGCGCACCATCTACCACATAGACTGGTGTATTGGCTTGTCCTTCGAAGGTTGCACGACCACGGATATTGAGTTCTGCCACCTTATTAGGGTCAGAACCTTTGAGGTTATCATCTGCGATGACCATACCAGGAACGAAACTTGCAATACTCTGCAATACATTCTTCGTACCCACATTCATCAACTGGTCACGACTTACAGCCACCTGAGAACCCGTAAACGAATTCTTATTCTTAGTCTGATAACCCGTTACAACCACTTCCTGCATCTCTTTTGAATCTTCATGCAGCGTGATATTAGCAGTTGCACCATTCTTTACAGTCTTTGTAACTGTCTTATATCCAATATATGACACATTCATGTGCACCTCCTTGAGGTCTGTCACAATCTCGTATTCACCATTGATATCGGTAACATAACCACCATTCACGCCATCCACACGGATGACAGCACCGATGATAGGATCACCGTTATTATCAGTAACCTGACCACGAACGCCACCCTTGCGCTGTGTAGTTTCCTTCTTTGCAAGCGTCAAGGTATTGCCCTCAACGGTATAAGAGAGTGGGAACTGGTTTGCCAAGTTCAGTAACAAACTTGATACTGACTGATCACGCACGTCAAGAGTAACACCCTTGAGTGCCTTCACACCTTCATCCGCAAACTTTACATTTAATCCAGTCTGCTTTGCGACCTCATTGGCGAAATCCTCTACCGTTGCATCATGCATAGAAAGAGTTACTTTTGCGCCATTCAGGTCTTGCGCTGACATGGGGAGACTTAATGGTCCAATGCATAAAAGGTTCAAAAAAAGAACACAGATTATGCGTTGGAGGAATTTAATCTTCTGCATCGTTCTCTAAAATTATGAATTTTGTTACTTGAAAATACAATCCTTTTAAACTCAAAAACTCTTACGTTGATAATTGTTCAGAGAAGAAAGACTTCTTTATAACTATTAATACTATTGAGATAGTTACCTTCACAGGTAAACAACACTTATTAAATACTCGCTGCAAAAGTACGAAAAAAAATAAAAAACCAAGCGATTTTATTATTAAAATTAAAGGAAAACCTCCTTTATTATTATTTTCTGATAGTCAAACACACGTTTTAGTAGCATTTTATTGACTAAAATATAGTTATCCCAACGTTATGTTCTCATATTCCTCTGTCATCTTTACCAGCATAAAGACAAAATGACATATTTATCAAAGGCATAAGATAAAATAAACAGAATAACCAAGAACTTATTCCTCTAAGAACAACCAATAAAGTAAAGTAGGGATAGACTCTCTCGTCCATCCCTACTCGTCTGTCCCTACTTACATATATCCCATTACCAGCTCCCCTTTCTTTCATCACCAACTAACACCTCCTCTAGCAAACTGCGCATTTTACTCCCCTCTCCTCTTGGAGAGGGGTCGGGGGTGAGGCCTTTTATCCCGCCTCTGGTCCTCCACCCTCTTTCTTTTTCTTTTCTTCCTTTCCCTCTTTAGTCTTCCTCCTCGCAGGATTATCCACATCCACCTCAATCTTCTTCAACGCATCCGTAACGGCAGACTTCCAGCGAACAAGGACACGGGGACGTTTCAAGGATTCGGCGGTGACATCTTTCTCGTTGTCGACCATCTTTGAAGGTATCGTGGTGCGGAACGAAAAGAGGTCGCCGAGGTCTAGCGAACCGCCAAGGCTAATCACCTCAATCGCAATGTTACGCAGGGTGATAATCACGTTTCTTACGTCTCCTTCACTCAATGAGGTTTCGCGAACAATACGATTAACAAGCCAATCGGCTGAAAACTTCATCGGTGCTTTCGGCACAGCATTATACGCTTTTTGACCTTTTTTTGGACCAATCTTGTGTGTGGTCTCAACTACCTTAAATGAAATCATAAAATAATAAATTTAAGTTTTAATAAATATGGAGCCTCGCCTTTCAGCAAGACTCCAGTAGTTACATTTTGCTTCATTTTCTATTCATTATATCAAGCCTCTACCCTTCCTTATATGAAGACATTTGCTTTGATATAAAGAAGACAACCGTCTTCATATAATGAATACAAATACCTTAATATTTAGAACGAACAACACTCACTTAATAACGAATAAATGGTCTTACACTTGCTTGTAAATTCTTTGATAACAAACTGAAATCGTAATAACTCATAACGGTTATTGTTGCCTGCTTATAATCTGACCCATCTTTACATTCTGTCAATGTCCAATAACGACCACTAGGAGCTGTTCCACCAGCATCAGTAAATGCTTTATTAAATCTTGTTATATCCATTGCCGGAAAAGATACATAGGCTCCCGAAAAACCTGTTGCAGGAGCATTAGAGGGAACTAAATATGAAAAATCGTAACTAGATGAATACGTGCCCTCACCACGATTAGGCATCTTACCAAGAGCAACTCCCATAGCCAGGAAATCATCTAATGTCGGAACATACCATTCATTTTTACCAATTATACCAGAAGTTGGATTACCATATCCTACGGTTTGATAGTAGTCAGATGCCATTTTCTGGGCTGGAGACGAAGAAG
>ERZ773070.699-NODE-699-length-23381-cov-6.777159_pt1 | contig 23381 bp, 19 predicted proteins | sample MGYA00580618_ERZ773070 | MGnify/ENA primary metagenome ERZ773070 (study PRJEB29015, sample SAMEA2738023) | human oral metagenome | biome: human oral; feature: human-associated habitat; material: dental | place: China | collected 2019 ... | reverse complement strand
GATAATTTGGTATGAAATTTTTATTCATTAAAGTTATCCTCCAATATTGATACTCCTAATTATATTACAAAATAGAAAGAATGTCTAAAGAAATGAGAAGGATAATTTGTAAAAAACTATAGTAAACCTTATTATTTGCTCAGTTATATATTGTTTAACAGGCTAGAAGCTGTTATAATAAATTTGTAATTAATTATGGGAGGGTATCATGAACGAAAAATTAAAAAAACAAAGTATAAAAAGAATAGCTAAAGAATTATTTTTTATATCTTTAGGCTGTGCAATTTACTCATTTGCATTATTACATTTTAATGTTCCTAATCAATTAGCAGAAGGAGGCGGTACAGGGATTGCCCTATTCCTACTATATGCTTTTGGGCTTCCTGTATCTATGGGGACATTATTAGTTAATATTCCATTGCTTATACTTGGGTATAAGATGTTAGATAAGAAAACGATGATTTATACAATTTACGGAATATTAATGTTAACATTTTGGATTAAAATTTTTGAAACATATCATGTTGTTATTGATATAGGTGGAGATCGTCTTCTTGCGTCTGTTTTTGGGGGGATTATTGCAGGAATTGGTCTTGGAATGGTTTTTGTTTTTGGTGGAACTACTGGCGGAGTAGATATTATTGCCAAAATAGTTCATGTATATTTTGGATTTTCGATTGGAAGAATAATTCAAGTTTTAGATGGATTTATCCTACTATTATCTTTTATGGTATTAAAAAGTTTTCCAGCAATCTTATATACATTAATTTATATTTATATTTGTACAAAAATTATAGATTATCTAATTGAAGGTGGTATTCCAGGAAAAGCTGTGATGATAATGTCGCCTAAAATTGAGGAAATTACTCAAAAAGTGTCTGATGATATGGGGCGTGGATTAACATTTATTAAAGGACAAGGAAGTTATTCGCGTAAGGATATGAATATAGGTTATTGTGTTGTGTCAAGAACGGAAATTAGCAAACTAAAATCATTAATTTATACAATAGATCAAAATGCCTTTTTAACTATAACAGAAGTGCATGATATTATGGGAGAAGGGTTTAGCTTTGATCAACCGAAAAGAATAAAGTTTACTTTTAAAAAGGAAAAATAATAAAGGGAGCAACGTTTAATCGTAAGTAATATACGAATAAATGTTGTTCTTTTATCCTAGAAAGGAGGGTACATGGTTAATAATTTTTATATAAGAAGTGTAATAGTGGTTTTACTAGCATCGATATGCTGTTCGTACTTTGGGCAAGTGTTATTATTCATTATTTCTAAAACAAAAGACTATTGGAATTATTTAATCTATTTTACACCATTAATTTTGTTATTTACAAAATACAGTAATAAGTATGCCAAAACTACTAGTATTAGTATGAAGTATTTTATAGAAGAAGCAATAAAAGATAAGAAAAAAATTAGTTGGTACTTTCCTATTTTATTAACCTTAAATACGTTGTTAGCACACGGGTTTGGAGCTAGTGTAGGTCGTGAAGGGGTTGCTGTTCAGTTAGGGGGAGCAATAGGAAAAAATCTAGGAAGTGTTGAATTCAGTAAAAAACAATGTACTTTTTTAATACGCTTAGGAATGATTAGTGGATTTGCTGCACTATTTCAGACCCCATTAGCAGCGTTATTTTTTGTTTTAGAAATTACATTTAAAAAAGTAAAAATTAATTTGAATACTGTAATAGAATTCATTATATATTTAATTGCTAGTTTTTTCTCTGCCGAAGCTTCTAATTTTTTAGGGTTAGAAAAGTTTTTTGTCTTAGTGAAGGTTGAAAAAATTGACTACATATTACTTATAAAAACATTACTTGTAAGTATTTGTTTTATTTTTGTTGGAGTAGTTTTTGTCCTTTGTCAGAAATTTTTTAAAAAAATCGTCTGCAATAATGAAAAATGGCGTTGGATATTACTAATTATATTTGTACTAATAAGTGTATTAGCGAGTTTTCGTTATAGTTCGTTAGGAACAAATTTAATTGAACTTTCACTAGAAAATGGCTTGGTACTTAGTTGTGATTTTATATTGAAACTTATATTGACTGCTCTTTGCACAGCTATAGGCTTTAGTGGAGGAGAAGTAACACCATTATTTGCAATAGGAGCTAGCTTAGGAGTAGTACTAGCTGGATATATAGGCTTACCAATTATATTTACTGCTGCACTTGGTTATTGTTTAGTTTTTTCATCAGCGACAAAAACATTCGTAACTCCAATATTTTTAGCATTAGAAGTTTTTGGTAGTACGACAGCTATACTAACAATATTACCAGCAGCATTAATTTATTTTTTGAATAGAAAATATAGTATTTATAAGTAGTTTGTTTAAAACTTTATGTGAGTTGAAAGAAATATTTTAAGTAAAGAAAATACCAAGAGAAGATAGATTTTATTTTCTCTTGGTATTACTTTATTTTCTATGATGTGATAACCTATTATGTTATTAGGCGAAAAAGATAATCACCTATTTTTTTAGTGTCCAACTTTTTTCAATTATTGGAAGTAATTCTTCTATAGTAGCGTCATTACCTTCAAGAGATGCATAGTGTATTTTTCCATCATTCGCTCTGAAAACCCATGTAACAAAGTACTTTCCACTTGTTGTTATAGAATTAACAACATAAGCGTCATATTCGCCAATTTTTGATTTAGCACCCCAAACCTTTTGGAATGCTGAAGTGTTTTTTTGGCCAGATAGTACAGAATTTGCTACATAGATAGGATCGATAGATGCATATTCTGTTTCAGATATTCCAAGTTGACTCGGACGGAATATGTTTAATGTAACAATATTATATGTAGATCCATCACTATACTGAATATCATTTCCACCTTTCACATCTTTGAAACGGAACCAGTTTTTAGGAACTTTAACATAACCATATTCATCAGAACCAATTATTTGTGTATTTTCTGTTTCTTTATTTGTCTCTTTATTTGTTTCAGATTTTTGTTTATTAGAAGCGTCTGATGTAGAAGTTGATTCAGTTTTAGTTGATGTTGTCTCTTTATTTTGTGTGGTATTTGACTGGCAAGCCGTAAGTGTTGTTGTAGTTAATAATGCGATTAGTATTCCTATAAATTTTTTCATAATATTTTTTCCTTTCTTTTTTCTATTAATTTATTATACCATATAGAAATATAAAAGGGTAATTTTATAAGAATTTAAAATATACTACAAAGAAAGAATGAGGAAATTGTGAACATCTTATTTAATGCGTATTGGTAAAAATAAAAAAACAGAATCGGAATTTACCGATTCTGTTGTGTTTATAAGCCTAGAATATTTAATATCTCTTTTTTATATTTCAATTTATTTTCTTCTCTGTTCTTATTATCAAGAACAATTTTAATTTCAGATACTATTTCACCAGGTTTATTTTTGATAATATATATTCTGTCACTTAGTTCTATAGCTTCATCTATATCATGTGTAATAAGTAGTGTTGTTAATTCTAATTTTTTGCTAATTTCTAAATACCAAGAGTGTAATGAAATTTTAGTAATTGCATCCAGAGCACTAAATGGCTCATCAAGAAGGAAGAGTTCTTCTTTGAACATATAAGTTCTAAGAAGTGCGACCCTTTGACGCATTCCGCCACTTAGTTCGCTAGGATATTTGTCTTTATATTCATATAGATTAAATAACTTTAGATTTTTGATAGCTTCTTCTTCCGCTTCCTTTTTTCCTACTTTTTTGATAAGAAGTGGAAGTATTATATTTTGTATAACTGTCTTATGTTCTAAAAGTAGGTCTTTTTGAAGCATATAGCTAACTTTTCCTTTAAAGTTTTTATCCCCTTGGATAGTTATTTCACCAGTTTGAAGGTTATTAATTCCAGCGATAACGTTAAAAAGTGTAGTTTTTCCGACACCACTTCCACCAAGTATAGAAACTATTTCTCCTTTATCGACATGAATATTTATATCTTTAAGTATGTAGTTGTTTGGATAATTGAAAGATAAGTTTTTTATTGATAAAATGCTCATTATTTTATGTAGTCGTTGCTAAATCCAGTATTGTCTGCTAAAGGTTTTTCAACGATATTATTATCGTTAATCCAACGATAAAATGCATTCCATCTATTAGCATCAAATTCACCCCAATGGTCTTTATTTGTTGCATATTGTTTTGATAAGTATTTTTGTGATTCAACTATAAAATCACGTTTATCTTTTAATTCTGGAGCATTTTTAATTAAAATATCAGCAGCTTCTTCTGGATGTTCTATAGCGTAGATATATCCTTTCTTGATTGCTCGAAGCACTTTTTTAGCTTCTTCTTTGTTTTCTTTTAAATAATCATTGTTGGCAATAATTACTGGTGAGTAGTAATCAAGATCTTTATTGAAATCTTTTAGATAGAAATAATTAATATCTAGATTCATACTCTCTGCAAGTTTACCATCCCATGCATAGTAAATCCAAGCAGCATCGAAAAGCCCATTTTCTAAAGGTGTAATCGAGTTAGCATCTGTGTTAGGAGCAAGATTAAGTTTACCTGCATCGCCACCTTGTTTTGTGATTAAAGATTTTACCATAGCAAGTTCAACTGGATCATTCCATGTTCCGTACTTTTTACCTATTAAATCTTTAGGTTCTTTGATATTATTTTTTTTCAAAGAAATAATACCTGATGTATTATGTTCGATAATAGCTGCTACAGCAGTTATACCAGCACCTTTAGAAAGTTTGTTAGCCATAGAATCTTGGTAGTAGATTCCAAATGGAGCTTTATTATTAATAATAAGATCTGATGTACTATCTTCTGGAGCTGGTTTAATATCAAGGTCAATACCCTCTTCAGCTAGATAGCCTTTTTCTTTAGCTACGTAAAGTCCTGTATGGTTGGTGTTAATAGCCCAATCCAGAACAAAGTCTACTTTTTTTAATTTTTTTTCTTCTGTATTTTTATTTGCTGTGCCACATGCTGTAAGTGATATTGCAAGAATAGCTGCAAATAAGCTAATTATTATCTTTTTCATGGTTGTCTCCTATATATTTCCATTTAATAAATTTTTTTTCGCTTAGTTTAACTAATTCTATACTTAGCAAACTAATAACAGATACTAGAATAATTATCGCAAACATAGTATCATATTCAAATAATTTTTTCGCTTTAATCATATAAACTCCAAGGCCTTCAAATCCTCCAAGCCATTCTGCTACAACTGCCGCAATAAATGCGTATGAAACACTCACGCGAAGTCCAGCATAAAAATAACTAAGACTTGTAGGTATTTTCACATGCCAAAGAATTTGGAATTTACTAGCCTTCATAAGTTTTAGTAAGGTTATCATGTCCTTATCACAGTTTCTAAAGCCATCTAAAATACTAACGACAATTGGGAAGGTGGTCGTAATAACTATTAAGACAATTTTAGGAGTTAATCCATAACCAAGCCATAAAACCAAAATAGGTGCGATGGCAATGGTAGGAATAGTTTGTGTTAAAACCAATAAAGGATAGACAGCTTTATTAAATAGTGGGATACTATCCATAATTAAAGCAAGAATCCAAGCTATGATTATACCTAAAGATAGGCCTATAATAGCTTCAAGCAGGGTGATTTTGCTGTGAAAAATTAATAATTGATAATTTTTAACGAATGCTTTTGCTATCTCAACTGGAGTTGGAATAATATATTTTGGGAGTAGATTCAAATACCCAGCCCCTTGCCAAATAATAAGTAAAATAGCCATCGAGATAGTAGCGGCATATTTATTAGTTAAACTTGCTAATTTTTTCATCTATAGTTAATACATCTCCATAATTAATTTTCACGTTAGCGAATATATTGTTAGAGCCTTCACCCGCTAGCTCTAAACATTCTTTAAGAGTAGTCATAAGTTCATTGAATTCACCTTCAATTACAGTTTCAAAGGGGGTGACTACAACATTAGAATGTTTTTTTTGTAGATAATAAATAACATTATCTATAGTTTTTATTCTCCCTGGTGTATTATCACTTAATGGAAGAATTTGCAATGCAATACTGCAATTTATCAAAATAAAAAAACCTCCTTACAATTTTAAGGGGGTCTAAGTTAGGTCTTTAAGATTATATACCTACGCTGGCATTACCCAGATCAGGTTCGGTCGAAATTAAATATTTCCTCTCAGACTGTTTACAGACTCCCGTACATATGATTATAGCATACCTAAATATAAAAGCAATATATCTGTTTGACGTTTACAATTTTTAGAAAAAGAGCAGATATACACAGTATATATAATGAGCATTTTATTGAATAGAAAGTTTTTTAACTATGCTTAATGTAAGAAAATTATAATATGTAACTAAAGATAAAATAATAAGTATAAAGGTAAATTGTATTTATATATCTTTTTTGCTTTTTATTTTAATATATGATAGAATTAAACATCATAAATAATAAAATAATAACGAGGGATTTTAACGTGAAATTTTTAAAAGATATTTTTGAATGGATAGTTGTTATTGTTGCATCAATAGCTATCTATTTAGTATTAAGCACATATGTTATAGCTCCTTTTACGGTAAAAGGGCACTCAATGGATTATACATTTGCTGACAATGATAGAGTATTTGTAAATAAATTCAGTAAAACTTTCGAGCGTGGAGATGAAGTAGTATTTCATGCTAATGAAACAGATGATTATATTAAGCGTATTATAGGAGTTCCGGGTGATACAATAGAGTATAAAAATGATGTATTATACGTTAATGGTCAAGTAGTAGAAGAGCCATATTTAACGAAAAAAATTCAAGAAGCTAAAGCATCAGGTAATTCGCCATTAACTCCAGATTTCAATATAGAGTATTTAAGTAGTACAAAATCAAAAACAGTTCCAGAAGGAACATACTTTGTTTTAGGAGATAACAGACAACATAGTACGGATAGTCGTGTTTTTGGATTTGTAAAAAAAGAAGCAATGATTGGAAAAGTTAGTCTTAGATATTACCCATTTAACGCCTTTAAACTTTTCTAAAAATGTATTAGCTAAAGAATATTTTAGTTGATAAAAATATAAAATTATGCTAGTATAATATACGGGCACTCTACGAGAGTGAAAGAAGAAACCACCCCCTGCGGATTTTCGTAGGGGGTTTTATATTTTTTAAGAAGGAGATTGACATGACGAAATATATTTTTGTAACAGGTGGGGTAGTATCATCATTAGGTAAGGGTATTGTAGCTGCATCAGTAGGAAGAGTATTAAAAAATAGAGGATTAAAAGTAACATTACAAAAATTTGATCCATATTTAAATGTTGATCCAGGAACTATGAGCCCGTATCAACATGGAGAAGTTTTTGTTACAGAAGATGGAGCAGAAACGGATTTAGACTTAGGACATTATGAAAGATTCATTGATGTAAATCTAGGTCAATACTCAAATGTAACTGCAGGACGTGTCTATTCTTCAATTATTGAAAAAGAACGTCGTGGAGATTATTTAGGAGGAACTGTACAAGTAATTCCACATGTAACAAATGAGATTAAATCGCGCATTCTTTTAGCCGGAGAATCTAGTGACGCTGATGTAGTAATTACAGAAATTGGCGGAACTACAGGTGATATTGAGTCACTACCATTCTTAGAAGCTATTCGACAAATTAGAAGTGATTTAGGGCGTGAAAATGTATGTTATATTCACTGTACATTATTACCGTACATTAAGGCAGCAGGAGAGATGAAAACTAAACCTACACAACAATCTGTAAAAGAACTACGTGGATTAGGTATTCAACCAGATATTATTGTTGTTCGTAATGAACTTGCATTAACAGATGAATTGCGTGCAAAAATTTCTTTATTCTGCGATATTCCAAAACAAAATGTTATCGAGAGCCGTGATGTAAGTAATTTATATGAATTACCAGTAAATCTAAAAGCTCAAAAAATTGATGATATTGTTTTAAAACATTTCGGTCTTTCAGCTCCAGAAGCAGATATGACAGAGTGGTTAGCGTTAGTAGATAGAGTAGATAACTTAAAAGAAAATGTAAAAATTGCATTAGTTGGTAAATATGTAGAGCTTCATGATGCATATATTTCGGTAGTAGAATCTCTTAAACATGCAGGATATAAACATAATTCAAAAATTACTATTGATTGGATTCAATCAGAAGATGTAACAGAAGAAAATGTTAATGATTACTTAAAAGATGCTGATGGAATATTAGTTCCGGGAGGATTTGGAGATAGAGGTGTTGAAGGTAAAATCACAGCAATTAAGTATGCTCGTGAGAATAAAGTGCCATTCTTTGGAATCTGCCTAGGAATGCAACTAGCAGCTGTAGAATTTGCACGTAATGTTTGTGGCCTAACAGGTGCACATTCTTCAGAATTAGATCCTAACACACCGTACCCAATTATTAATTTACTACCAGACCAAGAAGATGTAGTAGAAATGGGAGGAACACTACGTCTTGGAAGCTATCCATGTACATTAGCAGAAGGAAGTGTTGCTCATAAAGAATATGGTGAAATTAATATAACAGAGCGTCATCGTCATAGATACGAATTTAACAACTTCTATCGTGAACGCCTAACAGATAAAGGATTGGTATTATCTGGAGTTAGTCCAGATGGAAGACTAGTAGAGATTGTTGAATTACCAGAACATCCATGGTTTGTTGCAGGTCAATTCCACCCAGAATTCAAATCACGACCAGAAAAAGCTCATCCATTATTTGCTGGATTTATTAGAGCAAGTTTGGAAAATAGAAAATAACTATGAATTTATTAGAGATAATAGATTGTCTTGAAGCACGTGCAGATAATGTTCGTGCTTTAGATATGTCTAAGTATATGAAAAACAAGTTTAAATTTTTTGGTGTCGGTGCATCAGAGAGAAATGAGATTTGGAAACCATATTTTAAAGAAGCTAAAAAAACTAAGAAAATAGATTGGGACTTTATAAAAATTTGCTTTAAACATGATAAGAGAGAATGTCAATATACGGCGGCATATTATTTAAAATATATGCAAAGATTTTTAGTAGAGGATGATATTTCTAAGTTAAAAGAATTAGTGTTAACTAAAAGCTGGTGGGATACAGTTGATATACTTGATAAGGTAATAGGAAGTATAATTTATAATAATAAAAACTTGTACCCTATTATTTTAGAGTGGAGTAAAGATGATAATATTTGGTTGCGTCGAGTTGCTATAGATCATCAATTGTTAAGAAAAGAAAATACTGATGAACAACTTTTAGAAAAAATATTAATAAATAATCTTAATCATAAAGAGTTTTTTGTCAATAAAGCAATCGGTTGGGCTTTACGAGATTATTCAAAGACAAATCCTCAATGGGTGCGTAATTTTATTGAAGTTCATAAAGAAAATATGGCTTCATTAAGTATAAGAGAAGCAAGTAAATATTTATAAAATTGAAATTGGGAAAATTATTCATGAAATAGATGAATAATTTTCCCTTGCTTTATATTAATAAAATTGAATTTTTTTAGGGACAGCTTGTAAATGCTATTTTACAAAGTTTTTATCTTTTAGAAAATTCCCTACAACTGACGTAAGAAAAGTTCTTACAAAAAGGATTGTTGACAAGTGAAGCTTTAAAGAGTATAATTGATTAATCAATTATTGATTGGTCAATTTTATATTTTTATGAAGGAGTACAGTATGGAAGTTAGAGATTGTATTGAATTATTATATAATTTGAAAATTCTAGATAAAAAATTAATAGATCTATTTGAGAAAAAAATAGGTATTAGTTTAACAAGATTTCAAATAATAAAATATTTACATGAAGTTTCTTTTACTACCTCGAAACAGTTAGCTCAAAGTTTAGAAATAGATGCAGCAGCAATAACTAGACACTTGAGAATACTAGAACAAGAGGGTTATGTAATAAAACGTCGTAACGAGTTTAATAATAGAGAGGTTTTTGTTGAACTTTCGCAGAAGGCTCTTGATGAGATAGGTCGTTGCGAAAAAGAAACGAATGTTAGGGATCTAATAGGAGAAGAATTTACTACCGAAGATTTACAAAATCTAGTTCAACTATTAAATAAATTTAACAAAAATTTTAAATAAAAAGAGGTGAAAAAATGAGTATAGTATCAACAATTTTAGTAGTATTAGTTGTGTTATTGTTTTTTTATATAATGTACTTAGAGACATTTGCAACAGAGTCAGAAAGCACAAGTCGAGTATTTAATATTCCACAAGAAGAATTAAAAAGAAAAAATCTTAATGTATTATTTAAAAATCAAGGTGTATATAATGGTTTATTAGGTGTTGCTTTGTTATATGGAACATTTATAGCAAGCAATCAAAAAGAAATTATAGGAATGTTGTTAGTTTATATTATATTAGTAGCTATATATGGGGGTCTAACTAGTGATAAAAAAATTATTTTAAAACAAGGGGTACTACCGATTTTAGCACTTATTTCATTATTTTTCTAGTATTAAGAGGTGAAATATGGATAATGTAGCAGTAATTATTGGCGCAACTGGTGCTGTTGGTCGTGAAATTTTAGAAGAAGTTTTAGAAAAGGATTTTTATAAAAAGGTTTATGTACTTGGACGTAGTTCCGTTACTAAACTAGTGGATAACGAGAAATTAGAAAAGATAGTTGTTGATTTTGAAAATTTAGAGTTTGATATAAATATTTTAAATAATGCTGATGTATTCGCTGCTCTAGGTACAACAATAAAAATAGCAAAAACTAAAGAAAACCAAAGAAAAATAGATTTGGGTTATACAATTAACTTCGCAAAGATGTGCGAAGGAAGAGTTAAGAGTTTTAACGTTGTATCGGCAATTGCGGCAAATAGCAGATCTAAAAGCTTCTACTCTTCTTTAAAAGGAGAATTGGAAGAACAATTACAAAAAATGAATTTAGGAACTTTGAGAATATATAGACCGTCATTATTAATTGCTAAAAGAGTTGATAAGAGGATGATGGAAGATTTCTTTATTAAACTTTCCCCAATGTTAAAATTTATATTGCACGGAAAATTTAAAAAATATAGTCCAATTGAGGTAGAGTTATTAGGAAAAGAAATGGTCAGATTTGCAATAGAAAATAAAGGTGAAAAAACTTATACGTATAATGATTTCTAGGGAGCATACTAGATAAAATTTTAGCATATTTAATAAGCGAACAGATTACAAAAAATTAGAATTTATATGGAGTTTTCTTTTTTTTATGAAATAAAATATGTATTTTCATTATTACATATCTAAAATTTTTGTTGGCAACTAATTAATAACTGTTACATAAATTTTATTTATGAATAATATAACCTACAATTAGAATTTGAAATTTATGATTCAGTATAATTAATCGATAATTATTATCAGTTGTTAGTAGAATTATGTTTTAAAATAGGATACAATATTGTTATAGAACCTAATAAGGAGGGATGACATCATGAAAAAAGAAATGGGACATAAATTTTTAAAAAAATTAGGAAAAACTAGACTTAGACCTGGAGGAATAAAAGGAACAAGTTTTTTGTTAGCACATGCTGATATAAAAGAAGGACAAGTGATACTTGAAGTGGCATGTAACAAAGGATTAAATTTACTGAATTTGGCTAAGAATAATCCAGGGGCAAAATTTATAGGTATTGATATCGATAAAGATGTCATAAAAGAAGCAAATGATGAATTAGAAAAAACAGATTTAAAAAATGTTAAGTTTGTTTGTGCTAATGCATTTAGGATGGAATTTGCTGATGAAAGTTTTGATTATATAATTAATGAAGCAATGTTAACGATGTTTAGTAATAAGAGTAAGATTAAGGCTTTGGAGGAGTATTACCGTGTTCTAAAACCAGGTGGATTATTATTAACTCATGATATTTTGTTATTAAATAATTATGAAGAGACAAGAAAACAGTTATCTGACGCTATTAATGTTAGTGTATCACCACTATCTAAAGATGAATGGTTGAGCTTGTTTAAAGAGGTAAACTTTAGTACAGTAAATTTACTACATGATAGATTGACACTTATGACTGTTTCAGGATTAATTGCTGATGAAGGAGTTGTAAATTCATTGCGAATTACTAAAAATGGTCTCAAAAAAGAAAATCGAAAACAGTTCTTTAAAATGGGGTTAACTTTTAAAAAATTGGAAAAAGATATGAATTTTATTTGTTTTGTTAATAAAAAAGTTTTATAATAGTAGTATAAGAATGCTGATAACGTTTTAATAATATTTAAAGGAGGAATAAAAATGAAAGTAGGAACAATTTTCGAAGAAGCAGGGTTATTAAAAAATCATGATAGATTTAAACTAGTTAAAAAAGTAGGTAAAAAGGGTGATTTAATAGCTAAACACAATCACCCAGAAGCACTGGTACTTTTTTCAGTAGTAAAAGGTAAAGTACAAGTACATTTAAATGATGATGAAGTCCATATTGTAGAACCTGGAAAAGTTCTTCATTTTGATGGAGATAACTTTATTAATGCTGAATTTTTAACTGATGGAGAATTATTTGTTACTTTAGTTAATAAATAAAGTAATTAATATGGTCTGTAGAAAAATCTAAATTACTTTTAGGGAGGAAAATATGTTAAATCAAGTAATTTTAATAGGCAGATTGGTAAAAAAACCTGAACTACGTGTTAGTGAAGGGGGAGTAAATTATATAAAAGCGACGTTGGCAGTCCAGTCGGAATTTAAAAATAAAGATGGAGACTACGATACAGAGTTTTTAGAGTTTACTGCATTTGGTAAGTTAGCAGAAAATACTGCAAAATATTGCGACAAGGGGAGTTTACTAAATATAGTGGGTAGCCTTAACAATAATGTTTATAAAGATAAAAATGGGGTGAATCACTATCAACTTTCAATCATAGCAAATAAAGTTTCATTTTTAAGTAGAGCTGTTAAAAAAGAAGAAAAACAAGATGGTGATGTCTTTGTTTTAGGACAGTAATTTTATAAAAAAGTAATTTAGATTTCCTAATATCTCTAATGTAGTTAAAGCTATATTAGAGATTTTTTATATAAAGATAGATATTTGGTGTTGCTTATTAATAAAAATAATAGTAAAATAGTTAACATAAAATTGTATGCAAGGAGTCCATATTGTGAAGAAATATAAATTATCAATATTATTAGCAACTGCGGTATTAGGAGGAACTTATGTACTACCTGAAGCGAATAAAGTATTAGCTGCAGAAGTAAAAACAGAAGTTGTTGCACCTTCAATTCCAAATGAAAATACCGAAATACCAAAAGAGGTAAAAAATATAGGAGAGATACAAGGTGAAAGTCATCTAAGTCCTTTAGTTGGAAATAAAGTAATAATAAATAATGTCATTGTTACTAAAAAGGATAAAACTGGTTTTTATGTCCAAGATAAAGTATCTGATAACAATCCAAGAACATCTGATGCAATCTATGTTGCATCGAAAGATAACGTTGAAGTAGGGGATTTATTAAAAGTACAAGGTATTGTTAAAGAAGGATATATGGAAGAATATTCTGTTAAAGAAGGACAAACTTTTAAAACTCCAGCAGGAAGTTTGACAGTTACACAAATCACTAATGTAACAATTACAAAATTAGGTACAACAGATTTACCCAAACCTATTAATATTTCAGGGAAGATGCCTAAAGATATAGTAGATAATACCCCTACAAAATATAACCCAGAGACTGAAGCTTTGGATTATTGGGAAAGTTTAGAAGGTATGCTTGTAGAAGTGAATAAACCAAGAGTAGTAGGTCCCCAATACAAAGGAGATATCTATGTATTACCAGGTGATTATAAAGGCCAAAAATTAAATAATATTGGTGGTGTAAATCTTCGACCTGGAGTTCAAAACACAGAAACATTACCAATTATAGTAGGAAATAAATTTGTAGCGAAAGCAAAAGATTACTTTACTGAAAATATTTCAGGGGTAGTTACTTATAGAAATAAAACATATAAAATTGATCCAAATAATGTGCCGAATTTGCAAGATGGAGGCTTAAAACGAGAGGTATCTAAAATCTATCCATCAGAAGATAAGTTGACAATAGCTTCTTATAATATTGAAAACTTTTCTGCCAATAATAATGGGCATGATGAAACACCTGAAGAAAAAGTTGATAAGATAGCAAATTCATTCATAAAAGAAGTTCATAGTCCAGATATTATTACTTTAATAGAAGTTCAAGATAATAATGGTGGAGTTAATGACGGAACTGTAGATGGAGTTAAGAGTGGAGAAAAACTAGCACAAAGAATCAAACAGCTAGGAGGGCCAGAATATAAATATACTGAAATAGCTCCAGTTGACGGAAAAGATGGTGGGAAACCAGGTGCAAATATTAGGGTAGCATATTTATATAATCCAAAGAGAGTAACTTTAGTTGGAAAAGATAAAGGCGGAAGCGAAGAAGCGGCACGTTTTGTAAATGGACATTTAGAGAAAAATCCAGCAAGAATTGATCCAACAAATGTTCATTTTGATAAAGTAAGAAAATCATTAGCTGCTGAATTTGAATTTAAAGGTGAAAGAATAGTAGTTATAGCTAATCACTTAAAATCTAAAATAGGAGATGATGCAATTTACGGTTCTAATCAACCATCAGTGGAAAATACTAAAGCAAAACGTATAGAAGAAGCAAAAATTTTGAATGCTTTCATTAAAGAAGGATTACGCCAAAATCCTAATTTAAAATTTGTACTTACTGGAGATTTCAATGATTTTGAATTTTCTGATAGTGTGAAAACAATAGTAGGGAATGAGCTCGTAAACTTAATGGCTGAACATGATGCGGGAGATAGATATTCATACTTCTATCGTGGAAGTAATCAAAGTTTAGATAATATTTTAGTTTCTAAAAATATTAAAGATAAAGTAGTATTTTCTCCTGTTCATATTAATGCATCATTTATGGAAGAACATGGAAGAGCATCGGATCATGACCCTGTAGTTGTTCAAATAGACTTTAGTAAACCAAAACAATCTACAACTCCAGAAGTTAAACCAACATTACCTGAATTATCAGGTGAATCAGATAATTCTAATAAAGAAAAAACTAATCGAAGTAAAGATGAAAAAACTATATTACCTAAAACAGGATTAACTTCATCTAGCTCATTAGTATTTGTTACATTAGGTGTTATAGTTGCCTTCTTCTTAGTAAGAAAAAAACGTAATAACTAATAAAGAATATGTTGAATGAGTTAGAGTAAATGTTGCACTTATTCTTGCAATTTATCATTTAAATTTACCCGATGACCAACATATTAAGACAATCGATGGAGTACATGATATCAAAACTCCTGACGGGAAATTATTAGGGCGATATACCATAGAAAATGGGAAGATAAAAGTAATTGTAGCTCATTTAGGAATTCAAGATTCTGCTAAATCTGGCTGGATTACATTTCATGGAACTGTTATAAAAGATGGTGAAAATATTCGAATAGGGACAAAGGGAATACGAGATTAACTATCAAACCAAATGAGAATGGAAATGGTAACGGTGGTGGCGGAGGAGGCCATGACTCTGGAAAATCGAAAATTGGAGATGACAAGATTCAATTTTCAAAATATGGGAAACAGTATATTGGTAAGAATATTATTAACTGGCATCTAAATGTTAACTATGACGGTTTGAGAAAAATGGTTAACGGAGAAACAGTAGAAACAAAAAATCATGTTGTTTTAGAGGATACTCTTCCAGATAATGTAACGGTTGATTTGCATAGCATTTATATCACGACCCCTTTATTTGTACCGACTCCAGATAATAAAATGAGTGGTTATGCTGTTAATTATCCTAGAGTTCATCCTGAAGTGATTGAACCAAAATCTGATGAAACGTATCAACAGTTTTATGATCGTATTAAGAATACAGGAAAACTTTCTGTTGGTGTTTATAATCAGAATGGTGAGCGTAAACTTCTCTTTGGATTTGGTAATTTACCTGGAAATGGAATAACCTATGCTAATATTCTAGGGAACCAAGAAGAGTTTCATAATGTAATTGATAATCACGTTAGAAGTGGGAATATTACGAATGAACAAGCTAATCGTATGAAGCAGGTCTATAGTCCTCAAGGAACTACTCAAGGGGCTGTTGTGGGTTATGATGTTTCTTTTGATACAAATGTTAGTGGACCAAGTGGTAATTATGAAAATATAGCACAATTACATTGGGATGAACAAAATCCTGATAATGCAAAAACGACTGTACCATTCCATAGAACTGAAGCAGGAATAAGTGAAAACGAAAAGAAAATATCTATCAAAGGTACTAAGACCTGGGATGATAAAGAAAACCAAGACAGCAAACGTCCAGATAAGATCAAGGTCCTTCTCAATAAAACAGTCAATGGTGAGACCACTAAAGTAGTTGAAAAAGAAGTGACAAAAGATAACTGGACATATGAGTTCACTGATTTACCAAAATACGAAGGTGGAAAAGCAATCACTTACTCCATCGATGAAGAAGCGGTTGAAGGTTACACGAAGGAAGTTCAAGGCTATAACTTGAAGAATAGCTATATTCCGTCTACTATATCAACTCAAAAATTAAATAAGGATAGACATTCAAATGCAAGTGATAAACAAAAGAAAAATTCTGAGCTTCCAAATACAGGGGAAGAAGATCACGCTAATCTAATTGGACTTGGAATTCTAGGAATCTTGGGTGGAGTTGAATTGATTATTCGCAAGAAAAGAGATGATAAAAACTAAATGATTTTTAATCAACAGTGACTAGTAAATAAAAAGTTATAACATGGAGAGTACCAGCTAGGTATTCTCCTTTTTAAGGTTAAGAATACTAAATGATTGTCTAGTTAATCTGATAAACTACGAAATGCAATATCTCCAACAGTCTGATTTACAGTATCTTTTGTGTTGACATAAGTCTTAGTTACTTCTTTATCACTGTGAGTTAAAGCTTCTGAAATAGCTTCAAGTGAGAGTCCTGCTTGTTTTGCAAGTGTCGCTCCTGTATGTCTTAATTTATGAGGTAAAGTGTGTTTGAACCTTGGATATTATTTCTGTTAATAGTATTTTGTGTTACAATGTAGATAATGACGGGAGATGATTTACAATGATAAGTTTAGAGTTGCTGTCTGAAGAAAATAGTCTAGAGGTATATTCTTTTGAAAAAGAAAATCGGGAGTATTTTGAGCGGAATTTACCTCCTAGACCAGCTAACTATTTTGATCTAGAAGGTTTTAAAGAAATTACAAGGGAATTGTTAACGGAACAAAGGAATCGAGATGTCTATATGCATCTTATTAGAGATTCGCAAGGTACTATGGTCGGAAGAATCAATTTAAGTGTCTTAGAGGGTGATCGAAAAACAGCAGAGCTTGGGTATAGGATTGGGGAAAATGTCACCAATTTAGGCTATGCAAGCGAAGCAGTTAGACTCGTTTTAGACAAGGCTTTCACGACCTATGGTTTCAATAGAATCATTGCAGGAACAGCAAGAGATAATCTGGCTTCTCAGAGAGTACTTTTAAAAAATGGCTTCACCTTTAGTAGAATGATAGAAAATGACTTACAAATTCATAATGAGTGGGTTCATACAGCAGTATTTGAGATAACGAGGTCATAATATCATCATTTCCAGTCTATTGATAAGGTTAATGGAGTTATAATCTTTTCAGACATTCAAGAATTTACTCTTGGATGTCGTTTTCTGACTGCTTTCCTTCGATAGTTTAGATAGTCAGTATGGAGTAGAAGATTAATGTTACTCGCTCGGTCGTTGTATGTAAATACAAATTGTATTTTGATATATCTATCTTTTATTCCGAGCAATTCTGTGGTAGCTTTATAAGTAACTTCTTAATGGATTATGTGCTACTTTCATTATAGTTCGTATGAATTTGCTTCTACATTACCCACTACAGATAGTATAGAGTCAAAATGAACCAGAAAAGGTAGACTTTTCACCTTATTTTTGGTATAATATTTATTATTTTGACTAATATAGGTAGAAAGTAATCTGTATTATATCGATATATATATTTATAGGGATTTTAATTATTATTTAAAAATAATTTTTTATTTTCAATATTGGAATATCAAATATTCTAATATAGATTGGAGTGGATGAAATTGATGGATAATACTAAAACACTACAAAAATTAACGGCTTTATTCTTAGTTTTTATAATGCTGTTTGGGATAATTGTTCCGAATACTGTTGCTTTTGCAGAGGGAATAATAGCTAAAGATACAATTACAGATGTCAAAAAAACTGATAAGGAAACGAAAGAAAAGATAGATCCTGAGGAACAAGCAGATAAACGGGACAATAAAACAGATTCTAAAAAAAATGATAAGGAAGCTGAAGAAAAGATAAATCCTGAAGAACAAAAAGATAAAAAGGACAATCAAGCTGAAGTAAAAGATGAGGAGTCAGAAGTTAAAGAAGAAACAATTAAGCCTAAATTTAATAATTCTTTAACGAAATCAGTTTCTTTAAATTCCGGATCTCCAATGGATAATGGTAAACTTATGGTATATGATGACAATCATAAGATTAAAGATACATCAAATGGAGATGGAACATCAGTAAATCCATATAATTTGGCAACTATGACAGATACATTGTTTACCATAAACTATACTCCTTTTTTCCGTACAAAAGATGATGGGAGTAATGAGTTTGGAGATCAAAAAATTGTTGTCGATTTACCAACTTATGGGTTTAAATTAGCAAATCCCGGAATTGAAGGAGTTCAGTTTGAAAAAATTACATTGCTTGATGCAAGGGGGAATGTAATACCATTAGATTCAGCAGCACAAACTAATTATGATAAAGTTACAAAAATTATCTATGATATAAATGATAATTTTCTTGGCTCTTTAGGTGGAGGATCAAGTTTAGTATTTAATATTGCCTTTAACAGACGTAGTTTAACAGATGACGAATGTAAAAAGTGGATTAATGAAGGAAGGCTTGAAACAAAACTTAATGTTACAGTCTGTGAGGGAGACAACAATACTCCAATTAATAGTACAGGAAATTCATCAGAATATAAATGGAGAATGTCACCAACTAATTATGACGATCCTAAAACTACAGTAACAGGAAATCGTCATCTAAATGCAAGTAGTCTGGCGAAGATTGCGAATTCTGGATTCATAAGATTTTATGATACAGATCCTGCAAGTGGTCCATTTACTGGTAACAAAGATTACTATTATTATAAGCAAGGAACAATTCATGACGCGGATACTCCTCTAATGAGTTTAAAACATATCAAGGTTTATGTTCCAAAAAATGGAGGTGTTGAAGGAAATTTCATTTTACAAAAATTACAAATCAGAAATGGTTTATATGATTTAGATCTTGCTTATTATGCGACAGTCAGTGAAATGAAAAATGATGGTGATGGAAAGGGAAATTATTATCTCATAACACCAAGGAAACCTCTCTATAATAATGGAAGTGACCACAAATGGAACGATGTATTTACAAAGGGATTTTCACCTATTTGGCAAGTTCCTGATGGAATCGACAATATTGGTTCAGATACTTTATATGAGGCTGCAACACCTGAATTTGTTTTTGAAACTCCAAATGGAACAGACGGCAAAAAGGAAGTTGTTATCAGCGCTGATGGACAAGGCGTAAAGATTAAAACTATGAAAGCTAATACTGTCGATGGATATGAAATTCATAGTTTTGCTGGACCTGGATATCAACTTTATAAAAATGCTGGAAGATTTTATACTGCAAATGCAGTTTCTGCAGATGCAAAGTATTCTGATGTTGGCTATACACGTTTAAGTAATGAATATTATATTCTAAAAGATGCCAATGGAGAATGGAATGAGTATTTTCCAAAGAATAAAACTGGTGCAACAGTTGAAACTTATGAATTTCCTGAAGAAATTCAACCTACTGCATGGAAAGGAACTGCTCAAATATGGAATACAGATTCTTATAAAGTAGCAAAAGTAGTTTATACTACAGCAGATGGTAATGAACACACAGCAGATGTAAATTCACCTGTTCATTTAGCAAATAAAGTCCATAATTTTCCTGAAGTTAAATTTGACACTTCTGGTGGAAGAGTAACTAAAGTTGAAGTTCATTGGGAGTATTTGAATAACGACACCTTTAATGCAAGTACACATTATGCGGGAAAATATAATGCAAATACTCATAGATTGTCATATGCTCAAAGTAAGTTCGATTATTATGTTACCCCCACAGCTACAGGACATTTGCAGGTAAAATATTCTACAAAATCTACTGATCCAACTGCGGATGCAAATGATAATTTTGATTATGAAGCTAATAAAGCTGTGAAAAGTCCTGTTAATAATGTGAGTGGAAAAGCAAAGGATGATTTCTTCTGGACAACTGTAACTCAAAAGAAATGTACACCTTTGAAAGCTGAGAGTACTGGTGATAGATTAAAGGAAAATGTATTATATCCAAACCAAGCGGAGAATGGAACTTTTTATGATACTTGGAAATTGTTCTTTGATTATGGAACGAAGAAAGAATTTTCTCCTGTAACGAAAAATCCAAGAATTGATTTGACAGTGGGAACTTTGAATCTCAAAGGACTTGATTCTAAGGCTGACAAAACTGGACTTTTGACTGGGAAATTTACAGCAAATAAATCCTTAAGTGGTTGGAAAATCATTTATAAAACTGCGGATAATGTACTTGGAATAGAGGGTACAGAAAAAGTATATAATATTGGAAATATTGAAGATGGAACAAAAATAGACCTTGGAATTAATAGGGATATTGAACATCTATCAAGTATTGTTTTAACTTATGATGGAGTATATAATATTGAGCCATTTGCCGATAAAGAAACAGGAGAAGCAGTATTATTTTCCAATATTGAATATGAACTTAGAAATACTGATTTTAAAGGCAATCCATTGACGATAGAGAAGGAAAAGGGAATTGCTTGGTATGGACCTAATTACTTTATTCAGAATTTAGAAGGCAAATATTATAATGAAAGTTGTAGCGATGGAAATCATATTCATGACGCAGGCAAAGGACAAGCCTTTGGTGGTAGGGCATGGAATGTTGTAAAAACAGCACAACGTTATGGCCTTCTTACAAGAACTTATATTATTACCAATAAGATAGTTGATAATGTAATTGAACCGGCAGGAAATGAAACAAATAATGCTATTTCGCAGACCGGAACAAGTATACAAAAAGTTCGATTCAATACAAAAGCTTATGCTTATGCCATGAATTCAGATATGCCTGAAGCAGGTAAGATGCCTTATGGAATCCCCGAATCTGCCTATGTAGAAATCACAGATAAGCAATTTGCCGCCGATGTAGATAAGTGTAAATTTTTAGGATATGACAATGCATCCGGAAATGTTGAAATTAAACAGGTTAGAGATGCTGACGGAAAAGTATGGATTAAAATGTCCATTACCGATGCCGGGATACAGGCTCTTAACAGACAAATCCGAGAGATTACCAAAAACAAAGCATTTTCTTACTACTATTATTATAATGATAGTGTGCTTAAGTTCATGGAAGATCCGGTTGTAATTGCACTAAAGAGTTTTAGATATACAAGTGTTACATCTCCAGGAGAAAATGAGCATCGTCCATATGGAATGGTTTATTATGATATGAGCCCACTTGAAACGAAGCTGGATGGAAGTAAAAATGAATATTATAGCCATGCAAAGCTTGAAGGAGATTTATTCCAACTTTCTGAAAATGCTGCAAAAGCTCTTGATGCTACGAAGGAAAAGAAATTATTTGGAATTGATTTGAGCAAGGTGGAAGTTGTTGTATCCAAGAATACGGCGGTAGGATCAAATATATTCCCTGGGAAATATGATAATATCGTCTATGGAACAGCGGGAAGTAAATTTCCTACACAGACTTTCTATCCAGATGAAAGAGATAATTTACGTGGAGACTTCTTCGTTCAAGCTCCAGACTCAGATGGATTTAAGGACTTTAAGGCTATCTTAGGAATTCCTAAAAAGGATAAATCTATATCCTATACACAAAATAATGAAACTGTTCAAACACCAAAAACACAAGTGGATATGTATTTGACTGGTGAAGTTGAGGTAATGGGAGATAGTCGTCCTGGTAAACAAGAATTTAGTTATAGCATAGATGGTGGAAATACATTTATTTCTGCAGCGGATGTAAAAGATTGGGGAAAAGTAACCCATGTTAAACTTGATTTGGGAGAACTTCCTAAAGGTAGTCAAGTAAATATTAAATTACCACTTAAGACTCATGAAAAAACTACTATTGATGAGCTTGAAGCATACATTGGTGGAAGTTTTGAAACGACTGATTATACAGGAGTTAAAACGAGTGGATATATAAATCCTGCAAAATATATTTATGGGAATTATGCAGTTATGTCCTCAGATGTATGGTGGGATAAAAATGAAAATGGAAAACTTGATGAGGGAGAAACAAAAGCAAAAGGTGTTAAACTTGAACTATATTCTCCTGATCATGATGTGACTATTAATAACAAGTTAATTCCTGCTAATACTTTGATTCATAGTTCAACTACAGATGAAAATGGAAAATATGAATTAAAGAGTTTTATGAATGAGGCTGGTCAATGGGTAAAAGTTACGATGCCAGATGGCGAAACTAAACTAACATTGAAAGCAAATCATTCTGATATGGAAGAAACAAAAAATTCTGACTTTGATAGAACAAGCTATATAACAGCTGAATTACCTGAATTAGTAAAAGAAAAACCTCTTGAAATTATAGGTTGCGGACTTATAAGAGTACCCAAGATAAAAACAGAGCCTGTTAAGATACATGTTGGAGAAGAGTCAGAAGAAGGAGCGGCAAAAGCTGTTGCAACAAGTGATCATCCTACTGTATCTCCTGAATTAAAATATATTGAGTTGCAAAATGATGTGGCTGATGTTGATGGTGGTGGTAAAATAAGAGGAAAGTCTACGGGAAGAATTAAAGCTGAAGTTACAACAACCAACACATTGGCTAGTAGCGATCAGGCGATACCTGAAGATACCGTAAAGGCGGAGTACGATATTATTGTTTATGGAAAGGTAAATTATAATAAAAATCACGCTGATGTAACTGGAGAAGCACCAAAGGATAATAACGAATACTATCCATCCATTACAGAAAATGGAAATGATGCCGATACTGATAAGGTAACTGTCTTAGATGCAGGTACGATGAAACGATCTGGATATCTCTTCAAGGGATGGAATACACAAGCTGACGGTAAAGGCACTATGTATTCAAAGGGAGATACATTTAAGACAGGAACAATTGATAAAGATGTAGAGTTATATGCAATTTGGTCCTTAATATGGACACCAATGGAGATTCCAACTAGAGATATCAAGGTCACCAAAAACTGGAAAAACTTTTTAGGAACTGATATCATAGCACCTGTA
>ERZ773070.698-NODE-698-length-23408-cov-6.978033_pt1 | contig 23408 bp, 36 predicted proteins | sample MGYA00580618_ERZ773070 | MGnify/ENA primary metagenome ERZ773070 (study PRJEB29015, sample SAMEA2738023) | human oral metagenome | biome: human oral; feature: human-associated habitat; material: dental | place: China | collected 2019 ... | reverse complement strand
TTTCTATATTTTCTTTATTTTTATTACTATTATCTAATTTTATATTCATATTATTATAATTTAAAATATTTGTAAGTCCCATATTTTCTATTTCTTTTCTTATAATCTTCTTTAAATATTCTGTATATGTATATATTTTACTTGAACTATTAGAAATTTTCTCATTCATCTCTTTATCATATGAAAGTATATCTTCATTTATTTTTTCCTCTAATTGATACTTATATTGTAATATTCTAGAAGAATTTGCTATTTCTATAATTCCGTGATTTACCAAGTTCCATTGAAACTATAATTCCCATTATTATTATCATTATAATAATTGTTATAGTAAGTGTTATTAATGTTATACCATTTCTACTTTTTACCATATTATTAAACTTCTCTTCCCTTATCATTTGTCTATTTTATATATTCTAATATTACTTTTCTTTGATTAACATCTAAATCATTATCTTTTTGTATTTCTATTTTTATATATCTTTGTGGAAGTGCTCCTTTTATTATATCTGCCCATTCTATAATACATAATGATCTATCATAATATTCATCTCCGTCCGCATATCATAAAATTCTTCTAGATCTGAAAGCCTATATACATCAAAATGATATATCTTTTCATCATTTTTTATATATTCATTAACTATTGTAAATGTTGGACTAGATATTTGTTCTTCCATTCCATATTCTCTTAATATTCCTTCTGTTATCTTCGTTTTTCCGAACTCCTAAATCACCTATTAATGCAATATGTATTAAGCTTTTTTTCTTTCTTATCTCTTCTTTTACAAGTTTTGCAATTATTCTTCCAAGCTCTTTTGTCTCTTCTTCATTTTTTGTATATATTATAATCTTTTTATTATTATTAAATATATTTCCTATTTTTTCTTCCATTTTCATTATATTTTACTCCATAATGCTTTAATAATAGTATCTTCTTCTATTTTACTATTTAAATCTATACTCCAACCTTTAAATATATATCCTTCTTTTACAGGATTTCCGAAGTCCTTGTTTTACAATTATATCATTTATGGTTGTTCCCTTTTCTATAATTGATGCTGGAAATGTTCCAACACCTCCGATCTAAATCAAAAGAACATATTATTCTTGTCCCTAAATCTTTAAATGAAATCCACCTTGCTGTATATGTAGTATTTTCATATACTTTTGTAAAAATATTTTTATCCCAATCTATAAACAAGTAACCATCTTTTCTTGGAATTTCTTGAAATTTAGGTACGCTTCCTTTTTCTATAGTTCTTCTTGCAATTAATCTATTATTATCTACAAATAGTAATTCTACCTCATTATCTTTTACTTTAGAATAATTTAAAGCTGAAGTAATTTGATCTTTTATCATATTTTGATTAGTAATATTTGAATTATTAACATTGTTTTCTGCTATATTATTTTGAATATTTGATCTTTCTTCCAATACATCTTTCAATATAATATTTTTAAATTTTTCTATTTTCTCATTATCTATTTCTGGATCTATTATTATATCTTCATATTTAAATGCTTTTTCATCTATTCTTATTTTATTAATCTTTGCTAAAATTTCAATATCAAAATTTAGCTTATCTAAGATTTTTGAAATATCTATTGCTTGTTCTTTTTCTTTTCCATTTTCAACTTTTTTTATAATAACATATACTTTATCATTATCTTCTGTAATTTTTCCAATATTATATGTAGGATTTAATTTTTTTAAAAGTTCAATATATGTTTTTTTAGAACTATATCCACCTGCTTTATATAATCTTGTTATAAATATTCTTACTTCTTTTTCTTCTTTTGATATATTATTTTCATTTATAATCTCATCTATAATTTTATCAATATTAGAAAATGACATATCACTATCATTATTTTTTTCTTCTTTTTTTATATCTTCTTTAGTATAATCTTTTTCTGTTATAACAATATCTTTATCTATTTTCTTTTTATTTCCTACAATATTTAAAATTACAGAAAAAATTATTATAAGTAATAAGCATGATACAATTATTATAATTCCCTTATATTGTTTTATATTTTCTTTTACATAAAATATTTTTTTCCATAAAGGATCATCATTTGTATATTTCAAATTTCCTCTAATTCTCGAAATTCTCCCTTTCTTCTTATTTTTTGACATTTTTCTCCTTTAATATCCTAAAATTAGTTAAATATATTTTTTATATTTTGATCTGCACTACTATTTTGTGCCTTTACTCTATCTACTATTGGATTTATCCTAATATTTTCACCAAGCCCCTTATATCTTACATCAACATTTGTACCATTTTCATATACTTCTTCCACAATTCCCCTTATTTTTAAAGAATTTGCTATTTGATTATATGGCATATTCATATTTCCGTGGTGTAAATACACCTGTAGTATATGCTCTACCCATTATTGTATTTTTTATTTCTTCTTCAATAACACTTTCTGCATTTTTTCTTTTTATACTATTTGTATTATCTATAATACCTTTTTCTGAATATGTTGAAGATATAGTAATACCTGCTATTATAAGAAGGACAATAAGAGTAACTACAAGAGTTATTAATGTTATCCCCTTCCTATTTTTAATCTTTTTCATAGTTCTTATCTTCCTCATCATCATTTTTTTTACCATCAAACAATATATCTTCATTAATATATTTTTTTAAATATTTATCTATCATTTCCTTTTTGTCATTTTTTGTAAAAAGTCCCATTTTATTCCCCTAAAATCATATTATTATCTATATATTATTACATGCAAATTGCTTTTTCAATTATTTTATCTTAAGTTTTATACTCTATTAATCTAATTTAAAAATGTAAAGAGTTTCCCCTTTACATTTTTATATGCCTCTCATATCTACTTGTATCTCTTTTTGAACTCCATTCTTATTTGTTACAATTATTCTATGTTGCCCATTTACTACAGCATTATAATTATATCTTATAACCCCAAAATTATTATATTGTGTTACATTTTGCCCACCATCTGGTCTTATTACTTTAATCTCTCTTATACCTATATTTTGATTTGCTGTAAGTACCTTTATCTTATTATTTTCTTTCTTAGCAGATATAACTGTTTCACTAGAATCTGTTACTTTTTTAAATCCTTTTATTGCTGCAAGCTCTGTATAATACTTATTTCTTGAATACATTTCTATCTTTAAATATTTAAACCTTAAATTACCAGTATATATTTTAAAAAGTTTTCCATCTTCTGTTAAAGTTCCTGATGTTACCTGTTGCCATGTACCATTATTAGGATTTGTAGCACTATCTTGCCCACCATTGCTTATAAATATGGTGTATTGTCCTACATCTCCATCAGAATTTGCTGATGCCATATAAAGTTCATCTACCTCATATGTATAATTTTGAGTATCACCTTGATTTGCTCTTGGATCTATTATTATTGTTTGCTTCTTATTTCTTCCATCATTCATTGTTGTCGATGAAGAGCTCGACTTACTTGAACCATCATGACGTTTTTGTATATTATCTATACTTGCATCATTTTCAACACAACCTTGTGCATTCCAACCATTACTATCTCTCCAAAAATAGTTACTACTTCCGATTAGGAGAATCTGGAGCAATATAGCCACCGATTAGCCTGTGTAGTACTTCCAGCACTATATGGATTTGTAAGATATGTAACCCTTGCTCCTTGTGAATAATCAAAAATATTTGTAGTTTGATCATATGAACTATCTTCTAATAATCCATCACTTATTTCTTCTCCTACCGGTACTGTGCTATCATTTTCTTCCTCTAAAGGTGTAACTTCTTCATTAACAATACCTGCTGATACAACTTCATTTCCATTTCTTCCTATTGCTTTTATGCTTAGATCTTTACCTATTTCAAATTCATATCCTAGATGTTTTACATTAAGTTTTTCTCCTAGTACAGTGTATGTATATCCACTTTCTTTTTTTAATTCTTCTATAACATCTGACACTTCCAACTCTTTCTTCTTTGTATTTGCTTCTACTCCTGCCTTTACTACAATCATTTTAACTTCTTCTAATGCTCTATTATAATCAGATTCTTCTTTTGCAATACTAGTCTTATTAAGTAATCCATCTTTACCTAATGTCATTTGTATTGTAATTGCAGATAATAATAACAATACTATTATTGTTACAACTAATGCCATTAATGTTATTCCTCTTTTATATTTATAACACATATTCTATTCCTTTTCTTTTTAATATATCTATTTATAACATATTTAATATAGTATTTTCTTTCTCAAAATATTATATCTATTTCTTAATGTTTATTCATTATTTTAATTATTTTATTTGTTTTTTTTACTTATTTGTAATCTTAAAAGTAAAATAAAAAAGGTAAAGTTTTTATTACTTTACCTTTAATTTAGAAATAATTAACAATATATATATATTAGTTAACTTTTTCTTTTAAGTTTTTACCTGCTTTGAAAACTGGTGCTTTTGAAGCTGGTATTATCATTTCTTCATTAGTTTGTGGATTTCTTCCTTTTCTCTTAGCTCTGTGTCTAACTTCGAAAGTACCAAATCCTACTAATTGTACTTTTTCTTCTTTCTTTAAAGCTTCTGCTATTACTTCAACTAATGCGTTAACTGTAGCTTCTGTAGCTTTTTTTGTTTCTGCTGTTTTTGCAACGATTGCATCAACTAATTCTGATTTGTTCATGTTTTCCCTCCTATTAATTTTTACATGAAATTTTAAATTAATTTTAAATATTTTAAAATTTAAAATTTTTCCTTTGTATATAGGTAACAACCTATTAATATAATTAAGTATCCTTAATTTACCTATAATATAGCACAGTGCTTTTTTTCTTTCAATATATAATCTGATTTTTTTATGTTTTTTTATCTAAATGTGTATAATTTGTAATATTCTTCTGATTTTTAAGTGTTTTACAAATCAAAAAATATTACTACTATTTAAAAAATCTTGTGCTTTCATATTCTTCTTAGACTCTGGCTGTATTTGTAATATTTCTATATAACCATCATTGCATTTAAAAAATAATCTCTTTTTTTTATTATTTTTACTAATAATTATTTCTAAATCATTTCCTAAACTATCTTTCCTTTTTATTTTTTCTAATTTTCCTTCTATTTCTTCAATATTATATTTCTTATCATATGCTTTCCATATCTTATATATCTTACCTTGTATAACAATTCTTGCAACTAAAAAGTCATTAAGTCCTCTAATCTTATTATATATTTCCTCAAAAGAAGTGTTAAAATTAATTATTCCCATATCTTTTGAAATCATTGGTGCATATGTTGCTTTACTTTCATCTTGTTTTTCTCTGCATATATTTCCTTCTTCTATCATCTTTAAAGTTTCAAGTAAAACATTTTTTCCAACTATTGCTAATTTTTCAAACATTGTTTTAGTTGTATCTTCTCTTGTTATTTCAACCTCTTCTTTTTTTATCATATCACCTGTATCCATACCTTGTTCCATATACATTGTAGTAATACCTGTTTTCTTATCTCCATTTAAAACTGCCCATTGTATTGGTGCAGCTCCCCTATATTTAGGAAGAAGTGATCCGATGTACATTTATACAACCATATCTAGGAATTTCCAATATTTCCTTTGGAAGTATTTTACCATATGCAACTACAATTATTATATCTGGATTTAAACTTCTTATTTTTTCTATTGTTTCATCATTTCTTAAACTTTTAGGTTGATATACTTCAATATTATTTTCTTCTGCTAATATTTTAACAGGACTTTTAACTATTTTTAGGCCTCTACCATTTTTTTTATCTTCATTTGTTAAAACAAGTGTAACATTATAATTATTTTCTAAAATACCTTCTAAACAAACTTTAGAAAACTCTGGTGTCCCCATATATACTATCTTCATAATTTATACCTCTTTATTCCATTTGCCTTACCTTAATTTACTTATATTTTAATTCTGAATATATGAAATTTCTATTCTTAATATTTAGTATATAACAATCATTACAAAATTAAAATAGATTGTAGTATTAGTACCTATTTTATTGCACTTATAAGGTTTCTATGGTAAACTAAAAATATTAATAATAGAAAGAAAGAGGAATTTATGCTTACAAAAATAATGGATACATGTATAGCAATTTTTGAAACTATATTTGGTGTATTTATAGATGTTTTTAGTAATACATTTACTAAAATCTGTGATTTTTTAAAAACTGATAAAAATACATTTTTAGGAGTGATTTTTTCACTTATAACCGTATATTTAGTTGTAGATAGATTTGTAGAAGTTATGCTAATGATATTTACAGGTATTGGTATACATTATTGGTCCACTGTAGAAATGCTTATAGCTATTGTTATGCCTTTTATTTCATATCTACTTATTATAGAATCAAAATATATAACATATAAGGAGATAAAAGTTAAAATATTTAATATATATACTATAGCATTTATATTTTTAGCACTTTCATGTATAGTATCACAAGTTAATTCTATTGGATGGACACTATTTTTTTCTGCTCCTAAATACCAAAGAGTTATAATAGAAGATTATAGGATTATAAGACAAGCTTTCTCAGCACTTGCAATATATTTTCCATTTGTACTTACATATTATGCATATATTTGGCCTGCAGTATTTATACAAACTAATGATGATATATTAGATTCTATAATGGATGCTGAAGGTATTACATTTAATACAAAAGAAAAGAAAACAGGTCCATATAGTTTAGAAATGCCTTTTGGTATAGATTCTCAAACAGGTAAAAAAGTAGTTTTAGGAGAAGCCTCTAGACTTAACCACCTACTTATAATGGGTAAAACTCGGAATGGGTAAAACAGAAAGTGTTATTGAACCTATGATTGCAAAAGATATAAAGAAGAAAAGATTTTTAATAGAAGCATCAAAAAGCTTAGCATATTCTCTCTTAAGTACAAGAAAAGCAAAACTTACAGATACATTTAATAACACATATTTAAATGCTAATTTCAATTTATCTATGATAGAACCTACTTTTGGTAATGAAGACTTTTTTAATTCATATATATCAGAACTTACAAAAAATGGTAAACCTAAAAACTTAGGTGTTACATATATATCTAATGAACGTGAAAGTATTGATAGAATTATACGTGTATGTAATAATTTTAATATAAATTACTTATTAGTAGACCCACTAGATAGTAATAGTGTTGGTATAAACCCATTTGAAAATAAAGATTCATATAAGGTTGCATCAAATATCGTCGAACTTATATATCTTCTAATATCTCCAACAGATTCTAAACATAAAGATGATAATGGTATTCGGTAAACGGATTAGAAAATATACAAATAGTTCAAATATTCCAGAATTTAGCAATTCTTTTAAAGGAAACTTATCCTATCACTCATACAGGACAACTTCCAACAATAGAAGATATGTTAAAACTACTTTTAAACTTTAAACTTATAGAAGCATTAGTAGAAAAGAACAGATCTCTTTTCTCACAAGATAAATTTCCAGGATTGTTAGAATATTTTGAAACAAACTTTTATGAAAAATCTCCTGTAAGTAGAATGTTACAAAGAAAAATTAAAACTCCAACATCAATACTTGATAATATTATAAAAAATCCATCACTTAAAACATTATTATGTAATAGAAATAATAATGTAAACTTTGATGATGCTATTCAAAACGGAAAAGTATTACTATTTTGTTTAAGAAAAGGTGAGCTTTCAAGTAAATCATACTTAAACCATAAATCTTTCCGGATCATTGATTTTCAATCTTTACTCATCAGCATCTTCATCTAATACAAGTAAAGATAGAACACCAAATTTCATATATTTTGATGACTTTAGACCATATATGAATGAAACAACTTTAGAACAAATATCAGATTTTACAAAACATAATATTGGACTTACAATATCTGGTGAAACACTTGAAACAATGTCTAGAAGAATAACAAAAACTGAACTTTTAGATACATTTGCAAGTAAGTTCATCTTTGGTGATACTTCTTTTGATGAAATGCAAGTATGGGCAAATCATTTTGGAACTAAAAAAGATTGGACTGGTAGTAAACCAAATGCTGATGATTCAACAGTTGAACAAATACTTAAACTTGATGATTCACTTAAATGGGATAATGTTCCTCTTATTGGTGCAGGTAAAATTATGGGTGCAAAAAAAGGTGCCCCTGTTTATAGGATAAGAAAAGATAAAGGCGGATATGATGTAGGAGCTGTAAAACTTTCAGAAATTACAGATGAATATTATAGCGGATTTAAATCTAAAGATTATAATTTTGAATCTGCAGATTCAAGACTAGAACAAGATATAACATATAAGGAAAATGGATTAAATATTTTTAATAAGAATAATGATAAAAATAATAAAAAAGTAAATATTTCAGGTCCAATACGTTATAATTAAATAAGAAAAATGGTAGAACAAAATATTCTACCATTTTTTTATACTATATATTTTTATGCTTCCTCTTTTACTTCAACTTCTACTTCTTCTTTTATTTTCTCTATACTTGAAAGTGATATTTCATATGCAACTTTCTTTTCTTCTTTTTCACCATTTTTCTTAACATATTCCCTACTTTGGAATCTTCCTACTATTTTTGCTTTATCACCAACTTCTAAGTTATTTTCTGCAAATTTAGCATTTCTTCCCCATGCTATACATGGTAAATAGTCACTTTTTCCATATACTCTATTTACTGCTAATAATATATCTGCAATCTCTCTTCCAAATGGTGTCTTCCTATATATAGGTTTTTTACAAACATATCCAATAAGTCTAACCTCATTTGTTGTTAAATCTTCATCTGTTACCTTTTTTATATCTTTTGCAAATACACTAAGTATAAGTTTTCTCTTTTCTTCATTTTCAATAATATAATTATATGATCTTATCTCTCCTTCAATTATAACCATATTACCAACAGATAATATATCTTCATCTAATATCTTTTCAGAAATAACTATTTCTAGTTCATCTGTATCTCCACTTAATCTTTTTACAGATATTTTAAAGCTATAGAACAATTCATTAAATGTCTCATGACTTTTCTTATATTTTTCTATAACCTCTCCTACTAATATTACCTTATTGTTTTCTTCTTTTAATTGTATATCTGGTACTAATTCCATATTTTCCTCCTAGCACTTTTTCTATTACATTTGTATTACAATATAGTAACATTATAACATCTTTTTTAATTTATGTAAAGTACATAAAAATACACCTAAAATTTATTAGGTGTATTAAAACAAACTTATTTTAAACTTAGTTCAAATAAGTTTGCTTTTAATTTTTTAAAATTATCTCCTTTTAACAATTTTCTGAAAAAAAGTATTTTCATTTCTTCCGAGATATCTTCATTTTGAACAATATGATCCAAAACTTTATCAATATCTCCAAAATTATTATCATATTCCTTAACTAGAATATTACATAATTTATTAATTTCAATTTTACTCTTGCTATTACCCATCATATTAGTTAAGAAATTACAAAAAATAATTTCATATCTTTCTTTATTATACATATTTTCTCACCTCCTATTTTAATAATTATTAAAATATTTTGCTCTTAAATCTAATATTATCTTAAAAATTCTAATCTTTCAAGATTTCTTTAATCTCAATAATATTATATTTAAAAAACTTATGTATCTCTTCAATTTCTGATATATCTATCCTATCTGCATACAATAAGTAAAATGTTAACAGTCCAATTATTGGATTTTCAAACTCTTCTTCATAATTAATATCTATAAGCTTTGCAGCTATATAAACATTAACTATTTCTCTAATTTTTTTATCTTTTTCTTGTCTTTTAATCAAGACAAGAATTTCTTTCTCAATCTTTTTTTTAAGTATAAAAGGCACTAAATGTTGATTTGCAACATTTAGTTTAAGCCTTTCTATATAATTTAATTTCCCTCCTTCTTTTATTTTCCTTCTTAAATATTTAGGCAGGAAAATTTCTCCTAAATTATATAATTTTAAAAATTTCAAATATTTTTCTACTTCATTGATGGAATAATTATTTTTATCAAAATAGTATTCCATTATTTTTTTTACTTTTCCTTTTCGGCATTTGTTCCTAAATTTCGTTTTTTCCTTTAATAATTCCTTAACATTACTATTTCTCATTTCTAAGACTTTTTTTATCATTTTTTCCTCCTCTTTCCTACTTAAACAGTAAGAAAACTATAATTTTTTTAATATCTTATTATATAATAACACATTTTTTATTTTACACAAACTAAAAACAGGGATAATTCCCTGTTTTATTATAATTTTACTCTACATCTTGACTTGGTGTATTTTCATTAGTATTTTCTGTTCCAGTATTATCTGCTGAATCAGTATTACCAAATCCTTGTACACTTTGCATTAATCTTTGTGCTACTGGTAAAGATAGTATTTGCATTGTCATCTTAGTTGTTACATTTCTTAATGTTTCATCTTCTTTTTTTAATGCTTCTTCATTATACTTAATTTTTTCTATCTTAGCCTTTCCATATTTAAATTCTGCTACTGTTTCAATTTTTGCAATTTTATCTATTTGTATTTTTGTTTCTAATTTAGATATTTTCTTATCTTTTAATGTAAACTTAAGTTCTACATTACCTTTTAATCCTAATTTTTCTAGTTCTTCTAAATCTTTTATTACTTCACTGGCATCTTCTTTTATACCTTCTGGTGTAATATTTTCTAATATTTCTTTAATTTGTTCTCTAGTAGTTTTTAACTCTTGTTCTTTTAAATTTAATAACTTATAATCACCTGATTTTTCTAGTTTTTCTAAAAGCTTATCAACTGACTTATATGTATCTATAACAAATTCTGGTTTATCTTTAATTTTTTCCATTAAACCTTGTAATCCATCCTTTAAGTTTTCTAAGTTAAATCTTACTATTATAGTATCATTTTTTTCTTCAATTTTTATTATATTTTCAGTTATATATTTTATAATTTCTGAATATTTAGAGTCATATGTCTTATTTAATTCTTTAATTATTTCAATATATTCTTCCATTTTCTTTGTATCTATAGCAGTTCCTTTTGGTAATTTTATTGCTAAGTCTTCATCATTAAAGAATTTTGCTATTCCTTCTTTACCTTCTTCTTGGTAAATTTCTGCATCAATTATGCTCTTTTCCTTATAATTTAGTTTTGATAAAACATTTGTAATTCCATTTGCTTTTTTTACATTTGCACTAAATTCTAACCCTTTTATAGTATCATTTAATTCTTTTTTGCCTAATAATGCTGCTACATTACCTAAAATATCTGTAGAATTAAATTCTGTAACCTTTAATTTTATATTTTCTTCTACATTTTTTTCATTTTGTGTATTTTTCAATGCTTCAAATAGTTTTTCTTGTGGTGATGATGTTTGCATTAATGCTTTTGTAACTTCACCAATTGTATTTTTATCAATAACTACAAACTTAATATATAATCCTGCTAAACATACAATTGCAAGTAATACTATTATTCCTAAAATTTTTAAACCTGTATTTTCTTTTTTCTTTGTTATTGTTTGTTTTATTTCAAACTCATCTTTTTTTGTAGGAGTTTCTTTTACTTCTACTTCTACAACTTCTTTTTCTTCTTTTTTAGGTTTTACTTTTGCTTTTTTATTAGTACTTTTTACTTTTTTTGAATTTTCCTTTTGGCTATTGTTATTTTTTTCCTTTTTTGTATTTTCTACATTTTCTTTTTTCTCTTTATCACTAGTATTAGGCTTTTTTGCCTTTTTAGCTTTATTTTTTTCTTCTTCTGCCATTTTTATCTCCCTTCTTATATCAACAATATAACACTGTTAAAGTCTTTTTTCAATAATTTTAAAATTTTTTAAATAAAGGTTACTGTCTTCTTAACATTTTTGTTGCTATTTCTATCATTCTTATAGCTAAATCTTGATTTTCTCCAAATAGGTTATATGCTAAATCTTCAGATAATACACCACACCTTAAGTCTTCTGGAAGTTCTCCTTTACTATAACTTTTCTCATCCTCAAACCAATATTTACTGCTATAATAATTATCTAATTTCCTATAATTAGGTATATTAGCTTCTACTTTATCTAATATATTATCTAACTGTTTAAATAGTTCACTAGATTTATCTAATATATCTTCCATTTCTTTAATTCTTCTTACATTTTCCTTTTCATCTTTCATAAATACCTCTTTTTATTTATGCCTTAATTTTTTAATAATTTTTGTATTTTTTCATTAAAAGCTTTTTCTACAATCTCTTTTATATCATAATTATATTTTTCTTCTTTTTCTATATCTTTTTCTAACCTATCTATATCTTTCCCTATATACATTAAATATTCAATATTCTTTTTTTCTTTTAAATTATTAATTAATATTTCTGAATATGTAAAACCTTTCAATATATATTTTTGATTTTCATTATTTTTATCATTTTTATTATTATTAACACTATTATTATTCAATTTATCTAAATAATAACAAATAATATCTTCTATTATTTCTATATGTTTCTTTTTATCATCTATAACACCATTATATTTTCTTGCAATATCTTCTCCTACTTCAAATTGTGGTTTTATAAGCAAGATTATATTTTCTGGTGATATTTCCACTATTTTGTCTATAATCTTTTTAAGAGATATAAACGATAGGTCTCCTACTATTGTATCAATATTATCATTTTGAAACTTATTTTCTTTATCTATTTGTATATTTCTGAAATCTGTATTTTCTATAGATATAACCTTATTATTTTTCTTTAATTTTTTATCTAGCTGACTTGTTCCAACATCAATACTATATACTTTTTTCACTTCATTTTCTAAAAGAATCTCTGTAAATCCTCCAGTGCTACTACCTATATCTATACAAATATTATATTTTAATATTTCCTCTAAGTTAAATTCTTCTACTGCTTTTTTAAGTTTTAATGCCCCTTGTGATACATATATATACCTATTTTTTTCTTCTATTATTTCTATATTATATTTTTCTTCATCTTTTAAATCTTTTAATATATATCCTGGTTTTGTTATTATCTTATCATCAATTTTAACAATCCCCTCTCTTATATATTTCTGTGCTTTTGTCTTAGATATATTAAAAATTTCTTTTACCTTATCATCTAATCTCATTTTTTAAATTCCTTTGTATTTGCTTCTTTTAAATATATCTCCCTTATAATCTTAGAAACTTTATCTGTATCATGTTTTACATATTTGTTTGTATCTAATATATCACCTGTAATCATTTTCATATTATGTTCAACACCATATGCTAAATCTTCACCTGTAATTAATATCTGATATTGGTCCATATCTGCATATCTTTTTACTATAATATCATCTTCTATTCTCTTATCATTTACAATTACATAATCTATTTTCATATTTCCACTATGTTTTAATAATGTTTCTATATGTTTTTTAACTGTAAATCCCCTTGTTTCTCCATTTTGTGTCATGACATTACAAATATATATTTTCTTTGCCTTACTTTTGTTTACTGCATCTGTTATTCCATCTACTAAAAAATTAGGAATAATTGATGTATATAGGCTTCCGTGGTCCTATTACTATAATATCTGCTCCCATTATTTCATCTATTGCTCCATCCATTGGTTTTGGATTTTCTGGGTCAACATATAGTTTTTCTATATATGTATTTTGTTTTTCTGCATATTCTGGAATTTCACTTTCTCCTATTATAGTCTTACCGATCTTCCATCTTAGCTACTAAATTAACATTTGTAGTTGTCATTGGATATACTTTTCCGAGTTATATTTAAAAGGTTTGCTCCGTTTAGTTACTGCTTCTTCAAAACTTCCGATGTATTTCATTAAGTGCTGCTAAAAATAGGTTTCCGGAAACTTTGTCCTTTTAATTCCCCTTTTTGAAATCTATGATTCAAAAGTTTTTCCATTTCAGGCTCTGTATTTGAAAGTGCAAGCATGCATGCCCTTATATCTCCGAGGTGGAAGCATTCCGAAGGTCTTCTCTTAACTTTCCTGTTCCTCCACCATTATCACCCATTGCAACAATTGTTGTAATATTCTTAGTTATTTTTTTAAGTCCTTTTAGAAGTACACTATTTCCGTGTTCCTCCACCTATTACTGTTATTTTAGGGTTTATATCATTTTTTATACTCAAATAATCATCTCCTTTTACTATTGATTAAGTTAATAATCTTTTTTTATTTTTAAAATTTTAATATAAATGTTACTATTATTCTTCATCTGTATCAAATTTAAGTACTGATAAGAATGCTTCTTGTGGTACTTCAACATTACCTATTTGTTTCATCTTCTTCTTACCTTTTTTCTGTTTCTCTAGAAGTTTTTTCTTTCTTGTTATATCACCACCATAACATTTAGCAAGTACATCTTTTCTTACAGCCCTTACAGTTTCTCTTGCAATTATCTTACCACTTACTACTGCTTGTATTGGTACTTCAAATAATTGTCTTGGTATTTCTTTTTTAAGCCTTTCAGCCATTTTTCTACCTCTTGTATATACTGTATCTTTATGTACTATAAACGATAGGGCATCCATTGGTTCATTATTAATATATATGTCTAATTTAACAAGTTCTGATGCTACATTTTCTTTAAATGTATAATCTATTGATGCATAACCTTTTGTTCTTGATTTAATATAGTCAAAAAAGTCATATATTATTTCATTTAATGGCATCTCATAATGAATACTTACACGTGTATCATCAATATATTTCATATCTAGATACACTCCGGCGTCTTGCCTGACATACTTCCATTACATTACCTATATATTCTTTTGGTACAAATATTTCTACATTCATTATTGGTTCTAGTATTTTTTCTATTTCTACAACTTCTGGTAAATCTGTAGGATTATATATATTTAATACTTCTCCATTTTTTTTATGCACTTCATATATAACAGATGGTGCTGTTGTTATAATACCAAGCCCATATTCTCTGTCTATTCTTTCTGAAATTATTTCTAAATGAAGTAGTCCTAAAAATCCACATCTAAATCCAAATCCTAATGCTTTTGATGTTTCTGGTTCAAAATTGAATGCTGCATCATTTAATTTTAATTTTTCTAATGCTTCTTTTAATGGTTCATAATCTTTTCCATCCATTGGGAATATTCCGCAGTATACCATACTCTTTGCTTCCTTATACCCTGGAAGTGCTTTTTCTGCCCTATTTTTTGTAAGTGTTATTGTATCCCCAACTTGTACATCTTTTGCATTTTTAACACTTGCTGCAATATATCCTACTTCTCCTGCTTTAAGTTCTTTTGTTAGTACTTTTTCTCCACCTATGAAATATCCTACTTCTGTTACTATAAACTTTTTATCTACAGCCATAAATAATATTTCATCATCTTTTTTAACAATACCATCAAATATTCTTACATGTGATATTACACCTTTGTAATTATCATATTCTGAGTCGAATATAAGGGCTTTTAGTGGCTTATTTTCATCTCCTTCTGGTGCTGGTATATCACTTACTATTCTTTCTAATACTTCTTCTATATTAAGCCCTGTTTTAGCTGAAACACATGGTGCATCCATTGCAGGTATCCCTATAACATCTTCTATTTCTTTTTTTACTTCTTCTGTTCTTGCATTTGGAAGATCAACCTTGTTTAAAACAGGTATAATTTCTAAATTATTTTCTATTGCCAGATACACATTTGCAAGTGTTTGTGCTTCAACCCCTTGTGATGCATCTACTACAAGTATTGCTCCTTCACATGCCGCTAAACTTCTTGATACCTCATAATTAAAGTCAACATGTCCTGGTGTATCTATTAAGTTTAATACATATTCTTCACCATTTAATTTGTAATTCATTCTTACAGCTTGTGATTTTACTGTTATTCCTCTTTCTTTTTCTATTTCCATATTATCTAATAACTGTGATTGCATTTTTCTTTTTTCAACAGTATTAGTTATTTCTATTAGTCTATCTGCAAGTGTAGATTTTCCGATGATCTATATGTGCAATTATACTAAAGTTTCTTATATTTTTCATATATTATTCTCCATCTTATATATTCTTTTCTATTATACCAAAAAAAAGAAGAAAAAGGCTATATTTTGTTATATTTTATAGCCTTTTATATTATTTTATTCTTTCAAACAATATTTCCATACTATTTGAAACATCTATATCTTTGTCTATATTAATAATTTCCCATTTAGCTTTATCTAGTTTTAAATATTTTCTTATTCTTTCTGTCTTTTCTGGTATTAATGGTTCTAACATATTTGTTAAATTTGCTATTATATTTGTACATGTATATATTGTATTGTTAAATTCTTCTATATTCTCCTTATAATCTATCCATGGTTTTCTTTCATCATAATACTTATTCCCTATTTCAATTAAATCAATAATTTCTGCACATGCTTTTCTAAATTCTAATTTTTCTATATATTTAGAAATTATTATATATTTTTCTGAAATTACTTTAGAAATTTCTTCATTCATTTTAGCAGGAACAATACTTTCTAATCCTTTAAAATTAAGAGTTCTATTTACAAAATTTCCAAACTTATTTACTAAATCTGAATTATGAACATTTATATAATTTTCCATTGTAAAATTAATATCTGCATTTTCTGGTCCATATGCTATCATATAATATCTTAATGAATCTACATCATATTCTTTTATCATATCTAAAATTGTTATTCCATTTCCCTTACTTTTAGATATCTTTTCAGAATCTATATTAACATATTGTGATGCTACCATTACATCTGGTAAATGATAATTTTCATCAAGTGCAAGTAATAATCCTGGTAATATCATTGTATGAAATGGTATATTATCTTTTCCATGACACATATACATTTTTAAGTTTTCACTTTCTTTCCAGTAATCTTCCCAAGATATATTTCTTTCTTCACATATTTTCATTGTTGCTGTAATATATCCTAAAACTGCTTCAATCCATACATACATTCTCTTATTTTCAAAACCTTTAATTGGAATTTCTATCCCATATGGTAAATCTCTTGTTACAGCTCTATCAATTAAACCTTCTTTTAAAAATTTTTCTGTTTCATTTTTGGATGCAATCCTCCAGTTCTTTTCATTTTTCTCTACATATTTTTCTATTTGTTTTTGAAGTTTTGATAATGCCATATACAAATGCATGTTTTCTTTTTGAATAGTTTTAGATCCACAAATCCTACATTTTGAATCTATTAAGTCTTCTTCTGTCGGTATATATCCACAATCACATTGGTCACCTTTTGTTATATTGCCACAATTTGGACATATAATTTCAAGTTCTCTATCAGATTCAAACTTATTACATTTTTCACAAAATGGTTGTAATGACTTTTTAGGATAAATATATCCATTATTATATATCTTCAGGAATATTTCTTGAACTTTTCTTTTGTGATATTCATCAGAAGTTTTTGTGTATATATCATAGTCAAAATTCATTTTTTCAAATACTTCCTTAAATTCTTTATGATATTTATCCGCTATTATATCAGGAGAAATTCCTTCTTTTAAAGCTCTTTCTGTTATTGGTGTTCCGTGACAATCTGTACCTGATACATATAATACATCATCTCCTAATATCTTATGATATCTTTTTAAAAAATCACCAGATATTAGTGCTGCTAAATGTCCTAAATGTAATGAACTGTTTGCATATGGCCATGCACCTCCTATTAATATTCTTTTAGACATACAATTACCTCCTTAATCAAAATTATATTCTTATTTTCGTAAGAAATAAAAATTTTTTTAAATTTCTTATTAAATAATCATTGTTTATAGTATAATATATTTTTTTATACTTTGCAAACAAATCACTCACGAATATTTTTCTATTCTTTAATTCTAACATTTGTTCTATTAATTTTAAAATCAACTTTTTTATAAATTCATATTTTGCCATTATCAATTCTTACATTATAGTGTTCTTACTTATCTATCCCTTCTTTCTTCTGATGGAATGTCAGTATATTTAATATCACCTCTTGTAATATATACATCTTTTATATTTCCATTTTCTGAAAGCTTATCACATTTTATAATATTATAATTATTGTATGTATATTCTGCAGTTCCCCCATCATTATACATTCCATAATTTTTAACTATTCCAAGTCCTGTGTCTTTTTCTGCTTTTAATACTATTTTTTCAATTATTGCATTATCTTTTGATATAGCTTCTTTTAAATCTACTTCTTTTCCATTTTGTAGAACTTTTACTTTTTCTACACCATAGTAATACACATTATATCCATGTTTTTGTTCAAAGTTTTTATCTGTTATTAGTTCTCTCTTTATATTAGAATCATCTTCTTTTCGTGTAATATTTAATGTATATTCTGAATTATATTCAACAGGTATAGCTTTATTATTATATCTTAATAGGTATAATTCATCTATATTTTCACCTTTTAATACAATTATTGTATTTTCTTCTTGTTCTTCTTGTTCTATATTATCAAATACTTTTTTTACAATCTTATTATTTTCATAACTTGAATATCTAATATCTCTCTTACTATCAAAATATCCCTCTATTTTACCATTTTCATTTGTGTATAGGTCTGCTATAAGGGCTTTACCTTCTTTAGTATAATTTACCACTCTTATACTATATTTTTTCTTATTATTATAGCTTGTTATAAACTTTTCAAGTTCCTTCTTATTATATATCTTACCACTATTTACCAAAACACTTTTATCTTTTAATGCTTCTGTTATATTATAATCTGCTGGTAAATTTTCTAATTTTCTTCTAGATGAAATAACTTCATCTTTCTTATTTTCTTCTTTTTTCTTATTATCTAATTCTTTGTCCTTTTCTTTATTTTTATCTACATTTTTTTCTATTTTAGAATTATCTTCTTTCTTATTATTCATCTGTTTTTGATATATATCATATCCAATTATTGCCCCTTCTGCTATAATAAATATAATAAGTAATGTTATTACTACTTTTAAAAACTTATTCATACCTTCCTCCTTTATATAAACTTATTATATTTAAATTATATCATATACAATTTTTAAATTTAACAATAATTTTAATATTATATCTATTTACAATATACCCCTACAGGTATATAATAAGTTATATAAATTATATAGAAAGGAAAAATTATGGATACACAAAATATTAAAAATAACAAATCACATTGCATACATAATCCTATCTCTTCTAGTAATAATAGGAAAACTATTAGAACAGATGAAGAAAAGAAAACTATAACTAACAGAATAAATAGGATTATAGGGCAATTAAATCGGAATTAATAATATGATATCTGATGATAAATATTGTAATGATATTTTAATACAATTATCTGCAATTAAAAATTCAGTAAAAAGCTTATCAAATCATATATTAGAAAAACATATACATTCATGTATAGAAAATGATTTAAAAAATAATGATACTTCATCAATGGAAGAAGTTATAGAACTTTTTAAAAAATTTAATAATTAATAAATAATAATTACAAAGGAGATTAATAATATGGAAAAAAATAATAAAATAGAAATAAGAATTTCTGGTATGTCATGTACTGGATGTGAAAACAGAGTTGAAAATGTTTTAAAAAATATTGAAAATGTAGAATCAGTAAACGCAAACTATAATACTGGAATTGTAGAAATAGGAACAAATGATATCAAAAATTTAAATATTGATGTGATAAAAGAAACCTTAGAAGACCTAGGTTATGATATATTGGAGGTATTATAATGAAAACAATAATATTATCAATTGGAGGTATGAGTTGTAGTGCATGTTCAAATGGTATTGAAAAATATTTAAATAAGCAAAATGGTATTTTTGATGCAAAGGTAAATCTTGTAATGGCAAATGCAACAATTACATATGATGAAAAGATTTTAGATATACCTAAAATAGAAAAATATATTGAAAAATCTGGTTATAAGAGTTTAGGACTTTTTAAAAACTTTAATGTAGAAAAAAAGAAAAAAAACGAAAAATTATTTTTTGTAATATTTACCATTTTTGCAATCATATTAATGTATATTTCTATGGGACATATGATAAATTTACCATTACCTGAAATATTAGAACCACATAAAAGCTCAAAAATATATTCAACCACACTTTTTATTCTAACGATACCTTTTCTAATATATGGATTTGATATTTTAAAAAGTGGTTATAATAATTTAATACATAAAATGCCAAACATGGATACACTTGTTTCAATAGGTGTTATAACAGGACTTATATATAGTATATATAATATGTATCATATATTTTTTAATAATAATCACCATCTTGTGATGAACCTATATTTCGAATCTTCTGCAATAATAATATATTTTGTAAAACTTCGGAAGATATATTGATGAAAAAAACAAAGTTAAAACTAGAAAAGAAATTCAAAAACTTGTAGAAATAACACCAGAAACTGCAACTATTATGAGAAATGGAATAGAAACTGTAATCACTCTTGATGAAATACAAAAAGGAGATATTCTAATTGCAAAACCTGGTCAAAAGATTGCAGTAGATGGAGAAATTGTAGAACGGACATGCACATTTTGACGAATCATTTATAACAGGTGAAAGTATCCCTATTTTAAAAGATTTAGGTAAAAAAGTTATTGCAGGAAGTTTAAATTATGATGGTATAATTAAATACAAAGCTGAAAAAATTGGAAAAGATTCTACTATTTCAGAAATAGTTAGACTTGTAATTGAAGCTCGGAAACACAAAGCCACATATAGCTAAACTTGCAGATAAAATATCTCGGATATTTTGTCCCTATAATAATTATAATTGCATTATTATCATTTTTAACATATATATTATTAGGATATTCTTTTAATGATTCAATCCTCACATTTATAACAATTCTTGTAATTGCATGTCCATGTAGTTTAGGACTTGCAACCCCTCTTGCTATAATTGTAAGCGAAGGAATATGTGCTAAAAATGGTATTGTTATAAAAAATAGTGAAATTTTAGAAAAAGCTTCTAAAGTAACGACTGTTGTATTTGATAAAACAGGTACTCTAACATATGGTAAATTAAAAATATCTAAAATATATAATTATAGTAATTTAAATGATAATGAACTTATAACACTTGCTGGTAGTTTAGAATTACAATCATCACATCCAATCTCAACAGCATTTTCTGAATATATACAAAATAATAATATACAAATTAAAAAAGTTAAAAACTTTGAAAATATTCCAGGTTATGGAATTAAAGGGATTGTAGAAAATTCAACTATAATACTTGGAAATAGAAAAATATTATCTAAATATAATATTAGTATAGAAAATAATCATATAATAGATGAAGAAAACTTATCTAATGATAATAATAGTATTATATATGTAATTAAAAATAATGATATAATTGGTCTTATTGGAGTAAATGATATCTTAAGAGATAATAGTAAAGAAATTATATCAAGATTAAATAAGAGCAATATCCAAACTATAATGCTTACAGGTGATAATGATACTATTGCAAAAAAAGTTCGGAAATACTTTAGGAATATCAAAAATAATTTCAAATGTACTTCCACAAGATAAAGCAAATATAATTAATAACTTTAAAGAAGAAAAACAAATTGTTATGATGTGTGGTGATGGAATTAATGATAGTATCGCACTTATAAACTCAGATATTGGTGTAAGTGTTAAAAGTGGTACAGATATTGCTATAGATTCTGCAAATGTTATACTTTTAAACAATAATTTAGAAGGCATAATAAAACTTATACAAATAAGTAAATATACTTTAACTACAATAAAAGAAAACCTATTCTGGGCATTTTTCTACAATGCTCTTATGATACCTCTTGCAATTGGTATATTTAAACCTTTTGGTATTTCTATAACTCCAATGTTTGCAAGTATTGCTATGGTATTTAGTAGTTTAACAGTTATATTAAATTCTTTAAGATTGCAAAATAAGAAAATCCGAATATAATTTCGGATTTTTTCTTTTATTTATTATTCTTATATACTATTTCACATCTTCTATCAAAATATATTTTTATCATTATATATATTTTAATTTATTACTTTTGATAAAATTATTATAATTCTTTTTGGCATAAAAAAAGACACATCTTATGATATGTCTGTCTCCATCTGGAGCCACTGATCAGAATCGAACTGATGACCTACTGATTACAAGTCAGTTGCTCTACCATCTGAGCTACAGTGGCAATGGTGACCCATACGGGATTCGAACCCATGTCTCCGCCGTGAAAGGGCGATGTCTTAACCCCTTGACCAATGGGCCAGCAACTCCTTTTGGAGCTGGTGAGCTATCCGTGACTCGAACACGGGACACCTTGATTAAAAGTCAAGTGCTCTAACCTACTGAGCTAATAGCCCCTGTCTGCTACTCATATATAATACAATATGATAAGTAATTTGTCAACACTAAAATTCAAAACTTTTCATTTTTTTACATTATATTTCTTATTATTAATTTTCTAATTTTATTTAGGCTCATTTATCCATCACAATAATATACTAATATTCTTAAAAAAGCAATAAAAAGAGTTTTGAATTTCAACTTTCAAAACCCTTTTATATTATTTTTCTTCTTTCTTTGCTTTTTTTTCATTTGCTTTAGAATTATTATTCTTTTTTGATGACTTTTTGTTATTTTCTTTAACCTTTGTTTCATCAATTATAATCTTTTCATCATTTTCATTTGAACTTTTATTCTTATTTTTCTTACCTATATTAAATAATTCTGTTATATATTTAGATATTGCACCAAATACTTCTTTTGTAGCTCCCATAAAATCTGATGTTTCTAAAGCTTTTACAATTATTATTACAATAATTATAGTAAGTATTATTGAAATTAATGGTAATAATATTTTTAATAAAATTACTGCTGCAAGTACTATCCCTGCTATAATTATTATTTTTTTAATGTCTTCGTTTTCCATTTTTCATCTCCTTTTAGAGTTATTAGGCAATAACAATTCCACCAATTCTCTTACTTTCTTTAACCCCTTTTATATACTCTCTTCCACCTGCTAAGTATAATAAGTCACCATCTTCAACAATTCCATTTTCTTTGAATTTATGTATTCCATTTTCAATTGTTTTTGTTATTGTTTCTTTAGATTCTACTAGTAAAGGTGTTACATTCCATATTAATGCTAATTGATTATATGTTTTTTTATCATCTGTTATAGCAAGTATTGGACAAACTGCTCCAAATCCTGCTAATGTTTCTACACTTCTACCTGTTTTTGTATATGTTACAATTGCATCTGCTCCTATTTTATGTGCTGTACTCACTGTTATTTCTGCAATTTTTTCATCTAATGTGTTATATTCTCTTTCATCTAATCTTAATCTCTTAGCATAGTTTATATGTTGTTCTGCA
>ERZ773070.688-NODE-688-length-23548-cov-5.770144_pt1 | contig 23548 bp, 18 predicted proteins | sample MGYA00580618_ERZ773070 | MGnify/ENA primary metagenome ERZ773070 (study PRJEB29015, sample SAMEA2738023) | human oral metagenome | biome: human oral; feature: human-associated habitat; material: dental | place: China | collected 2019 ... | reverse complement strand
TGGCGACGGCGGCGCAGCCCTGCCTGATAGCGCCGCCGCCCCGGGCCGCCGCCTCCAGCAGCTGCGCGCGCTGGCCGACGCGGGCGTGCTGGAGCGCACCCGCATCAACATCCCGCTCAATGGCGCGCTCTACCCCGCCACGCGCTTTCGCCTCAGCCGCCAGGGCTGGGCCAGCAGCGGCTGGGACAGCCAGCCGCACTGCTTTGAACTCGGCTGGCGCCACTACCTGGGCCTGACCGGCTGGCACAGCGAAACGCCCGACAGCAACCTGGAGCGCAGCTACTACGCCGTGCGCGTGCTCACCGGCCCCAGCGCCAGCCAGACGCCCTACTGGGCCAGCCACCCCGCCGTGCAGCGCGCCTTTGCCGACACCCTGGGCCGGGCGCTGCGGCCCGAAATCCGGCAAATCGTCCTCGTGCGCGAAGCCAGCGGCTGGGCCGGCCAGCAAACGCGCGGGCGCGCCGCCCGCTCCGAAAGCGGCTGGAAATACTGGCAGCGCGAGCTGGAAATCCTCTACGGCAAGGCGCAGCGCCAGCTCCTGCTGGCCTGGATCGCCCTGCGCGGCGGCGGCGCGCCCAGCCAGACCGAGGCGCGCCAGGCCATCGAAAAAATCCACGGCGCGGCCGCCGCCAGCGCTGACGCCCAGAGCTGCCTGCACCTGCCCGGCCACCCTGACTGGCCGGTGGATGAAGAACTCAGCGCCCAGCCCGCGCGCTACAGCGTCGCCCTCTACGCCCAGGCTGAGCGCGCGCCCGAAAGCCGCGTCGTCACGCGCACCCTGCCCTACCTGCAACGCCTCAAGGAGCTGGGCGTGCTGCACAGCGAGCGCCGCAGCATCAGCGCCCGGCGCGGCCCGCAGGCCGGCCAGATGGTGGAAGCCGACGTGTACGAACTCACCCCCGCCATGCAGCCCGCCCAGCACCGCGACTACGCCTGGTGCCTGCCCCTGGGCGAACCCAAACTGGACATCATCGACCTTGACATCGCGCCCCCCAGCGCCTCTTACGGCCTGCTGCCGCGCTTTCGCTACCGCCTGCTGCGCACCTACCCCCACCCGCCCGACTGGGCGCAGCGCAGCGATTTGCAGGCCCGCTGGCCCGAGTTGCGCGACGCGCTTGCGCGCGGCCAGTTTTGCGAGGGCGAATTCACCTACGACATGGCCCGCCACGAAACTGCTGGCGGCAGCGCGCGCTGCCGCTGGGCGTATGACGCGGGCGCTTCCTGAAAACCCGTTCAAAGCCTTTCCGTGAGTGCGCGGCCCCGGGCGCCCGCCCCAAGCCTGGCCACGAGGGCTGCCGGAAATCATCAGAAAAAGGAGCAAATTCAGGCGATCTAAAACGCCGCTCGCGCCCTTTCCACTAGGACCTCATGCTATGAAACAAGGAGCGGAACAAGGGGCCAGCAAGGGGGGAAATGGCTTGCGGGCGGATGCCTGGCGCCGGGCTGTCGTGCCCGCCCTGCTCCTGCGCCCTGCCCTCCCACGGGAGACGGCGTTTCAGCGGCCTGCCAGACGGAGCTGGCCGCCCGGCGCAGATTGGCAAGGCCGCAGGAGCTGCCCGGAGCCGCTTTTTTCGCGTTCACGGGCGGACGCTGCGAACAGAAGGGTTTCTCACGCCTTGCCTTCGGGCCAGTAGTGCGAGTCAGGCAGGCTGCGCGCGCCGAAGATGGCCTGGCCCACGCGCACGGTGGTCGCGCCTTCTTCAATGGCCCATTCAAAGTCGCCCGACATGCCCATGGACAGCTCGGCCAGGGCCGCGCCTTGCGGGGCGTCTTGCCGCAGGCGGTCGCGCAGATCGCGCAGCAGCGCAAAGCACTGGCGCACTTGCGGCTCGTCGGTGGTGTGCATGGCCAGCGTCATCAGGCCGCGCACGTTCAGGCTGGCGAAGGCGGGCAGCTCGCGCATGAAGGCCAGCGCCTCTTGCGGCGCCAGGCCGAATTTGCTGGCTTCGCCGGAGGTGTTGATTTGCACCAGCACGTCCAGGCTGCGGCCCAGCGCTTGCAGGCGCGCGTCCAGCGCCCGGGCCACGCGCAGGCTGTCGAGCGCGTGAAATTCGCTGGCGAATTCGGCCACCAGCCGGGCCTTGTTGGTTTGCAGGTGGCCAATCAGGCACCAGCGCAAACCGGGCATGTCCTGGCGCATGGCCTGCCATTTGCCGTAGGCCTCCTGCACTTTGTTTTCGCCCATTTCGCGCACGCCAGCGGCCCAGGCCAGGCGCAGGCGCTCCTCGGGCACGGTTTTGCTCACGGGCAGCAGGCGCACGTCTTGCGGGCTGCGGCCGCTGCGCTGGCAGGCGGCATCCATGCGGGCGCGTATGGCGGCGATGTTGCGGCGCAGGTCTTCTTCGGTCAGGGCGGTGGTGTAGTTCATGGCTTTCGTGGGTGTTTTTTGAAGGGGGAAGGGGCCGGGTTTCAGCCCAGCTCGCGGTGGCGCGCCAGCGTGCTCCAGCGGGGGGCGAACTGGCGGGCCAGCTGCTCGGCCAGATAGACGGAGCGGTGCTGCCCGCCCGTGCAGCCAATGGCCACGGTGACGTAGCTGCGGTGGTCTGCGGCCAGGCGCGGCAGCCAGGTTTGCAAGAAGCTGGCGATGTGCTCTTGCATTTGCGCCACTTCGGGCTGGCGCGCCAGGTAAGCGGCCACGGGCGCGTCGCGGCCCGTGAGCGGGCGCAGGGCCGGTTCGTAGTAGGGGTTGGGCAGCATGCGCACGTCAAACAGGTAGTCAGCGTCCAGCGGCGCGCCGCGCTTGAAGCCGAAAGACTCGAACACCAGCGTGAGGTGCGCGGCGGGCGCGGCGATCACGCTTTTGACCGCCGAGGCCAGCTGCGCGGGGCGGATGTGGCTGGTGTCAATCACATGGGCGCGGCTGCGCAGGCCGTCCAGCATTTCGCGCTCGCGGGTGATGGCTTGCGCCAGGGCGGGCAGGGCGTCGGCGTCGGCAGGGTGGATGGCCGAGAGCGGGTGGCGGCGGCGCGTTTCGGAAAAGCGCCGCGTCAGCGTTTCGTCATTGGCGTCCAGAAAGATGACGCGCGCCTGCCCGCCCAGCGTTTTCAGCAGCGCGGGCAGCTGCGGCAGCGAGGTGCGGCTGCGCGCGTCAATGGCCACGGCCACGCGCCCCGTGCCCTGCATGGCGGGCAGGGCCAGAAAAGCCTGAAGCAGCTCGGGCGGCAGGTTGTCCACGCAGTAGTAGCCCGCGTCTTCCAGCGCGCGCAGGGCCACGGATTTGCCGGAGCCGGACATGCCGGTGATGAGCACCAGATCGAGCGCGGCGGCAGCGGCAGGAGCATCAGAAGCGGCGGACATGGGAGCCTTTCCGTATCAAAAAAGGAGCGAATCCAGGGCATCAGAAAACGGCATCTGCGCAGTTTCCACTAGGACATCATGCTATCGAACAAGGAGCGAATTCAGGCCGCATCATCCGCCACCCTATCCGCCGCACCGCCTTCCGCCCTGCCCTTTCGGGCGCGGGCTGTTTTCCGCGCGCCGCCCGCTTCAGGCGCTGCAAGCTCCGCAGCGGCCGGGGCCTGCCCGGCGGCCAGCATTTCGCGCGCGTGGGCCAGGGTGGCGGCCGATTGGGGGTCGCCGCCGAGCATGCGGGCGATTTCGGCGTCGCGCGCGTCGCCTTCGGCGGCCTGCACGCGGCTGCTGGTGCCTTCGGCGCTGCTTTGCTTGCTGACGACCAGCTGCTGGTGGGCGCAGGCGGCCACTTGCGCCAGGTGGGTGACGCACAGCACTTGCCGGTCTGCGCCCAGCTGGCGCAGCAGCTGGCCGACGGTGACGGCCACGGCGCCGCCCACGCCGGAGTCCACTTCGTCAAACACCAGCGTGGGCACGCTGCCCAGGCGGCTGGTGGTGACGGCGATGGCCAGCGCCAGGCGCGAGAGTTCGCCGCCGGAGGCCACTTTTTCGAGCGGCCGGGGGCTGACGCCCGCGTGGGCGGCCACGAGAAAGGCCACGTTTTCCAGCCCGTGCGCGGCGGCTTCTCCGGGCGCGAGGGGGGGCAGTTCGATGACGAAGCGCCCGCCGGGCATGCCCAGGCGCTGCATGGCCTGGGTGACGGCTTCGGCCAGCCGGGGGGCGGCTTCGGCGCGCGCGGCGCTGGCGCGGCGGGCTTCTTGCAACCAGGCGGCGCGGGCAGCTTCAGCGCGCGCTTGCAGGGCGGCCAGGTCGGCGGCGCTGTCCAGCCGCGCCAGTTCGGCCTGCCAGGCGGCCAGGGTGGCGGGCAGTTCTTCTGGCGGGCGGCGCCAGCGGCGGGCCAGCGAGAGCCATTGGCTCAGGCGCTCATCGACTTCGCGCAGGGCTTCGGGGTCGGTTTCGGCGCGGGCCAGCCAGCCGCTGAGCGAGTGGGCCACGTCGCCCGCCTGGGCGATGGCCGCTTCCAGCAGCTCGGCCAGGGGGGCGAAGTCGGGTTCGATGTGGCTTTGCGCCTGCAAGGCCGCTTGCGCCTGCTCCAGCGCGGCCAGGGCGTTGCGGCCGCCGCTGTCGCTGTCGCCTTGCAGGGCTTCGCGGGCGGTTTGCGCGGCGTCGATGAGGGCCTGGGCGTGGGCCAGGCGTTCGTGGCGCTGGTTGAGTTCGGCCCATTCGCCTTCGCCGGGGGCGAGTTTTTCGAGTTCGCCGATTTGCCATTGCAGGCGCTCGCGCTCTTGCGCCAGGGTTTCTTGCGCGGCGCGGGCTTCGTCCAGCTGGCGGGCGGCGGCGCGCCAGGCGTGCCAGGCGGCGGCCAGCGGCGCGGTGTCCAGCCGCGCGTAGGCGTCCAGCAGGGCGCGGGTGGCGGCGGGCCGGGTGAGGCTTTGCCAGGCGTGCTGGCCGTGAATGTCTACCAGCCACGCGGCGGCTTCGCGCAGCTGGGCGGCGGTGGCGGCCGAGCCGTTGATCCACGCGCGGCTTTTGCCGCCTGCGTCCACGGTGCGGCGCAGCAGCAGCGTGGCTTCTGGCTCAAAGCCCGCTTCTTGCAGCCAGGCGGCCAGGGGCGCGGGGGTGTCGAATTCGGCAGCCACTTCGCAGCGGCTGGCGCCTTCGCGCACGGCCAGGGCGTCGGCGCGCGCGCCCAGGGCCAGTTGCACCGCATCGAGCAGGATGGATTTGCCCGCGCCGGTTTCGCCGGTGAGCGCCGTAAAGCCCGCTGAAAAGTCCAGCTCCAGCTGCTTGACGATGACGAAATCGCGCAGGCTCAGGTGTCGCAGTGCCATAGGTCAGACGGCTCCTTGGTTCCAGTGGAGTTTGTGGCGCAGGGTGTCGAAATAGCTCCAGCCTGCGGGGTGGAGAAAACGGGCCTGGTGCGGCGAGCGGCGCACCACGATGCTGTCGCCATGCTGCAAGGCGGCGACCGACTGGGTGTCAAAACTGGCGCTGGCTTGCGGGCCGCCGACCACGCGGATGACGATTTCCGCTGGATCGGCCAGCACCACGGGCCGGTTGGAAAGCGCCTGCGGCGCAATGGGTGCAAGCACCCAGCCCGGCAGCTGCGGATGCAGGATGGGGCCGCCCGCCGCCAGCGAGTAGGCGGTGGAGCCTGTGGGCGTGGCCACGATCAGCCCGTCGGCCCGGTAGCGGGCGATGAAGCGGCCATCGGCGTGCGCTTCCAGCTCCACCATGCTGGCGGCCGCGCCCCGGTGCACGACCACGTCATTGGCGGCCAGCGCCTCGAACACGCAAGCGCCTTCGCGCAGCACGCGGCCGTGCATGAGCGCGCGCTCGTCGCTTTCGTAGCGCCCTTGCAGCAGCATGGGCGGCAGCAGGTGGCGGTATTGGTCCAGCGCGATGTCGGTCACAAAGCCCAGCCGCCCCTGGTTGATGCCGATGAGCGGCATGCCAAACGGCGCCATTTGCCGCGCCAGCCCCAGCATGGTGCCGTCGCCGCCCACGGCCACGCCCACATCGGCGCGGCGGCCCAGCTCGTCCACGCGGGCCACGTCGCAGCCCACGGCTTCCAGCCACAGCGCGCGGGCGCATTCGGCTTCCACCAGCACGTGCAGGCCCAGCTCCTGCAAAAAGGCGTGCACGTCCAGCAGCGCCGCGCGCGAGGCGTGCAGGGCGCTGCCGCTGATTGATTCATGGTGCTTGCCCACCAGGGCCGCGCAGCGAAAAGGCGCAAAAGCAGGCGCTGTGCTCATCACGCGCGTTCTTCGTTCAACATGCCGCGAATGAGCTGGAAAAGCTCGCGCCAGGCGCGGCCCTGCCGCACGCCCTGGCCGGGCGCGCTGGCCACTGCGGCGGCCTGCGCGCGGTCTTTGCGGGCCTGGCGGATGAGGGCGCGCAGCTGCTGCGCGTCGGTCTGCGCAAAGCGCGCCATCCATTCGTTCAGCGCGGCCTGGCTGGCGGCGGCGTCCGGGGCGGCCAGGCGCTCGCGCCAGTCTTCGGCGGCGTGCAGCAGCAGCGTGTCTTGCGCCGCGCCCTGGCGCTGCTGCTCCAGCGCGGCGTGAATGGCGGCAATGCCGTCTTCATCCAGCTGGCGCATGAGCTTGCCCACGTATTGGCTCTGGCGGCGGCGGCCTTCAAAGTCGGTGATGCGCGCCAGCTCCGCCAGCGCATCTTCCAGGCGCGCGGGCAGCGCCAGCGCTTCGCGCAGCGCCGGGCGCAGCGTCAGCAGCGCCTCGCCCAGCGCCTGCAACTGGGCGCTTTGCGCCTTCAGCTCGGTTTTGCTGGGCGCGTCGCCGCCTTTGAGGGCGCGCCGGTATTGTTCGTCCAGCTCGCTGCCTTCGGCCACGAACTGGCCGCGCACAAAATAGCCTTTTTTCGGTTTTCTCGCCATTTTTAAAAATCAGTGCCCATTCATTTTTGAAAGGGTATTCAAAATAATCTCCCGGGGCAGAATGAAACCCATGCCGAAAAACCTGTTTGCATGCACTCTCCGGCCAGAAACATCATGTTTGCCAGAGCTGTTGCAACAGGCCCCGCAACGGCTGAAATCCGGCAGGTCGCGCGCCCGCCTTCCGCATGAAAAGCGTGTATGCCCGTTAATGATGCCCGCCCCCGGAAAAACCCATTGCATAAATGCCTGCGGCAATACTTTCGCCAAAAGAAACCATGAGAAACCGCAAGTATGATAGCCGCACCATGCGCAAACCCGTGAACAAACCCGAAAAAACCGCTTCCGCCGCTTCTTCTTTTGCGCCTGCCGCCAGCGCGCAAACGCTGCCCGGCTTTACCCACAGCCGCGCCCAGTTTGAAGAACTGGCGGACGCCGCCATGAGCCATGCCCGCAAGCTGGGCGCCAGCGACGTGGCCGCCGACGTTTCCGAAGGCGCGGGCCTGTCAGTCAGCGCGCGCCAGGGCGAGCTGGAAACGGTGGAACACAGCCTTGACAAATCACTGGCCGTGACGGTGTACATCGGCCACAAAAGCGGCTCGGCCAGCACTTGCGACTTCTCGCCCCAGGCCGTGCGGCAAACCGTGCAGGCCGCCTACGACATCGCCCGCTACATCACCGAAGACCCGGCCAGCGGCCTGCCTGACGAAGCCGACGTGGCCGGCCCGCAGGCCGCCAGCCTGGACCTCGACCTGTTCCACCCCTGGAACCCTTCCGTGGAACAGGCCCTGGCCCTGGCGCTGGCCTGCGAGCAGGCCGCGCTGCAAACCAGCCCGCACATCAGCAACAGCGAAGGCGCCGGCGTTTCGGCCCAGCAAAGCCACTTTTTCAGCGCGCACAGCCACGGCTTTCGCGGCGGCTACGCCAGCTCGCGCCACAGCTTTTCCGTCTCCGTCATCGCGGGCCAGGGCGATGCCATGCAGCGCGACGGCTGGTTCAGCGCCGAACGCAACGCCGCCCGCCTGGCCAGCCCCGAAGCCGTGGGCCGCTACGCCGCCGAGCGCGCGCTCAGCCGCGTGGGCGCGCGAAAAATCAGCACGCGCGAATGCCCCGTGCTTTTCGAGGCGCCCCTGGCGGCGGGCCTGCTGGGCCACTTCGTGCAAGCCGTCAGCGGCGGCGCGCTCTACCGCAAAAACACCTTCCTGGCCGGCTCTCTGGGCCAGCCCGTGTTCGCCGGACACGTGGAAATCACTGAAAACCCCTTCATTCCCGGCGGCCGTGGCAGCGCCCCGTTTGACGGCGAAGGCGTGCGCGTGACGCCGCGCCAGGTGGTGCAGGCCGGCCGCGTGGCGGGCTACTTTCTGGGCAGCTACTCGGCGCGCAAGCTGGGCATGAAAACCACCGGCAACGCGGGCGGCTCGCACAACCTGCGCCTGTACTCGCGCCAGACCGGCGCGCAAGACGATTTGCCCGCCATGCTGCAAAAGCTGGGCACGGGCCTGTTCGTGACCGAACTCATGGGCAGCGGCGTGAACTACGTGACCGGCGACTACTCGCGCGGCGCCAGCGGCTACTGGGTGGAAAACGGCCAGATCGCCTACCCCGTGCAGGAAGTCACCATCGCCGGCAACCTGCGCGAAATGTTCCTGAACCTGCAAGCCATTGGCGCCGACGCCTACACCTACGGCGCCAAAACCAGCGGCTCCGTGCTCATCGCCCGCATGAAGGTGGCTGGCTCCTGAAAGGCTGCTCAAAGCCCGGGAACCCATCCGCCGCACCCGCCAGGCAGTATCAAAAACAGAAGCAAATTCAGGCAGGTAAAAATGCCGCTCTGCGCAGTCTACACTAGGACATCATGCTATGGATGAAGGAGCGAAATAACGCCACCCGCCCGCAGGCCTGCGGCGCATGCCCTGCCCGTTCCAATCCGCTTCCCCGCAGCCCGCCTTTGAACAGGCACCGGCCGCCCGGCTGGCGGCGGCGGAAACAAACCCGGCCTGCGCCCACAAAACACCGCGCCAGCTTCCAGCTCCATTGCCCGGCTTCACCGCTGACTTCACCGACGACTTCACCGCACAACTTCACCGCCTGACGCGCGGCAAGCGCGCGCCGCCCCAGCCGTACGCCCCAGCCGTACCATTCGCCCCTGCCTTTTTTCGCGCCGCGCGCTGCGGCGCTCCACGTTTTCTCAAAAAATGGCCCATCACAAAATCCTCATCCTCGATTTCGGCTCCCAGGTCACCCAGCTCATTGCCCGCCGCGTGCGCGAGGCGCACGTGTATTGCGAAGTCCACCCCTGCGACGTCAGCGACGAATGGGTGCGCCAATACGCGGCTGACGGGCAGCTCAAGGGCGTCATCCTCTCCGGCAGCCACGCCAGCGCCTATGAAGACAGCACCGACCGCGCGCCGCAAGCGGTGTTCACGCTGGGCGTGCCCGTGCTGGGCATTTGCTACGGCATGCAAACCATGGCCCAGCAACTGGGCGGCAAGGTGGAAGGCGGGCACAAGCGCGAATTCGGCTACGCCGAAGTGCGCGCCCACAGCCACACCGCGCTTTTGAAGGGCCTGCAAGACTTCTCCAGCCCCGAAGGCCACGGCATGCTCAAGGTGTGGATGAGCCACGGCGACAAAGTGGCCGAACTGCCGCCAGGCTTTGCGCTGATGGCCAGCACGCCCACCTGCCCCATTGCGGGCATGGCCGACGAAGCGCGGCACTTTTACGGCGTGCAATTCCACCCCGAAGTCACGCACACCGTGCAAGGCCGGGCCATGCTGGAGCGCTTCGTGCTCGATATCTGCGGCGCCCAACCCGACTGGGTGATGCAAGGCCACATTGCGGAAGCGGTGGAATCCATCCGCCAGCAAGTGGGCAGCGAAGAAGTCATCCTGGGCCTCTCAGGCGGCGTCGATTCATCCGTGGCCGCTGCGCTCATCCACCGCGCCATTGGCGACCAGCTCACCTGCGTGTTCGTCGATCACGGCCTGCTGCGCCTGAACGAAGGCGACATGGTCATGGACATGTTCGCGGGCAAGCTCCACGCCAAAGTGGTGCGCGTCGATGCCAGCCAGCTCTTTCTCGATGCCCTCAAAGGCGTGAGCGACCCCGAGCAAAAGCGAAAAATCATCGGCAAGCTCTTCGTCGATGTTTTCAAAGCCGAAGCCGAAAAACTCAAAGCCAGCGACGCCACACGCAAAGGCGCCGCCTTCCTGGCCCAAGGCACCATTTACCCCGACGTCATCGAAAGCGGCGGCGCCAAAAGCAAAAAAGCCGTCGTCATCAAAAGCCACCACAACGTCGGCGGCCTGCCCGAACAACTGGGCCTGAAACTGCTGGAGCCGCTGCGCGATTTGTTCAAAGACGAAGTGCGCGAACTCGGCGTGGCCCTGGGCCTGCCGCACGACATGGTCTACCGCCACCCCTTCCCCGGCCCCGGCCTGGGCGTGCGCATCCTGGGCGAAGTCAAGAAGGAATACGCCGATTTGCTGCGCCAGGCCGACGCCATCTTCATGCAAGAGCTGCGCTCCACCATCGAACCCAACAGCGGCAAAAGCTGGTACGACCTCACCAGTCAGGCCTTCACCGTCTTTCTGCCCGTTAAAAGCGTAGGCGTGATGGGCGATGGCCGCACCTACGACTACATCGTCGCCCTGCGCGCCGTGCAAACCAGCGATTTCATGACCGCCGACTGGGCGGAATTGCCGTATGCGCTGCTGAAAAAAGTGTCGTCCCGAATCATCAACGAAGTGCGCGGGATTAATCGCGTGACTTATGACGTTTCCAGCAAACCGCCCGCGACGATTGAGTGGGAGTAAAACCAATATGTTAGGAAACTGGAGTAACATATGCAAGCCTTCAAGACCTCAACTTATACTATTATGAATAAATGAGCACATACAAAGATTTGGCTGGTTTTTGTTCAAAATTGACAGAGAAATTCGTATGAATAACAAACTAAACAAATCCATCCATTATTTCCGTGCAACATCAAATCCAAGTGGCGAAAGACTGGATTTAGAGGAGCATGTTCGCTCTATGCTACAGCTTGCCGTCAATGTGGCTGAATCACAAGTCAAAGAGCATGACAAGATTACCCAGATTTTGAACCGTCAATTATCAGATCATAAGGGCTTGTTTCTTCACATTGGTAGCGGCACTCTTGATGAACATATGCGTACCATGCAAAACAAAACGAATAGTGATCACGACATTGGGAGTACGCAAGCGCCACCTACCGGTCATTCATTTTTAAATGGCGAAGCTTTTGTTTACATTAAACAGCATCACATTATATTCTGCGGACATGGTTTACGCTCGGGGGCAGTAGTATCCTATCTCACCTCCTTAAATCAAAAGTTGTGTAAAATAAACAAATCTTTGGCGCCTATAAATTTTAATTTACACGCTGTAGCCAACAGTAAAAAGCTAAGTCTCATTCAGGAACATGGCGTCCGTTCTATTAGTTTAAAGGCATCAATTTATGATCTAACCTTTCAGAAATTAGTCCAAGAACGTCAATCTGGACTGGCTAAATGTTTAAACAAACTTAGAGACTTGGGAAGAATAGACCCGACGCAAGAAGAAATGGCTACAGCAGCAGATATTCAAGTTGGCATTTGGTTAAAGCTTGAAGGTAACAGAAGGGCTTCGCTGGACGCCAAAAAGTTGATTCAACAACAGGCGGAGGAGGTTCTTTCTGATGAAGCGTTGGATACAGATTTTTTTATAGAAACACAGACAGGAGAAAAGATTGGTCCTAACGATATTAGACTTTCTACATCTGTCCGTATAATGAAACATGAAAAAACCAATACACTCGTAAAGGAGGATGTTTTCGACAAATTATCGAGTTACCTTACTGAGTTAGAGAATAGCAATCTGACAGAGCAATGAAGTCATATCGACCTCTTATCCGTTTTGTGTTAATTATATGCTTGTCAGCACTGTTGGCGTGGCAGGGACAGCCTTTAGTGCGTGGTAATGAAAAAGCGATAGATCTAATCATAAATACATTTTCTATTCTGGCTGGTTTTTTAATTGCAATCATGACTTTATTCAGTGATATGCGTTTTGATGAGGATGCAAACTGGCGGCAACTGCAAATTAGAGAAGACTTACAAAATAGACGCTATGGCCGTCATTCTTGGCTGTTTTATAGTTATATGGCGGTACTGATTTGCGTATTCATAGTTGTACTACTTGAAAATAAATCAGATCATAAAAATGGAATTATATTGCTATGTTTTGAATATATGTATTTATTCCTGGCTTGCGTTTCTGTATTTTATTCTTTTCTTCTTCCAAGCAGGCTCATTCAAATTCGCAAAGAAGCTTTTGAGCAGTTAATAAAGAACAAAGAGCCTAGGTTTCCGGATATTTAAATTAATATTTAGGCGATACAATTATTAAAATCCAATTATAACTTTTGTGGTCAAGGCAACCACTCAGATTTTTTTCAAATATGGTCAAAGCTATTTGTGAGTTTTGTTGGCGTTTTAATCAATGTATTCGGCAGCAATGACGCAGACCCTTCAACCTTGTAATTGATAAGCACACAAGTATTTTCCCTGTGCTGCTAGAGGCAGCAGCGGCAAGGCGGCCAATAGACGGCCGGTGCGCCCAATCGGCGCAGACAAACCATCCACGCGATTTGTTCAAAGATGAAGTGTGTGGACTGGGCGTAACCTTGGGCCTACCCTCGACATGGCCTATCGCAACCCCTTCCCCAGCTCAGGCCTGGGCATCCGCATCCCGGACGAAATCAAGAAGGAATACACCGTCCTGCTGCGCCAGACTGACGCCTTCTCCATTGAAAAGCTGCGCTCCGCCATCACCCCCACAGCGTCAAAAGCGGATACGACTTCACCAGCCAGGCCCTCACCGCCTTCCTGCCGTTCCAATCCGTCTACGTCATGGGCGATAGCCGCACTGCGGCTACGTGGCAGCTCTGCGCATCGTGCTGGCCAGCGATTTCATGACCGCTGATGGGGCCGAGTTGCCGTATGCACTGCTGAAAAAGCGGGCTGCGCATCACCCGCGAAATGCGCGGCCATCTGGCGCGTGACGTGTGGCGTTGCCAGCACAAGCAGCCTGCGACGATTGAGCGGGAGCCAATTTGCGTTCAGCCTTGCGACAATTGCCGTTTTTCAAACCACTTCTTGCAACATGAACAAGCGTTCGTTTTCCCGCGTTTTGCTCGGCGCCGTCGCTGGCGCGTTTCTGCTTCCTGCCGCTGCGCTGGCGCAGGCCAAAACCCTGGTGGTGGCCTCCAGCGCCACGTATGCGCCTTTTGCCTTTGAAAACAAGGACAAGCAGATCGTCGGCTTTGACATCGACATCATCAACGCCATTGCCAAAAAGCAAGGGCTGGCGCTGCGCATCGTCAATACGCCGTTTTCCAGCATCTTCGCCTCGCTGGGCAATGGCGATGTGGATTTGGTGATTTCAGGCGTCACCATCAACGACAAGCGCAAGCAAAGCTACGATTTTTCCGACCCCTACTTTGACGCGCGGCAGCTCATCGCCGTGGCCCAGGGCAGCAGCATCGCTTCGCTCAAAGACATTGCGGGCAAAAAAGTGGCCGTTGTGAGCGGCTCCACGGCTGACGACGTGAGCAGCCGCGAATTCGGCAAGGCCAGCCCCAACATCCGCCGCTTTGAAAGCACGCCGCTCATCATCTCCGAGCTGGCATCGGGCGGCGTGGATGCCGCCATTGGCGACAACGGCGTGATTGCCTACCGCGTTTCGCAAACCCAGGGCCTGAAAACCGTGGAAGACCCTCATTTCCCGAAAGAATATTTCGGCATCGTGCTTCGCAAGGGCGACAAGGAATTGCGCGACAAAGTCAATGCCGGCCTGGCCGCCATCAAGGCAGACGGCAGCTACGGCGCCATTTACAAGAAGTGGTTCCATCAGGAATATGCGCCGCAATAAGCCTGCCCGAAAATAAAGCGGCAAAAGCAAAAACGGGGCAAGATTTTTGATGAATCTTGCCCCGCATTTGTTTTGCCCCATTTTGCCTGGCCAAAGCCATTCGCCTGATCAGCCAGTCGCCTGAAATTTCCATTCAGCGGAAACGGCAGCCGCTTTCATCAGGCCCCTATTTGAATCAATCAACAGCGCACATAAGCGCCATCGCATGGAAGAAAACGCACCGGTCATGTGGTTCGGGTGGTTCCGCCCGGACATTCTGGTTGAATACCGGCAACTGTTCTGGGAAGGCATGCTGGTCACCGTCGGCATGACCGTGGCCTGCATTCTCATGGGTTGCACGCTGGGCTTGTTGATTGCGCTGGCACGCCTGGCCCATGCCCGGCATCAGCCCTGGAAATCCTTTTGCAAATACCTGCTGCGCTGGCCTTCCACGGTTTACGTGAGCTTTTTTCGCGGCACGCCGCTATTTGTGCAGATTCTGCTGATGCACTTTGCCGTCATGCCGCTGCTGGTTCACCCGGCAGACGGCCTGCTGATCTCCGGCGAGCTGGCCCGCGAACTCAAGCAAAGCCACGGCGCGCTGCTCTCCGGCGTGGCCGCGCTCACGCTCAATTCAGCCGCCTACATTTCTGAAGTTTTTCGCGCCGGCATTCAGTCCATCACGCGCGGCCAGCGCTTTGCTGGCATGTCGCTGGGCATGACGCCCGCGCAAGTCATGCGCTACGTTGTGCTGCCGCAAGCCTTTCGCCGCATGCTGCCGCCGCTGGGCAACAACATGATTGCCCTGCTGAAAGACACCTCGCTCGTTTCAGCCATCGGCCTGGCCGAGTTGGCCTACGCCGCCCGCACCGTGGCCGGAGCCTATGGCCGCTATTGGGAGCCTTATTTGGCCGTGGCGCTGATTTACTGGCTGATGACTTTCGTGCTGACTTTGGGGCTGCGCAAGCTGGAGACGCATTTGGGGCGCAGCGAGCAGGGGTAACAAACATTCGCTAAAATTTGTTTATCTTATGCCAGACAAACAGGACAGGGTGACTGAATGATGCAAAATACAGAGGCAGCATGGAAGGGTTTGCTTAATGACAAACGCCGTAAGCCGAAAAAAGGGAATGATCAAGACACTCGAGAAACTAGAACAGAAATAGAGAGAGACTATGATCGAATCTTATTTTCAACACCAGTTAGACGCCTCGCTGATAAAACACAGGTCTTCCCTCTTGATAAAAATGACAGTGTACGCACAAGATTGACGCACTCGCATGAAGTATCTAATCTTGCGAGAAGTGTCGGAACAGCCTTGGTATTTGTTAAAGGCAAAAAAGGCAACCAAATTGCCTGTGGCGTTAAGCAGTCCCAAAGAAATATTCCTGCACTGCTTGCTGCGATTGGTCTTGCGCATGACCTTGGAAATCCGCCATTTGGACATCAGGGTGAATTTGCTATACGTGCCTGGTTCCGTAAGAATGAGAATGCCGCATTGCCAGTAGTTCAGGCGCATCTAAATACAAAGGAATACAAAAAATATGAACAATATAAACAAGACTTTCTTCAGTTTGAGGGAAATGCACAGGCTTTTAGATTGGTAACTAGGCTCCAAATTATTAGCGACGACTTTGGGCTGGATCTCACTTATGCAACATTGGCAGCACTATTGAAATACCCTACGAAATCCAACTGCGTAAACAAAGAAAAAGCATCTTTGAAGAAACATGGTTTTTTTGCAGCTGAGCAGCATATTGTAGAAGAAGTTCGTAAAGAAACAGGATTATCCGAAGGGCAACGTCATGCTCTTACATATATCATGGAGGCTTGCGATGACATTGCATATTCTGTTCTTGATGCTGAGGACACCATAAAAAAAGGATTGGCTTCCTTCTGCGATTTGATGGATCATATGCTGACCAATTCTCGTGGCAACGATTTTATAGAAAAAATTATAGACATCAGCTTTAAAAAATATAGAGAATATCAAAAGATAGACTTATCTGCAGTAGAATTAAATGATATATCTATGCAGCGCTTTAGAGTTTTCGCCATACATGAAATGATATTGGAATCCATAGCTGCCTTTAGAAAACATGAAACCGCCATCCTTGAAAATGAATTTAATGCCTCCTTGTTATCAGAAGAAAGTGATGCGGGAAAGCTGTATGGAGCATTAAAAAATTTTTCAAATACGCGTGCTTACCAACATTATTCTGTGCTGGAGGCAGAGCTGGCAGGGTATAATGCTATTATTGGTTTAATGGATTTTTTCTGGGTGGCGATCAAAGATCGCGAAAGACCAGAAGATCCAAAATCAAGGCGGTGTTCTCCATTTACCAGGTACGCTTACAAAAAAATATCTGAAAATTATCGAAGGATATTTGAAAATCCTACAGAGAAAGACAAGGAGCTGCCTCTTTGGTATCGTGAGTGTCTACTTCTAACTGATATGATATCAGGAATGACCGACTCATTCGCAATCGAGCTTTATAGAGATTTATCAAAAATAAAAGGGGATTTTAATGTCCACAATTTCCTTTCAACAACTTTCCGTAAATAAATTAAGGATCGAGCATAATGTATGCGAATATATCCGCAGGTCAAAAGAACGCCGTCCTGCCTTGCACTATATACTAAACTTAATAAGAAGTAATTTGCCGGATAGCGTAATATTTGGCGGTATCGCTAGAGATTTTTCGATAATAAGATCCATATTCACTTCGCCATCTGATATTGATATAGTTGCCAATGCAGCAAATGACGAGATCGAGTGCGTAATACGAGATTTTTCTCCAAATCAGAATAAGTTTGGAGGATTTAGATTCTTGTTTCATGGTTTTGTGTTTGATATATGGCCTTTATCGGAAACATGGGCTTTTCGGTCGGATGATTGGAAGTACATGCACCCCAAAAAAAATAATTATGATCTATTGGATTTACTTGAGACAACTTTTTTTAATATGGATTCCATCATTTTTCATCTGACAAAAAAAAAGCTTTTTAGCTCGAAGGCGTTTAATGACTGGATTATTAATTTTGTTATGGATATAAATTTTATAGATAATCCGAATCCAAGAGGGATGGCAAGACGCGCAATGAAAAGAGTTATAAGATATGGGTTTCCATTATCTTATAGGCTTGCTGAATATGTCTATAAATATTCAATAAATATGAAATTAAGTCAGATTGAAAATCTACTGCTAAAGCATATATATTGCTATCTAAAAACGGGCGGTAGCAATGATGTTTTTATATTTAATCCACAACTTAATCTTGAATTATAAATACCTCAATATATAGATTGTTTGTTTAATTTTCTTTCAGCATTGTTAGCGGTAGTTGCTGCACCATCGCCCTTTCCTTTTCCATTAACCGCCCCCGCTTCACCGCTTCCAGATAAGCGGGCGCCGCCGCTTGCGGATCGCGGCCCAGTGCGCGGACCACGCAGATGCCGCTGGCGCCGGTTTGGGCGGCGGCGGCGGCTTGTTCGGGGGTGAGGATGCCGCCGATGGCGGTGACAGGGCGGCCTGCGGCGGCCACCCAGAAGGCGAGGTTGCCCAGGCCTTGCGGGCGCCAGGGCATGTTTTTGGTGGTGGTGGGCCAGATGGGGCCGCAGGCGATGTAGGCGGGGGCGAGGCTGCGGGCGCGGGCCAGCTCCCACAGGCTGTGGCTGCTGATGCCCAGGGGCAGGCTGCTGGCGGCCAGGCCTTGGCGCTGTTCGGTGGTGAGGGCGGCAAGGTCTTCCTGGCCCAGGTGCAGGCCGGTGCGGGCGGCGTGTTCGGGGTGTGCGCTGATGAGCTGGCGGGCCAGTTGCCAGTGGTCGTTGATGAACAGGCGCGCGCCGGCCCGGGCGCAGGCGGCCATGCCTTGGGCGAGGGTGTCGCGCAGGGCGGCGCGCCAGGCTTCGTCGGGCGCAGGCGGGGTTTTGATGCGCAGTTGCAGGGTGGGCACGCCAGCGGCCAGGGCTGCTTGCAGGGCGGGGGCGTTGTCCACGATGGCGTAAAGGCCGATGTCTGGCGGGTTGGGCTGATGGCCGCTGGCGGGCTGAAAGAGGCTGGTGGCCGCTTCGGCTTGCAAGGCGGCGCTGAAGGCCCGGGCGGGGTCTTCGTGGCCGAAGGTGAGCAGCGGCATGTAGCGCGGCCCGCTGGCAAAGCCGGGGGCTGCGGCGGCGGGGCCTGCGCCTTGCCCGGCGGCGTAGCCGTGGGCGATGGCGTGGGCGGTAGCGGCCTTGGCGAGCACGAGGGCATCGGCCGCCACGAAGCCCAGCGCCAGGGCGCTGGCGGCGCTGCTGGCGAAGGTGCAGCCGGTGCCGTGGGTGTGGCGGGCTTCGCGCAGGCGCGGCAGGGCCAGCCAGCCGCTGGCGTGGGGGGTGTCCATCCAGTCCAGCGCCCAGCCGGGCCATTCGTCTGGCGCGGCGGATGCGGCCAGGCCGCCGTTTTCATCGGCTGTCAGGGCGTCGCCGCCGGTCACGCAGACGGCTTGTGCGCCCATGTCGAGCAGGCGGCGGGCGTGGCGCGCGGCGGCGGCCATGCCGCGCGGGCGGTCTGGGCCGCTTTCGCCGCACAGGCGGGCGGCTTCGGCGGCGTTGGGGGTGATGAGCGTGGCGCGGGGCACGAGCAGCTCGCAATAGGCGCGCAGCACGGCGTCACTGGCAAAGGCCGCGCCGGTGCTGGCGCCGAGCACGGGGTCGATCACCAGGGCCATGGGCGCGCGCTGGCGCAGGGCATCTACCCAGCGGGCCACGGTTTGCACGTTTTCCACGCTGCCCAGCAGGCCGGTTTTGATGGCGGCGGGCGGCATGTCGCCTGCCAGCGCGGCCAGTTGGGCTTCCAGCTCTTGCGCAGGCAAGGGGGTGACGCGGGTAACGGCCTGCGAGTTCTGCGCCGTGACGGCGGCCACCACCGGGCACAGGTGCACGCCGAAAGCGAGCGCCGCGCGCTGGTCGGCCGCCAGGCCCGCGCCGCCGCCGCTGTCGTTGCCGGCGATGCTCCAGAGGATGGGTTTGCGGGCGGGTTCGTGGCCGGGTTCGTGGGCGGGTTCGCAATCCGCTTTGCGGCCAGATTCATGTGTGGATTCAGTCATGGCCGGGCAAGTTAGCACACCAGGCTCGCCAGACAGCGCAGCCGCCAGGCGCGATCAAAACGGTCACAAGCCGCCGAACGCCGCTTCAAGGCGTGCAAGAGGCCCGCGCCTCATCTGCCAGCGCGAGGGAAAGCGAGCTGATTTCTGCCGGGCAAGGCGTTGGGCCTCGCTTATTCTCGCTCCTTCATTCATAGCATGATGTCCTAGTGGAAATTGCGCAAGAAGGCATTTAGGCCCCCTTGAATTCGCTCCTGTTTTTGATGCCATCTGCATGGCCCAGCGAGGCATTTGCCAGGCCGCAGGGCACCTGAGTCCGCGCTTTTCTCGTCCGCAGACAAACCGTGAACAAGTTCTCAGGGTTTCATCCACTTTCCCTTCGTGCTGCAACGCATCAGAATCGCCGCGTTCCGACAAAAACTCGCAAAAAGGAAAAAACGACATGAAGAAGATCACCGCCATCATCAAGCCCTTCAAGCTGGAAGAAGTGCGCGAAGAGCTGGCCGATGTGGGCGTGACGGGCCTGACGGTCACGGAAGTCAAGGGCTTTGGCCGCCAGAAGGGCCATACCGAGCTGTACCGGGGCGCTGAATACGTGGTGGACTTTCTGCCCAAAGTGCGCATTGACGTGGTGGTGGCCGACGATTTGGTGGACCGCTGCGTGGACGCCATCCTCAAGTCCGCGCGCACCGGCAAGATTGGCGACGGCAAGATCTTCATCTCGAACGTGGAGCGCGTGGTGCGCATCCGCACAGGCGAGGAGGATGAAGCGGCCATCTGACCCCGGCCCCAGGCTCCACCCGCCAGCCGCTTTTTCAAACCGCGCGCAATGCGCAAACAACCGCCTCACCCGGCGTTTTTTTTACGCCTGCGGCAAGGCGGCGCAAGGCTGAAAAGCCGCTTTCACCCGGAAACGGAAAGCCAGGCCCCAAACCGCCGCCCCCCGCACGCATCCCGCCCGCACTCCGCCCGCATCCGCGCGCTGGCCCTGCGGGCGGGCGTGAGCAGGCCCTCATGGGAGGGTGGATTCTGGGAAACCGGCTGGCCCGCGTTGCGCCCTGCCCCCGGCCTTGCCTTCATGTCTTTTCGCCTCTTGGGGCAGTCCATGAAGAATGCCTGAACGCATCAAAAACAGGAGCTGATTTCGGGGCTTGAAAATGGCTCTTGCGCTCATTCCACCAAGACCTAACGCTATGATTTGAGGAGCGAAATTCTTGCGAAGCAAAAGCCGCCCGCCTTCCTTGGCCGCCCTCTCGGGCTGCCGGCCCTGACCGCCTGGGCCGCTCACCGCGCCCGGCTGAACAGGCCGATGCCCGCCAGCACCAGCGCCGTGCCCGCTGCCAGCCAGGGGGTGAAAGGCTCGTCCAGAATGAGCACGCCCATGCCAATGGTGGCCAGCGGGCCGATCAGGCCGATTTGCGCCGCCAGGCTGGCGCCCAGGCGCTCCACCGCCATCATTTGCAGCAGCACGGGCACGGCAGTGCACAGCGTGGCGTTCAAAACCGAGAGCCACAGCACCGGCGCGGGCACGGCGGCCGCAGCCAGCGGGCGCGTGATCAGAAAGTGGCCGATGCAGCACAGGCAGGCCACCACCGTGGCCAGCCCCACCAGGCGCATGGCGCCCAGGCGGCGCACGAATTCGCCGCTGAAAAACAGATACGCGGCGTAGCTGGCCGTGCCCGCCAGCACCAGCGCCGCGCCCAGCGCCGTGCCCGCCGTGTGGGGCAGCTGCATCTCGCGCCCGAACACCAGCAAAGCGCCGCTGTAGCTCACCGCCACCGCCAGCCAGTGCCGGCGCGTGGGCCGCTGGCCGCGCAGCGCCCAGGCCAGCGCCATCACCAGCGTGGGCGTGAGATACAGAATGAGCCGCTCCAGACTGGCGCTGATGTATTGCAGCCCCAGAAAGTCCAGCAGGCTCGACAGGTAGTAGCCCGACACCCCCAGCCCCAGCACGCCCAGCCAGTCGCGCCCCTTGAGCGCGGGCCGCCCGCGCCCGGCCCACCAGGCCATGACGGCAAAAAAGGGCAGCGCCAGCAGCATGCGGTACATCAGCAGCGTGACCGCATCCGCCCCGTGCCGGTAGGCGAGCTTGACCACGATGGCCTTGCCGCTGAAGGCAAACGCGCCCAGCACGGCCAGCGTCATGCCCAGGCCCAGGCTGGCAGGCGCCGCCTCTGAAGCGGCAGAGGCAGAGGAAGAAGCAGGCGTGTTTTCAGACATGGCGGCAACAGGGCGGGCAGGCGGCGGGCGGCCGGGCTTGGCTCCGGCGGCTCATTGCACCTCGGCGATCAGCTCGATTTCCACGCAGGCGTCCAGCGGCAGCCGGGCCACGCCAACGGCGCTGCGGGCATGCGCGCCACGCTCGCCAAACACTTCCATCATCAGCTCGCTGGCCCCGTTGGTGACCAAGTGCTGCTCCACAAAGCCCGGGGCCGAGCTGACGAAGCTGACGAGCTTGACAATGCGGCGCACCTTCTCCAGCCCGCCAGCGGCCGCATGCAGCGTGCCCAGCAGATCAATGCCAATGCCGCGCGCGGCGGCCTGGCCCTCTTGCGTGCTGATGCCTGCGCCAAGCTGGCCCGTCCACACCGCGCCGTTGCGGCGGGCGATATGGCCAGACAAATAAACCAGATTCCCCGTACGCACAAAAGGCAGGTAAGCGGCGGCTGGCGCGCTGACGGCGGGCAAGGCAATGCCCAGGCGGGCGAGGTTTTCCTGTGGCGTCATGGTGTCGTTCCTTTCCTGTGAATGATGGCAAAGACGGCGCAGTATGACCGCCCCCATTGCTGCTTCATCGCTGCTTCATTGCTGCTTCATTGCCGCCCGCAGGCGTGACAAACGCCGCGCACGCCGGAAAAACCGCGCCAGCGCAAGACAATCCGCCCTTTCCACCTTCTCGCGCCGCCCCGCCGCCTGCTCATGCCCGCCCCCGCGCAGCACATCCACTCGCCCGCCAACCCTCTTTTCAAAGACCTGCGCCGCCTGGCGCAAGACAGCGCCGCCAGCCGCAAGCAGGGCCGCGCCTGGCTCGAAGGCGACCACCTGGCCCGCGCCGCCCGCGCGCGCCAGGTGCGCCCGGCGCTGGCCGTGTTTGCCGAAAGCAGCTGGCAGCAAAGCGCGCACGAATGGGCCGGCCTGGCGCGCCAGAACATCGTGCTGGCCGACCCCCTCTTTGCCGCCCTGAGCGCCCTGCCATCGCCCGCCCGCATGGGCATCGTCATCGAACTGCCCCTGCCCGCGCAACCCGCCCGCTTCGCGCCCGGCGCGCCCACCCTCGTGCTCGACCGCGTGCAAGACGCAGGCAACACCGGCTCCATGCTCCGCAGCGCCGCCGCCTTCGGCTTCACCCAAGTGCTGGCCCTGCAAGGCACCGCCGCCCTCTGGGGGCCGAAAGTAGTGCGCGCGGGCATGGGCGCGCACTTCGCACTGCACCTGTTCGAGGGCCTGCAGCCCGAAGACATCGAACAGCTGGCCGTGCCCCTGCTGGCCACCAGCTCGCACCAGGGCCAGTGGCTGCACCGCACCGCCCTACCCTGGCCCTGCGCCTGGCTCATGGGCCACGAAGGCCAGGGCGTCAGCGCCGCGCTCGCCCGCCAGGCCAGCGCCCACATCCGCATCACCCAGCCCGGCGGCGAAGAATCGCTGAACGTGGCCGCCGCCGCCGCCATCTGCCTGCACGCCAGCGCCGCTGGCCGCGAGGCAGGCGAATGAGCGTACAGGCATTTCGCTCCTACATCAATAGCAAGGCGTCCTAGTAAAAACTGCGTTGGATGGCGCTTTAACCCCCTCGAATTCGCTCCTTTTTTGATATACAGGGGCGAGGGTGACGCTTTGGAACCTGCTTGCAATCCGTCCGCGAATGCAGAAAGTGTGGATTTGGGCGCGGCCCCGGACGCTCTGCGGCGTTGCAAACCCTCGATGGGCCACAAGGCCCGTTTGTGGTTTGTGTTTTGCAGCCCATCTCGATTCCCAGGCTTTCGCCCCTCGCGGCCAGATCGTGAACAGCCCTCCAGTTTCAGGCCAACCCTTTTTCTCTCCGTTCTTTTTCGCGCTTAACAAAAAATCCACATTCCGTATTCCGGCAGGATGCGCATGCGAATTCATCCCTCAAAATCCGAGACGTTATCCTGATGACAGGATTCCTCATGCGGGATTATTTTGATGCGGGCTTTCAGGGTTTATCGTGCGGAATGAGTTTGACGCAGTATAGATGGATAATCTTAAATACAAGGTATAGCGCCGGGCATGATGCAAGTACACATAGCATTCCGATTGCATCATGATATAGTATTCCGCCGCTGACAAAGACTATCATGAACCAGATATTTGTTATAGAAAGCATCAAAATCCATATGCATTCTGATGAGAAATAGGATCTTTTTCTGCAGTACGGGCAAAGAATGCGGCGTGGCACTCGCGAATGAGGGGTCAAAGGCCATCCGGGTTCATCATATAAAGACCAAAAAAGCCATACGCGCAACGGAAATTCAATGTTGAAAGAACAAAAGGGGCATTTCTTTTTGATCATTCGGGCAGACCTTGGGGTTCAGATACGGGCAAATGATTTTGCCAGCACGGCCAGACGCTGAACGGTTTTTTTAAACAAACATGAAAAGCCCTCCCCAGGCTGCACGGTTTGGCGGGCCGGGCCGCCGCTGAACAGCGCAGCGCATGAAAAAGCGCCCTGCAAGCTGCACATTCCGCTCTTTTTGAGAGCAAATTCAAGGCCAGCTACCGCGCTGACCTGCTGGCCATAGCGCAAGGCCAGCCGCCTTCGCCCCGCTGGCCGCAGGTGTTTGTTCCGCTGGC